>Ga0164290_1000870_pt1 | contig 70743 bp, 65 predicted proteins | sample Micstemetagenome_FD_108782 | JGI IMG/M metagenome (GOLD analysis project Ga0164290, IMG submission 108782) | Contaminated culture microbial community from soil near Moab, Utah, USA - Microcoleus steenstrupii SON62 (Illumina Assembly) | ecosystem: Environmental > Terrestrial > Soil > Soil crust...
CATCGCCGAGGACATCGAGGGCGAGGCCCTGGCCACCCTGGTGGTCAACAAGCTGCGCGGCGGCCTGCGCGTCGCCGCCGTCAAGGCCCCGGGCTTCGGCGACCGCCGCAAGGCCATGCTGGAGGACATCGCCGTCCTGACCGGCGGCCAGGTCATCTCGGAAGACCTCGGCATCAAGCTGGAGAACGTCACCCTCGACATGCTCGGCAAGTCCAAGAAGGTCACCATCACCAAGGACGACACCACCATCGTCGACGGCGTCGGTGAGAAGGACGCGATCGAGGCCCGCATCGGCCAGATCAAGAAGCAGATCGAGGACACCACCTCGGACTACGACAAGGAGAAGCTGCAGGAACGTCTGGCCAAGCTGGCCGGCGGCGTCGCGGTCATCCGCGTCGGCGGCTCGACCGAGGTCGAGGTCAAGGAGAAGAAGGACCGCGTCGACGACGCCCTCAACGCCACCCGCGCGGCCGTTGAGGAAGGCATCGTCCCCGGCGGCGGCATCGCCCTGCTGAAGGCCACCCGCGCGCTGGAAGGCCTGACCGGCGACAACGCCGACCAGACCGCCGGCATCGCCATCATCCGCCGCGCCATCCAGGCCCCGATCCGGCAGATCGTCGAGAACGCCGGCGTCGAAGGCTCGATCGTGGTCGGCAAGGTGCTGGAGAACAAGTCCGCCACCTACGGCTTCAACGCCCAGACGGAAGAGTACGGCGACCTGGTCGCCATGGGCGTCATCGACCCCGCCAAGGTGGTCCGCACCGCCCTGCAGGATGCGGCTTCCGTGGCCGGCATCATGATCACCACCGAAGCCGCGGTGGCCGACGCGCCGAAGAAGGCCTCGGCCGGCGGCGGCGGCGACATGGGCGGCATGGGCGGCGGCATGGGCGGGATGGACTTCTGATCGGGAAGTTCAGCCGGCTCTAGCAGCTGAGACAGAAGAGGGCGGGTCCGGTGACGGGCCCGCCCTTTTTTCGCGCCTGCTCTAGCGAGAAGCAGAAGTTCACGAGGCCCGTCTCAGACGGCTCCGGCGTTCCCGAGATGAAGTTGAGGAAGTCGGGTGCTCGCCCCCTCCCCGCCATTCCTTTCTTCCGCCCGCGAGCCAGTCTTCGAAGTAGAGCAGCCACGTATCCATCCAGGGCAGGAACGTCAGGTCGAGGCGATCTGCCGGGGCCCACTCCCGTGCTTTTGGCCAGTATAGACACAGCCGAGTCGGCCGCTGCGAGTAGACGTGAGGCAGCTTGTCGCCCTCTGCTAGGAGGACAAGGTCAGGCCCTTCGACGACCAACTGAGGTGTTTTGCCTTCTTGGTACACCAGGCGCAGATCATACTCGCGCGCGAGGGGGAACGGCCGCCGGGCCATGCGCCACGTCAGTCGCCCGCGCACTACCCCGCCGCTTCCCGGATACAACCCGCTACCGCGAAGGTGAAGCAGCTGTTGCGCCGCCGACAGAGGGGGCCTTCCGCCATATTTCACTCGTCCGGCGCTCCGAAGAAGGTGTTGGCCCGCACCGGCGTCGCCTGCGATATCCCTGTGACCAGTCCCACGGCCGCAGCCACCCCGAGCTTGCCGCTTGCCCGCGCATCCGAGATGCGGCCGGTATAGGCGTTCAGGGCTTTCTCGACGACGCCATCGCCGAGCGAATGTCGCAGTTCGCCGACCAGCTCGTCCAAGCCGTCCATTTCGATCAGGCGGCCTAGGTCGGCTTCGGCCTTGCGGTGCCACCAATAGAAGGCCTCTGCCTTAGCTGGTTCGAGGTTCCATTTCTCGGCGAAGTTCTCCCCTTCTGTGGTCTCATTCCACACGAAGTAATGCGTGCGGCCGCCAAATACCTCCGTCTCGATGAACATCGGCATGAGCTTGATCACGTGCAGCAGCAGGTCAAGTTCGTTGTCAAAGGTCCACTGCTGGCAGCAGTACTCGTAGCTGCGCGCGGCGAGTTGGGTGATGATCACAGAAAGTGGGGCAAGCGACAGGTCCCTCTTTTCGAACGCAACGTCGCGGTGCCGCTTCAGGATCTGCACGGTGCGGCGCAGAACCCCCTTTGAACCAGACTTGATCGGGAACGGCTCGACGCTCGCGGTCGGGTGGGTGTCGCGATTTATCGACTTCGCAACCCGCAGCAACGGAACCAGCTTGGCCCGCTCGTCGAACTTGCCCCGGAAGCCCTTCGGGTTCGACGGCTTCCATCGGCTGAGGGACTTGTCCGGCACCAGCTCGCCGCCGTTGGGGCAGATTGGGTTCGGGATAGAAGGCGTGATGTCGAGGTGGAACTCGTTGGCGTACACGATGCGCCAGCAGCGCTGCTTTTCCTCAAGGATCGGCCGGTAACGGCCGTTCTCGCGGATGCGGTCGCCTACGAGCTGCTTGACGAGGCCGGGCTGCATACTCGGCTTGGCGTCCGGCAGCAGAGCGATCAAGTCGACGTCGTGCTCGCTGCTCTTGATCGGCTTGACGTTGGTGCCGATGGCCGTCGAGCCTTGAGCGTAGATCACGCTCGTCTTGAGCAACGGGTCGTCGGCATACGCGAGCCAAGACCCCACCGTCTCATAGCGGGACTTCGCCTCCTGGTACTGCGTCTCGGTCAGGTCGAGTTCCTGACATAGGCGGTCAAGGAAGCCGTAGGTCTCGACCTTGCGAAGATACAGGGCGTCAAAGGCGTGCGTCGGGGAGCCGTCAGGCATGTTGAAGCTCCTTTCGAGCATCGATAGCGGGGGAGCCGCTGGTGCCGATCGTCAGCCGCGGCTCAAAGCCGCCGCGCGCGCGGTTCTCGTCGTAGACGATGAGCGGCAGATCAGCCTTCGGCATCCAGACACGGCCAAATTCGACAGCGGCCGAGACGGGCATCGCGGGGAAGACGTGAATCGTAGCGTCCTGCCCATTCACGGCTTTGATCTGATCGAGAGTGCGCCGAGCGGCTTCGCGGAACCGGGCCAAATCCTCGCGCCGGTGGATGATGTCTCGGTCCGGCTCTGGCACGGTGATCCGCCAGATCGGCGCATCGCCGAGAACGGCTTCGATACGGTCGTAGGTTACCGTTGCGCTCAAGCCCAGGATCAGCGCCACCGACTTCCCGAGCCCATCCTTCCGGCTGGTCTCGAAGACGGCCAAGTCGCGGCTTTCCCGCCAATCCCATCCCGGCGGTTCACGGTGCAACTGGTGCACTGTCACCGCTGGAATGTCGGATAGCAGATGCCCGAGTTCGATCAGGAGGGGCTGCGGGGCAATCGCGAACACCGACAGATGCTTGATGTGGCCGTCCGGCAGTTGGTCGCGGACTTTGCGCTCGAACTGGCGGCGCAGATTGGCTGGCTGGAACTCCCAGTACTCGGGCTCATGGTCGGCGAAATCGCAACGGGGCAGATCGAGCGCGATTGGCTCGCGAGCGTCCGGGAAGCGCTCGGGCAACATGGCCGCCTTGGCTAGGTCGTACCGCGCAGGGCAGTCGTGCTCGCCGACACGGGCTGAATAGAGAAGGACGCGTGAGGCCCGGTCAGCCACGATCCCGGTGACCAAATCGATCCGCATCTCGTGAGCTGCCTTGATCTCTCGCAGCAGAGCTTCAGGGAAATCCCCCCAAGTGGCTCTGTCGTCGATCAGGCGGTGATGCGCATTGCAGAGCAGCATCAGGTTGTTGATGTCGTCCGCCAGTTTCAGCGAACGGATCGGATCACCCCGCGGCCCTCCGGGCGTTTCCGCGACGATGTGTGCGACGTAGCCGTTGTTGAGCTCGTCTTTGCCGGACAGCCAGTCGCCGAGGAGCGGTTCGTTGCAAAACTGGCAACGGCCGCCGCTTCGCGTCCAGAGTGTCAGACGGGTTCGGGGTGAGACTCCCACTCTCGATCCTTTCTTCGGCACGAACGGCGTGCGCCGCGGCGGCGGCAGAGCCGCCTCGACGTCAACATCCTGTGCCTGCGGCTTACCCATACCACCACATCTGGAACAAGACGAATCCAAACCGTGAACGCCCTAGCAACAGCATGCCCTGATTCTTTCCTTCCTGATCGTCGAAAGCCTGCACTTCTGGACAGGTCTCTGCCGGCAGGCAGATTCCTCCGCGCGTGGCGGAGACGGAATGCAGGGAAGCCACCCCCCCGGCGCGCCTCAAGGACTGCGCGCCGCTCGCGCGGCAGGCCGGGACGGCCTGTCCTTGACCCGCGCCGGATCGGTAGGCCGGGGCCGGGCGTGTCGCGCGCGCGGCGCGCCCGGGGACGAGGGTTCGCCGGCGGGGCGGGACACCGCTAAGATGCTCCAATGTTTTACGTCACAAGGGACCGCCCCGACCGCTACGTCGTACTTTCCCACTCTCAGGCTTGGGAACCTTGGCTCGCCCAGAACATACCTTTGGGCATTGATCGGGGGGTCCGCAGACGGCTCCGCTCAAACCTAAAACACTTGATGGTCGGCTTGGAAATGAAGGCGGCGCTTATTGGTGGTCATCGCGGGCTTCAGCTGGGCCAGCCGAACGTCCTTTTCGAGCCCTACTATCAGAACCTCATTATGGAGTTCTGCGTCGCCGCCTTCTCAGTAGTTGAGGGGCTTGGCGCGGCGCATTGGCTGGGCCGGCAGGGAGCGCATGGGAGAGACGCGCCGCTCATCCGTCGAAATCAATGGAAGCCGGCGCTACGCGCCAGCTACGATCCAGCCGGAGATCACGGGCTCGACATGCTGATCGACCGAATTGAGGGGGTCCGGGATAGACTGCACCAAGACCGCCTAGGAGCCCGGAATGAGATCGACTGGCACGCCATGTCCTACGAGATGGCGTTCACTCCTGCGTCGTCGGCGATCCGAATCTTGTTGCTCCGCCATGCCGATGTTGTCCCGGAAACCACAAATCTAACCATGATGCCGGAGTGAACCACGACTTCCTGACTGCCGCCGGTGAACCCCCGCCCCCGCCGCACGTTGGCCCGCCATGGCCACCTCCCGCGATCCCCACACCTGCCGTCGCGCCCTGCGCGAGATCGGCGAGATCGCCGCCGTCGCCGGGCTGGCCGACAGCCGGATGAGCGATCAGGAGGCGCTGGCCAGCATCGCCGCCATCGCCGAATGGGTGCTGGACGAGGCGCCGGGGGCGCGGGCGGACTGCGGCGCGGTGGTGCGCAGGCTGGAGCAGATGACGGCCGGGGTCGACCTCGAGGCGCTGGGCGACCGCGAGGCGCAGGCGCTGTTCGGCGCGGTGCTGGCGGTGCTGGCCGGGGTCGGGCCGGACGGGGCTCAGTAGCCCTTGTAGACGCGCTTCTGGGATTCCGTGCGGGCCTTGTCGGCCTCGGCCTGGGCGGCGTCCATGCGGGCGACGGCGGCGGCGGAGCGGGCCTGGTCGGCCTCGGAGTACTGCAGGCGCCTAGCGTCGACGAAATACACCCCGGACAGGATCAGGGCCACGGCGGCGACGCCGGCTCCGGCGAGCAGGAAGAGGCGAAGCTTCGGTTCGGGTTGCGGGTTGGCCATGGTCGCTCCTGTTCCGGGGCCTAACGCCGGACGGGGCGGTTCGATGCCGCGCGGCCGCGCGATTGTCGGCGGGCCGGCCGCGGCGGGCGCCGCCGCCCCCGGCGGGGCGCCGTGACGCTGTGCTGACAATCCGCGGAAATATAGTCGGGTTGTGCGGATGAAGGCGCGGGAAAACAGCGGCTTGGGCGAAACCAGAGGCGATCTTCCATCCGCATTGGCGGGCGGGCCTATACTGCTGTCCTTCGTCCGCCGGTCTTTGACATTCGAACCGCCGACCCGCCGCCGAGGCGCGCCCGGCTCCCTGAAGGCCCTTCCCTGACGGCCCTGCGGCCCCGGCGCGGATCTGCCGACGGCGCCGACTCCGCCATAGCGAATTTTTCGCCTCCCCTGCCCACTCTGCCGACTCCGCCACAGCGAAATTTTTCCGCTTTCATCCGGGTGAAATCCGCGCGGCCCGGCGCCGGCCGGCCGCAAATGTGGCGAGGCGGCGCCGTGTAACCTTATCCATATCCGTGCGTTACGGCTCAGCTGATGATGAGAGGACGCATGACGAAGCGTGACGACGAAGGCCGAGACCAGGCCGAATTCGGGATTACGGGACTGGACGACATCCTGGCCGGAGGACTGGCGCGAGACCGGCTTTATCTGCTGGAGGGCGCGCCGGGCACCGGCAAGACCACCGCGGCGATGAGCTTCCTGATGCAGGGGGCGGCGGCCGGCGAGCCCTGTCTCTACATCACCCTGTCCGAGACCGAGGAGGAGCTGCGCGCCACGGCGCGGTCGCACGAATGGTCGCTGGAGGGGATCGACATCTTCGAACTGGTCCCCCCCGAGAGCCTGCTGGACGAGCAGCAGCAGCAGAGCCTGTTGTACTCCTCCGACCTGGAACTGGGCGAAACCACGCGGATGATCTTCGACGCGGTCGAGCGGATCGGGCCGACCCGGGTGGTGGTCGACAGCCTGTCGGAGATCCGGCTCCTGGCCCAGGGGTCGCTGCGGTACCGGCGCCAGGTGCTGGCGCTGAAACACTATTTCGCCAGGCGCGGCGTGACCGTCCTGCTGCTCGACGACCTGACCACCGACGTCAACGACAAGACGGTCCACAGCGTCGCCCACGGGGTGATCCAGCTGCAGGAGCTGGCCCCCGAATACGGCGCCGAGCGGCGGCGGGTGCGGGTGATCAAATACCGCGGGCGGCGCTTCCGCGGCGGCTATCACGACTTCACCATCAAGACCGGCGGGCTGGAGGTCTATCCGCGCATCGTCGCCTCGGAGCACCGCACGGCCTTCGACCGGACGCCGATGTCGAGCGGGGTGGCGGAGCTGGACGACCTGCTGGGGGGCGGCATCGAGCGCGGCTCCAGCGCCCTGATCCTGGGGCCGGCGGGGACGGGCAAGTCGCTGTTCACGATCAATTTCGCCGTGTCGGCGGTGGAGCGCGGCGAGAAGGCGGCGCTGTTCATCTTCGACGAGGAGCTGGGCCTGCTCTACGACCGTGTGAAGGGGCTGGGCATCGATCTGGAGGCGATGCGCGACGCCGGTTCGCTGATCATCGAACAGGTCGACGCGGCCGAGCTGTCGCCGGGCGAGTTCGCGGCGCGGGTGCGGCGCTGCGTCTCGGAGCAGGAGATCAAAACGGTCGTCATCGACAGCCTGAACGGCTACCAGGCGGCCATGCCGCAGGAGCAGTTCCTGGTGCTGCACATCCACGAGCTGCTGCAGTATCTGAACCGCCAGGGGGCCTCGACCTATCTGACGGTGGCCCAGCACGGCCTGGTCGGCGACATGAAGGCGCCGGTCGATGTGACCTATCTGGCCGATACGGTGATCCTGCTGCGCTATTTCGAGGCGGCGGGGCAGGTGCGAAGGGCGGTGTCGGTGATCAAGAAGCGGGCCGGCCGCCACGAGAAGACCATCCGCGAATACGACATCGGGCCCGAGGGCCTGACGCTGGGCGAGCCCCTGCACGGTTTCCAGGGCGTGCTGCGCGGGGTGCCGAACTTCGTGGGCACGGGCTCGGGGCTGATGGGCGACGCCTCGGCATGAGCCACGGGGGCGATCTTTCGCAGCGGGCGCTGGTGCTGGCGCCGACGGGGCGGGACGCCGGCATCGCCGCCGCCATCCTGAAGGAGGCGGGCGCACCGGCGCTGGTCTGCGACAGCCTGGACGCGCTGCGCGAGCGGCTGGACGAGGGCGCCGGACTGGCCGTGGTGGTGGAGGAGGCGCTGCGTGACTGCGACCTGACCGGGCTGTCGGCGTGGATCGAGGCGCAGCCTTCGTGGTCGGACTTCCCGTTCGTCGTGCTGACGCAGCGCGGCGGCAGCGTGGAGCGCAACCCGGTGGCGCGGCGGCTGTCGGTGACCCTGGGCAATGTCAGCTTTCTGGAACGGCCGTTCCATCCGACGACCCTGGTCAGCGCCGTGCGGACGGCGCTGCGCGGCCGCAATCGTCAGTACGAAGCCCGCGAGCGGATCGAGGAGATCCGGAGGGCCGAGGCGACGCTGGAACGCCGGGTGGCCGAGCGCACCGCCGAGCTGGAGGCGGCGAACCGGCAACTGGCCTCGCAGATCGGGGAGCGGGAGAAGGTCGAGTCGGCCCTGCGCCAGGCGCAGCGGCTGGAGGCGGTGGGGCAGCTGACCTCCGGCGTGGCGCACGATTTCAACAATCTGCTGACGGTGATCCTCGGCAATGTCGAACAGATGCAGAAACAGGCCGACGATCCGGCGCTGAAGCGGCGACTGGCGATGATGGGCGAGGCGGGGCGACGGGGCGCGCGCCTGACCGCCCAGATGCTGGCCTTCTCGCGGCAGCAGAAGCTGGAGCCGCGGGCGGTCGACCTGAACGGCACGGTCATGAGCATGCGCGACCTGCTGCACAGCACGATCGGCGGCAGCGTCCAGATCGCCGCGCCCCGGCTGGCCGACGGCCTGTGGCCGGCGATGATCGACCCGACCCAGATCGAACTGGTCATCCTCAACCTCGCGATCAACGCCCGCGACGCCATGGAGGTCGGCGGAACCCTGACCATCCGCACCGCCAATGTGACGCTGGGCGAGCCGGAGACGGCGGAAGCCCCGCCGCCGGGCGACTATGTCATGGTCTCGGTCAGCGACACCGGATCGGGCATGACCGACGAGGTGCGGGCCCGCGCCTTCGAGCCCTTCTTCACCACCAAGGAGGTCGGCAAGGGATCGGGTCTGGGACTCAGTCAGGTGTTCGGACTGGCCAAACAGTCGGGCGGCGGCGTCGCCATCGAGACCGAGCCGGGCCGGGGAACCACCATCAAGGTCTTCCTGCCGCGGGCCAGCGGCGCGCCGGCGAGCCAGACCGCGGAGGCCGGCGCGACGCCGTCCGCCCATGAGGATCATCTGGTCGTTCTGGTGGTCGACGACGACGACGACGTGCGGGAGGTCACCGCCGGATTGCTGACCGATCTCGGCTATGATGTCGTGGAGGCCGGCAGCGGCGGGGCGGCGCTGGAGCTGATCGAGCGCCATGACGGGATCAGCGCGGTGGTGCTGGACTTCGCCATGCCCGGCATGAACGGCGCGGACCTGGCGCGGGAACTGCGCGCCCGGCGGCCGCGGGTGCCGATCCTGTTCGCGACCGGCTATGCGGACGCCGGGGCCCTGACGGGGGTCGGGGAGCACCAGATCGTGCACAAGCCGTTCGTGCAGGCCGAGCTGGCGCGCAAGCTTTCGCGCAGCTTCGCAACGGCCTGACCGGCAAGGCAGACGATGGCCCGGTTGTCGGGGCGCCGCGAACCGGCTTACGCTTCGGCAACCGAAAGGGCGGAGAAAGCGTTGCAGCCGATCGCAGGGTAGCGACGGGGGAGGTCTTCATGCGTCAGTTCCGGCGGGGCGCCGCCGCGGCGGTTCTTCTTGGTCTGCCCGGCATGGCCGCGGCGGAGGAACCGGCGACGCCGGCCGCCTCGCGCGATGCGGAGGCGCCGGCCCTGCAGGCGATGGGCGGCGGTCCCAGCGACCAGGACCTGACCCGTCTGTCGCTGGAAGAATTGTCGATGGTCGAGGTCACCTCGGTGTCGCGTCGGCCCGAGGCGCTGGCCGACGCCGCGGCGGCGATCTACGTCATATCGGGCGACGATATCCGGCGCTCGGGCGCGACCAGCCTGCCCGAGGCGCTGAGGCTGGCGCCGAATCTGAATGTGCAGCGGATCAACGCCGTCGACTATGCGATCAGCGCGCGCGGCTTCAACGGCTATGAGACCTCGAACAAGCTGCTGGTCCTGATCGACGGACGGAGCATCTATTCGACCCTGAGCTCGGGCGTGTTCTGGGACGCGCGCGATGTGTTGCTGCAGGACGTCGAGCGGATCGAGGTGATCAGCGGGCCCGGCGGCGCGCTTTACGGGTCGAACGCCATGAACGGGGTGATCAACATCATCACCCGCCGGGCCGCCGAGACCCGGGGAACCCTCATCAGCCTCGGAGCGGGGGATGAAGAGGCCACCCTCGCCGTTCGGCACGGCGGCGAACTGGGCGACGCCGGCTCGTGGCGGGCCTATGTGATGGGCCATATCCGCGATGAAAGCCGGTCTCCGACCGGGCTGGAGGCCAATGACGACGCCGAAGGCGCGCGCGCCGGGGCGCGGGCGGACTGGGCGGACGGCGAAAACCGGCTGACCCTGCAGGGCGACATGTTCGACAACCAGGTGACGGTCAACGAGGACCTGCTGGGCACCGAGACCCGGGTGCGCGGCGGCAATGTGCTGGGCCGCTGGACGCGGCCGCTGGCCGGCGGCGAATTGCAGGTGCAGGCCTTCTACGACCGCTTCGAGCGCAAGGAGCCGGGAACGCTGGAAGAGTCGGACACCTGGGATTTGTCGGTGCAGCAGGCCACGGATTTCGGGCGCCACCGGCTGGTGTTCGGAGCGGGGCATCGGGTGGTCGACTCGCGGTTCCTCGCGCAGGCGGGCGGGGCCTTTCTCGATCCGGCCTCGCGGACGCTGACGCTGACCAATGTGTTCGTCCAGGACCAGATCGCACTCGGCGGCGGGCTGACCCTGACGCTGGGCGCCAAGTTCGAGGACAACAGTTTCTCGGGCCAGCAATTCCTGCCCAATGTCAGGCTGGCCTGGCAGCGGCCCGGCGGCGATCTGCTGTGGGGCGCCGTGAGCCGGGCCAGCCGTACGCCGAACCGCATCGAACGCGACCTGACCCTGCCGGGGTTTCTGGTCGGGGCGGATTTCGAATCCGAGACGCTGACTGCGTACGAACTGGGCTACCGGTCCAATCCCCGGCCGAACCTGTCGTTCTCGATCAACGCCTTCTACAATGTCTACGACGATCTGCGCACCGTTTCGGTCACGCCGGTGACCTTCCTGCCGCTGAACCTGAGCAACAACGGCGAGGCGGAGACCTGGGGCGTGGAGGCCTGGGGCAGCTATGACGTCACGCCGTCGTGGCGACTGAGCGCCGGCGTCAGCACCCTGACCAAGGATTATGACGACACGCCGACGGCGGCCGATGTCAGCGGCCTGGTCTCGATCGGCGACGACCCGGAATATCAGGTGCTGGTGCGGTCGCAGCACGACCTGACCGATACGGTCGAACTGGACGTGCGGCTGCGCGCCGTCGACGATCTGGCCGCCGTCGACGGCTATGTGGAAGCGGACGTGCGGCTGGGCTGGCGCCTGACCGACCAGCTGGAGCTGTCGGTGACCGGCCGGAACCTGCTCGAAGACCGCCGGGTGGAGACAGGCGACGTCGCTCGCGGCCGCGCCTTCGGCCGCAGCGTCTTCGGCGCGCTCCAGGTGCGCTTCTGATGCAGGGCGGGCGGGGCTCCGGACTGGCGGTCGCCGCCCTCATCTGGAGCCTGGCCCTCCAGGCCGTCGCCGCGCCCCAACCGCTCCAGTCGAGCCTCGAATTCTCGGTCAAGGCCAATTACATCGTGCGGTTCGCGGCCTTCGTCGACTGGCCGGCCCGGTCCTTCGCCGCCAGGACCTCGCCCGTCGTCCTCTGCGTCGCCGGCCGCGACCCGTTCGATGGCGCCCTCGAGCGCGCCGCGCGCGCCCACACCGCCCACGGCCGTACCCTGACGGTGAGGCGGCCGGCCACCGCCGAGGCCGTCGCCGGCTGCCATATCCTCTACGTCGGGCGAGGCGGCGGCAGTCTGGTCCCGGCGGCGGCGGGGCCGACCCTGGTGATCACCGATGCGGCCGTGTCATCCGATCGCGGCATGATCCATTTCGTCGTCGCCGACGACCGGGTGCGGTTCCACGTGGATCTGCAGGCGGCCTCGCGGAGCCAGCTGTCGATCAGCTCGCGCCTGCTCAATCTGGCCCTCAGCGTGCGGGGAGGCTGAGGACATGCCCTGGGTCGCCCGCCTCCGTTCCAGCCGATTCCCCATCGTGGCCCTGGCCTCGCTGCTGGTGCTGCTGGTCGCCGGCGTCGCCATCGCCGTCGTCAACGAACAGTCGCTGAAGATGCAGACTGCGCGCGAGGCCGGCGCCCAGGCGGACCTGCTGGCCTCGGCGGTCAGCGGCGCCCTCGCCTTCGACGACCGCGAGGCCGCGCAGGACTATGTCGATGCGGTGCAGGTCAATCCGAACGTCCTGGCGGCGGCGGTCTATGACGAGAACAACCGGCTGGTAGCCAGTTTCGCGCGGCAGGGCGAGATCATGGCCCCCGTCGCGACCTCGCCATCGCGCACCACCACCTTCCGCGACGGGCGCCTCTTCGTCGTCAGACCGGTCCAGCAGGCGGGTCAGACGCTGGGCACCGCGCGGCTGCGCGTGCTGGAGACGCCTCCGGCCCAGCGGTTCAGCCGCTACGCCAGCCTGCTGCTGGTGCTGGGGCTGGCGGGGCTGGTCGTCGTGGTGCTGGCCGTCGCCCAGCAGGCCCTGCGCCGGGCCAACCGGCAATTGGCCGACCGGGCGGCCGAGCTGGTCCGAGCCAACAGCCTGTTGCAGCAGCAGATGATCGAACGCGAGAAGGCCGAGGAGGCGCTGCGCCAGAGCCAGAAGATGGAGGCGATCGGCCGGCTGACCGGCGGCATCGCCCACGACTTCAACAATCTGCTGATGGTCGCCTCCAGCGGCATCGAACTGCTGGACCGCACGGAGGACCCGAAGCGGCGCAAGGCCCTGGGCGCCGGGGTCAAACAGGCGGTCGAGCGCGGCGCGGCCCTGACCCGCCAGCTGCTGGCCTTCGCGCGGCGCTCTCCCTTGCGTTCCGAGGTGCTGGACCTGCGGACCCATATCGAGGGGCTGCGCTTCCTGCTGGAGCGGTCGTTGCGCGAGGACATCGAGGTGGTGCTGGAGCTGGGCGAGGACCTGTGGCCGGTCGAGGCCGACCGGGGCGAGCTGGAGCTGGCCCTGCTGAACCTGGCGGTCAACGCGCGGGACGCGATGTCCAACGGGGGCACGCTGACGGTTTCGGGTTCGAACCTTCCGACCGAGGAGGGCGTGCCCGACCGGGTCTGCCTGAAGGTCGCCGACACCGGCGCGGGCATGTCGGAGGTGGTCGCCTCGCGCGTGTTCGAGCCCTTCTTCACGACCAAGGAAGTGGGGCGCGGCACCGGCCTCGGCCTGTCGCAGGTCTATGGCTTCGTGCGGTCCTCGGGCGGCGAAATCAGTGTGAAATCGCGTGAGGGCGAGGGCACGACCTTCACCATCTGCCTGCCGCGCACCGACAAGACGCCGACGGAGGTCTCGCCGGACGTCGCCCTCCAGGCCGCCGGCGCGCCCGCCCGGCCGCGCAGCGGAGGGCGGCTGTTGCTGGTCGAGGACGACGACGCCGTCGCGGCCGGCGTGGGCCATATGCTGCGCGACCTCGGCTATCGCCACGTCCGCGTCGCCAGCGCGGCGGAGGCGCTGGAGATGCTCGAAAAGGACCCGCGCTTCGACATGGTGTTCTCGGACATGGTCATGCCGGGCGAGATGGACGGGCTGGGTCTGGCGCAGGAGGTCCGGCGGCGGATGCCGCAGACGCCGGTGCTGCTGACCACCGGTTTCAGCGAGGCCGCCTCCGCGGCGACCGGCGAGGCCTTTCGCCTGCTGCCAAAGCCGTACGGCATCGACAGCCTGTCCGAGGCCCTGGCCGCGACCCTGGCCGAACGGGCGCCCTGAACGAATCGCCCTCCCCCCGCGTTCGAGTCCGCGAAACGTGACGAGGAGGCGAACATGGCCGCGAGACCGACCTGGCAGGGGCATCTGAAGCTGTCGCTGGTGACGTGCCCGGTGGCGCTCTACACCGCGACGTCGTCGGCGAGCCACGTCAGCTTTCACCTGATCAATCCCGAGACCAACAACCGCATCCGCATGGTGCCGACCGATCCCGACGCCGGGCCGGTCGAGCGGTCGGATCTGGTCAAGGGCTATGAGGTGTCGAAGGATGAGTACGTCCTGTTCGACGACGAGGATTTCGACAAGGTCAAGCTGGAGAGCACCCGGACCATCGACATCGGCCAGTTCGTCGACGAGGACGAGATCGACCGGCTGTACTGGGACTCGCCCTTCTATGTGGTGCCGGAGAAGGGAGTCGGAGCCGAGGCCTTCGCCGTGATCCGCGACTCGATGAAGGCGGCGGGCAAGATCGCCATCGGCTGCCTGGTGCTGCGCAACCGGGAGCGCCAGATCGCGCTGGAGGTGCGCGGCAAGGGGCTGGTCGCCTACACCCTGCGACCGCACGAGGAGGTGCGCGACGCCGCCGACTTCTTCGACGACATCCCGACGGTCAAGGCCGACAAGGACATGGTCGACATCGCCACCCGCATCATCGCCCAGAAGGAGGCCGACTTCGATCCGAGCGAGTTCAAGGATCGCTACGACGAGGCCCTGAAGGAGATGATCAAGGCCAAGCAGAAGGGCGGCAAGGGAGTGGTCGAGGCGCCGGAGCCCGACGACACAAACGTGGTCGACCTGATGGAGGCACTGCGGGCCAGTCTGAAGGGGTCGGCGGGCGGCAAGGCCCCGGCGAGGAAGCCGGCCGCAAAGAAGAAGACCCCGGCGAAGAAGAAGGCGGCGTGAGAGCCCGTCTCCTCCCTGTCGCGAAGCGATGGGGAGGTGGCGCGGCCCGAATACGCGCCGTGACGGAGGGGCGCTTTCCGCCGAACAGGTGCGCGGCCGTTTCGCCCCTCCACCGCTTCGCGGTCCCCCTCCCCATTCGCTGCGCGAACAGGGAGGAGACAGCCATCACAGCACCTTCTTCAGCACCGGCCGGAGGTTGACCGCGCCGGCGCGGAAATCCTTCCACGGGTCGGGCTTCTTCAGCAGGGCGGCGGCGTCGTGGAGGGTGAAGGCCCTGGGGTCGAGGCCCTTCTTCACCTGGCCCCAGGACAGGGGGAAGGCGACCCCGGCGCCGGGGCGGGCGCGCGGCGACCAGGGGGCGACGGCGGTGGCCATGCGGCCGTTGCGCAGATAGTCGAGGAAGATCTTCCCGCCCCGCGCCTTCTTGGCGATGGTGGTGGTGAAATGGTCGGGGTCGCGGCGGCGCACGATCTCGGACACCTCCTTCGCGAAGGCCTTGCACTGGTCCCATTCGATGCGGCTGCGGGCGTCGGCGAGGATGGGGACGACGACGTGCAAGCCCTTGCCGCCGGTGGTCTTGACGAAGGGGTTGAGGCCGAGGCCTTCCAGCTCGCGCTTGAGGACCTTCGCGGCGGAGATGACGTCGGCGAAGTCGAGGCCCTCGTCGGGGTCGAGGTCGAAGGTGATCTGGTCCGGGGTCTCGGGGTCGCCGGGCTTGCAGCCCCAGGGATGCAGCTCCAGCCCGCCCGACTGGCCGATGGCGACGAGGCCGCCGACGTCGACGACGCCGATATAGGGTTTGCGCTCCTTCACATCGATCAGCTTCAGCCGCGGGTTGGAGCTGGGCATGGCGTGGCGCTGGAAGAATTTCTCGCCTCCGACGCCCTCGGGCGCGCGGATGATCGAGACCGGGCGGTCGCCGACATGGGGCAGCAGGCGTTCGGCGGCCATTTCATAATAGCGGACCAGCTCGGCCTTGGTGATCGCCGGCCGGCCGTCGGCCGCGGGCCACAGCACCTTGTCGGGACTGGAGATGGTCACGCCGGAGACGACCAGCTTGCCCTTGCCGGCTCCCTTGCCGGCGGAGCGGGGTTCGCCGGGCATGGCCAGCGGGGCGACGCCGGAATGGCGGCCGGGCTCCTTCGCGGGGTCGGCAGGCGTCTGCGGCGGGTCGGTGACTTCGCGGGCAGGCTTGTCCTCGCGCAGGCCCTTGAAGGCGGCCTGGCGCAGCGAGCCGGTGTCGGTGTAGCCGCCGTGCTCGACCTCGGCGACCAGCACCGGCCTGACCCAGTGGATGGTTACGCCGCCGGCGCGGGACTTCTTCGGCGCCCCCTTGCCGACGAAGGGGCTGCGGTCGGTTTCCGCCGCCTTGAGTTTCGGCAACAGGGTCTTGAGCAGGGTCTGGTTGTAGCCCGTGCCGACGCGGCCGAGGTGGCGAAGGCCCCCGTCATCCTGGACGCCGACGATCAGGGAGCGGAAGCGCGAGCCCTCGGCGGTCCAGCCGCCGATGACGACCTCGTCGCCGCCGCGGCATTTGGATTTCAGCCAGGTGGACGAACGACCCTCCGTGTACGGAGCGTCCAGTTTCTTGGAGATCACCCCCTCGAGATCCATGCGGCAGGCGCTGTCGAGGATGGCCTGGCCGGTGGTCGCGAAATGATCGACGTAGCGGATGCGTTGGCGGGCCGATTTCGGGATGCGGTCGATGTAGGCCTGAAGCCGCGCCTTGCGGTGCGACAGGGGCAGTTTGCGCAGGTCCTCCGGCCCCTCGAACAGCAGGTCGAAGGCGAAATAGACGAGATCGCCGGTGTGGCCGTCCGATATCCGGGCCTGCAGGGCCGAGAAGTCCGGCATGTGGTTTTCTGCAAGGGCGCAGAGCTCGCCGTCGACGACGGCGTCGGGCCAGTTGGCCGCATCGTCGGCCAGCTCCGGGAATTTCTCGGACCAGTCGAGGCCCTTGCGGGTGCGGATAGTGGCGCGCCCGCCGCCCGAGGCGACCTGCAGCCGGTAGCCGTCGAATTTGATCTCATGGGCCCAGCCGGTCCCGCGCGGCGGATAGTCGGCGATCTTGCACAGCTGGATGGGGATGAAGGCGTGGGGTTTGGCGGCCTTGTCGGCCACCGGCGGCCGGGCTTTCGGCTTCGGCGGCGCTTTTCGGGTCGTCTTCTTCGAGGAGGTCCATTCCTTCCCGCCGCCCGCGATCTCGGCGAGGCTGCGGCCGGTCGCGATGGAGGCGTCGATTTCCATATTGGCGTCGCCCTCGCCCGGGACGGCGAACTCGTCCTTCTCCTTGATCAGCAGCCAGTTGTTGCGTTTGGAGGGCTTGCCGCGATCGGTCTTCATGCGGATCAGGGCCCATTTGCCCTGCAGACGTTCGCCGTGGACCAACATCTTGACGTTGCCGCGCCTGAAGGCGTCAGCGAGGTCATCCTCCTGCGGCTCCCATGTCCCGCGATCCCACATCTGCACCGTACCCGCGCCGTAGTTGCCGGCGGGGATGGTCCCCTCGAAGGTCCCGTAGTCGAGCGGATGGTCCTCGACCTCGACCGCCAGCCGCTTGACGGCCGGATCGCGCGACGGCGCCTTGGTGACGGCCCATGACTTGAGCACGCCGTCGACCTCGATGCGGAAGTCGTAGTGCAGCCGCGTCGCCGCGTGGCGCTGGACCAGAAAGGTCAGGCCCGCCTTGCGCGCCCGGCCTTTCTTCCCCTTCGGCTCCGGCGTTACGCCGAAATTCCGCTTCTTCTTGTAGGTCTCCAGCTCGCCGCGCACTGGCGTCTCCCGTCCCTGACCGACCGGTCAAGGACGATGAACGCGCCGGAGCGGGATTCGCTCAGCCTTCGTCCTGAGGTTCGTCCGACGGGGCCTCGCCGCGGGCGGCGGCGCGCTTTTCGGCCTTGGCGGCGGCTTTTTCGGCGGCCTTCTTCGCATCAGCGCGCTCGCGCTCCATGCGTTCGAAACTGTAGTTGGGCTTACGGGCCATCGGCAGGTCTTCCTTTCCGGCGCGGACGCGCCTGACGCAATGCGCCGGGAGAACGCCGGAGTACGGCGCGAGGATGCGTACAAGGTGGGGCGCCCCGGCCCACGCAACAACCATCAATCGACGGCGACGACCTCGACGGTCTGGCCGGCCACGGTCGCCTCGTCTCCGACGCGCTTGCCGATCAGGGCCACGGCGAGCGGCGAGACATGGCTGACCGAGCCCGCGGCGGGGTCGGCCTCGTCCTCGCCGGTGATGCGCCAGGTCTGGGTGCGGCCGTCCTCGCGTTCAATGGTCACCGAGCCGCCGAAGCGGACGCGGCCGTCCGCGACCGTCTCGACCAGCTGGGCCGTCGCCCTGCGGGCCGACCAGTAGCGCAGGTCGCGGGTGGCGCGGGCCATGGCGGTGCGGTCGGCCTCGATCGACCCTTTCGCCTGGGCGGCGCCGTAGGCGGCGCGGGCGGCGGCCAGGGCGGCGTCGATCGCCGCCAGCCCCCCGGGCGTGACGAGGTTCGGGTGGGGCGATATCGGACGGTCCGGAAGATCGGCGGCCGTGGCCTCCAGGTCTTCCTCGCGAGTGAAGGCGACGCTCATGGGGCGGAAGCGTATGCGGGTCGCAGGCGTTCCGGTCTAGAACGGTCTGATGAGGTCTTCAGTGAAAAGCGTCCATGTGATCGGGGCCGGGCCGGCCGGGCTTATGGCGGCCGAGCGGCTGGCGCGGGCGGGCCTCGCCGTGACCGTGCACGAGGCCATGCCGTCGCCGGCGCGGAAATTCCTCATGGCCGGTCGGGGCGGGCTGAATCTGACCCATTCGGAAGCGATGGAGGGCTTCGTCGCCCGCTACGGCGCGGCCGCGCCGACGGCGGCCCGCTGGCTGGAGGCGTTTTCGCCGACCCACCTGATCGGCTGGGCCGAGGGTCTGGGACAGCCGGTGTTCACCGGCTCGTCGGGGCGGGTGTTTCCGCGCGCCATGAAGGCCTCGCCGCTGTTGCGGGCGTGGCTCGGCCGGCTGGCGGAGCTGGGCGTCGAGGTGCGGACGCGCTCACGCTGGATCGGTCCCGGCCTTCGCCGGGATGACGATCGCCTGGAATTGATTTTTGAGACCCCGGACGGCGAGCGGATCGAACAGCCGGACGCGGTGGTGCTGGCGCTGGGCGGGGCGAGCTGGCCGCGGCTGGGCTCGGACGGGGCGTGGCGCGAATGGCTGGAGACGCAGGGCGTGGCGACCGCGCCGTTCCGGCCCTCGAATGTCGGCTTCGACGTGGCCTGGTCCGAAGTGTTCGCGGAGCGGTTCGCGGGCCAGCCGCTGAAGCCGCTCGCCCTGACCTTCGGCGAGACGACCGTGCGCGGCGAGGCGATGGTGACGCGATACGGGCTGGAGGGTGGGGCGGTCTACGCCCTGTCGGCCCCGCTGCGCGACGCGGTGGAGCGGGACGGGTCGGCCATGCTGACGGTCGATCTGCGGCCGGACCTGACGATCGAGGCCCTGGCGCTGCGGCTGACGAAATCGCGCGGCAAGGACAGCGTCTCGAACTGGCTCAGGAAGGCGGCGGGGCTGTCGCCGGTCGGCGTCGGCCTGCTGCGCGAAATTCCGGGAGAGCTGCCGGAGGGGGCGGACAAGCTGGCGCGGCGGATCAAGGCGGTGCGGCTGACCCTGACCGGGGTGCAGGGACTGGCGCGGGCCATCTCCTCAGCCGGCGGGGTGGCTCTTGAGGGCGTGGACGAACGACTGATGCTGAAGGCGTTGCCGGGCGTCTTCGTAGCCGGCGAGATGCTGGACTGGGAGGCGCCGACGGGCGGCTATCTGCTCCAGGCGTCGATGGCCTCGGGAGTCGTGGCGGCTGAGGGGACGCTGGACTGGCTCAGGACGCACGGCACAGGTTCGCCGCCCGCGCGTTGACCCTGCGCCCCGTCCGGGGCGGAACGAGGGGGCCGACATGCGTATGATGGATTTCAGCTCGTGGCAGGGGATTCTGATCAGCCTTGTCGCCCTGGCGCTGTTCGCCCTGATCGGGGTGGGCATCCGGCTGGTCATGATGATGACCTTCCAGCAGCGCCGCGAGCGGGCCAACCGCCAGATCAACGAGCGGCTGAAGACGCTGATGGCGGCCTACAAGGTGCTGGGCGGGTCGTTCACGGGCGATCTGTCGGTCGATCCGCGGCATATGCGGCAGCTGCGCCGGGCGGCTGTGACCGGCGAGGCGCCCGGCCAGCCGGAGGCGGGCGCCACGGCTGCGGCTGAGGCTGAGGCCGGCGAGGAAGGCTCGGACCGGGCCCGGCGCATCCGCGACGCGGTCGAGGCGGCGCTGTCCGACATCATCCTGCTGGGCACGGACGAACAGGTGCGGCTGGCCCAAAGGGCGGCGGTGGACCTGGTCGAGGGACGGCCGGTGCACACCCATGAACTGGTGGTGTCGTTGCGCGACTTCGTGCGTCATGCCCTGGACCTCGCCCCGATTCCGGCGGACCTCGCCATTCCCGTGCAGGGGCCGACCCGCCCGGCGGGCTCGGGCGGCGGCGGCCGGGGCGGCGAGCGCGGCCGGGCCGGCGGCGGCGGAGGGGGCGGCGGCGGCGGCATGGGCGGCGGCGCAGGGGGCGGCGTCGGCATGGGCGTGGGCGCGGGCATCGCCGGCGGCGAGGCGGGCGGCTCCGATCCCCGCTGAGATCAAGCCGACGGGTGACGCGCCGCGCCGCCTTGGCTAGGACGGGAGCCATGACCGACCTTCCCGACATCCAGGGCGTCTGCCCGCCCCGTTTCGCGGCCGTGAAGGACGCCTTCGCCGCCAACTTCACCGATGCGCCGGAAGGGTTGAACGAGCTGGCCGCCGGCTTCAGCGTCTGCGTCGAGGGCGAGACGCTGATCGATCTGCGCGCGGGCTGGGCCGACACCGCGCGGACGCAGCCGTTCGGGGCCGACACCCTGGTTCCCGTCTTCTCCACCGGCAAGGCGGTGATGGCGACGCTGATCGCCCTGTGCGTCGAGCGGGGGCTGCTGGACTATGAGCGACCGGTGGCCGGCTTCTGGCCGGCGTTCGGGGCGGCCGGGAAGGACGCGGTCACCGTCGGCCAGCTGATGAGTCATCAGGCCGGCCTGCCCGGGTTCGACGAGGCGGTCGAGCCGAGCCTGTGGTTCGACCCGGCCGGGGTGCTGGAGCGGCTGTGCGCCCAGGCCCCGATGTGGCCGCCGGGCACGGCCAGCGGCTATCACCCGATCACCATCGGCTATCTGGCCGGCGAGCTGTTCCGGCGGGTCGACGGGCGGACCATGGGGACGGCGCTGCGCGAGGAATTCCCCGGGCTGGACCTGTGGATCGGCCTGCCCGAGGCCGAGCACGACCGGGTGGCGCAGATGAGGAAGCCGACGGCCGCTCCGGACCTGGGGGTCATCGACGCCGTCAAGCGCTCGGCCTTCCTCGACAAGGGCTCGGCGCCCGGCGGGCGGGGCTCGGCGGAATGGCGGATGATGGAGATCCCCTCGGCCAATCTGCACGGCACAGCGCGGGATCTGGCGCGGTTCATGACAGTGGCCGCGACCGGCGCGTTCGAGGGCCGATCCGTCCTGTCCGCCGAAACCCTGACGCAGATGCGGCGCGAACGCATCGCCGGTCCCGACCGCGTGGTGCCCTTCGACATGAGTTGGGCTGCGGGCGTCATGCGCAACGAGCGCCTCGGCGTCTTCGGTCCGAATCCGCAGACCGTCGGCCATTCGGGTTGGGGCGGCAGCTGCGCCTGGGCCGATCCGGGAGCGAGGCTGTCGGCGGCCTATGTAATGACGCGCCAGTCGCCGCACCTGATCGGCGATCCGCGGGCGGTGCGGTTGCAGGAAGCGCTCTACTCGGCCCTCTGACGGCCCGGCGCGGTCAGGCCGCCGATCACGCCGGCGAGGACCGACAGCCCGGCGCAGCTCAGGATGACGGCGCGGAAGGCGGCGTGGAAGGCGTCGCGGGCCGCCGGCTCGAGGTCGGCTCCGCCCATCACCTCCCCCAGCAGGGCGCGACCGTCCGGGACGCCGGCCTGGGCCGTGAACACGGCCGAGAGTATGACGCCGAGCAGGGCGATGGCCAGCAGGGCGGCGATGCGGGCGACGGCGTTGTTGACGCCCGAGGCGACACCGGTGCGGCCCTCGGGCACGGCGCCCATGACGGCGGCGGTCAGGGGGCCGACGGCGAGCGTCATGCCGATGGCCATGACCGTCATCCCCGCCAGCGGTCCGTCGACATAGCCGGCCCCGGGGGCGGGCACGGCCAGCAACGCCAGTCCGATCCCCGCCAGCACCGGACCGAGGCTCAGTGACAGCTTCGCCCCGAACCGGTCGGCCATTCTGCCGGCGTATCCCGAGAACAGGCCCATGATGACGGCGAAGGGCAGCATGGCGGCGCCGGCCAGGGTGGCGCTCCAGCCGTGCACCCGGATCAGATCGAAGGGCAGGAAGAACATCGCCCCGCCGAGCGCGAAATAGAGAAGCAGGGTCAGAAGATTGATCCCGCTGAACACGGACGACCGGAAAAGGCCGAGGGGCATCATCGGATGACGCTCGCGCGCCTCGGCCCACAGAAAACCGGCCAGCAGCGCGGCGCCGCCGGCCAGACCGGTCAGGATCAGCGGGTCGGTCCAGCCGAGATCGGGCGCGGCGGTCAGGGCCCAGGTCAGGGCGCCGAGACCGGTCATGGCGAGCAGGGCGCCGGCCCAGTCGAGACCCCGGGCGTCCGGATCGCGGCTCTCGGGCACGACCCGCAGGGTGATGACGGCGGTCAGCACGGCCAGCGGGACATTGATCCAGAAGATGAAGCGCCAGTCGGCGGCGTCGGCCAGCCAGCCTCCGACCAGCGGCCCGACCATGCCGAACAGGGCTCCTGCCCCGGCCCAGGTTCCGAAGGCCTTGCCGCGCTCGTCCGGCGGGAAGGTCGAGCCGATGACGGCCAGCGCCCCCGGCGTCAGCAGGGCCGCGCCGACGCCCTGCGCCGCCCGGCCGGCGATCAGCAGCTCGGCCGTGGGGGCGAGGCCGCAGGCGATGGAGGCGAGGGCGAACAGGGCGACGCCGATCAGGAACACCTTGCGGCGGCCGAAGCGGTCGCCCGCCGCGCCGCCGATGAGAACGAGGGCGCCGAGGGTCAGCAGATAGGCGTTCGAGACCCACTGCACGGCCGCCGGGCCCGCGTCGAGATCGCGCTGGATCGCCGGCAAGGCCACGCCCAGCGCCGAGCCGTCGATGAAGGTCAGGCTGGAGCCGAGCACGGTGGCGACGAGGATCCAGCGCTTGCGGGCGGCCGACAGCGGCTGGTCCGGCGCGGCTGCGGCGCGGACCTGGCCCTCCTCGCATGGGCCGCGCTGGACGACGGACATGGCGCGCTCCGGCTGTAGACGCGGGACGCTAGGCCGGTTTCGCCGAGTCCTTCAAGGCCCGCCGCGCGGCGCGGACGCGGAAGACGGCGGCGGCGGCGAAGACCCCCGCCCCGCCCCAGATGAAGACGAAGGACAGGATGCGCAGGGGCGTCAGATCCTCGCCGGCCCACACCCCGACGGCGAACTGCAGGGTCGGGGCGAGGAACTGGATGAAGCCGATGGTCGACAACGGCAGGCGGCGGGCCGACCAGGCGAACAGGGCGAGCGGCAGGACCGTGGCGGGGCCGTTGAGCAGGGCCCAGGCGGTATTGGTCGGGCTGTCGAAGGCCACGCCGGCGCCGGTGTGCTGCAGCCACATCACCCAGGCGAGGCCCAACGGGACCAGCAGCAGGCATTCGACCAGCAGCCCCGCCTGGGCGTCGATCGGCACGCGTTTGCGGATGACGCCATAGGTGGCGAAGCTGATCGCCAGGATGATCGAGATCCACGGCGGGCGGCCGAGGGCGAGGGCCTGGAACAGCACGCCGACGGCGGCCAGGCCGATGGCGATCCAGCCCCAGCGGTCGATCTTCTCGCGGAACAGCCACAGGCCCACGACCATGTTGAGCAGCGGATTGATGTAGTAGCCGAGGCTGGCCTCGAGCGTCGCGCCGTGGGTCGTGGCCCAGACGTAGATGCCCCAGTTGACCCCGATCAGCACGGTCGAGAAGGCCAGCCAGGCGAGGGTCTTCGGCGAGGTCAGGACGGCGCGGACCTGACCGCCCTGTTTCGCCAGCCAGACCAGCAGCCCAGCCACCGCCACCGCCCAGAGGGCGCGGTGGGCGAGGATCTCCAACGAGTCGAAGCCGGCCGCCGCCTGCCCCATGAACAGCAGGGGCATGACCCCCCACAGGGTGTAGCAGGCGAAGGCCGACAGGAGGGCGGCGCGGCCCTGATCGGGACCGGTGGCGGGGGCCATGGAGAACTCCTTCGCCGGGGGAGCGGCGAGCGGGAACCTTAGACGGTGATGGAGCGGTATCCGGACGACGGCTTGATCGTGCCCGTTTCATCGAGCAGCTGGGCGATCTGGACCGCATTGAGGGCCGCGCCCTTGCGCAGGTTGTCGGCGACGATCCACAGCGACAGGCCGTTCTCGACCGTAGGGTCCTTGCGGATGCGCGAGACATAGACGGCGTGTTCGCCCGAGGCGTCGACGGGGGTGATGTAGCCGTCGTGCTCCTGCTTATCGATGACCATGACGCCGGGCGCCTCGCGCAGGATGGCGCGGGCCTCGTCGGGGCTGATCGGGCGGTCGAACTCGAGGTTCACCGATTCCGAATGGCCGACGAAGACCGGCACGCGCACGCAGGTAACGGTCAGCTTGATGTCCGGGTCGAGGATCTTGTGGGTCTCGTCCCACATCTTGGCTTCCTCGTCGGTGTAACCGTCGTCGCGGAAGGAGCCGATCATCGGGATGACGTTGAAGGCGATCTGTTTGGGGAACAGCTTCGGCGTGGCGTCGCCGAGGCCGTAGATGGCCTTGGTCTGGTTCCACAGCTCGTCCATGCCCGCCTTGCCGGCCCCCGAGACGGACTGGTAGGTCGAGACCACGGCGCGGGTGATCTTCGCCGCGTCGTGCAGGGGCTTCAGCGCCACCACCAGCTGGGCGGTCGAGCAATTGGGGTTGGCGATGATGTTCTTCTTCTTCGCCAGCTTGATGGCGTCCGGGTTCACCTCGGGCACGACCAGCGGCACGTCCGGGTCCTTGCGGAAGGCCGAGGAGTTGTCGATGACGATGGGGCCGGCCTTGCCGATCTTCTCCGACCATTCGCGCGAGACGTCGCCGCCGGCGCTCATCAGCACCAGGTCGACCTTCGAGAAGTCGAAGCCCTCGATGTCCTGACATTTGATGGTGCGATCGCCCCAGGCGACCTCGACGCCCCTCGACTTGCGCGAGGCGACGGCGTGCATCTCGTCGACGGGGAATTCGAGTTCCTCGAGGATGTTCAGCATCTCACGACCGACGTTGCCGGTGGCGCCCACGATGGCGACTTTGTATCCCATGAGGTGGTCCTTCGGATGCGCCGCCGCTCGGCTCGCTGAGCCTCGCTGCCTGGGCGCGGGAATGTGGTGAGGCCCGGTATCCGGACCGTGAGGCCCTATGTGGGCCTTCGCGGGCGCGAAGCAATCGCTTTTCAGCGACGACGGGCGCCGCTAAGGCCGAGAAGGATGGGATCACGCATACGCGCTGCTTATGAGAAGCGGCTGGCCGACGGCCGGCTGACGCCCGATCCGTCGCAGGTCCCGGTGGTCGAGGCCCTTTCGCGCCTGGAAATCGACCTCGGCCGCAAGGGGCCGCTCGGGGGGCTGTTCGGCGGACCGCCGGAGGTGCGCGGGGTCTATTTATGGGGCCCGCCCGGCCGCGGAAAGTCCATCCTGATGGACCTGTTCTACGCCTGCGCCCCGGAGAAGCGGAAGAAACGGGCGCATTTCCACGCCTTCATGGCCCGGGTGCACGGCCTCATCCGGGAATGGCGCGAGGGCGACGCAGCCGCGCGCAGGGCCGTGTTCGGGCAGTGGAAGGGCGACGACCCGATCGCTCCGGTGGCGGCGCTGATCGCCTCCGAAGCGCGGCTGCTGTGCTTCGACGAACTGCAGGTCACGGACATCGCCGACGCCCTCATCCTCGGCCGGCTGTTCGAGGCGCTGTTCGAGCGGAAGGTGGTGCTGGCGGTCACCTCCAATCGCGCTCCGGGCCAGCTGTATCTGAACGGCATCAATCGCGAACTCTTCCTGCCCTTCGTCGACCTGATCGAGGCGCGTTGCGAGGTGGTGTCGGTGGCGGGGGCGCGGGACTGGCGGCTGGACCGGCTGATGGGCGACCGGGTCTGGTTCACCCCGCCGGACGAGGCGGCGCGGGCCGGCTTCGAGGCGCTGTGGACCGACCTGAAGGGCGAGCAGGAGGAATGTCCCGTCCGCCTGACCGTGCTGGGCCGCGAGGTGGTGATCGAGCGCACCGACGGCGGTCTGGCGCGGGCGACCTTCGAGCAGCTGTGCGGACGGGCGCTGGGCCCCCAGGACTATCTGGCCGTGGCCGGGCGGTTCCATACCCTGTTCCTTGAGGACGTGCCCGTTCTGGGGCCGGCGAAACAACAGGAGGCGCGGCGTTTCGTGACCCTGATCGACGCCCTGTACGAGGCCGGGACCCGTCTGGTCGCCCTGGCCGAGGCGCCGCCGGAGGCGCTGTACCGCAAGGGCGTCGGCGCCTTCGAATTCGAGCGCACGGTTTCGCGACTGAATGAGATGGCCGGCGCCGAGTGGCTGGGGCGCGAGCGGGCCTAGGGCCTTGCTTTCGCCCTTCATCCGTCGATAGGTGAAGGCCTGCAGGAGACCCCGATGATCCGTTTCGCGACCCTCGCCGCCGCCGCCGTCATGGCGATCGGCGCCCCCGCCGCCGCCGCCGCGCCGTCCGCGGCCGTTCAGACCGCGGCCGCTCCGGGCATTTCCCCCGAAGCCGTGCGCGCCTGGCTGATCTCGAAAGGCGGAACGGTCGACGAAGTCAGACGCGAGGGCGGCGAGACCTGGCTGACCGTCAGGGACGGGCCGCTCAACTGGATGGTCTTCTTCTACAGCTGCGAGGCCGATGTCTGCGGCGACATCCAGTATATGGCCAACTTCTCCAACCCGACCATCAACCCGGCCCTGATCAATGACTGGAACCGCGACCGCCGATTCCTGAAGGCCTATTTCACGCCGGGCGAGGCGGGGGGGAACCAGATCGCCGTGGTCCAGTACGACGTGCTGATGCACGGCGGCGACGTTGAGCAGCTGACCGACCACACGGCCCTGTGGCTGGAGCTGGTCTCCGAATTCGGCCGGACCGTCGGCTATTTCGCCGCCGCCCAGTAGGGGGGGGGGTCGCGACCCGGTCGCCGGCCTGCTAACGCGGGCGGATGAAGGGTGACATCATCGATGTGCTGATCGTCGGGGCAGGCGCCGCCGGCATGATGTGCGCCATCGAGGCCGGACGACGGGGTCGCTCAGTGCGTGTGCTGGACCACGCCCGGGCCCCCGGCGAGAAGATCCGCATCTCGGGCGGAGGGCGGTGCAACTTCACCAACCTGGGGACCGGGCCGGCCAATTTCCTCGGCGAGAACCCGCGCTTCGCCACCTCCGCCCTGCGGCGGTTCACCCAGCACGATTTCATCAAACGCGTCGACCGCGCCGGCATCGCCTGGCACGAGAAGACGCTGGGCCAGCTGTTCTGCGACGACAGCGCCAAGCAGATCATACGTATGCTGACGGACGATATGCGCGAGGCCGGGGCGCGGCTGTCGCTGGGCGTATCGGTGGAGCGGGTCGAGCGCAGCGGCGACGGTTTCGAGGCGGCGTTGTCGGACGGCTCGGTGGTGCGCTCGGCCTCGCTGGTGCTGGCCACCGGGGGCAAGTCGATTCCGAAGATGGGGGCGACCGGCTGGGCCTATGACGCGGCGCGGGCCTTCGGACTGCGGGTGACGGAGACGCGGCCGGCGCTGGTCCCGCTGACCTTCGAGGCCGGGCTGCTGGAGCGGCTCAAGCCTCTCGCCGGCGTGTCGGTGGAGGCGGTGGTCTCGCATGGCAAGACCCGGTTCGCCGAGGGCCTGCTGTTCACCCACCGGGGCCTGAGCGGACCGTCGGTGCTGCAGATCTCGAGCTACTGGCGCGAGGGCGAGCCGATTTCCGTGGCCATGGCGCCCGGCCTCGACGTGTTCGCCCGGCTGAAGGCGATGAAGGCGGAAAACGGCCGGCAGGCGGCGCATACGGCCCTGGGCCAACTCGTGCCGAAGCGGCTGGCCGAGGTGCTGGTCGGGCAGGAGGCGGCCCAGGGCAATCTGGCCGACCTGTCGGACAAGGCGCTGCGGCGACTGGACGCGGCGGTGAACGGCTGGGTCGTCAAACCCGTCGGCAGCGAAGGTTATCGCACCGCCGAGGTGACGCTGGGCGGGGTGGCGACGGACCAGCTGGACCAGCAGACCATGACGGCCTCGTCCGTACCCGGACTGTATGTGATCGGCGAGGCGGTGGACGTGACCGGCTGGCTGGGCGGCTATAATTTCCAGTGGGCCTGGTCGTCGGGCTGGGCGGCCGGTCAGGCCTGCTGACCGCGACGTTGGGGCCTATTGCCCCGGCCGGCCGGGGCGTGCAGCGTGTGGATGCGGGACGGGCCCCTCTGGCGCGGCCGCGGCGGCGCCCCCTTCCCTCGGCCGCCGAGGCGCGTGATGTCGGACCGCATCGGGCGCTCCGGCGTTCGACTCCGGCCCGATTCGGTTCGCTGGAGCGCCCGACCCTCGTCAACACCCCTGCCCAGAGACCTTACGATGCCGCTTCTGATGTGCCCGAACGACAACGCCGCCATGCAGACGCTGGAGCGCGACGGCGTCCAGTTCGACATGTGCCCCTCCTGCCGCGGCGTCTGGCTGGACCGTGGCGAGCTGGAGAAGCTGATGGCCGCCGCCGCCGAGGACGGCCGGGCCGCGGCGCCGCCCCCGCAGCAGGCGCCGCAACAGGCTCCGCCGCAGCCGTGGGGCCAGCAGCCCCAACAGGGCTACCGTGAGCCGCCCCGCTACAGGGACGATCGCTACCGCGACGACGATTACAAGTACCGCAAGAAGAAGCGCGACAGCATTTTCGACATCTTCGACTAGGTGCGGTCGTCGGTTCAGGCCGCCAGGCCCGCCGCCCTCATCAGACCCTTGAGCGGGGCCAGGGCCTCGGGCGCGGCGGCGAGGGCGGCGCGGTTGTCTGGCGCGCGGAACAGCTTGATGGCCTCGGCCTTGGCGCGGTCCGCGGCGGGACCCAGGGGGGCCGTCTCGCCGGCGGCCATGCGCAACAGGACGGAGAGCTTCTGCGCCAGCGGCGCCGGCGCCCGGACCAGCATGGCGACGATCCGGGCCTCGGCCTCGACGGTTCCGCCGACCGCGCCGATGGCCGCGACGATGTCGGTCTCGTCGCGCTCGGTCAGGCCGCAGCCCCGTACGGCGCGCGCCAGGCCGGCCAGGACGCCCAGCTTCTGGGCGGCGGTCTGATCGCCGGAGGCCGCCCGCATCTCGCCCTCGAAGCGCAGGGAGCCGACGCAGGCCGACAGCCAGCGCGCGGCCGCCCGCTTGTTGGCCGTGCCGGTGACGTTTTCGCACAGCCGCGTCAGGGCCTCGGCCTCGCACAGCACGGTCGTGCAGGTCTTCACATAGGCGGCGACGAAGTCGGCGGTGACGAGGGCCCTGGAACGCTCGTTGAAGGCCGTCTGGACCTCTTCAAGGGTCAGCAGCCGCCCGGCCGTCGCCGTCAGGGTCGTGGCCAGGGTGCGCAGGATGTCGATCTCGCCGGCGGCGTCGTTGGGGCGCAGGCGGCGCGGGCTCATCAGCTCGCGGACCACCATCCGCGCCAGGGCCGCCGACAGCAGCGGGAACTGTCCCGCAGCGACCCGCTCGCCGAGCCTTGCGGCGGGCCCCTCGACCACCGGCACCTGGAGCGCCAGACGGGGATCCTGGCTGATCAGGGCCGCGACCTCGCGCGGCGCCACCATGCGCACGACCGCGGCCAGTGACGCGCCCTGGTCCAGGCCCGGGCCGAGCACATCGGCGAGATTGGTCCGCGCGGCGAACAGTTCGCACATCACCTGTTCGATCGGCACCATGACCATGGCGTGAGGCGGCCCGTCCATCGGCGCGCGTTCGGCAAGGTCCATCAGCCGGTCCAGCCGCGCCCGGCCGCCCCGCACCCCCCTCAGGGCGCCGGACACCACGCCGCCCATGATGAAGGCCCGGTCCGCCTGACCGGCGAGCCGGTGGGCCAGATCCGCCAGCGAATGATTCTCCAGATCGGGAAACTGGTTGCGACGCCCGGCGACCAGCAGGCGTTCGATGGTCCGGTCGGCCAGCTTCTGATAGTGCCGGACCAGATCGTGCACCGGCTGGCCTACGGCCTGGCTCTCGGGCACGGCGACCTTCTGGATGGCGTGCTGCAGCTCGACCCCGGAAGCTTCCAGCTTCTCGGCCAGGTCGGGGCGGTGCAGCAGTTCGAAGGCGGTGACGCCCTGACGGTTCAGCCAGTCCTCGAGCACGCGGCCGATCTGGTCGCGGGCCATCGGCGCGTAAAGGTCCTGGGGCGATCCGCAGCGCGGGCCGGCTTCGTCTTCGGGCACCACGCGCTTGCGCTGCACCTCGGGCGCGCCGCGGGTCAGGACCGTGATGCTGTTGAAGGCCATGGTGTCGGGATCGAGCGTCTCCTTGGTGACCCGAACAGCGGCGGCGCGCTGGTCGGCCAGCAGTTCCTCGGCCGTCTCGACCGCATGGGCGCGATCCTCCGTCGCCATCTGGAGGGTCCAGGGCGCGGGCGCGGTCTTGCGGATATAGACTTCGTAGTGGACGGGGCCGGCCATGAAACGCTCGCACTGATGACCCCCGATCATGGCGCCAAGGCTTTAAGGGCGGGTTTCATTGCGCATTCGGGCGGGTCGGCCCATTTTAGCGCCGCATTCTGACCCAGTTGATTTAGAACGGTAACGCTTGCCGCGCGTTGAGTGCGGGAACGGCAAGCCTGCAAGGAGACCGCCTTGGCGAACATCACCCTGGTCGACGACGACGAAAACATCGTGGCGTCCGTCTCGCTGGCGCTGGAAAGCCATGGCCACAAGGTCACCGCCTGGCATGACGGGGCCTCCGGCCTGGAGGCGCTTGAATCCAGCCCTCCCGACCTCGCCATCCTCGATGTGAAGATGCCGCGGATGGACGGGATGGAGGTGCTGCGCCGCCTGCGCCAGACCAGCCAGATTCCGGTCATCATGCTGACGTCCAAGGACGAGGAGATCGACGAGATCCTCGGCTTCAACCTCGGCGCTGACGACTACATCCACAAACCCTTCAGCCAGCGGCTGCTGATCGAACGGGTCAAGGCCCTGCTGCGGCGCACCGGCGCGGACGGCGGCGAGCCCGAGCCGTCGGGCGAGGGTTCGACCAAGGCCATCAAGCGCGGCAAGCTGTCGATGGACCCGGCCCGGCACGAATGCACCTGGGACGGACGGCCGGTGAAGCTGACGGTGACCGAATTCCTGCTGCTGCAGGCCCTGGCCCAGCGGCCCGGCTTCGTGAAGAGCCGCGACAACCTGATGGACGCCGCCTACGACGACCAGGTCTATGTCGACGACCGCACCATCGACAGCCACGTCAAGCGGATGCGCAAGAAGTTCCGGGTGGTCGATCCCGAGTTCGACGCGATCGAGACCCTGTATGGCGTCGGCTACCGATACCGCGAGAGCTGAGCCGGACGATCCGTCCGACGACGACCGGCCCCGCCGCCCGCGGCGGTTCGGGGGCTCGCGGCTGGGCGGCTTCATCCTCGCCCTCAACCTGCTCAGCCTGCTGATCCTGTTTGTCGGGGCGCTGTTGCTCAACGAATGGCGGCGGGGCCTGATCGAGGCGCGTCAGGAGACCCTGGCGGCCCAGGCCGAGCTTCTCGTCCAGGTTCTGGGCGACGAGCGGCTCGGGGTCACCCGCGGCGAGCCGACGCCCGAACTCAACTACATCGAGGCCAGCCGCTGGCTGCGCGACAACTTCATTCCCGAGGGCCAGCGGGCGCGGCTCTTCGACGTTGACGGCATCGTGGTCGCCGACAGCTATCAGGTGACCGAGGCCATACCCGGCGAGCCCCTGCCCCCGGCCCTGCCCGCCGGCAGTCCGCCGGTGGTCGCCGACGCCGGGGAAAAGGCCCGCGACGCCCGCGAGCTGGAGCGGACGCGCAGGGCCTTGGCCGAAGAGGTCGAAAACGCGCTGGAGGGGCGGTCGTCGGCCACCCTGAGGATGTCCGAGAGCGGAGACCGGGTGGTCTCGGTCTCCATCCCGGTCCGCCATGTCGAACAGGTGCTGGGCGTGCTGACGCTGGAGGCCGGGGACGTCGACGAGACCCTGGCGGCGCAGCGGCTGGCCCTGATGCCCTTCGCCCTGGTGGCCCTGGTCGTTTCGCTGCTGTCGTCCCTGTTGCTGCACGTGTTCGTGGCGCGGCCGGTGATGCGGCTGTCGGCGGCGGCGGACGCGGTGCGACTTCAGCGGGCGCGAGCCATCTCCCTGCCTGATCTGGACCACCGCAAGGACGAGATCGGCGACCTGGCGCGGTCGCTGGAGACCATGACCGAGACCCTGTCCGACAGGATGGACGCCATCGAACGGTTCGCCGCCGACGTGGCGCACGAGATCAAGAACCCGCTGACGTCGATCCGCTCGGCGCTGGAGACCCTGCCGCTGGTCAAGACCGAGGCGCAGCGCGAGAAGCTGACCGGGCTGCTGCAACAGGACGTCCGCCGGCTGGACCGCTTGATCACCGACATCTCCAACGCCTCGCGACTGGACGCCGAACTGAACCGGGACCGCCCCCGTCCCATAGACCTGACCGTGCTGCTGGGCGAGATCGTCGGCGTCTATCAGGCCGGGATCGAGCCGGGCGGCGGAGTCCAGGTCACTTTCGACGGGTCCCAGGCGGGGAACGCCATGATCCGCGGTCGCGACGGACCTCTCGGGCAGGTGTTCCGCAATCTGATCGACAACGCCCGCTCGTTCAGTCCGCCGGGAGGCGCGGTGCGGGTCAGCCTGTCGCGCGACGACATCGATCCCGAGCGGCCGGTGCGGGTGCGCGTCGACGACGACGGCCCCGGCATACCGCCGGAGAACCTCGAGACCGTGTTCGAGCGCTTCTACACCTCGCGGCCGCGCGGCACGGCGTTCGGCGCCAACTCCGGGCTCGGCCTGTCGATCGTCAAACAGATCGTCGAGGCGCACGGCGGCCAGGTCTGGGCGGAGAACCGCCGCGGGGCCGACGGCGAGGTCGCGGGCGCGCGCTTCGAGGTCGCCCTGCCCGCTGCGCCCCCGGGACGGCGCCCGTGACGATCCGTCAGCCGATGCACGGGACGGTGGCCGCCCGCTGGACGACGGCGGGCTGGCGCGCTGTGCTGATCACCGGAGCCCCAGGCGCCGGCAAGAGCGATCTGGCGCTCCGGCTGATCGGGCGCGGCTGGCGGCTGGTCGCCGACGACTACGCCCATGTCGTCGCCTCGGCCGGAGCGCTCTATGCGGTGGCGCCCGGGACGATCGCCGGCCGGATGGAGGCGCGGGGGGTGGGGGTCGTCCCAGCCTGCACCCTCGGCCTGACGCGGCTGTCCCTGGCCGTGGAATTGACCAGTGAGCCGGTCGAGCGCCTGCCCGAGGCGGCCCGGCGCATGATCGAGGGTGTGGCGCTGCCGGTGCTTCGCGTGAACGGATTCGAAGCCTCGGCGGTCGAAAAGGTCGCGGCGGCCCTCGCCCGGCTTTAACCCGGCGTCGGTTTGGGCTATTCCGCGCGGCTTGCGGTCAGTCCAGAGGACGGCCGGAGACGCGGGGGCGCGAGTCTTGGTGAAGCCTTCATGATCGGCCTGGTGATCGTCACCCATGGGGGTCTGGCCTCCGAATTCCTGTCGGCCATGGAGCATGTCGTCGGCCCCCAGCGGGGCGTCGCGGCGATCTGCATCGGGCCGGAGGACGACATGGAGCGGCGCCGGCGCGACATCGTCGACGCCGCCCGCGCGGTGAACGACGGGGACGGCGTCATCCTGCTGACCGACATGTTCGGCGGCACGCCCTCGAACCTGGCCATTTCGGTGATGGAAGAGACCCGCGCCGAGGTCATAGCCGGGCTGAACCTGCCGATGCTGATCAAACTGGCCAGCGTGCGCGGTCGCGAGCCGCTGGAGGCCTGCGTGGCCCACGCCCAGGACGCCGGCCGCAAATACATCTCGGTGGCCAGCTGGGTGCTGCAGGGCGAGAAATGAGCGATGTGACGGGCAAGGCGGCCGCGACCGCCAACATCTGCAACACCCGCGGCCTGCACGCCCGCGCCAGCGCCAAATTCGTCAAACTCGCAAGCAGCTTCGACGCCGAGGTCCACGTCACCCGCGACGGGGTCACCGTCAACGCCCTGTCCATCATGGGGCTGCTGATGCTGGGCGCCGGCAACGGCTGCGGCATCGACATCGTCGCCACCGGCCCCGAGGCCGAGGCGGCGGTGACGGCGCTTTCCGATCTGGTCGGCCGGCGCTTCGACGAGGATCACTAGGGAAGACGCCCGTCCCCGATCAGGCCGGGGATGACGAGCGGTCGCGCGCTCAAGGCGAGCGACCGCGTCGTGAGCATCGGCGTCCCGAATGCCCTTACGGCGTCTCGGTGATCAGCAGGCTAGCCGAGGCCGTGCCGCCGTTGAAGGTGCCGATCCAGATGTCATAGGTCCCGCTGGACGGCTTGTTGAAGCGCACCTCGGCGTCTCCGTCGCCCCAGCTGTCGTCATCGCAGTACCAGCGACCGTCGGGTCCGTTGATGATCAGGGTGGTGTCGGTCGACGAGCGGGTGCGGAACACCAGCGGCAGCGATCCGGCGCTGTAGGTGACCTCGAAGTCCGGCGCATTGGAGATGTCGCCGACGCAGGAGCCCGGCAGGTCGGTGTCCGTATAGGCGTCGATCGAGCCGCCGGCGGTCAGGTTGACCCGATAGGGGTCCGGCGTGAAACCGGCGCTGAGGCGGATTTCGCCGAAATTGGCCGTCAGGCCAGCGTTCTGCGCGGCGCCCACGCCCGGTGCGACGAGCACGGCGAGCGCAATCGCGCCGATGAGAGTCTTCATGTGATTGGTCCCCGATAATCCCTGTGGATCAGCCCGTGACGACTCCACGCCAATCGACGCCTGCCGTCAAGCTTGGATGACCCGTGTCCGGCCATACCCAATTCGGAGGATTTGCCACCCTGTCGTTAACGTTAAGCTGGCGCTCTCAACCCAGAGTTCCATAGCAGTGGTTTACGCGGCGCCCCCGGTCGGGATCAACTCGACATCCCCGGCCGAAGAGAACGTTATCAGCGCTTGGAAAGGCGGATTCGAACGGCCTCTCCTCAAATGGAGCATGGGCCGCTTCCACCCGTTGTTCATTGTGAATCCCGGGCTGAGGTTGCTGGACCTGAACCGCGCGGGGGAAAAGCTCCTTCAGATTGACGGTGAAATCCTGGTGGCCTCCGGACAATTCGGGTTCGTGGACAAGGTTCGGACGGCGCAGTTGAGAGCCTGCCTGGGCAACGGCGGCAGCGAAAGTCGAAGCGGGGCGTCGGGGTGGTCGTACCGTCGGACCAGCGGAGAGTTCGTGGTCGTGCATGTCGAGTGGCTGCCTTCAGACGCCGTCGACGGCGCGGGTTCCCTCGTCGCTCTCACATTCCCGCCGTACGATGGGACCGCCCGTTATGTCTGGGCCGAGTTCGCCCACCATTTCGACCTCACCCGTTCGGAGGCCGCTATCGTGAAGCGACTGGTCGCGGGCCAGACGCCGGCCATCATCGCCGAAGAGCTGGGCCTGTCGATTGAGACCGTCCGCACCCATATCCGGCGGACCTACAACAAGCTTGGCATTAGCTGTCGAGAGCAACTGTTCTCGGTGATCGTGCTGTTCCGGCTCGGATAAGCTTGGCCATTCAGGTTCAGGGCCGAATTAAATTTCCCTTACACTTCAACAACCACATGGTTAAGTCTCGCCATGTTCATGATATTTTAACCACGTCAGGTCGCGCGCCAGTTGAATATAACCACGCTACCCAAATGTGGGGACGCCTGTTCGAAGGCGCACCATTAGGTTGAAGTTAAGGAAGCCTTAAGTTTCCGGCTTCCGGGGGGGCGCGGTCCACAGACCGCTTCCAGAAGGCAGATCAGGTCGTCCAGGCGCGTCGGACTCACGTTCGGCGCAACGCGACCAGGCATGTCCGCTCCGGAGGGGGTTCCCAGGCGCTTGCGCCGAGGAACCGGCCTTTCGGCTCCGTCTGTGCGGAACCGCTCTTTCCGGGGTCGCTTCGGCCCCACAGCATCCGGCGCCCGCCGGTTTCAAACGGCCACCCGGCCACACCTTTGGAGACTACCATGAAGCGCATTCTTCTCGCCGCCTCGGCCCTGGCCATGATCGCCGCCCCGGCCGCCGCCCAGAACCTGACCGTCAACCTGACGGGCAACGTCGCCTCGGTCTGCGGCGCCTTCAACTCGGGCGCCACCGCCGGCGTGCTGAACCTGGACTTCGGCCAACTGGCCAACACCGACGCCACGGCCCAGGTGCCGCTGGGCGGCTTCAACGCCACCTACATCTGCAACTCGGCTGCCGGCATGACCCGCACTATCAGCTCGGCCAACGGCGGCTATCTGTTCCGCACCGGCACCTCGGGCGGCAGCGCCAACCAGGTCGAGTATTCGATCCAGCACGGCGGCGGCTCTGGCCTGAACTTCTCCGAGCAGGGCCTGTCGGCTCCGATCGTGACCGTTCGTCCGGGCTCCACCGCCCTGATGGCCGGCCAAGGCGGCACCGTGACCCTGCGCGCCGACGGCGTGCGGATCCCGTCGCCGGCCAACGCCGCCTTCACCACCACCAACGTCTTCGCCGGTGACTACACCGACGTCCTGACGATCGCGGTCGTCGCCAACTAAGACGAACCGACCAAGGCAGGTCCGGCGGGCGAACACTCGCCCGCCGGACTTTCCATTCGGCGGCCCATCCCGTCGCCACAGAGGCCCAGTAATGTCCATCCTGCGTCACTCCTTCCTCCAGCATGTCGGCGCGGCCGCGGTCATGGCCGGCCTGTGCCTGTCCGCTCCCGCCTCGGCCCACGAAGTTACGCCGATGCGGGTCTTCCTGGCCCCGCATGCCGGCCAGTCGTCCGCCGTGGTGACGGTCGCCAACAGCCGCACCGATCCCCTTCCGTTCGAGGTCCGCGTGCTACGCCGTGACGTCGCGCCGGACGGGACCCAGACATTCTCGCCGGCCGAAGAACAGTTCGCCGTGTTCCCGCCGCAGGCGCTCGTTGCGCCCCAGCAAAGCCAGGCTATTCGCTTCCAGTACATCGGGGATCCGGCCCTGGCGCAGAGCGCGGCCTATGTTCTCCAGGTCAAGGAAGTCCCGGTGATGCCCGAGGGCTTCAGCGGCGTCATCACGGTCTATGACTTCGGCGTCGCGGTCTATGTGCAGGCGGCCAACGCCCGGGCCGACATCGCCGTCAGCGCCGTCGAGCGCGACGGGGACCAGATTCGTTTCTCCCTCGCGAACAGCGGCTCGGATTACGGTTTCCTCGCCCAGAGATCGCTGACCATTTCAGCGGGCGGCGAGCAACGCGTGCTCGATCCCGAAGCGCTCGCGGAGCAGATCGAGAACCCGATCCTGCCGCCGCATTCCACGCGCCACTTCTCCCTGGATGTCACCGGCCTTCCGGCGGGAGCCGCCGCCGTCGACGTCGGCCCGGCCCGGTAGAGAAGGCTAAAACAGATGCACAGGCGGGGGCCAGGCAGGCGGCGGAGACTCACCGGGTCGACCGCGATCGGGATCATACTGCTGTTCGTCGCCACGCCGACGGCCGCGGGTCCCTCGCACCGCATCAAGCCGGGCGAGACGCTCAGCCATATCGCCCAGGTTTACAGGGTGAGCGTCAAGGCCCTGGCGGAGATCAACAACATCCGGCGACCGGACCTGATCGTTGCAGGCCGCACGCTGGAAATTCCCGGCTCGACCGGTTCGGAAGGCAAGGATCCGCCGACGTCCGCTGCCGCGCCGTCCCGCCTCCAGGAGGCTCCGCCCGCAGACAATATCGCTCCTCCGGCTTCCTTCGGGTCCGGCGGCGGCCTGGCGCAGGCGATCCCCGATAACCAGGCGGTCCTGGAAACCCAGCTGCCCGTCGTCGTCGATGGCCGCCGCTATGCAAGCGTCTCGGTGCGGACGACGGTTTCTCAACTGATCGAGATTTCCCCCGCGGCCCTGTCCGACGCGCTGGGTCCCACGATCGACGAGGACACTCACGTCGCCCTTCGCGCCCTCGGCGCGGATCTTGTGCCAGTCGATCAGCTGGCCTTGACCGGCGTGAGCGCGCGGCTCGATACCCAGACCCTCAGCATCCAGGTGACCGTTCCCGCGACGGCCCGTCCCGCGCTCGGCGTGTCTCTTCTCCCGCCCGGCGGGTATGAAGGCGTCGAACGGGTCTATCCCGGCCGGGTTTCGGCGGGCGTGACCGGGGCGCTGCTCATCAACGACAATCTGGATGACGACCGCGACGCCCTTGGCCAGTTCGCCTTCGCCGGTTTCGGCAATGTCGGCGGCATCACCGGCATCAACATAGACTTCGGGGGCTCGTTCAACTTCGGCGCCGAAGATGACAGCTTCCGCCGCGACGCGATCATCGTCTTCAAGGACGACCCCCAGCGCGCGATCCGCTATTCGGCCGGAGACCTGAGCCCCTACCTGCCGCGTCTGGGAGGCGCGACCGGGCTGCTGGGGCTGTCCTATGAGCGCAGTTACGAAGAACTGGATCCGACGCGGAACATCCGTCCGACCGGCCGCCGTTCATTCTTCCTTGAGCGGCCCGCCGTGGTCGAGGTCTACGCCAACGGCGTGCTGCTGAGCCGCTTCCAGTCGCAGGGCGGTCCCGTCGATCTCGGCGACATCCCGCTCGCCAACGTCAGCAACAACGTCACCATCGTCGTCGAGGACGCTCTCGGCCGCCGCGAGCTGGACGCCTTCTCCCTGTCGAGCGACCTGACGCTGCTGGCGCCGGGACTAAGCGAGTTCTCGGTCTCGGTCGGCGCCCTGCGCGATGATCAGAGCTCCGGCTTCGACTACGGCGACGAATGGGCTGTCACCGGCTTCTACAGCCGCGGGCTCACTGACAGCGTGACTGCGGGCGCTCATGCGGCCCTGTCGGAGGAGGTCGTCAATATTGGCGCCTCCACGGCCCTGGGTCTCGATGCAGGGGTGGCCCTTTTGGAGATCGCGGTCAGCGAGTCGGCCATGGCTGGCAGCGGCGTCGCCGGCAGCGTCAACTTCAGGGGCGGCCCCTTCCTTGGACCGGACCGCAACGACACCCTGACCACCAGCATCGATTACACGTCCGCGAACTTCGCCACCCTGGCTGACCGCTTCTCGACCATCGATCAGGAATGGCTGGTCGCGGCAGATTACCGGTTCGACATCGGCCGGCGCACGTCCGTTTCCATTGGCGGATCCTACGCGACCCGCCACGGGCGGGACGGCGCGGACAAGTTCGTGAATGTCGGCCTCAGCCAACAGTTCGGTCGGGTTGTCGCTTCCGTGATCGGCCGGTTCGGCGAGTTCGCCGATGGTCGGAGCGAGGCGGGCGCCTTCTTGTCGCTGAGCCTTCCCTTTGGCGAGCGGGGCCGTGCCTCCGCCTCCTACGACAGCATCAGCGAGACCGCGCGCGCCGAGTACGTTCGCAATCGCGGATTCGAGGTGCCTGACTTCAACTATCGCCTGGGGGCCATCCATCGGGAAGGCGAGACCCAGCTGGACGGCGAACTCGGCTACACGACGACCCGGTTCGAGGCCGATGTCGGGGTCACCGGTCAGGTTGACGGCAGGGGCCAGGCCGTCCGGGCGCGGCTGCAGTCGGGCATCGCCTTTGTTGACGGAATGTTCGGCATCTCCCGGGATCCGGGCCGCGGATTCTACCTCTTCCGACCCCACCCCTCGCTCAGGGGCGCCGAGGTCACCATCGAGAGCGGGGCCGGTTCCACTACCCTGGCCCGGTCCGGCCCGCTCGGCCCGGCGGTCGCTCCAGCCCGCAATCCGTACCGCCCCGAAGAACTGCGCGTCGGCATCTCCGGCGGCCCGGTCGGCTACGATATCGGCTCCGGGCGCTATCTGGTCGTGCCGGGAGCGCGGACAGGCATCGGCCTCACGGTCGGCAGCGACGCCTACCGCACCGTGGTCGCCACCCTGAGTTTCGAGAGTGAGCCTGTTTCGCTCCTCTACGGCTATCTGCGCGACGAGGCCGGCGTGGAACGCCCCGTATTCACCAACAGGGCGGGGCGTGTCGCGCTCCCGAACCTCAGCCCGGGTCGTTACAGCGTCGTATTCCCTGCGGTTAACGCCGGCTTCACGTTCGAGGTCGATGACAACCAGGACGCCTACCACGACGCCGGCTCGATTATTTTGGAGAGACTCCCATGATCGGGATCGCCGCGACGATCATTCTGGCCACGGCCACGGCCGCTCCGTCCGCAGCCTGCCCGGGCTACGCACTGACGGTCAGCCAGGAAGCGGGCCTGGAGTACAACCCGGGCGCCGCCGTTGACGAGCGCCTGTCCGTTCGGTTGAGTTCAGCCGCCGGGCCCCTGGACGCCGCCTGCGCGGCCGTGCCGGTCGTCATCGCCCCGGCCGCCGCGGAGTCCCTGCCGATCCGCCTGAGCAACGGCTCAAGCCAGCTCGGTTCCGAGGTCGTATCATCCGCCGTCGCTGTTCGGTCGGGCCGCAGCCTTGTTCTGAGCGACAGCGCCCGCAACGACCTTGTAGCGGGCCGCTCGATCGTGGTGCCGCTCGGCGATATCCGGGCCGGCCAATTCCGGCGGTCCGGCGCCTACCAGGCCCAGATCGACATCACGTCCGGCAACGCAACGCAGCCGCTGTCCCTGGTCTCCCGGGTGATGCCGGTGATGCGCTTCGAAGCCAGTTCGCGCGACGGTGTCGAGAACATCGACCTCGGCGATCTGACGCGGGGAGCGCGATCGACGGCCACATTCTTCTATCGGACCAACGCCGACATGGCGGTCACCGCGACGTCCGACAATGGCGGTCAGCTGGTCCATGAAGACGGGGCCGCACTCGGCGCCATACCCTACCAGGCGTTCCTGGCGGGGTCCGAACTGGCCACAGCGGCCGGCGGCGCGCCCGTCGACCTGCCTTTCTCGCGTCTGTCCGTGCAGGGTCAGACGCTGGAAGTGCGGGTGGCGCCGGCGACCAATGTCTATGCTGGCCGGTACCGCGATACGCTGACCTTGTCTTTCATCCCCTATTAGGGGCTCGGAGCGCGGCGGCCTCAGGCGACGACCGCCTCCACTACGATGTCTTCGGCGGTCAGACCGCTGGCGTCGGTGTCGACCACGAAGCGCTGGGCTCCCGGTGCGCGGCTGGTGACGCCGAGGGCGTTGCCTGCCAGGCTCACGGCCGCGTCGGGGGAGTTGGCGGCGAGGATTTCCACCGGGCCGTCCACGGTCTGGACGTTGAGCTGGAAATGCTCGGCGTTGCAGATGGTGAGTACAGTGATCCGACCATTCTCAACCGACACTTCCGCGACACCACAGCTCGCGGCAACCGTCGCCTGAAGGCGGATCCGGATACTCGCTTCCGCAGTCTGCGGAACGGCGACGGCCAGTATGATGGCTGCAAGGACTGCGCGCATAGGAGTGCTCCATTCGTTATGAGCAATCTAGAGCGTCGGCTTTAAGAAATAGCGCGAGAGATTGGTGAACAGTCCGTCAAGAACCTTGGTGGAGTCTCAACCTGCGGAGTCATGGACTGGCCGCGGCGAAGGGGCCGTCGGCGCCGGCTCTATGGCGGATCGCGCGGGGTCCCCAGACCCTCCCGAGAGGCTGATCCAGGAGCGTCGGGAGAGCGCGCGCCGCTTTTCCGCCTGTCGCCACAGCCAGGTATGGTCCGCCCCCATGGGGACTAGAGGATGCAGAGCGGGCTCACCGCGGCGTAAAGCTGCTCACGGCTGCTGACGCCAAGCTTGTGATAGGCGCGCCGGATGTGCGTCCGGACCGTCTCCAGGCCGATCCCCTGGTCCGCGGCCAACTGCTCGGCGCCGCGTCCCGACACCAGCCCACGGACGACGGCGGCTTCCGCTGGCGTCAGGCCGAAAATGCGTCCCAGGTCCGCCCATACCGGAGCGACCGGAGCCTTGCCCCCGTAGAACAGCAGTCCGAAAGCCCGGTCGTCGCGAAACCCCCCCACCCGCTCGATCCGCACCAGCAGGCGCGGGCGCCCGGGAGGGTCATAGACCCACAGCCGGGGCTCGTCGGCCAAGTCTTCGGCCAGGACCCGCAGTTGCCCGGAATGCCCCCTTTGCGACCAGACCAGCGGCTCCCCGACCTGTCCTCGCGGGTCGTCCCCCGCCAGCAGATCGGCCGCCGCCCTGTTTCGCCACAGGATCAGAAAATCGGGCGAGGTCAGGACGGCCGGAACACGGTATTTTTCTCGCCACGCCGCCAGATGGTTCTCGACGACCAGCGGCGCCGTCGCGTCGTCCGCCCAGCCCGTACGCATACTGTTACCGTTTCAACACCCAGGCGGTCGCCCACACCCAACCTTAGCGGCAAAACCGCGAAATCGGCAACCTATGTTCGAGGGGCGGGGGGCGGCGTTGTGCCTGCGTGGCGCCGCCTGGCTCCAAGGAGCCGGCGCGCCCGTCAGGCCTTGTCGACGATCGGGGGGCGACGGTCCACGGAGTCAGCCCTTGTCGCCGAAACCCACCCGATCCCCGCAAGGATTGGTGGAGCCGAGGGGAGTCGAACCCCTGACCTCGTCATTGCGAACGACGCGCTCTACCAACTGAGCTACGGCCCCGTTTCCGGGCTTCGGGCGAGGGCGCGACATACGAGCGGCGGCCCGGTGGTGTCAACGGTGTTCGCGCCGATCGTCGCGGCGCCCGCGCGAATCCTTGGACAGGCGGGACCGACGCGCTAGAAGCGGAGCAACACAGGAGCGTTCGATCCATGGGCACCGCCATCGTCTGGCTGGTCAACACCGTCCTCGGTCTCATGACCTGGGCGATCATCATCTCGGCCATCATGAGCTGGCTGTTCGCCTTCGACGTGATCAACCACCGGAACCGGTTCGTCAGCCAGCTGGCCATGTTCCTCGACGCCCTGACGGCGCCGATCCTGGCTCCGTTCCGCAAGATCATTCCGACGCTGGGCGGTCTGGACATCACGCCGATCGTGGCCCTGCTGGCCATCCATTTCCTGCGCATCCTGTTCAACCAGATGAGCGCGCCCTTCCTGATCATGACGCTGGGCTAGGCGTGACCGGCGGGCGACAGCCGGGCCCGCGAGAGGTCCCTGCGGACGGCGGGCGCTTGCGCCCTCCGGCAAGCCGTCTAGGGTGCCGCTCCGATCGGGCCAAGCGCCTGCCAGAACTCCGGACTTCATGACCACGATCCGATCAGTCGCCATCGTCGGCGCAGGCCAGATGGGCGCCGGCATCGCCCAGGCCGTCGCGGCGGGCGGCTATGACGTCCTGCTTCATGACGCGGCCCCCGAGCGCGTGCCGCAGGCCCAGGGGGCCATCGCCGCCAGCCTGTCGCGTCAGGTCGCCCGCGGCCTGATCGCCCAGGCCGCGGCCGACGCCGCCATGGCCCGCATCCGGCCGGCGAAATCGCTGGCGGAGGCGGCCCGGGCCGATCTGGTCATCGAGGCCGCCGTCGAGGACGAGGCGGTCAAGAAGGCCATCCTCGCCGACCTGCTTCCCCACCTGGGGCCCGACACATTGCTGGCCTCGAACACCTCGTCGATCTCGATCACCCGCCTGGCCTCGGTCACGGACCGGCCCGAACGGTTCATCGGCCTGCATTTCATGAAGCCGGCGCCGGTGATGAAACTGGTCGAGATCATCCGCGGCATCGCCACCTCGGCCGAGACATACGACACGGCCGTGACCTTCGCCGAAAGCCTGGGCAAGACCACCACCAACGCCGAGGACTTCCCCGCCTTCATCGTCAACCGCATCCTGGTGCCGATGATCAACGAGGCGATCTACACCCTCTATGAGGGGGTCGGGAACGTCGCCTCGATCGACAAGGCGCTGAAGCTGGGCGCCAACCATCCGATGGGGCCGCTGGAGCTGGCCGACTTCATGGGGCTGGACGTCGTGCTGGCGATCATGAACGTGCTCTACGAGGGGCTCGCCGACAGCAAATACCGGCCCTGCCCGCTGCTGGTGAAATACGTCGAGGCCGGCTGGCTGGGCCGCAAGTCCGGGCGCGGCTTCTATGACTATTCCGGCGAGACGCCGGCGCCGACGCGATGAGGCGCCCGTCGCTTCCGCCGCTCGAGCGGCCCGAGGACTTTCCCGGCCAGACCCGGGTGACCTGGCGGCGCGAGCCCCACCGCATCGTGCTGGCTGCGATCCTCGGCGCCCTGTGGCCGCCGCTGATCGTCACCCTGCCGCTGTGGAGGCCGAGCAACTGGATGCCGGGTCTTGAGATGGACTGGCGGTTGCTGGTGCTGATGATCGGCCTGCTGGCCGTGCCGGGCGGCCTGTGGCTGCTGGACAGGGAGCGGCGACGCAGCGGCCGGCCGGCCACCCGGCTGGGGGTGATCTGGCGCTTCATGTTCTACGGCGGCCTGCTGGCGGCGGTGCTGGGCGCGCTGTTCGCCCTGGTCCAGTCGCTGCTGCAGTGGCTGAACGCGTCAAACGTCGGCGAGGCGGTCGGCGGCAGCGAGACTTCGCTGCTGATCTATGGCGTCGGCGGCCTGTCCGTCGCGGTGCTGGTCGGCGTCAGCTACGCCCTGTGGGCCGGCCTGTGCGCCGCCTTCATCGCCTTCCGGCCGCAGCCGGAAGTGCGCGACCGCCTCGGGCTGATGGGCGAACGCGAGCCGGACTGACCGCGGACCCGCCGGCCGAGGTTACGGCGAATTTAGTTTTGGTCCCGGGCATCTGATGTAAAGCTTCCTTGTCTGCACTGTGGGGGAGGCTGACGTGACCGCCGAAACGACGACCGAGATCGCGCCCGGAGCCGTGGGGCCCGTGCGCGAAAAGGACCGCATCCATAACCTCGACATGCTGCGGGGCTGGGCGGTCCTCGGCATCCTCGCGGTCAACGCCGTTACCTTCGCCTGGCCGGTCGAACTGGCCATGGCCGAGGCGCCGCCGCCCGGCGATCTGGGTTACGCCGACACCGTCGGCCTGTGGGTCACCGACGTCTTCTTCGCCGACAAGATGCGCACCCTGTTCACCATGCTGTTCGGGGTCTCGATCTTCCTCGTGGGGGGCGAGCGATCGGACGAGGCCCGGGGCAGGGTGCTGGTCCGCCGCCTGCTGTGGCTGGGCCTGTTCGGCCTGCTGCACGGCGCCCTGCTCTGGTACGGCGACATCCTGCTGCACTACGCCTACTGCGGTCTGCTGGTCATGTTGATGCGGTCGTGGTCCGCCAAACGCCTGCTCTGGGTCGGCGGGCTGATCACCCTGATGTGGGGCCTCGTCGCAACCCTCGGCTACTGGGGCATGGCCAATCTGCCGCCCGAATTCGCCGAGCAGATGAAAGCCGCAATGCCGGCCGCCACGCCGGAATCCATCGCCGCCGCGGTCGAGGTCTACCGCTCCGGCTGGCCGGCCGGGCTTATCGAGAACCTCAAGACCTGGGCCACCTTCTCGCTGACTTTCAGCCCGTTCATGATCCCGATCACAGTGCCGTTGATGATGCTCGGCCTGGGTCTGTTCAAGTCGGGTTATCTCTCCGGCCGGGCGCCGATGTGGGCCTATCTGATGGTCCTGCTCGCCGGCGGGGCCAATCTGGCGATTTTCGCTGTCTGGGGTTGGCAGAAGGCGATGGCGGGCGACGGCGCCGATCCGACGGGCGGCCTCGCCGCGGCGGCGGGCGGCATGGCCCCCCTGATCACCCTGTTCTACGCCACCCTGCTGATCCTGATGGTCCGCTTCGGGCTGAAGCCGCTGACCCGGGTCTTCGTCCCGGTCGGCCGGATGGCCTTCACCAACTACCTGACCCAGACCCTGATCATGATGACGGTCTATTACGCGCCCTGGGGCCCGATGTGGTTCGGGACCCATTCCCCGGTCGAGATGTGGCAGGTCGTCGGCGCGGTCTGGGTCGCCCAGCTGATCTGGTCCCCGCTGTGGCTGTCGGTGTTCCGGCTGGGCCCCCTGGAGTGGCTGTGGCGCTGCCTCACCTACGGGCGGATGGTGCCGATCCGGAAAGAGGCGACCGCCTGATCGTTGCTCCATGCCGGGCGATGGCTTAATCGCCCGGCATGACCGACGCCGCCCCTCCTCCCCGTCCTGAAGCCCGCGCGCCCCGGGGCTTCGCCGACCGCCGCGGCCGCGACCTGATCGCCGAGCGGCGGCTGGTGGCGCGGGTGTCCGCCGTCTACGAGCGCTGGGGCTTCGAGCCGCTGGACACCGGCGCCTTCGAATACGCCGACGCCTTGGGCAAATTCCTGCCCGACGCCGACCGCCCGAACGAGGGCGTCTTCGCCCTGCAGGACGATCCGGACGAAGAGGGCAATGGCGAGTGGATGGCGCTGCGCTACGACCTGACCGCGCCGCTGGCCCGGTTCGCGGCCCAGAACTGGGAGACCCTGCCCAAGCCGTTCCGCCGCTACGCCTTCGGGCCGGTGTGGCGCAACGAGAAGCCCGGCCCCGGCCGCTTCCGCGAGTTCGTCCAGTGCGACGCCGACACCGTCGGCTCGGACCGGCCCGAGGCCGACGCCGAGATCATCGCAATGGCCTGCGAGGGCCTGCAGGCGGCGGGCCTGGCCCCCGACCAGGCGGTGGTTCGGGTGTCGAACCGCAAGCTGTTCGACGGCCTGTTTGAGGCCGGCGGGATCGAGGACGCCCGCCAGAAGCTGACCGCCCTGCGCGCCATCGACAAGTTCGACCGCCTTGGGTGGGAGGGCGTGGCCGCCCTGCTGGGCGAGGGCCGGCTGGACGAGTCCGGCGACTATACGAAGGGCGCCGCGCTGCCGTCGAAGGTCATCGGGGCCGTCGAAGGCTTCCTCGCCTCGGCCGGCGGCGCCGATGCGACGCGGTCGCAGACGCTGGACGCCGTGGCCCGCTCCGGGGACATCGGTGCCGCCGGCGAGGCCGCGCTGGCCGAGCTGGCCGCCATCGACCGGGCGCTCGGCGCCATGAAGGTCGATCAGGCCGCGGTGCGCTTCGATCCGACCATCGTGCGCGGGCTGGAGTATTACACCGGGGCCGTGTTCGAGGCCGAGCTGCTGCTGGAGACCACCGACGACAGGGGCCGGGCGGTGCGCTTCGGCTCGATCGGCGGCGGCGGGCGCTACGACGATCTGGTCGCGCGGTTCACCGGCGAACGGCTGCCGGCCACCGGCTTCTCGTTCGGGGTGTCGCGTCTGGCCTCGGCCCTGCGCGCGGCGGGCCGCGGCGCCGCCGACGCAGTGCGCGGGCCGGTGGTGGTGATCGTCTTCTCCGAAGCCGACATGCAGCACTATCTCGACGCCACGGCCGAGCTGCGCGCCTCCGGGATCGCGGCCGAACTCTATCTCGGCCGGGCGGGAATGAAGGCGCAGATGAAATACGCCGACCGCCGCGGCGCCCCGGCGGCGGTGATCCTCGGCGGCGACGAGATCGCCGCGGGCCAGGTCACGGTCAAGGACCTCGACGCCGGCCGGGCGCTGGCCGCCGGGATCGCCGACAACGAGGCGTGGAAGGCCGAGCGGCCGGGGCAGCAGATCGTCCCTCGCGCCAGTCTGGTCGAGACGGTGCGCCGCATCGCCGAACGTCCGCGCACGGATGCGTGAGTTATCATTGATAAGGAATGAAAAATCGCAGTTTCGGCTGCGACTTCATTGACTTGACGGTCGGAATGTCGTCATTCTGCGGTCACTCGGAAGCCGCAGTGTTTCGACGCAGCGGCCTTTCGGAGGCGTTTCGGGGAGGAAACGTCCGCTCCGTAGAGAGCGATAGAAGCCCGCCGCGATGTATCCCCCGCGGCGGGCTTTTTCGTGCGCGCCGTCCGGCCGCGACCCGCATGAAAAAAGGGCCGGAGCGTCGCCGCCCCGGCCCTTTCCTGTTCGATAAGCCCGTCGCCTACCAGATGCGGACGCGGTCTTCCGGGGCGAGGTAGTATTTGTCGCCGGGCTGGACGTCGAAGGCCTCGTACCAGGCGTCGATGTTGCGCACCGGGCCGATGACCCGGAACTCCGCCGGGCTGTGCGGATCGGTGGCGATCTGGTTGCGCAGGGCGTCGTCGCGATATTTCGACTGCCAGACCTGGGCCCAGCCGTAGAAGAAGCGCTGATCGCCGGTCGTGCCGTCGATCACCGGGGCGGGCTGGCCGTTCAGCGACAGGTGATAGGCCTCGAGGCCCACCGCATTGCCGGCGGCGTCGCCGATGTTTTCGCCCATGGTCAGGGCGCCGTTGACCTTGAAGCCGGGGATCGGCTCGAACTCGTCGTACTGGGCCCCGAGGCGGGCGGTCAGGGCCTGGAAATTGGCCTTGTCCTCGTCGGTCCACCAGTTGCGCAGCACGCCGTCGCCGTCGGACTTGGAGCCCTGGTCGTCGAAGCCGTGGCCGATCTCGTGGCCGATGACGCCGCCGATTCCGCCGTAGTTGACGGCCGGGTCCGCGTCCGGATCGAAGAAGGGCGGCTGCAGGATGGCGGCCGGGAAGACGATCTCGTTGTTGGTCGAGTTGTAATAGGCGTTCACCGTCTGCGGGGTCATGCCCCACTCTTCCTTGTCGACCGGCTCGTTCAGACGGGCGAGGCGGTAGTTCCACTGGAACAGGCCGCCGCGCTCGGCATTGCCGAACAGGTCGTCAGGCCGGATCTCGAGGGCGGAGTAGTCGCGCCACTTGTCGGGATAGCCGATCTTGACCGTGAACTTGGCCAGCTTCTCCTGGGCCGCGGCCTTGGTCGCCTCGCCCATCCAGTCATAGGTGTTGATGCGATTGCCGAGCGCCACGCGCAGGTTGGCGACCAGTTCCTCCATCTTCGCCTTCGACTCGGCCGGGAAGTATTCGGCCACATACTGGCGGCCGACGGCCTCGCCCAGCAGGCCCTCGGCGAAGCTGATGCCGCGCTTGTCGCGGGGCCGCTGCATCGGCTGGCCGTTCAGGTCGCGCGAGCGGAACTCCCACTGGGCGTCGGCGAAGCGGTTCGACAGGCGGCTGGCGGCCTGGTCGGTGGTGTGGAACGCCTGCCAGGCCTGGATCACCTCGATCGGCGTCTCGGCATAGATGGCGGCGATCTTCGGCAGGGCCGTGTCCTGGCGGACGACCAGCCGGGGCACCTCGCCGACGCCGACGGCCGAATAGTAGTCCTGCCACGGGAAGCCGGGCGCGTCGGCGGCCAGCTGGGCGATGGTGTATTCGTTGTAGGTCTCGTCGCGGTTGCGGTTCTGGACGGGAGTCCAGTGGGCCTCGGCGATGCGGGACTCGAAGGCGAGGATTGCGTCGGCGTGGGCGGCGGGGGTTTCCCAGCCGATCATCTCCAGCATGCGCTCGATATAGGCCCGGTACAGCACCTTCTTCTCGGCCCAGCGCTCTTCCAGATAATAGTCGCGGTTCGGCAGCCCGAGGCCTGACTGGCCGGTCGAGACGACATAGCGGGTCGGGGCCTTCTGGTCGGTGGTGATGCCGGTGCCGAAGATCGAGCCCCCGACGCGGCCCTGGGTCCCGCCCATGTAGACGGCGGCCTTGTCATGGGTGTCGGCGGCGCGGATGGCCGCGAGGTAGGGCTGCAGCGGCTGGGCGTCCAGCGCCTCGATGCGGGCCTCGTCCATATAGGCGCGGTAGGCGTCGGCGATCTTCTGCTCGTCGGAGCCCGGGGTCAGGTCGGTGCGGGCGGCGAGGGCGTCGATCATCAACTTGACGCGATTGTCGGACAGTTCACGCAGCAGGTTGAACGAGCCGTAGCTGGTGCGGTCCGACGGGATCTGCAGATTGTCGAACGCCGTGCCGTTGGCGTGGCGGAAGAAGCTGTCGCCGGGGGACACCGAGGTGTCGCGGCCCGCGAGGTCGAAGCCCCAGGTCCCGTATTTCGGCGTCTCGACGCCCTGGTAGCCCTGGACGGTCGCGCCGGCCGACGGCGTCTGGAACAGTTCGAAGACGGTGCAGGCCTCGTCGATGCAGGCGTGGTCGTGACCGTCGTCGGCGAAATGCTGGGCCAGGGCGGGCGCGGCGGGCAGGAGCAGGGCGCCGACGGCGGCGCCTATAAGCAGCTTCTTCATGTGGATTTTCCTCGACTTCACTTCGCATTCCGGAAGGTCGGCGGCGACCCTACGCGCCGGGAAAGGCGTGTCGCCTGAATTATTTGTCATGATGCGAAGGAATCCCGGACATGAAAGAGGTTCAGCCTGTAGGCTCGAAGGCGCGGAGGGCGAATGGACGGACACGGCGGCGCGGGCGGCGAATACAAGGATCTGGTGGTCTTTCTGGCCGCCGCGGGCGTCATGGTCCCGCTGTTCAACCGGCTCCGGATCAGTCCCATTCTCGGCTTCCTCGCGGCCGGCGTGCTGCTCGGGCCCGACGGCCTGGCGCGGTTCGCCGAAAGCGCGCCCTGGCTGGCGTGGCTGACCATTTCCGACGCCGGCCAGATCCGCTCGCTGTCCGAGCTGGGCGTCGCCTTCCTGCTGTTCATGATCGGGCTGGAGCTGTCGTGGGGTCGGCTCAAGTCGATGCGGCGGCTGGTCTTCGGGCTGGGCCTGACCCAGATCGCGGTCTGCACCGTGGTGCTGGCGGCCCTGTTCATGGCGCTGGGCCAGACCCTGGTGTCGGCCGCCGTGCTGGGCATGGGGCTGTCGCTGTCATCGACAGCCGTGGTGATGCCGGCCCTGGCGGAGAGCGGGCGGGTGCAGACCGCCTCGGGCCGGGCGACGTTCTCGACCCTGCTGGCCCAGGACCTGGTCGTGGCCCCGATCCTGATCACGGTGACCGTGCTGGCGGCCCTCGCCCAGGGCGGCGGCGAGCTCGACCCCGGCACGCTGCGCACGGCCCTGCTGACCCTCGTCCCGGCGGCCATCGGCCTGGCCCTGCTGGTGATCCTGGGCCGGCTGGTGCTGCGCCCGATGTTCCGCTCGGTGGCCCGCGCCAAGGCCAGGGGCCAGGGTCAGGAGATGTTCGTCGCCGCCAGCCTGCTGGTCGTCGTCGGCGCCGGCGTGGCGGCCCAGGCGGCGGGACTGTCAATGAGTCTGGGAGCCCTGATCGCGGGAATCCTTCTGGCCGAGACCGAATTCCGGCGCGAGGTCGAACTGTCGATCGAGCCGTTCAAGGGCCTGCTGCTGGGGGTGTTCTTCGTCGGCGTCGGCATCAGCCTCGACCTCGATGTGGTGGCGGCCAACCCGCTGGGCGTCCTCGGCCTCGCCCTGGCCATGACGGCGATCAAGATCGTGATGATCTTCGGCGCCGCGCGGCTCTGGGGCGTCAAGCGCAAGGCGGCGATCGAAACGGCGCTGGTGCTGGGCCCGGCCGGGGAGTTCGCCTTCGTCATTCTCGGCGCCGGCATGGTCGAGGGCATCGCCTCGCCGACCTTCACCGGAACGGTCCTGGTCGCGGCCACGATCAGCATCTTCACCATCCCGGTCATGGCGGCTTTGGCCGGACGACTGGGCCGTGAGCCGGTCGCCGCGCCCGACCTGCCCGACGAGGCGCTGGAGCCGGTCGGCGCGGACAACCAGGTGCTGATCGTCGGATTCGGGCGGGTCGGCCGTCTGGTCGGCGAGATGCTGACCGAGCACGGCCAGTCCTATCTGGCGGTCGACTCCAACGCCGCGACGGTCGGCAAGGGGCGGACGGAGGGGGCCAATGTCTTCTACGGCGACGCCGGTCAGTCCGAGATGCTCAGGCTGTGCGGCGTCGACACCGCACGGGCCGTGGTGGTGACCATGGACGCCCCCGGAAAGGTCGACGAGGTGGTGCGGGCGGTCCGGGCGCTGCGGCCCGATCTGATCCTGATCGCCCGGGCCCGTGACGACCGCCACGCCGTCCGGCTGTACCAGCTGGGCGTCACCGACGCCGTGCCGGAAACCACCGAGGCGGCGCTGCAGCTGGCCGAGAACACCCTCGTGGACCTGGGCGTGCCGATGGGGCTGGTGCTGGCCTCGATCCACGAACGCCGCGACCGTTTCCGCGCCATTTTCCAGGAGGCCATGCCCGACGGCGCCGGCCGCCCCCGCCGGGCGCGCGCCCTCAGATCACGGCCGTCAGGTTGAGGCGGTCCATATGTCGCGGCGTTAACCCCGGCGGTCATCGCCCCGTTAATCTCCGCACCCCATTTTGGTCATCGTTACGTGATGACTGCCCCTGTCGTCAGAAGACGACCCCGGCGGACACACGTCTTCGCGTTCCGCTTCTCCCCATCGCTTCGGCGGTCAGTTTTCGATGGCGGGCGTCAGCCGCCGTTTAGTCGAGTACCCGTTTTCATGCGAGATATCGCCCTGTCCCCCTCCCCGTCCGAGTCCCCGACCGAGTCCGAAGCCCCGCGGCTGAACCGGCGGCAGGCCGCCAAGGTCCGCACGCGCCAGAAGGTCCTCGACGCGGCCCGCCGGCTGTTCGCCGAGCGCGGCTATGAGCCCGCCACCATCCGCGACATCGCCAAGGGCGCGGGCATGTCGACCGGGGCGGTGTTCGCCAACTTCCAGGACAAGGCCGAACTGTTCGAGGCCGTGCTGGCCAGCGACATGGTCAAGCTGGCCGAGACCATGAAGGCCGCCGCCGCCGCCGAGGGCTCGACCCGCGCCCGTCTGCTGGCCGCGCTCGGCGCCGGCTACCACGGCTCGCTCGAGCAGCTGCCGCTGGTCCAGGCCGTGATCGCCCGTTCCTGGTTCCAGCCGGTCGCCGCTGAAATGCGCAGCCGCGAGGCCATCAAGCCGATCCTCTCCGTCGTCACCGACGCCGTGCAGGCCGGCGTGGGCGAGGGCGAGCTGCGCCAGGACGCCGACGTCCGGCTTCTGGGCGAGCTGATCTACGACGCCTTCCTGTCCAACTACCGCCGCGCCGCCTACGACGGCTGGACCACCGCCCAGCTGTCCGAGCGCATGGGCAAACAGGTCGACGTCATCCTCGCCGGGGCGCTCAGCCGGCAATAGGCCGCGATCTCATTGACTGACGACCCTGAAGGCCGCGACCGACGTCGCGGCCTTCAGCTTTTCCAGCGCAGGGTCGCCGGCTTGACCGGGTTGGCGAACGGCCGCCCCTCCGCCCGGCTTTTCGTCCATTCGCGTTTCAGCTGCTGGTACCATTTGGCCTGCTTGTCGGCGTCGTCGATCCAGATCAGGGCCGGGTCGTAGCGCAGCCCCTCGTTCTGCAGGTTCACCATGCCGCCGTCCTGTTTCAGGAAGGCGACCACGCCCAGCCGCAGGAACGGCTTGGCGATGCCGAACACCCAATGGTCGGACCAGAAGATCTGGGTGATCGTGGTGCGGCTGTCCGACCGGGGCGTCAGACAGGTCAGGGCCAGCACCTGTTTCTCGCCGACCTGGATATGCTCCCAGCGATAGCCGGGCAGGCGGAAGGTGATCTCGGTCGCCGGCGCCCCGCCGAGGATTTTATAGGCCCGGCTGTTCGAGGACGGCGCGTGGCGGACCATGGCGAAGCCCAGCTCGCGCGGCTCGAAGGCCTTGGCCTTCTCGTGCATCGAATGCTCCGACCGCCACCACCACTGCTGATGGACGTAGGGTCCGTGGGCGGGGTCCATCAGGCCGACGACCGCGTGGTCGATATGGGCGTCGAAATCCATCGACTCGACCAGTTTCGCCTCGCCGCCGACCACGCCCGGGAAGACGGGCGGCTCGTGGTCCGGCTCGGCCGGGACGCGCGGGTCGGACGAGACCCAGATGAAGACCATGCCCTGGCTCTCGCGCACCGGATAGGCGCGCACCCGGATGCGTTCCGGCTCATAGGGCTGGTCCTCGACCAGCGAGGGGATGGCGGCGCAGATCCCGTTGGGGCGGAAGCGCCAGCCGTGGTAGCAGCACTCGATCGTCTCGCCCTCGCCCGGCTTCTCGACCAGACGGCCCGCCGACAGCGGCGCGGCGCGATGGGGGCAGATGTCGCGCAGGGCGTAGACCTGTCCCGCCCGGGTGCGGCCGACCAGGACCGGCTCGCCCAGCAGTTCGTGCCGTTTCAGCGAGGCGGCCTTCACCTCCCGCGACAGGGCGACGAAATACCAGGCGTCCAGCACGAATCCCTTGCCGAAGGGCGCGGTCTGGGCCGCGCGGGTTGCGGCGGGGCCGTCAGCGGGTAGGGTCTCGGCGGTCATGTCGACCATTCTAGGCCGGAGGCCCCGGTCGCCGCCAGTCGCTCAAACAAGACGATTGAAAAGCACTTTACATTGCAAAGCTTGTGACGTATCCGATCCGGACGCTCACGGAGAGACAGCGCCAATGAAAACCGCCCTGATCACCCTGCTCGCCGCCGCCGCCATGGGCGCGAGCCCGGCCCTGGCGCAGGAGGGCCACGGGTCTCACGCCCCGGCCGCCGCGCATGCGGCCCACGGTCACCAGCACGCCGACTTCGAGTCGGGCCGTTTCCACGTCCGGATCGACGGCCCGGCCGCGCCGGTCGGCGACGTCATCCTGATCCCCGGCCTGTCGTCCTCCCCGCATGTCTGGGACAGGCTGACGGACGAGCTGAAGGGTCGCTACCGGGTCCACCGCATCCACGTCCAGGGCTTCGCGGGCGCGGCCCCCGGGGACAATGCCGAAGGGCCCGTCTCCGCCCCCGTGGCCGAGGATATCGCCCGCTACATCCGCGAACAGGGTCTCGAAAAGCCGGCGGTGATCGGCCATTCGATGGGCGGCACGATCGGGATGATGCTGGCCGCCCGCCATCCGGACAGCGTCGGCAGGCTGATGGTCGTCGACATGGTGCCGTTCATGGGCGCCATGTTCGCCATGCCGGGCACCAATCCGACCGCCGAAAGCGTCGCGCCCGTCGCCGACCAGATCTACGCCGCCATGTCGCAAGGGCCCGAGGAACAGTACCGGCAGCAGGCCGCCGCGACCGTGGCCGGCATGATCAAGACCGAGTCGGAACGGGCCCGGCCGCTGCAGGACACCGAGCGCAGCGACCGGCAGGTGTCGGCCTCGGCCTACCGCGAACTGATCGTCACCGACCTGCGCCCGGAGCTGGCCCGCATCACTGCGCCGACGGAAGTCCTGTATGTGGTCTTCGAATTTCCCGGGATGACCCCCGAGATCACCGACGGCGTCTACCGCGCCTCGTTCGCCACCCTGCCCGGCGCGACCCTGAAGCGGATCGACGACAGCGCCCACTTCATCATGCTGGACCAGCCCGCAATCTTCGCCGCCGAGGTGAACGCGTTTTTAGAATAGCCCCGCCAGGGGCCATGGTTTCGGCGGAAATGGTCCTCACGATCCCGTGACGACGTGAGGGGCGTTTGCGTGCGTCCGGCGAACGGCTAAGACCGAAGCTGGACAGGATGAGGTTTCGATGGCGGGTTCCGGCTTCAGCTTCGGACGCGGCGGCGGCGGCCCCAAGCCGGCGCGCACGCCCGTACAGCGGCTGGTCTACTGGGGCACGGTGCTGGCCGTCTGGGGCGCCATCTTCCTGGTGGTCTTCTTCGCGGTCTTCGCGCGCGACCTGCCCGACACCTCGACCCTTTACAATGTCGACCGTCAGCCCTCGATCACCTATCTGGACCGCAACGGCGCCCTGATCGCCGTGCGCGGCACCCAGCAGGCTCCGCCGGCCGACCTCGACGCCCTGCCCGACTATGTCCCGGCGGCCTTCATCGCCATCGAGGACCGGCGCTTCTATCACCACCCCGGCTTCGACCCGATCGGTATGACCCGCGCCGTCGCGGCCAACATGCGGGCCGGTCGCGTGGTCCAGGGCGGCTCCACCCTGACCCAGCAGCTGGCCAAGAACCTGTTCCTCAGCCCGGACCAGAACATCAAGCGCAAGGTCCAGGAACTGATGCTGGCGGTCTGGCTGGAGATGAAATTCTCCAAGCAGGAGATCCTCGCCCTCTATCTGAACCGGGTCTATTTCGGCGCCGGGGCCTATGGCATCGAGGCGGCCTCGCAACGCTATTTCGACAAGGGCGCCAAGGACCTGACTGTCGGCGAGGCGGCCCTGCTGGCCGGCCTGCTCAAGGCGCCGTCGCGCTATTCGCCGGTGTCGGAGAGCGAACGCGCCGCCGCCCGGGCCACCGTGGTCCTCGACGAAATGGTCGACGCCGGCGTGATTTCCCCTGGGCAGCGCACCCAGGCGGTGACCGAACCCGTGCGGGTGTCGCGGACGCTGGCCAGCCAGCATGCGCAGTATTTCGTCGACTGGCTGGACAAGCAGATCCGCGAACTGGTCGGCGAGCCGACCGAGGACATGATCGTCGAGACGACCCTCGACCTGACGCTGCAGACCTCGGCCGAGCGGGCGGTGCGCCGCATCCTCGAGCGCGACCGGTCCAAGGGCGTGCAGCAGGCGGCGCTGGTGGCGCTGGACGGAGAGGGCCGGGTGCGGGCCATGATCGGCGGGGCCTCCTACGCCGACAGCCAGTTCAACCGGGCGGTCGATGCGCGGCGCCAGGCCGGCTCGGCATGGAAGCCGTTCGTCTATCTGACCGCCCTGGAGAGCGGCTACACGCCCCAGACCCGGGTCAACGACGCCCCGATCCGCATCGGCAACTGGTCGCCCCGCAACTATTCCGGAACCTTCGCCGGCGAGATGACCATGGCCAATGCCGTGGCCCAGTCGACCAATACGGTTGCGGCCAGCATGGCCGACCAGATCGGCCGCGACAACGTCGCCCGCACCGCACGCCGCCTCGGCATCACCTCGCGCATCGGGCTGGAGCCGGCCATGGCGCTCGGCGCTGTCGAGGTCTCGCCGCTGGACATGGCCCAGGCCTATGACTCCTTCGCCAACGGCGGCAAACGCGTCCGCGCCTATGGCATCAGCCGCATCCGCACGCCGCAGGGCCGGGTCATCTACCAGCGCGCCAGCCGCGAAACCGGCCCGGTGCAGGCGATTTCGAACCCGTATCTCTACTACCAGAACCAGATGCTGCGCGGGGTCATGACCTCGGGAACGGGCCGGTCGGCAGCCATCGCCGGACGCGACACGGCGGGCAAGACCGGCACCACCTCGGACTACAAGGACGCCTGGTTCGTCGGCTACACCGGCGGCTTCGTCACCGCCGTCTGGGTCGGCAAGGACGACAATACGGCCATGCGCGGCGTCACCGGCGGCTCGTCGCCGGCGGCCATCTGGAAGGCCTTCATGGAGGCGGCCCTGCCGCGCCTGAACGCGCCGCGCATTCCCGACGGTCCGGCCATGCCCGAGGGCTGGCAGCCGCCCAGCCCGGTCGAGAGCCTGATCGGCCAGATCGGCGACCTGTTCGGCGACAATCCGCCCGGAGACCGCGTGGTCGATCCGCTCGACGAGAACCTGCTGGAGCCGCAGCCGCGCCAGCGCCCGCCCTCACCCGAGCGCAACGATCCGGCGGTGCTGCGCCCGACCCAGCCGCAGCCCCAGCGCGATCCGCCGGCCCCGCAGCCCCAGCCGACTCCGCCGCCGGAGAAGAAGGCCGACCCGCTGTTCTTCTGACCCGGCCCGTCCGGCAGGGACCGGCGGGGCCGTCATCCTGGTCTGACGGGTGGAAACCGGCCCCGCCCCGGCGCAGTCTGTCCCGATGATTCTCGCCCGCGGCGCGCCCGTCCTGTCGCTGATCCCCGGCCTGCTGGCCTGCGCCGCCGTGGCCGTGGCCGCGGTCGCCGTCCAGACGCTGGAGCTGCGGCTGTTCGGGCGCGGATGGGTCGACGCCATCGTGCTGGCCATCCTCATCGGCGCCGCCGTCCGCTCGATCTGGACCCCGCCCGCCGCCCTGCGCCCCGGCGTCGAGTTCAGCGCCCGCACCCTGCTGGAGATCGCCGTCGTACTGCTCGGCGCCTCGGTCAGCGCCGCCACGGTAATGGCTATCGGCCCCGGCCTGCTGTTCGGGACCGTGCTGGTCGTCGGCCTCGCCATCGTCGTCAGCTACGGCATCGGCCGGCTGCTGCGCCTGCCGCGGCGAATGGCGGTGCTGATCGCCTGCGGCAACGCCATCTGCGGCAATTCGGCCATCGCCGCCGTCGCCCCGGTGATCGACGCCGACGCCGAGGACGTCTCGGCCGCCATCGCCTTCACCGCCGTGCTCGGCGTGGTCGTGGTCCTGACCCTGCCCCTGCTGGGCGCCGCCCTGGCGATGAGCGACGTGCGGTACGGCACCCTCGCGGGATTGACCGTCTACGCCGTGCCCCAGGTGCTGGCCGCCACCGTGCCCGTGGGCGCGGTGGCCAATCAGGCCGGGACACTGATCAAGCTGGTCCGCGTGCTGATGCTCGGCCCGGTCTGCCTCGCCCTCGCGGTCATCGTCGCCTTGCGCGGCGGCCGGGCGGAGACGGGGGACGCCGCCGCCTCCTCGCCCCGCAAGGTGCCCCTCGGCCATCTGCTGCCGTGGTTCATCGTCGGCTTCCTGCTGATGATGGGCGCGCGTTCGCTGGGCCTGATCCCCGCCGCCGTCCTGCCCGTCCTCGGCTGGATCACGACGGCCCTGACCGTTCTGGCCATGGCCGCCCTCGGGCTCAGCACCGACGCCCGCGCCGTGGCCCGCTCCGGCCCCCGCATCGCCGCCGTCGTGACCCTGTCGCTGCTGGCCCTGATCGGGCTGGCGCTGGGCCTGATCGGCCTGCTCGCCTTGGTCTGAGTTCCGTCAGGCTGCGCCGTCCGCGAGCCTGTCGACAAGCCGCTCGATCCGCTTGCGGATATCCGGGACCGCCACCGATTCCCAGAAGGCCGCCCGCGCCGGCGGACCGAGCACGAACAGGCGCGGATCGGCCTCGCCGCCCACGCCCAGAACCCGGCCCTCGGCGTCCAGCGACAGGCCGAGGCCGAGGGCATCCATCGTCGCCCGTCCCGCGGCGATCAGCGGTCCGACCAGCGGATCGGCCGCCGCATCGTGGCCGGGGCCGGTGCAGTCGATCAGCCAGGCGGCCTTCAGCGACCGCCCCCGCCCGCCGCCACGGGGCGTCCACCCCACATCGACCCCGTCTGCCGCCGCGACGCCCGCCACGCGTCCCGCGACGATCTCCAGCCGCCCGGTCGCGATCAGCGCATCCAGCGCCGCCGCGACCTCGGGCGCGAGGCGGTGGCGATGCACGTCCCACCAGGGCCGCAGGTGACGCAGGAAGCGGGCGCGCGTCCCCCTGTCGGCCGCCTCCCACAGCTGGCCCGTCACCGGTCGCAGGCTTTCCATGATCCCGCGCCAGCCGTGCGCCCGGGCGAGGCGACGGCCCTCGGCGAGCCGGGCGGACAGCGGCCCCGCCATCAGGCCGGGCGAGGGCGGCGCGGCGGCGTCGTGAAGCGCGCCATGGGCGCGCGGCGTCAGGCCCCGGCGGCTCAGGGCCGTCGCCTTGCCGCGCCAGCCTCGCGCCTCCAGCCCAAGCACCATATCGACCATGGTCAGACCGCTGCCGAGGATCAGGACGTCGTCCCCGGACCCGATGCGATCCAGCGCGCCCGCCGCCCACGGGTCGTTGAGGACCGGTCCGGGTCCCGCCCCGACGGCCGTTCGCGGGGCCGGATTGCCGGTGGCCAGCACCACCGCCCCGGCCTCGACCGTCCGGCCGTCGGCCAGCCGGACCATGGTTCCCTCAAGAACGACGGCCTCGCCGGTCAACCGTTCGATCCGGCCCGGACACACCCTCTCCACCCGCGCCAGCCGGTCTTCGACATAGACGCCGTACAGCCGCCGGGGCGCAAAGCCCTCGGGGTCGGCGTGATCGGGTGCGTTCGTCTCCAGCCAGCGCAGGAAGTCGTCAGGCACGCCCTCGATGGCGCTCATCCGGTTCGAGCGGACATTCAGCACGTGATCGTCCAGAGGCGTCGAATAGGCGAGGCCGGGGCCGAACCGGCCGGTCCGGTCGATCAGGGTCGAGACCACCCCCCGCTCCGCCAGCCGCGCGGCCAGCATCGAGCCGGAAAAGCCGCCGCCGATGATCGCCACGCTCTGAGCGCCCCCGGCCACGTCTGCTCCATCCCTCGGTCCGGCATCCGGCGCGGCGCCTGTCATCCCCTACCCTGCCATCCCGGCCATTCCCGGCCAAACCCTGTCATCCCGTGCAGGGAGCGCGCCGCAAGCGTGCAGGATGCGTCCGGTTCTGACGCACCGCCGTGCTTGAATGGCCTTGTCCCCACGGGGAGGGTCTTTGACAGTCAGCCGTCGCCGTTTCCGCGTCAGGAACCGGCTCCGTTTCGTCCCCGCGCGAGCCGGGCGCCCCATCGCCGGGGCGTCCGAGAGTGTCGGGATGGCAGGGTTTGGCGATTTTTCGCCGACCCTGTCGCCCACCTCAGATTTCCTGATTGTAGGCGCCGATCTCGCCGTATTTCGCCAGCCGCGGCTTCACCTCGTCGCGGAACAGGGCGCGCATGTCGTCTTCCGACCGCATGCTCTCCACCACCACCACCAGCTCCGGCTTGTTCGACGAGGCCCGCACCAGCACCCAGCTGCCGTCCTCCAGATGCACCCGCACCCCGTTGACGGTGATCGCCTCGACGATCTTCCGCCCCAGGATCGAGCCTCCGGCGTCGGCCAGCGCCTGGTATTCGGCGACGACCCGCTCCAGCACCTCGTACTTCAGCTCGTCGTCGCAGTGCGGCGACATGGTCAGGCTGGTCCAGGCGTCGGGCAGGGCCGCCTTCAACTCCGACAGCCTCTTCCCCGGATTGCGGTCCAGCATGGCCAGGATCGCCCCGGCCGCGACGATGCCGTCGTCATAGCCGTGACCGATCGGGTCGCTGAAGAAGAAATGGCCCGACTTTTCGAACCCCGCGAGCGCGCCCAGCTCCGCCGTCTTGCGCTTGATATAGCTGTGACCGGTCTTCCAGTAGACGGTGTTCGCCCCGTTGGCCTTCAGCACCTCGTCGGTCTTGTAGAGGCCGGTCGACTTCACATCGACGACGAAGGTGGCGTTGGGGTGCAGGGCCGACAGGTCGCGGGCCAGCATCAGGCCGATCTTGTCGGCGAAGATCTCCTCGCCCGTGTCGTCGACCACGCCGCAGCGGTCGCCGTCGCCGTCGAAGCCCAGCGCCAGATCGGCCCCCGTGTCCCGCACCTTCTGCGCCATCTGCATCAGCATGGCATGGTCCTCGGGGTTCGGATTGTATTTGGGGAAGTTATAGTCGAGCTCGGTGTCCATCTCGATCACCTCGGCCCCCATCCGGCGCAGGGCCTCGGGCGCGAAGGCCCCCGCCGTGCCGTTGCCGCAGGCCGCCACCACCCGGATCGGCCGGGTCAGCGTCGTCTTGGCCACGATGTCGGCGATGTATTTCTCGCGGAAATCCTCGACCCGGATCAGCTTGCCGCCGTCCCGGCTGACGCCCTCACCGTTCAGCACGATATCCTTCAGCCGCCCGATCTCGTCCGGACCGAAGGTCAGCGGCGGCTTCGCCCCCATCTTGACCCCGGTCCAGCCGTTCTCGTTGTGGCTGGCCGTGACCATCGCCACGCACGGGCAGTCCAGTTCGAACTGGGCGAAATAGGCCATCGGCGACAGGGCCAGGCCGATATCGACCACCTCCATCCCGCCCTCCAGCAGGCCGAGGATCAGGGCCTGTTTCACACTGAGCGAATAGGACCGGTAGTCGTGGCCGACGACGATGCGGGGCCGCTGGCCGATCTCGTGGACATAGGTCGCCAGGCCGAGGCCCAGGGCCTGGATGCCCAGCAGGTTGATCTCCTTCTCGAGAATCCAGCGCGCGTCGTATTCGCGGAACCCCGTCGGCTTCACCAGCGGGGTGGTTTCGAAGTCGGCGGTGTTGGGGCGGAGGTCGGAACGGGGTTTCAGCATGGATCCTCGGCGTACGGCTGGGCGATGCGGACGGGTCCCGGCCACGGCCACGCTTCTAGCCCCCGGTCCCGCCGCGCCGCAACAACGCGTCAGGCCCGGGATCGGTCCCGGGAACCCGGCGCGGGGCGCAAAGCTTGACCCTTCCGGACCCCCGGCCTACCCCCGGACCGACGTCATCGGAGACCTGAATGCCCCGCCTGATCCTGCTGCGCCACGGCCAGAGCCAGTGGAACCTCGAGAACCGCTTCACCGGCTGGGTCGACGTCGACCTGACCGCCGAGGGCGAGGCCCAGGCGCGGCGCGGCGGCGAACTGATCGCCGCGGCCGGCTTCCGGCCCGACGTTATGTTCGTCTCGGTCCTCAAGCGGGCCAAACGCACCGGCGCCCTCGCCCTCGACTCCGCAGGCCTCAAGGACGTGCCGGTGGTCGAGGACTGGCGCCTGAACGAGCGCCACTACGGCGGCCTGACCGGCCTCGACAAGGCCGAGACGGCGGCCAAGCACGGCGAGGACCAGGTCCGCATCTGGCGCCGCAGCTACGACATCCCGCCTCCGCCGCTGGCTCCCGGCGGCGAGTTCGATTTCGCCTCCGACCCCCGCTACGCCGGCCAGCCCATCCCGGACACGGAAAGCCTCAAGATCACGCTGGACCGGGTCCTGCCCTACTGGAACGAGGCCATCGCGCCGCGCCTCCGGGGCGGCGACGACGTGCTGATCACCGCCCACGGCAATTCCCTGAGGGCCATCGTCAAACACCTGTTCGCCGTGCCCGACGACCGGATCGTCGGCGTCGAGATCCCCACCGGCAATCCGCTGGAGATCGACCTGAACGCGGACCTGAAGCCCGTCGCCGCCCGCTATCTCGACGAGGCCCGGGCGACCGAACTGCCCCCCCTGCCGGGAGCCTGAACCATGACCGACGCGAAGCAGGCCTCCGACGACATCCGCTTCATGGGCCGGGCCATCGCCCTGGCCAAGGCGCGGATGGGCCAGACCTGGCCCAATCCCGCGGTCGCCTGCGTCATCGTTCGCGACGGCGAGATCGTCTCCGAGGCCGCCACCGCCCCCGGCGGCCGCCCCCACGCCGAGGAGCAGGCCGTGCCCGCCGCCGGCGACCGGGCCAGGGGCGCGACCGCCTATGTCACCATGGAGCCGTGCGGCGCCCGGTCGTCGGGCCGCACCTCCTGCTCGCACTTCCTGATGGAGGCCGGCGTCAGCCGCGTCGTGGTCGCCGCCGTCGATCCCTCGCCCTTCGCCTCGGGCCGGGGCGTCGAGCGGCTGCGCAAGGCCGGGCTGGAGGTCGAGACCGGTCTCCTCGCCCAGGATGCCGCCGTTCTGTACGAGGGCTATCTGCACCGCGTCGAGACCGGCCGGCCGATGGTCCGGATCAGCGAGACCGGCGAAGGCTTCGACGCCCGGTTCGCCGCCTCGCCCAAGGCCGATCTGACCACCGAGCTGAAACGCCTCGGCGAGGCCGGCTACACCCGTGTCTGGATCAGCCCCGGCGAACTCGCCGACGCCCTGTCGGAGCAAGGCCTGCTGACCGCCTGAGCCCCCTCTAAACAGGGTAAACATTTCAGTCTTCCTTAAGCGCTGGTGTGCCATAGCGGGACCATGTCGGGAACCGCCGCCCCCAATGCCGCCAGAAGGCGTATCGATCAGCAGGAACTGGACGCCATCTGCGCCCGGCACGACCGGCTGTGGCAGGCCAAGCCCGGCGGCGCCCGGGCCGTCTTCGCCTGGCTGGACCTGTCGGGCCTGTCGCTGGTCGGCCGCAACCTCGCCGACGCCGACTTCGCCGCCGCCTGCCTGATCGGCGCGGATCTGACCGGCGCCCGGCTCGACAACGCGACCTTCTTCGGCGCGGACATGCAGGATGTGCTCCTCGTCGACGCCAGCATGCGCCGGGCCGACCTCCGCGGGGCCTGTCTTCGCGGGGCGGACCTGACCGGGGCGGACCTGTTCGAGGCCGACCTGCGCGAGGGCGCCATCGCCGCCGCCGACGCCAAGCTCGGCTTCCGCGTCATCGAGGCCAAGGCGCGCAACGACACCCAGGCCACCGGGGCCTGCCTGGCGGGAGCCAATCTGGAGCGCTCCAAGCTGACCGGCATCGTCGCCGTCGCCGCCGACTTCTCCGACGCCATCATGAAGGACTGCAAGCTGGTCCGGGCCAATCTGAAGCAGGCCAGTTTCCGCGGCGCCGACATGGCCGGGGCCGATCTGTCGGGCGCCGACCTGACCGGGGCGGACCTGCGCGACGCCGTGCTCGTCGGGGCCAAGATGGCCATGTGGCGGACCGACGGCGCCGACATGACCGGGACGCTCACCGACGACCGCTCCGCCGGCAGCCCCGTGGGCGACATGCCGGCCGCCGAGATGCTGTCCGAACACGCCCACTGGTGCGAGACCGGCGGCGCCGCCGGCCAGCCCTCGGTGTTCGACGGGGTCGATCTGCGCGCGCTGCGCTCGATCACCGGCTACAATCTGACGGCCCTGTCGGCCAAGGGCGCGGTCTTCTACGGCCTCGACATGGAGGGGGTGCAGCTCCAGGGCGCGCATCTCGAGGACGCCGACCTGCGCTCGGTCAACCTGAAGGGCGCCGATCTGCGCGGGGCGCGGCTGGCCCGGGCCCGGCTCAACGGCGCGGACCTGCGCGAGGCCCAGCTGGGTCCGCTGATGATCGGCCCCGACCGCCTGTTGCCGGCCGACCTGACCGGCGCCTGCCTGAAGGGCGCGGACCTTTCCGGCGCCGATCTGAAGCGCGCCAATCTGACGGACGCCGATCTGACCCGCGCCACCCTGCGCGGCGCCTGTCTGCGTCAGGCGGACCTGACCGGGACCATCACCACCGGCGCCCGCGGACTCGAGATCGAGGCCGCCGCCTGACGCGAAAAAGGGGCGACGCGAACGCCGCCCCTTCCAGTTGTTGCAGTCAGACCCGCTGTTACGCCGCGGCCTTGCCCTTCTTGCCCTCGATCAGCGCCTGGCCGGAGCCGATCTCGATGCGGCGCGGCTTGAGCGCCTCCGGAAGCTCCCGCTCCAGATCGATCGACAGCAGGCCGTTGACCAGGTCGGCGTTCTTCACCACCACATAGTCGGCCAGCTGGAACCGGCGCTCGAAGTCGCGCTCGGCCAGGCCGCGGTGCAGGAAATTCCGCCCGTCGGCGTCGTCATTGGCCGTCTTGCGGCCGGTGACCGTGAGCAGGTTCTCCTTGACCTCGATGTTCAGCTCGTCCGGCCTGAAGCCGGCGACGGCGATCTCGATGCGGTAGGCGTTCTCGCCCGTGGTTTCGATGTTGTAGGGCGGCCAGCCGTTCTCCTGGCTGGTGCGCGCAGCGCTTTCCAGCAGGCCGGCAAGCCGGTCGAAACCGACGGCGGAACGATAGAGCGGGGTGAAATCATAGGTACGCATGTCATCCTCCTGAGGATCAGCAAGGTTGAGCCGCCCCTGCGCTTTGGGCCCGGGACGGCGGTGGGAGATCAGTCCCGACGGCCCGAAACCGGCTCCGTCAGGTCTGGAGGACCCGATTTCGGCGTCCTCGACGGCAGATGTGGGATGCCGAAATCCGCCGTCAAGGCCCGGTCGGCCGCATCCCGGGCGCCTCATTCTGTCGCCGGTGCGGCATCGTGACTTGCCCGCCGCGCCCGAAGCCCGCAGGGTTCGTCGACCAACCCTCCACTGGAGACGCTCCATGCGCCTGCTGGCCCTCGCCCTGACGACCGCGCTCGCCCTTCCCGCCCTGGCCGTCGCCCAAGCCCTTCCGGCCCTGCCGGCGCTCGATGAGACGCCCGCCGATCGCACCGCCCGCCGCGCCGCCATGACTCCCCCGGTGTTGCAGGAGGACGCCGCCCTGCAGGCGGCCGTGGCCTCCCCGACCCGCCCCGCCGCCGACGTGGCGCGCGACCCTTACCGCCGCCCGTTCGAAACGCTCACCTTCTGGGGCCTGACTCCGGGTTTGACCGTGGTCGAGATCGAGCCCGGGCGGGCCGGCTGGTGGCGCAACATTCTCGAGCCCTATGCCGCCGCCACCGGCGGAACCTATGTCCCCGTCAGCCGGCCTCTCGAGAGCATGGGCGTGGCCGACGGGACGGCGGACATGGTCGTGGTGGCCCGCGCCTTCCACAACTGGCACCGCGGCGGCCGGACCGGCCCCTACCTCGCCGCCTTCTTCACGGCGCTGAAGCCCGGCGGCGTCCTGGCCGTCGAACAGCATCGCAGCGTCGAGGGCCTGAACCCCGACGAGACCGCACCGACCGGCTATATGCCGGAGAGCCACATCATCCAGGCCGCCGTGGCCGCCGGCTTCGTGCTCGATGCGCGCAGCGAGCTGAACGCCAATCCGGCCGACGATCGCGACCACCCGTACGGCGTCTGGACCCTTCCCCCGGTCCGCACCAGCGCCCCGCGCGAGGGCAACGCCAACGACCGGCCGACTCCTCTGACGGACGCGGAGCGCGCCGCTTTCGACGCCATCGGCGAGAGCGACCGGATGACCCTTCGTTTCCGCAAGCCGGGCTGATGCGGGCGGTCGCCGCTACGGCTTTGACCGGTCAGGGGAACAGGGTTAAGGCCTCGTTCGACGGGGACGAACCGTATGGGGCGGGCGCCTCGCGGGGGACGTGAATGGCTGAACGAACACAAGCTTGGCGACCTATCACGTCGCGTCGGAGCCTGCTTGCCGGCGGCGCCGCCCTGCTTGTTCTGGCCGGCTGCAATCGTGAAAAGACCGCCGAGCCGCCGCCCCAGCCGGACGGCCCGCCCAAGGGGTCGCTGGAATGGGCCGTCGAGGGTCCCTGGCGGGCGCAGGACCGCACCCGCGACGCCTGGCGGCATCCGATGGAGACCCTGCGCTTCTTCGGCCTGCAACCCCGCATGACCGTGCTGGAGTTCTGGCCCGGCAGCGGCTGGTGGACGGAGATCCTGGCTCCCTACCTTGCGGAGGGCGGCGGCCGCTATATCGCCGCGGGCTTCCAGACCGGCCCCGGCGCCAACCCGGCGCAGACCCAGCTCACCGCCGCCTTCCAGAGGCGATTCACCAATGACCGACGCCTGTACGGCGAGGTCGAACTGTCGGAATTCGGCCCCACCTCGGGGCCTGTCGCCCCGGCTGGCACGACCGACATGGTCCTGTTCATGCGCAACATTCACGCCTGGATGGCCGCGGGCATAGCGGAAAAGGCCTTCGCCGACGCCTATGCGGCGCTGCGGCCGGGCGGCGTCCTCGGAATCGAACAGCACCGGCTGGGTCCCGACAAGGACCAGGACCCGACGGCGGCGAACGGATACGTCCAGGAAGCGTTCGTCAGACAACTGGCGGCGGAAGCCGGATTCGCCTTTGTGGCCGCCTCGGAAATCAACGCGAATGAAAGGGATACCAAGGATCATCCCTTCGGAGTCGAGACCCTGCCGCCTATGGGCCTGACGGCGCCCCGCGGATCGCCGCCGGACCCGACCTTCGACCGGTCGAAATACGACGAGATCGGCGAGAGCGACCGCATGACCTTGAGATTCAGGAAACCCGAGTGAGCCGAGCCGCCGCCTACGCCGCCAACGCCCCCCTGATGGGCGTCCCGGGCGCTTCTGCGCCGCCGGGTGGAACCGGCGAGTGGTTTCGCGGCGCCGGCGGCCTGCGCCTGCGCGCCGCCTTCTGGACGCCCTCGACCCTGGTCACCCGCAAGCCGCGCGGCACCGTCATCGTCAGCCCGGGTCGCACCGAGCCGATCGAGAAATATTTCGAGCTGATCGGCAATTTCCTCGCGCGCGGCTGGTGCGTCCTCGCCCACGACTGGCGCGGACAGGGCCTGTCGGCCCGCCTGCTGCACGACCGGCTGAAGGGCCACGCCCGGGCGGTCGAGGAGTTTCTCGACGACTACGCCCGTCTGCTGGACGCCTGGGAGGCCCGGGCGCCCAAGCCGTGGATCATGGTCGGCCATTCGATGGGCGGGGTGTTCAACCTGATGACCCTGCAGGCCGGCGACGAGCGGTTCTCGGGCGCGCTGCTGACCAGCCCCATGCTGCGCATCAAGACCGGCAAACGGTCGATGTGGTCGGTCAAGCTTGCTGTGCGCTGGAACCTGCGCCACGGCAAGGCCGGCGACTATGTGCTCGACAATCCCGACGATCCTTTCGATCACACCTTCGAAAAGGACGCGCTGACCTCTGACGAGAGCCGCTACGAGCAGTGGCGCCAGCAACTCTACGCCTGCCCGCACCTTGCCGTGGGCGGACCGACCTGGGGCTGGCTGGCGGTGGCGCTGGACGCCGGGGAGCGGGCGCTCAAGCCCAAGGCCCTGAAGGCGGTGCGCGTTCCTGTCGCCATCGTACAGGCGGGCGAAGACGACCGGATCTGGAAACAGACCAACAAATGGGCCGCACGGCGTCTCGGACGCGGGCGCTACGTCGAGATTCCCGGCGCCAGGCACGAGGTCATCATGGAGACGGACGAGCTGCGCGGCGTCTTCCTCGATGAGTTCGACGCCATGGGATCCTACGTCTCGCCGATCGAGGACCTGTCGCCCATTCCCGGCCCGCCGGTCGAGCGCGAACCGACCGAGGCCGCCTAGATCGCGGCGCGGCGCAGGGCCACCAGCGCCTGATCGCGCAGCCGTTCGTCCCCGACGGCCAGGATCTGACCGCTCCCGTCGGGCACCTGGCCGCGCCAGTTGGTGACCTGGCCGCCCGCCGCCTCGATCACCGGAACCAGCGCCGACCAGTCCCAGACCTTCAGCGCGCTCTCGGCCACCAGATCGATCCGGCCGGCGGCGAGCATGGCGTAGGCGTAGGCGTCGCAGCCCAGCCGGGCCAGCCGGGCGGCCGCCCGTACCTGGGTCCAGGCGCCCAGTTCGGCGCCGGTGAACAGATCGGGATCGGTGGTGGCGATCAGAGCGTCGTTCAGATGGGCGCAGGCTCGCACCTCCAGCGGCGTCTCCGTCCCACCCTTCAGTAGGCGCGCCCCCGACGGGCCGCCGAGGAAAATCTCGTCGAGATAGGGCTGGCCGATCACCCCGACAGCCGGGCGACCCTCGGTCCTGAGGGCGATCAGATTGGTCCACAGCGGCAGACCGGCGATGAAGGCGCGGGTGCCGTCGATGGGGTCCAGGATCCAGACATGATCGGCGTCGGGCCGGTCCTCGCCGTATTCCTCGCCGATGACGCCGTGGTCGGGATAGCGATGGGCGATCAGCCGCCGGATCGCCGCCTCCGCCTCCCGGTCGGCCTGGGTCACCGGATCGAAGCCGGCGGCCCCGCCCTTGTCGGCCTCGTCAAAGGTCCCGCGAAAATACGGCAGGGAAACACGCGCCGCCTCGCGGGCCAGTTCTACAGCGAAGACTTCGTACTCGGTCATGCAGGCGGGATACTCACGCCCCGCCCCCATGTCACGGCGTCATTCGCTCAGGCCGCATCGCCCTCGGCGTGCAGCGACTTGGCGAGGTCGAGCAGCCGACGCCGCGGCCGCTCCCCCAGCTGGTAATAGGCCTGGATCAGGTCGAGCGTTTCTTTCCGGGAAAACATCTCCCCGCCCTGGTTGGCCGCCTCCCGACGCTCGATGGCCTCTTCCAGCCCGTCGTAGAAATAGCTGACCGGAGATTCCAGCGCCTCGGCCAGTTGCCAGAGCCGGGCGGCGGAGATGCGATTGGCGCCGCACTCGTATTTCTGGATCTGCTGAAAACGGATGCCGACCTGGGTGGCCAGCTGCTGCTGCGTCAGGCCCAGCAGGCGCCGGCGGCGACGCAGGCGGCGTCCGAGATGAAGGTCGATGTCGGTGGCCATGGCCCCAATTTCCCTTGTTCCCAGCCTGTCCCGATGCGGGACGGCTCGCCCTGCAAGGGGCAAGGGCTGTGCCGCCTTCGCCCGGGAGGGGAGAACCGGCGAACCGGGTTCTTTACGGGCTCGGCAACCGTTGAGCTTCCGGTGCATTAAACGGCCATCGACCAACGCTGGAAGGAGCGGACTATGAGTGGGTTTGGATGGATTGCGTGGATTGTCATCGGCATTATCGCCGGCTGGCTGGCTGAACAGATCATGGGGCGGAACCACGGCCTCCTGACCAATCTGATCGTCGGCATCGTCGGCGCCCTGATCGGCGGCTTCCTCTACAACACCCTCCTGGGGGGTGATGCCGGCGGAAACTGGATCATCGGCATCATCGTCGCCACGCTCGGCGCGATCGTCCTGCTGTTCCTGCTGGGTCTGGTGAAGCGCCGCGCCTGACGGTCGACACCGTGAAGCAATAAAAAGGGCGGCTCCGCGAGGAGCCGCCCTTCTCTTTTGCGCATTCCCCGGATCAGGACTCGGGGGCGTTCGGGTCCGGATCCTCGCCTTCGCCCGGAGGCGGCGCGGCCGGATTCTCCGGGGGCAGGGTCGGCGGCGTCTGTTCCGGCGGCGTGGTCGGGTCGGCCGGAGTCACGTCCGGTTGCGCCGGCGTGGCCGGGACCGCCGGAGTCGCAGGGGTCATGCCGGGTTCGGGCTGGGCGCCTTCGTCGGTGTCTTCAGCCTCGTCCGCAGGGGGGACTGCCGGAACGGCGGGCGTCGCCGGAGTCGCGGGCACGGCCGGCGCGGTGACGGTCTCGGCCGTGCTGAACTGTTCAACGGTGAAGTCGACGACGACGTCGTCGCCTTCCTGGCGGATGCCGGTGATCGGCACGGCGCGCACCGAGCCGTCGGCGCCCTGCACCGTCAGTTGCTGGGCGCCGCCGTTCATCCTGGCGCCGACGAGGACCCCGAGGTCGCCGTCGCCGCCGCGAACGGTCATGCCGGGCGTCAGGGTCAGGGCGGGAGCTTCAGTCGCCTGGGCGGGCGGCGGAGTGGCGGCGGGGGGTGTTTGCGGGGCCGTGCCTTCTTGGGCGATCGCCGGAGCGGTCATGAGGAACAGGCCGGCGACACCCGAAAGGAGCGCGGTCTTTCGCATGATGAATTGCCTCGATCTACGCGAGCCGGATGCTCGCACCACCCCGGCAACCGATGTGCGACGTCACAGTTCCGCTCGCCCCGAAATCACCTTCCCGTCGCCAGGATTGGCCGATTTCGGCGCAAGGACGCCCCGATTACTCCTCGCGGACGCGCTTCTTGCGGAACGACGGGTTCAGCACCTGCTTGCGCAGGCGGATCGATTTCGGCGTCACCTCGACCAGTTCGTCCTCCTCGATATAGGCGATGGCCTGCTCCAGCGAGGGGCGGCGCGGCGGGGTCAGGCGAACGGCCTCATCCTTGCCCGAAGCGCGGATGTTGTTCAGCTGCTTGGCCTTCATCGGATTGACGTCGAGGTCGTCCCAGCGGGCGTTCTCGCCGATGATCATGCCCTGGTAGGTCTTCTCGCCGGCGCCGACGAACATCACGCCGCGCTCCTCGAGGTTCCACAGGGCGAAGGCGGCGGTCTCGCCGTCGCCGTTCGAGACCAGCACGCCCTTCAGGCGGCCCTCGATGGCGCCCTTGTGCGGCTCATAGTGGCTGAACACGCGGTTCAGCACGCCCGAACCGCGCGTGTCGGTCAGGAATTCGCCCTGGTAGCCGATCAGCGAGCGCGACGGCGACTTCAGCGTCAGGCGCGTCTTGCCGGCGCCCGACGGCCCCATGTCCTTCAGCTCGGCCTTGCGGGC
>Ga0164290_1000871_pt1 | contig 70743 bp, 69 predicted proteins | sample Micstemetagenome_FD_108782 | JGI IMG/M metagenome (GOLD analysis project Ga0164290, IMG submission 108782) | Contaminated culture microbial community from soil near Moab, Utah, USA - Microcoleus steenstrupii SON62 (Illumina Assembly) | ecosystem: Environmental > Terrestrial > Soil > Soil crust...
GACCGTGTGAACCTGAACCGTGAGTACACGGAACTGGCCAACGAGGTGGACCGCATCGTGACTGGCAGCACATTCAACGGCAACAACCTGTTTGATGCCGCCAACCAAACACTGAGCTTCCAGGTGGGCACCGGCAACGCCGTTTCCGACACCCTGGAGCTGAACCTGACTGACGATGGCTTGAGCACGGGCAACGACCTGACCACCATCATGACCAACGGTGCAGCCGACATTCAGACCAACCTGGGCGCCATTACCGATGTGGCCAACGCCACCACGGCCATCGACACTCTGGATGCCTCGATCGACGCCATCACCGGTATTCGTGCTGTGGTGGGTGCGGGCCAAAGCCGACTGGAGCAAGTGGCAGCTTTTGCCGATGTATCGAGCACCAACCTGCAGGCCGCACGCGGACGAATCATGGACGCTGACTTTGCCAAGGAAACGGCCAACCTGACCCGCTCACAGATTCTGCAGCAGGCCGGCACCGCCATGCTCGCCCAGGCCAACCAGTTGCCCAACAACGTGCTGAGCCTGTTGCAGTAAACCTGAATTGACCAAGCACTGGCTGATCTGACTAGCATCGGATCAGCTGGTTTCGGCAGGGGGCATTCCCGGATTCGGACCATTCGTCCTCTGCCTTTTTTCTCCCCGCTGGTGTTACTACCAATGACATCACGCGCATTTTCGCATTACACTGCATTTATTCCGTAAAAAATGCATATAAATGCAAGACTTCTCTCTAGCCTTTGTTCAAGCCTTTACCCTGATTGGGCAAGCTGACCCCACTTTGATCGACATCATTGCCTTGTCGCTACAGGTCACGTTCACGGCCGTTTCCATCGCATGCTTGCTGGGTTTTCCGATCGGTGCCGCTTTGGCAATTGGCCGGTTTCCTGGGCGAATGCTCTTGGTGGTGTTTTTGAATTCCCTCATGGGTTTGCCGCCCGTGGTGGTGGGCTTGGTGATTTATCTGTTTTTGTCTGCGGCCGGCCCTCTGGGCTTTCTTCAATTGCTGTACACCCCCACAGCCATGGTGATCGCGCAGGTGGTGCTGGTCACCCCAATTGTGGCAGCACTGGCCCGGCAAGTCATTGAAGACCTGTATGGCGAATACGATGAAATGCTGCGCGCCATGAATGCCAGCCGAATTCAAACCATTTGCACTTTGATTGTCGATGCCCGCTATTCGCTGTTGACCAGTGCACTGGCAGGCCTGGGGCGTGCCCTGGCCGAGGTGGGCGCCGTGATCATAGTGGGCGGCAACATTGCCAATGTAACCCGGGTGATGACCACCACCATTGCACTGGAAACCTCGAAGGGTGAACTGGCGCTGGCACTGGGCTTGGGGATTATTCTGATCGTGCTGTCCATCCTGATTAACGCGGGCCTTTTCTTGCTGAAAAACAGCGCACAAAAGAGGGCTTATGCTTAAGATGAACAGCGACCTGGCCTTGCTTGCCCCTTCGAAACCGTTTTCAGAGCACTTGCCAATTCAGTTTGACGGCGTTCATCTGTCATTCGGCAAGCATCACATATTCAGCAATTTGACTCTTGAAATTGGCGCGCAAGGCATTACCGCGATCATGGGGCCCAATGGCGCTGGCAAAAGTCTTATTTTGCGTCTACTGGCGGGCTTGCTGATGCCTGAGCAGGGTTCTGTCCGTTTCAACACACTGAGTCGAGTTCCCCGCGATCAAATTGGTTTTGTATTCCAGCGCCCGGTATTGCTGCGCCGCAGTGTGCAAGACAACCTGTTGCATGCACTGGCCATCGCAGGCGTGGAGCGAGGCCAACGGCCTTTCCGCGCGGATGCCCTACTCGAGTTGGGTGGCATGCAGCACCTCGCAAAATCTCCGGCCAGAAAACTGTCAGGCGGGGAACAGCAACGCCTGACATTGCTGCGCGCTTTGGCGGCAGAACCTGGTTTGCTGATTCTGGATGAACCCAGTGCCAGCCTTGATCCCCAAGCCACAGCATTGATTGAAAACATTGTGCTGCGTGCCAGCCAGTGTGGCGTGAAAGTGATTGTGGTGACCCACGATCAAGGCCAGGCTGCACGACTTGCCGATGAGGTGATATTTGTGCACAAGGGCAGGGTTCACACAGTTCAAGCCGCCGATGAATTTTTGAAAACACCCGCCAGCCGGGAGGCGAAAGCCTACCTTGCGGGTGAGTTGTTGATTTAAACGAGGGGATACCATGACTAAAAAAATTCGATTGGTTACAGCACTGTTGGCCACTGGCCTGTTTGCACAAGCACATGCTGCCGACAAATTCATTATTGTTCAATCCACCACATCCACCCAAAACTCCGGGCTGTTTGATCACCTGTTGCCCGCATTTAAAGCGGAAACGGGAATTGAAGTTCGCGTGGTGGCTGTGGGCACAGGGCAGGCTTTGAAGAATGCTCAAAATTGCGATGGCGATGTGGTGCTGGTACATGCCAAAGCCGCCGAAGAAAAATTTGTGGCAGACGGTTACGGCGTGAAGCGCATTGACGTGATGTACAACGACTTTGTGGTGGTGGGGCCTGGCAACGACCCAGCCGGTGTGGCGGGCAGCAAAGATGTGGTGAAATCGTTCAAAGCCATTGCGGATAAAGAGGCTTTGTTTGCTTCACGCGGTGACGACAGTGGTACCCACAAAAAAGAACAGCAGTTGTGGAAGGCGGCCAATGTGGATGTCAAAGCCGCCAGCGGCAAGTGGTATCGGGAAACAGGCTCGGGCATGGGCGCTACCCTGAATACCGGTGTGGGCATGGGTGCGTATGTGTTGGCCGATCGCGCCAGCTGGATTGCCTTTGGCAACAAAGGCAATTTCAAGATTGCGGTGGAAGGTGACCCTACCTTGTTCAATCAGTACGGTGTGATTGCAGTGAACCCGGCCAAGTGCCCTAACGTGAAAACCGACCTGGGCAATACTTTCGTAAATTGGCTGGTGTCACCCAAAGGGCAAGCCACGATCGCGGCTTACAAGAAGAACGGAGATTCTCTGTTCTTCCCCAACGCTGGCAAATGAGGCACCTAAATGAGCACGCAAACAAGCCTTAAGAATTCCACACCACGGTGCCCAGTGCCGTGGTGTTGTAACCTTCAAACTGCTGCGCTTTTTTCTTGAATTCGCTGCTGTTGGTGAACTGAATAAGTGTTTGAAAGGGTGGTTCAAACCACGCTTTGCGGCACACCATCAAATCAAAATTTTCTTGTTGCGTGGGCACAAAGCCAAGGCCGAATTGCAAGGCCAAGGCTTGCAATCCCGGCGCTGCATCTGCTTTTCCGCTGGCCACCGCTGCAATGGTGTCATTCTCGGTTCGGCAGGTTTCAGAAACATTCAGCGCTGCCAAATCAAGGCCGTGAGTATGCAGCAGGTGTTCAAACAAAATCATGCCGCCTGCGCCAGCCTGGCGAGTGGCAATTTTTAACGCTGGCAAGTTAGCCACACTGTTTATTTGCTTGGGATTCCCGTGGGGCACAATCAAACCCTGTTGCCGCATGGCCCAATGCACCAACACCACATTGCTTGTTGCGAAACGGGTTTGCACCGCATGTGTATTCCAGGCGGTGGGGTTGGTGTTGACATTGAGCACGTGCAAGCCAGTGGCGACTGCACCATGGTTCTCAAACACATCAAGCCCGCTCAGGCTGCCATCAAATTGCATGGCCAACCCGCAACCCGATTCACGAATCGCCCATTCCAAAAGCGGATCATGGCTACCCGCCAGCACATTCAATCGTGCAGTGCTTTTGCTTTCGGATAAAAATTCGCCCGTGCGTATCCAGTGCAAAAGCTCGGCTTTGGGAAACAGCAATTTGCCAGTGGCCTTCACGCAGGGAATTTCTTGAGCACTCACCAGGTCGTACAGCTTTCGCTCTTTGATGCGCAACAGTTCAGCCACTTCCTTGGTGGTTAAAAACTCGGTGGTGTCCAAACCTGAATTCATGTGGTGCGGGTTTCTTCCAGTTTCGTCAAATCAATTTCATCTGGCTCAAGGCCAGGGCTTGTGCCCAACATACGTCGTATATCGTCGATCATCAGGTACAAACAGGGTACCAACAACAGTGTAATGGCTGTGGCGAACAAAATACCGTAGCCCAGTGAAATGGCCATCGGGATCATGAATTTTGCCTGGCGTGAGGTTTCAAAAATCATGGGGGCCAAGCCACCGAATGTTGAAATGGTGGTCAGCATGATTGGCCGGAAACGCCGCACGCCAGAAGTACAAATCGCCTCGTAGGGCGTCATGCCCTCACGCACTTTCTCATTGGCATGGTCTACCATCACCAGCGAGTCGTTGACCACCACACCTGCCAAGGCAAGAATGCCCATCATGGACACAATGCTGATGCTATAGCCCATCATCAAGTGGCCTACAATTGCGCCGAAAATACCGAATGGAATGGCAAGCATTACAATGAAGGGTTGCAGATAGCTTTTGAAAGGAATGGCCAAAAGTACATAGATCATTAGCAAGGCCACCATGAAGCCTTTGCCCAAACCACCCAGGGCTTCCGAAAAATCTTGCTGGCGGCCGGCAAAGCTGTAGCTCAAGCCCGGGTAGTCGGCCATCAACTTGGGCATGAGATCTTGCACGGTGGCATTTTGCACCTGTTGTGCCTGGTTGCGCGGGTTCACATTGGCGGTTACCGAAATGGTTCGCCGCCCATCCCTTCGCGTGATGTTGGCAACCGCACGCGTATCGTCAAATTCCACCAGTGAATGCAGGGGTACCAGTGTTCCTTGTGGTGTGCGAATCAAGAGGTCTCGCACATCGGTTTGAGCTGAACGTTCTGTTTCAGGGCGCATCACCAGCACCTTGACTTCGTTGCGGCCACGTTGCTGGCGCAGCGCTTCAGAACCAAAAAATGCGGCGCGAACCTGTCGACCAATGTCGTTGGAACTCAGTCCCAAGCGGCGCGCTTCCTCTTTCAAAGTAAAGCTGAACTGTTCCTTGCCATTCTGAAATCCATCGTCAATTTCGGACACCATGGGGTAGTTGGCCAGTTCACGCGCCAGGGCCTCGCTGGCCTGGCGCAGGGTGTCTACATTGCGGTGGCTTAACTGCACCGTGAAGGCAGGACCACTGCCGGGGCCGCCCGAGTCGGCCGCAAACCGAATGGTCTCCACACCGGGAATATTGCCCACGTCCAGCCGCCACTGGTCGGTAAATTCAGCGGTGGGTACTGGGCGCACATCGGGCGGGGTCAGGTACGTTCGTACCGTAATATTGTTTTCATTCACGCTGGCGTAAATGCCGGTGCTTTGTTGTTCACCACCCGTGGCTTCTACGGTTTTCAGGGCGCTTTCAACAATGCGGTCGCGCACCAGGTTCACTTGTTCATTGGTGCTGCCCAGTGGCAATTGCGCCCGCACTTCAGATTGGTCTGCCTCCACTTGCGGAAACAGCTCGAAGCCCATGCGGCCACTGACTGGCCAGCTGATCACCAGTACCATCAGGGCAATGCCTACACCCATGGACAGGTAACGGTATTCCACACACTTTTGAACAATCGGGGTATAGCGGCGTTCAATAAACTGGCTGAATCCTTTGGAGAATTTTTGTTGCCAGTTGTGAAATTTGCCTGTGCCTTCTTTGCTGTGCGCCAAGTGGGCTGGCAAAATGAAGATCGCTTCCATTAGCGACACCACAAACACCGTGCACACCACCAGCGGAATTACACCCCATATTTTTCCCAGAAAGCCTGGTACAAACAGCAAGGGTGCAAAGGCTGCAATATTGGTCAGGATACTGAAGGTGACTGGCATGGCCACATCGCGTGCGCCTTGAATAGAGGCGTCCAACATGCTCATGCCTTGTTGCCGGTATTCGTAAATATTTTCGCCCGCAACAATCGCGTCGTCCACCACAATGCCCAGCGCAATAATGAAGGCGAACATCGAGATCATGTTAAAGGTGACGCCGAACAGGGGCAGTATCAACATGGCACCGAGAAACGCGGTGGGAATTCCCATGCTGATCCAGAAGGCCAGCTTCCAGTCCAGGAAAATGGTGAGCAACACCATCACCAGTATCAAACCCATCACGGCATTTTTAGCCAGCAATTCCTGTCGCTGTTTGTAGGTGTCGGAACGATCGCTGACCACCGAAATTTCGATGCCCTCGGGCATTAAGGGGCGAATGCGTTCCAGCGCTTCCTGTGTGGCCTCAGATATTCCGATGGGAGTTTGTTCACCGATCCGTGACACTGAAATTTCAATGGATGGTTTGCCGTTGAAGGTGGCGTATTTGTCGATGTCCTGAAAGCCATCTCGCACCGTGGCAATGTCACCCAGTTTCAAGGGGGTACCGCTGACTGGCGACACGATCGGCAGCGCTGCAAACTCATTGGCGAAATCACGCCGCTCGGAAACACGCAACAGTATTTCGCCGCTTTGGGTTGAAATACTTCCGCCGGATACTTCAATGACATTGGCCCGAATATTGTCGGCAATGCCCTGCAGCGTTAAGCCATAGGCGTTTAGCCGGGCTTCTGGCACTTCAACATGAATTTCCTGTTCGCGAATCTCGGTGAGATCTACCTGCGTGATACCGGGGTTTTGCAGCAAACCGTCGCGTGCTTCTTCAGCCAGATTGCGCAGCGATAATTCATCGGTGTCGCCGTGTACCACCAGAGTGACTACTGTTCGCTTGCGCGCAGTCAGTGACACATTGGGCACTTCAGCGTCGCCGGGGAAGGTGGTAATGCGGTCCACCTCTTGTTTGATTTTGTCGTAAACAGCCTGCGCGTCTTCGGATTCATCGATTTCAATGACCACACTGGCTGCGCCTTCATTGGCTGTGGAATTGACTTCAACGATGCCTTCAATGCTTGAAATGGCTTCCTCAATGGCCAGCACAATGCCTTGCTCTACATCTTCAGGGCTTGCCCCAGGGTAGGCAACAGACACGGTGACCAGGTCCAGCTCGAATTCGGGGAATACTTCTTTGGTCATGTTCATGAATCCGAACACGCCACCGATCAGGCACACCCACATCAGGATGTTGGCGGCCACTGTATTCTTGGTCATCCAGGCCAATGGGCCTGAACGGTCTACCCGGCGACGGCTTGCGGCATTCATGGTTTGACCGCAGCAGGTGCGGGAGTGGTTGCGTTATTGGGGGGCTCGTTCGTTCGAATGGCCATGCGGTTCACAGGTGACCCCAGGTTGGAAGTCACAATACTTTCGCCATTGTTCAAGCCGCGATCAATCAACACATACTCGGCGGAACGAAAGGCGATGTTGACGGGGCGAATATCGAGTTCACCGTTGTCGTTGACCCACACTGTGTTGTCATGCACAGACGAGGGCGCCAGTTTGAATACATTCCTCAGTTCAATGCCGTCAAAGCGCACTTTCACATACTGGGCCAGCAACAAAGGTTGCAGGTTTTTGTTGTTGTTCCGGGGTACTTCGACCAATACTTGCGCTTGCCGTCCGTTGTCTTGAACGCTGGTTTGCAGGTTCAGCACCGTACCCTTGTGGCAACCGTCCTCACGGCTGCTGGCATCGCTGACGCACACGGTTGAGCCTGCCTGTTTGCCTTCAGGAAATTTGATCCATTTCAAATCGGCTTGCGGCACGGCCACGCTGATCCAGTAGGCTTCGCTGCTGGCAAGCACGCCAAGAGCCGTGGTGGCACTCACTTGCGCGCCTACGCTTGCTTCACGACTTACCACAACACCATCGAATGGTGCCCGCAAAATGGTGCGCTCCAGGTTCACCTTCGCGCGCTCAACACCTGCTTGCGCGGACTGCACAGTGGCCTTGGCAGCTTCCAGTTGCGGTTTGCGCAATATCAGGGCACGTTCGCGTTCATCCACATTCAAACCGAGCAATTCGAAATCGGATTGGGCCACTACCTGGTTACCCAATTCCGAGGTGAGCGTGGATTGTGCTTGCGCCAGTGCTGCTTGCGCAGTTTGCAATTCAATGCGGTAGTCGGTGTTGTCCAGTTGCACCAACACATCGCCTTTTTTAAACGATGCACCCGGTACAAATTTTGGACCAATGCTTTGCACAGTGCCGCTCACACGCGCTTGCAAGGTAATTTGTTGCTCGGGCTCAACCACGCCATAACCCAGCAAGCTGACGGTGTAGTCTCCGGCTTTGACGGGTTCAGTGGTCACCAGCCGCGCCGTTTTCTCCGGTGGTTTGCGGCTGGCTGTGGGGGCCGTTGCAACCAGCACTTCAGAGCCAATTACACCCAGGGCTACTACCCCAATGGCCAGGCCAATTTGTACCCATTTGCGTTTGAAAAAAGATTGATCGCTCATGACTGCTCTGCTGCTGTAGGTTGTGGAATGCTGCCGGACAGTGCCCTGTAAAGGGCAATCCGAAAGCCCACCAATTGTTGTTGTGCATTCACCAAGTTACGCCTTAACTGGCTGGTGCTTTGTTGGGCATCCAAAATGGCGAGGTAGTCGACCGTGCCGTTGCGATAGCCCGCAAAAAGCCGCTTCAAACTCAGTTCTGCCAGTTCAAGCTGGCGCTGAAAACTTTCCACGGCCTCGCGTTGGCGGGTTTCCTGAATCAGTGCGTTGTCGACATCGGCCAGCGCGTTGATGGCGGCGTCCTGGTATTGCGCCACGGCTTGGTCTAGCAAAGCGCGCTGGCGTTCAACTTCCGCTGAGCGTGCGCCACCATCGAACAAGGGTGCAACCAAATTCACGCTCAGGTTGCGCACCCAGTTGTCGAACAGCAAATCGGAATCGCGGGTTTGATCACTAAAGGTTGCCCGCAAACTGAGTTGCGGAAACCGGTTGGCAATTGCTGCGGCCACGCTGCGATCGGTTGCCAGTACCTGAGCCCAAGCCTGTTGTACGTCGGGCCGACGATTCAAAAGTTCAGCGGGAAAGCCGGTTGCCGGCACAGGGGGCAGGGTAGGCAGGTTCTCACTGTTCAGGCTGATTTTATTCGGAGGCTGGCCCACCAGCAGCGCCAGGCTATTGAGCAGTACATCTCGATTGGATCGGGCCTGGGCGAGGTTGCCTTGGGCCGATTCAACCAATTGCCTTTGCTGCAATACATCGGAGGCCACTGCTCCACCTTGGCGAAATCGCAATTCAACCAACTTCAGGTTGGTCTGAAAACTTTCCAGTTCCGTCTCGAACAGCCTTACGGTTTGGTCCGCCGCCACCCATTGGGACCAAGTGGTGGCAAGTTGACCCGCTATGCTGATGCGGGCGGCATCCAGTTCGTAGCGCGTCGCTTGAAGCTGCAATTCAGAGGCCTTGGCTGTGTTGCGAACCCGTGACCACAAATCGATTTCATAACTGGCCACAAACGAGGCCGAGGTAAACAGTCCGCGGTTGTTGGTGGCCTGTCCTTGAATGCTGGTGCCTTTCACTGTGTTTTCCTGTCGGCCTGCATTCAGGGTAAGCGAGGGGAAAAAACTGGCCTGTGCCGCCTCCAGGCTGGCCTGCGCTGCACGCAGGCGGGCCTCTGTGGCTTCCAGGCTCAGATTGTCGGCCTGTGACTGTTGCATCAGTGTGTTGAGTTGTTCGCTGGAAAAACCCGTCCACCAGTCAGCAGGTGCCTGCACTGCGTTCGGGCTGACCAAGGGTTTGAAAGTTGCATTTTCAAACCGGCTGTCGATTTCTGGCTTTCTGGACTCAACAGTGGTGCAAGCCCCCAGCGATAAAGCCAAGACAAAGGGCAACAGGGGTTTGAGGTGGTGCTTCATGGTGTCGTTTTTCTTGTTAAGTGCCCATCAGACCACAGTCTCGGGCTGTTTGTTCAGCTGTTAACTGATCTTTACAAAATTGAACCGAAAATCACCATGCCCCCGCTTGGTTTACTTCGAGGCCAGTTGCCGCAAGGCGTACACATACCCTTGCCAGCCCAGCCCGCAAATGACGCCTTCAGCCAGGTCTGAAAAATAGCTGTTGTGGCGAAAGCTCTCGCGTTTGTAAATGTTGGACAGGTGCACTTCAATGAACGGAATTGCCACACCCGCCAGTGCATCGCGCAGCGCTACGCTGGTGTGGGTGTAACCGGCCGGGTTGATCACAATGCCTGCGATGTCTTCTGTTTTTGCTTTGTGCACACGATCGATCAATGCGCCCTCGTGGTTGCTTTGAAAGGTCATCAATTCGAAACCGTCGGTGAAAGCAATATTCTTCAAGGCTTTTTCAATGTCAGCCAGGGTCATGTGTCCGTAAATACCGGGCTCGCGCGTGCCCAACAGGTTCAGGTTGGGACCGTTGATCAGCAGCAGTTTTTTCAAGTTTCTTCTCCGGTGCAGGTGTGTTTGAAAAAATAGTAACAAGCAATGCGGCGGGCTAGGGGGATTCGTCTACACTGCGGACACGTTCGCGCACAAAATAACGACAATTTCGAATAATTACAGGACAGAGGCAAGCCATGAACACCAACATCGACGCAATTTTCAACTTGCTGGCAGGCACGGCACGCGGCTGGCGCGGCACAGGTATTACCGCCCGTGCCCGCAAAACTCCCGAAAAAGTGTTGAAACTCTATGACATCGAAATCAGCCCGTTTTGCAGACTGGTGCGGGAAGCGCTCTGCGAAATGGACTTGGATGTGATGATTTTGCCTTGCCCCGCAGGTGGCAAGCGTTTTCGCGACGAGGCCCGCAAATTGTTGCCTGGCACCAAGTTTCCAATGCTTGTGGATGACAACACAGGCGTGGTGATGAATGAATCCGCCGACATCATCGACTACCTGGCCAAAACCTACAACAGTAAACTGAAAAGCCAACAAGGCTTTGGGCGCAAAGTGGCGGTGGGTTCATCGATGCTGGCGAGTACCTTCCAATACCGTGTTGGTGGCTTTCAGGGTATGAAAGCCCGACCATCAAAAGCACCCGCTGAACCCTTGGTGCTTTACAGCTTTGAGAGCAGCCCATACTCCAAGCCTGTGCGTGCGCGTTTGTGCGAACTGGAAATTCCATATCTGCTGAAGAACACGCCCAAGGGCGCCATGACGGACATGGGTCCCCCTGTTTTCCGCGACAAGCTGTTTAAGGCGCCACAAGGCACCACGCGCAACCGGGCTTGGTTGTCGGAGAACACTGGCAAGGTGCAGGTGCCTTATTTGATCGATCCAAACACGGGTGTGGCGATGTACGAGTCGAACGACATTCTGCGGTATCTGGATAAGACGTACGGCGCTTGAATTGCAAGGTTCTTGGCGATGCTTGGGTATTGCTCTGGGTGGCCTAAGCAAGGCTTCTTGATCCGGCTTGTTGCTTCTGGCTTGGGGCATGCGAAACGCTAGAGCGTCTTCGCATCGACCTTGCAGGTCGCCCCGCGCTGCGAAGCCGCCGGGAAGCCCTGCAAAGCCGGCCAGCCAGAGCAATACCCAAGCCTTGCCTGAACCAAGGCAGCCGGCTCGCAAGTCGCCAGCGCTGTAGTTCGCTTGCTCAGATTGCAATGCCCTCGCAGCGCCGATCAAGAAAACCTGCCCGTTTGAATTCACCCGCCACGGTCGGCCACAGGCCGACACCGAGACTCGGCGCTTTTTTGCCGAGCGAGGTGAGTCAGGGTGAATTTCAAAAAGGGAACACAGGTTTTCTGGCGCGAGAGGGTATGCACCTGAGCAAGCTAGCAGCTTAATCTACGTCAACGCGCTTTCACATTTCAGCAGCAGCCCAAAACAGTCGAGCAAGCCAACTGGCGTTCAGGTTTTCCGGACCACCACGCTGCCAATTGAATAACCCGCGCCGAACGAGCAGATCACGCCCACGTCGCCGCTGCCCAAATCATCTTTGTGGCGGTGAAAGGCGATCACTGAACCGGCTGAAGCGGTGTTGGCAAATTCATCGAGAATGACAGGTGCTTTGTCGGCCGTGAACTCGCTGCTGCCCAGCAGTTTTTTGGCAATGAGCTGGTTCATGGCCAGGTTGGCTTGGTGTAGCCAATAGCGGCGCACGTCGGTCGCGGAACTCAAACCCAGGCTTTGCAAATGGGTGCTCATGTGCTCGGCAGCCATGGGGCAGACTTCCTTGAACACTTTGCGGCCTTCCTGCATGAACAGTTTGTCGCGACCGTCGCGGTCTGCGTCCTCCGAACGGTTCAAAAAGCCAAAGTTGTTGCGAATGTTGTTCGAGAACTTGGTGGCCAACTTGGTGCCCAGTACTTCCCAACTGCCCGGTTTGGCATCCTCAAGGCGCTGTACGATTACAGCGGTGCACACATCGCCAAAGATAAAGTGACAATCGCGGTCAAGCCAGGCCTGGTGGCCCGAGGTAATTTCCGGGTTCACCATCAACACCGCGCGGGCTGTGCCGCTGCGCACGGCGTTCACTGCCTGCTCAATCCCGAAGGTGGCGGAAGAACAAGCCACATTCATGTCGTAGCCAAAACCTTCAATGCCCAAGGCTTCCTGAATTTCAATGGCCATGGCCGGGTAGGCGCGTTGCATGTTTGATGCTGAGCAAATCACGGCGTCAATGTCTGCAGCAACAAGCCCTGCATCTTCCATGGCTTTGCGGCCTGCGTCCACGGCAATTTCCGCCATCATGGACAGCTCAGAATTCGGGCGTTCCTTGAAGTAGGGGTGAAGGCGGTCCGGGTTCAGAATGCCTTCCTTTTCCATCACGTAGCGCTGCTTGATGCCCGAAGCGCTTTCGATAAACGCTGAATTGGAAGGCTGCAGTGGTTCAAGTTCGCCGCTGGCAATCTCGGAAGCGTGTTCGGCATTGAACTTCGCCACATAGGCATTGAATGACTCCACCAATTCATCGTTGGTGATGGTTTGGCTGGGCACGAAAAGCCCCGTGCCGCTGATGGCTACCTTGATCATTGCGCTCGTCCTGGGTGGATGATGGTGTGTTCTGTCTCTTGCGCAATGATAAAGGCAAAGGCGTTAAATTTTAAGACGCCAAGCGCATTTGTTCTACCGATAAACCCTGATCCGCTGGCTCAGCCCTGCGGCCAATGCCTTCGTAAATCAGGCCATAATCCGCCAGCAGTGCGGGGTCATACAGGTTTCTACCGTCGAAAACCGCCTTTTGGCGAAGCGTGCGGCTCAACATTAAAAAGTCTTGGCTCTTGAACATGCGCCACTCGGTACACACTATCAGGGCATCCGCATTGAACAGGGTTTCTTCCTGGGTTTTCGCAATTTCGAATTCGCCCAGCAAGGGGCCGTCTTGCCGGAATGCGGCCAGGTCTTCTTCCATGGCGCGGCGCGCAGTTTCATTGGCCACCGGGTCAAAGGCCTGAACTTTGGCACCACGCAGCACCAGTTCGGCCGCGATGGTGCGGCTGCTGGCCTCACGCATGTCATCGGTTTCCGGCTTGAAGGCCAGCCCCCACATGGCAAAAGTCATGTTGCTGAGGTCTTCACCGAAGCGCTGAATGATTTTTTCAACCAGCACACGTTTTTGACGCTGGTTGCTGTGGTTGACAGCCCGCAAAATGGACAGGTTCTCGCCTGCTTCCTCGCCGGTCTGGATCAGGGCGCGCACGTCTTTGGGGAAGCACGAGCCTCCGTAGCCGCAGCCTGCGTACAGAAAAGAGAAGCCAATGCGGGGATCCGAGCCGATGCCCGCGCGCACCTGTTCAATGTCAGCACCAATTTTCTCGGCGAGGTTGGCCAGTTCGTTCATGAAGCTGATGCGGGTGGCCAGCATGGCGTTGGCGGCGTATTTGGTCAATTCAGCAGAGCGAACATCCATGCACATCAGGCGTTCGTGGTGGCGCTGGAAGGGGGCATACAGCGACTTCATCATGCGCAAGGCGCGTTGCCCTGCGGGGGTGCTGTCGGTGCCCAGTACAATGCGGTCAGGGCGCAGGAAATCGTCAATCGCTGCGCCTTCTTTCAAGAATTCAGGATTCGACACCACGGTGAAGGCGTGCAAGGCATTGCGTTGCACCAGCACGCGGCGCACTTCATCGGCCACTCGCTCGCCAGTGCCCACAGGCACAGTCGATTTGTTGATGATTACTTTAAAGCCATTCATGTGTGTGGCGATTTGCTGGGCCACTTTGAGCACATGGCGCAGGTCGGCGCTGCCGTCTTCGCGGGGCGGCGTGCCCACACAAATGAAAATCAGTTCGGCATGGTTCACCGCGTCTTCAATTCGGGTGGTGAAATCCAGGCGTTGCTCGCGAATATTGCGTTCCAGCAGTTCATCCAGACCGGGTTCGTAAATCGGACTTTGGCCGTTTTTAAGTTGGGCAATTTTGGCTTCGTCAATGTCGCAACACAGAATTTTGTTGCCCACTTCGGCCAAACAGGCGGCTGTAACCAAGCCCACATATCCACTACCAATAATTGAAACGCGCATGTGCTTTGCTTTGATGAGTGATCAATGCGAGCAGTGTGTTGCGGCAGTGTTGCCAGCGTTTGACAGATTTAAGACTGGATTGTGACAGCGAGGGGAGAGGAATTGCGAGGAGATCGAGATTGTGGCGAGGGCGGCAGGGTTGCTTGCTGTGCTTTAAAGCAAAAACCCTTGCCGCGTCATCACCAAACTCATTATTGCAAAGTCAGTTTGTTGTCCTGACCGAAGCGGCGCATTTGGTGAACCACTGCCAAGGCAAGCTGACCTACAACCAGGCAACCAGCGGCCAGCAAATTCGGGCCTTCAAGGTTGGTGCCGTTGAGGTACTGAACACCAGCGTTGATCGTGAAGCCGGTGGTCAACATTGCCATGAACAACATGCCTGGAGTGCGAACTACGGAGTCGATAAAGTTTTTCATTTTGGTATCCCTTTTACTTTGGATGCGAAATCAGGGCTTTCGCTTTAACCCTGCAAACTGTGTTGTGTTTGCATGGTTAGTATTGTGTACAGTTGTGCACTTAAAATCAATAACTAAAGTTAGAGTTGTGTTTCTATATTCATAAGTTATTGATTTAAATTGTATAAATTAATTAACTTGTGTGTACGGTTTATTGCTTTTTTCGAAACGTAATGCCCAAACCGATTCGCCAAGGTCTGGGTAGTTCAAAACAAATCCCCTGAAAAGCAGCGGTGTTTGTTCAATGTGCCCGGGAACCGGCCAGTTGAACAACACCTCAACCTTTCTGTTCTTGTAAAGGGGGTGCAGTACTTCTTGTTCAAACTCAACCAACACGTTGGGCGCCAGCAAATCGGTAATTTTCTGTCCAGTCAGGGTTGATTTCACATTCATTCCCTGCAACAACAACAGGGCTGCCGGGTTGGCCAGTTTTATCCGGCGTGATTCATCCAGTGTAATTACGCCATCGGGTGCGTGTGCGATCAGCTCTTCCAGTGAGTGCATGTCTTTCCAGAGCATGCGCGCTTCAGTCTCATCGCGGAATGACTTGCTGAAACCAATCAACTTTTTATCCCGGCTGTAGATCGGGGACAAATTCATGCGCAAGTGAATTCGCTGCGCAGAATCATTCGTTCGCAGGGTTTGAATGTTTTTCAGTGTCTCCCCCAGCGCTGCGCGTTGGTGGAGTCGTTTTTCGGAGGATTGCAGTTCTTCCGGCACTGTCAGGTTTTGTTCTTGATCGTACAGAACACTGGCCCGGTCCAGTCCGAATAACTCCTCTGCAGCGCGGTTCCATACCAGAATTCTTCCAAGAGAGTCCTCGGCAATCAGGGCTTCGGATGAGTTGTTTACCATGTGTTGATGCAAGGTCAGGGTATCGTGAGTATCCATGGCCTTTTTCAGTTTGAATGCAGCAAAAACACTGAGTGAAATACCGAGCAAAATCCAGGCTAGGTAAACTGGATTGTGTCCGCTGCTTTTTGCCGGATTTACAGGCCAGTACTCCAGCCGCCAGCTGCGGTTGCCCAGTTGTACATCTCGCGTTGCTGCTGTGTGTGGAAACAGGGAGACATTTTTTGGTTCAACATTGTCGAAAAAAAGCATCGGCTTGTCGGCTTCTTCGAGTACGAAAATTCGCACTTGTAAATCGGGCTCCTGTGCCATCCAGGGTTTCAGGAAGCGGTCGATTGAAATTGGAAAAGACACCCAACCCAGCAATTCCTTGTAGCGCACACCAAGATCACTCGATGGTATGGGCTTGTTGAACACTGGCATCAGCATCGTGAACCCCATACGCCCAACATCGGCGTTCTGAATCATGGTGATGGGCTTTGATACGGCCAGTCCGGCTCTTGAAAAGGCACTGAGGCAGTTTTCTCGACGAATGTTTTCGGAGCCCAAATCGAGACCCTGTGCCGAGTAGTTTTCCTTGGCTGGTTCAATGTACTGCATCACGAAACGGTCTTGCGAAGAAGGGCTGATAAACCGGATCTGAAAATCTTGCAGTCCTTTTGCCTGCATTTCCCGAAGAAATGCGGGCTCCTCTTTAAGGGGTACTTTCCGGGCAAATCCCAGACCAAGTGCGCCTGGAAAGTTTTGCTTTAGTTTCAGGCCAGTGACGTAGTCGCTAAATCGCGATGGCGTCAATTCTTCCTGGCCAAAGGCCGTGATGAATGTGGCGGTGTTCAAAAGGCTCAGCTTGTATTCATTCACGGTTCGCTGAAGTTCGTCCGTTCGCCTGTCCAGCAAGTGTTCAAAAGCAATACGCTGGTTTTCAAGGGCATTGTTTTGCAGGGTAATGCCGATTGCAGTGCTAAGGCCTGCGCCGAGCACACACACCACAACCGCGTAAACCCAGTTCCCGGAAAATTGTTTCATGTTTTGTATCTCAATGTGATCGGCCTGATTCTTTCAATCGGGCGTGAATGTCGTCGATCAACATGTCCGGATCAAATGGCTTGGTGATGAAATTGGTGAAACCAATGTTGAGGCATTCGTTTCTCATACTGCTGCTGACATGGCCTGAAACCGCGTAGACCAGCAACCCTTGCAGTTCCTCATGCCGGCGGATCAGTCGTGTTGCTTCCAGGCCGTCCATGACCGGCATTTGCAGATCCATCAGCACAGCATCAAAATGTGCGTTTCCGCTGGTGAGCAAAGCCAGGGCGTCAGCCCCGTTGTAAACGCAGGTCACCGCAACACCCCGATTCTCCAGCAGTTTCTTGAAAACCTTGGCATTCAAGGCGTTGTCCTCGGCCAACAGCAGGCGCAGTGGTGTCGCACCTGTTTGCTCATGAAAAGACGTTTGTTCTTCCCTCTCATTTTCATAGACACGGCTCAAACGTTTTCGTGTCAACGGTTTCATCAACTGGCGAATATTGTGTTTCTGGGCGATCGCTGGCAAATCTTTGCCAAGCCACACGATGTGTTGGGCCAAATGTTGTTGTCTGTCCAGAAACTGGCTTAGCCAGTTCATTTTGTCTGCACCCAGCGGCTCGGGGATGTCCAGCAATACGCGGGCATTGTCGTGTATGGGCAAAACTTTTTCGCTGGTGATGTCGCGGTGGAGAAAACGGACTTGCCAGTCTGGTTCAAGTGTTGTCGCAAGTTGCGGGTCCAAAGCCATGTCCCCCACGTGAAGCAACATCCGGTTGGCTGCATGGTTCTCAGAATCTGTTTGGTCTTGCTTCAGCTCTCCGTGTGCAAGTGGCAAGCGAAACTCAAATTGGGTGCCAAGATTGGGTTTGCTGCGAACCTGTATGGTTCCTCCCATCACCTCGATAATTTGTCTGCAGATTGCAAGGCCTAGCCCGGCGCCGTTGTAGCGCTTTTGAAGTGATGAATCAACTTGGTAAAACGCATCAAATATCCGTTCAATGTCGCTTTGAGGAATGCCCACACCTGTGTCGGATACTTCGACAACAAGTTGGTCCCGTTCCCGGCTTTCTGTCACAACCTGGAATCGTACCGTGACACTGCCAAACATCGTGAACTTGAATGCATTGGAAATCAGGTTCTGCACCACCTGTTCAATTCGGCCTCTGTCACCCAGGTAACTTGTTCGGCTGGACGGTGGTTCGAGAAGAATCGGCTCTACACCTGGTTTCTGAAGCCATTGCTGTTGCAGCATGTTTGCGGTGTTGTCGATCAGGGTGGCCAGCTGAAAATTGCTGTCGTTCAGTCGAAAGTATCCCTGCCGAATTTTGGACAGATCCAGAAGGTCATTCACAATCACATTGACTGCTTCACTGGATTGTTTGATGGCCTTGCCCAAGTCTTGCACTTCGGTGGAGTACGTTGGCGCATCCAGCATCATTGCAATGCTGTTGATCGAGGTCAGCGGAGTCCGTATTTCATGCGACACATTGGCAATCAGTCTGTCTTTTAATTCATTGGCCGATTTTGCCGATTCATAGGCAGCCTGCATGGCTTTGCGCGAGCGGTATTCGTGCAAGGACATCCAGACCACAATGGCCATGGTGATCACTGCAAGCAGAACAAGAAACGGGTGAATGCCAACCGTGGGGCTCCACCCTTGTTTTGGCGCCACCTCAATGGACCATTCGCCATACGGAAAAAAAACAGTCGATGAGATTGGGTCGATTAATTGGGAATCGGGGTTGCCGTGGATGGGTACCCAGTTGGCATGCATGGGGCTTTTTTGTTGAATACGTACAATCAGCCCCTGTTGTTCCAGTGGCTCAATTACCTTTTGTTTGACGTATTCAAAATCGATTAATACTGCGGCAAAACCCATCAAGTCGCGATTGCTGTCGGGGTTGCGTTGGCGGTAAACAGGGTATCGAAGAATCAGTGCATGACCACCTTGAACCAGTTCGCGCGGTCCTTCCATGATGGTTTTGCCTGTTAATGCGGCCTCTTCAAGATACGGCGCGGTCAGTGGGGCTTTGTAAAGATTCAGGCCAATTGCACTTTGGTTCAAAGCAGGGTTGGTCAGGAATGTAAGAATTCCTTTCGGTGCGTATTGCAGACTGCGAATGGCCGGGTTTTCGACTGACAACAGCGAGGAAAACTGCTCGAAACTGGCTTGATTTAACTCTGGGGTTTGCCGCACAAACAATTCGATTGAATGCAGATTGGCGCTGGCTTTGCCCACAATCTTGTCGAGCTTGTTGGCGTGGTGGTCCAGCGAGTAGCGCACCTCCGCCTTGACGCGTTGGGCCTCACTTTGTTCCTGAATGGAATTAAACAGGACCAGGCTGAGTACGCAAGCGCAGAGAGCCACGCCAATCAGCCAAGGAAGCAAGCCCAAGGAGGATTGCTTGTTGCTGTGGCTGGCAAAATTTTTCGAAAAGGGCATGGTGGGCAAGACTAATAGGTTTGGGCCCAGAGTAGTCTTGCCATGCAGTCAGTGATCAACTGATTACAGCGGTTTAATCACCTCGTTTACAATTGTTATAGGTTTTGGGTTTCACGCCGCGAAGTAGGCCTTCATTCGGTCTGCGTATCCCAAGCCTTCTGCCTTGGCTTTGGCTATTCCCCGATACGTTTTGTTCACCTTGTCAGTCAGTTTGGCCATGCGCACCTGCGCCTTGTCGTCCATCTCGGCGGTAATCAAGCCCACCTCAACCATCAGGTTTTCGTCTGCAAATGCTGCAGCAATCAGTTCAAGCAGCTTCTGGTCATTCAGCATGTTCGCCAGCTTGGCAATGCGGTCTTTGCGTTGCGCATAAAACGAAATGTGCAGATTGGCAGCCGGGTCTTTGATCACTTCCATGATCTCGATGGCTTTTTTCTCGGGAATATAGTCTGTAAACCCGCCCAGTACGTGAAAGTCACCATGTTCAACCAGTTTGGCGGTTACTTTCTTCAATTGCTCCACGGGCAATTCTGCCAGCATGTCGACGGCACGTTCGGGAATTTGCTCGCGGGCCACTTCGGCCATGAAGTCGGCATCAAACAGTTTGCACAAGCTGACTGCTTTGCTCATGGGGGTGAAGTACGACATATTGGCCGTAATGGCCGGGCCAAATACCTTGGTGCACAGCGTTGCACTGATGGAGTCGGGTGCCAGTTTGCCCGCACCGGCAATGCGTTCAAACACGGGGCCGAACTTGTTCAGCAGGCTGTTTTGAAAATTGGTGCGTAGTTTTTGCAAAGCCACTGCGTCGAGCTTGTCCAGATACGCCAGGTCGTCGGCAGACTTGTGCAGTGCTTGCGCCAGGCGGCGCAGTTCAGTGTTTCTGTCCATGGTTTACAGTCCCAGAATTTTTTTGACGGTGCCGCGCAACAAGCGGGGAATGTGTTCCAGCGCGTTGTCCATGCTTTGTTTTAAGAAAGCATCGTGGGCTTGGTGGGCGGCAGCCAGGTCCGCGGCCAGCTTCTTTTGGTTGGCAGCGCTGAGCTGTTCCAGTTCTGGCATGGGTTCTCCCAATGCGTCGATCAATGCGGCATCCAGTTTGGGCATGCAGGTCTCCGGTTTTGTTAAGTTTTGATGAATGATAAGTTGAAATATTGAATTCGACAGTTTTTCTTTCCCGTTTAGAGGGCTGAGTCAAATTCAGCACTGGGGTAGATCGCATACACTTTGACAAACAACAAAGTGAGCCAGCAGTGAATATTTACCAGCCTTTGAAACAGCATGAATCCAGTTTCGTCGACTTGCGCGGTTTGCGCACCCACCTGCATTGCTGGGGCCCTGAAGATGCGCCCTTGCTGGTCATGGTGCATGGCTGGATGGATGTAGGCGCCAGTTATCAGTTTGTGGTGGATGCCCTGAAACAGGATTATCGGGTGGTGGCCCCCGACTGGCGGGGCTTTGGTTTGAGCGACTGGCCTGTGGCCGATGGTTCGCCCGGCATTCGCTCTTATTGGTTTCCAGATTACCTGGCCGACCTGGATGCCTTGCTGGATCACTTCTCGCCCACGAAGCCCGCGAACCTGGTGGGCCACAGCATGGGTGGCAACATCGCCATGATGTACGCCGGTGTGCGGCCACACCGCATTCGCAGTGTGGTGAATCTGGAAGGTTTTGGCATGCTCGATTCGCCGCCTGAGAAAGCACCCGAGCGCTATTCCAATTGGCTCGATGAAATTAAAACACCCAAAGAACTGCGCACTTACAACAGCCTGGAAGCTGTGGCCAAGCGTTTGCAGAAAACCAACCACAGGCTAAGCGACGAAAAGGCCATGTACCTGGCGCAGTTCTGGAGCAAGTTGGACAACGAAGGCTACAGCTTGTTGGGCGATGCTGCGCACAAAATCATGAACCCGATTGGTTACAGGTTGGCCGAGGCGCAAGCCTGTTGGAGCAATATTGCGGCTCCGGTGTTGCATGTGGAAGCCAAACAGACCGAGGCAGGCATGTGGCTAAGCCGCGCCGGTGAACCTGTTGATTTTGATGCGTTTCGTACCCGTTTTAACTGCGTACCCAATTGGAAGCACGTGCTTGTCGACAACGCCGGGCACATGGTTCATCACGACCAGCCTGAGGTGTTGGCCGGTTTGATTGAGTTTCACATTGCCCAAAGTACAAACGCAGGATAAAAAAAAAGCCGACTTCCTGAGAAGTCGGCTTAACCTTTCTCGCTTGCGGAGAAGAGGAGACATGAGGTTGAACACTGTTACAGCGCTCAATGTGAACATTGTCGCGTTAAGGTTTTGGAACGACAAGCAGTTTTGTAGGTAATTTATACTAGACAAAACCATGAACTTTCACGGTTTTGTCACATACACAGGCTTTCTACATGCCCCACATTACGATTGAATACAGTGACAACTTGCACAGTCTGGATGAGTCCTGGGTGCTGCTCCAAGTGAATAAAGCCTTGATGGGGCTAGGTATTTTCATGGATGCCGACATCAAGACCCGAATTCACGGTTTGCGTTCTTACCGCATGGGTGTGGCTGCGGCTGAAAGCGGTGACCATGCTTTTGTTGCAGCCACGGTCGAGTTACTCAGTGGTCGAGAATTCACCGTGCAGGAACACTTGGGGCAGGTGTTGCTCAAGGTACTTGAAAGAACATGCCTTCAAACAGACGGCCCACAAACCCAAATCAGTGTGCATGTGCGTGAAATGCAGTCCGAGTTGTATTTCAAATCGGTCAGCAAGCGCAGCTGATCGCCCTGGCGAATCAGGCACCCAACAATTGATGCGGGTTTTGCCCCTGCATTTTTCGTTTCAACAGTTCAATCAATCTTGGTTCATCCAGCAAAGCCATGTGGCCCGTGCGGTCAATCACGTGATTGGCCGCACCTTCCAAATGGGCAAATCGGTGATGCAAAATCAGTGCATCCGGAATCGCGATTACGCTGCTCATTTTTTGCCGGTGAGCGTCGTCTTCCACATTCAATTCGTTCAAGAAGTCGCTGTTGGGCAGCATGTCAACAGCGCAGTCGCCCACGCCCAAGTGAGCCATGCGCGTGCCATTGTTGGGCGAAGCCAGTGTGAACAGGTGTTGCACCTGGGTGTGGCTGTGCCAACGGGTGCTCATGGCTTTGCGCACGATCAGCCCACCCATGGAATGCCCCAGCAGGTAGGTGTTGGCCCCTTCGCATTCGGCTTGTTCCAGAACTGTGTCCATGTAGTGCCCAAAATCTCGAGCCATCTCGTGTACCGAGGCCAGTACGTAGCGCGGCTGATACAAGGCCACACGCACGCCGCTCCAAAGCAGTTCCTCATACAGGGTGGCAAAACAGCCTGGTTTTTCCATATAGCCCGGCACCATGAACACGATGGGCAGTTGACGATTGTGGAAGTTTGGGCTGAATTCCGGCACGAATTGCGCCACGCGCTGGCGGAATAGAAAACTCAAACCAAACAAATAACCTTCACGGGCGGCAAGTTTGGCAACATCGGCCACGCCCAATTTGGGATGGCTGGATACAGGTGTTTGAGCGGCCATTTAATGTCCCCTTTTGAATTGCTTTAAGGTGTGCTGGCTCATTTTGTTTAAATTACGCTTGTATGCGCATTCACTACAATTGAATTAACGGCAGAAAAGTATCGCTATTGAGCACTTGTTGCAGAAATGTTGAATGCAATAAACATACCGTCCTGTCCCTTGTATCAACTTAGTCCACTCAGACTACAGACGGCTGTTTGTTGGGCGTGGTATAGATTTGTCATGAAAAAAAACAAGACGAGGTGAGCAATGAGTGGGAGATTGTTGTCGGCGGTGCTGATACTTCTTGGCGTCAGCGGGTGTGCCACCCTGAGCAAGGAAGAATGCCTGGTGGCCAATTGGCGCGAGATTGGTTTTACTGATGCATCGCAAGGTTATACCCAGGCCCGGGTGGCAGAACACCGTGCGGCCTGTGCCGAGGCCAAGGTAACGGTGAACCTGGAGGAGTACAACAAGGGTTTCGAGCAGGGCTTGAAGAACTATTGCACGGTGAACACGGGTTTTGATCTGGGTTCCAAGGGGGCGGCTTACCCGGACCAGTGCAATGAGAAAACTTATCCAAGGGTTCGTGTGGGTTACAAGGAGGGCCAGGCTGTTTACAACGTGCAGCGGGAGCGCAATGAGGTAGAGCGCCAGCTACAGGACAAGCGCGAGCAATCCAAGGCCCTGACGGAGCAAATTACACAGAACCGGAGCAGGGCAGACAACAAGGCTTTGTCGTCGAGTGAGCGAAGCAAGGCGGAAAAAACTGTTTCGGCGCTTCAGCGCACTGCGGCAGATTTGTTTCGGGAAACCGGGGAACTGGAACAGAAAGCCCGCAGTCTGGATACCAAAATCAACCAGATGCGGGCCAGTTTTCAGCAGCGCTAGTTTATTGCGCTGTTACTTTTAAACCAGTGTGTCTGCCCAAATATTCTGGGCCCAATTCCAGGCATAAGTACCTTCCAGTTCATTCGGGGCTGCGGACACACCGCCTGAGCCTTCCACGGTCAGGAAGGTTTTCTTCTCGGCGTTGTACACATGCACGCTGGCCACATGAATCACGTTGCTGGTGGTCACGTAGCTGTAGCAGGTGTTGTTGGTCAAGGGGGTGGCATTGGGTTCCCAGCCACTCATTTGCGCCACAATGGCTGCCGCAACCACTTTGGCCTGGCTGTTGGCCATGTGGCCACTTTTGGGCATCAGGGGCGCGCCTTGTACCGAGTCGCCGATCACATGCACATTGGGCGCAACAGTGGATTCGAATGTCATGTAGTTGACCTCGGCCCAACGGTTGTTCAGGTTGGCAATGCCGGAATCGACTGCCAGTTTGCCAGCGCGTTGGTCGGGCAAAATGTTTAGTACATCGCCTTTGATGGGTTCTTCAAATTCGAAACGCACTGTTTTTGTTGCGCCATCCACCCCGGTTACCTTCATGTTGGGGCGATATTCAAGAATACCTTTGTACTCGCTTTCCCAAACGCCTTTGAACAGCTTGCCTTTGGAGGTTACGTCAGCGTTCGCGTCCAGCAGCAGCACTTTTGATTTTGGCTTGTACTGTTTGAAGTAGTTGGCCACCATGCTGGCGCGCTCGTAGGGGCCGGGTGGGCAGCGGTAGGGTGCCAGCGGCACATTCAAAATATAAGTGCCGCCATCGGGCATGGCTTCGAGTTGTTTGCGCAAACCCACGGTTTCAGGGCCAGCTTTCCAGGCCTGCAGAATTTGGCCACTGGCGTTGGCTGCGGCAAGGCCTTCAATTTTGTCCAGTTGCAAATCTATGCCGGGCGACAACACCAGTTTGTCGTAGGGCAGGGTCTTGCCGTTTTTCAGTTTCACCGTGCGTTTTTCAACGTCAATGGCGGTCACGTAATCTTTCACCATCTTCACGCCGTGGTTGCGTGTCAGGCCTGTGTACGGTGTGCTTATTTCGTTGATCTTGCGAATGCCGCCTACCACCAGGTTACTCATTGGGCAGGAAACGAAAGTGGAATTGGGCTCGACCAAAGTGACATCGAGCTGGTTGCCGGACAGCATGCGCAGGTATTTGGCTGCGGTAGCGCCGCCGTAACCGCCACCAATCACCACCACTTTGCCCTTGGCACTTTTTGCAGTGGCTGACAGGGGCATGCCGCCCAACAGGGCTGTGGCCAATGCGCTGGTTTGTAAAAATTGTCGTCTTTGCATGGTGCGCTCCTTAGTCTTTTTTGCCGAGGTAGTTGGCGATGATGTCGATTTGCTCGTCGGTGTAGCCCTTGGCAAGTTGATGCATCACGGTGGCGGGGCGCTGCCCGGTTTTAAACCAGATCATGTTGGTTTTAATGTATTCAACACTCAGGTTGGCAAGACCGGTCACTGCGCTGCCTTCCACACCTTGGCCATTGGTGCCATGGCAGTTCGCGCAAGTCGCAGCCAAGCTGGCAGCTTGAAGTTTTTTCTCGGGTGTCAGTTCACTGGCGATTGCGCCAGTGCCCAACAGCAGGCCGCTGCCAGCCAGTGCCACGCTCATCACCAGGCTTGCGGCGCGTTGTTTTAACTCAGTCATTGCTGTGCCTCCAATTCTTATACGAGTGAATGCTTTTGTAGGTAGTGCGGATCGAATATGAATCATCACGCATGCAGTGTCAATTAGCCGACACAAAGTGCAATCCACTTTGATTCTAGCGTGGTAACAGGTACAGGCAAGCAGTTTTTTCTCATATGCATATAACAAGATCGAGGTTGGACGTGGCTCACTCCAAACGTGCACTGCAAGCAGTACTCCTTTCCCTGTCCACTTTGGTGCTTGGCGCTTGTTTGTCGTCAGGCGGGGACGACCCCACAAATACCGCTGGCGGTGGTTCGGTCATTAACCCGGCGGAATCCACTGGCCGGGTATTTTTGATTCAGCCAGGCCCCAATGCCACGGAAGAAATGGTCAAGGCCATGGTGCAACTCAAGCCCAAAGACATTCTGAGGTTTGATTGCGGCTTTTTCGACTTGAAAACCGGCATTCAGATTACAACCACTGAGGATGTGATTATTGAGGGCTGCGGCATGGATGAAACCTTCCTGTCGTTTCGTGAAAGCACTTCGCAAGAAGGCTTCCTTGCCTCGAATGTGCGCGGCATTACCGTGCGCAACCTGACGATTGGCGACTCTCCTGGGGACGCGTTCAAAATGAAGGGCGTGAACCACGGTACGTTGAAGAAAGTGCGTGCCATTTGGAGTAGCGGCCGCAAGCTGCCTGAAGAACGCCCCATTACTGCGGCCAACTTCCGCGATGAAATTAATGTGGCCTGTACCGACCCAGCACGCCACAACCCAGCCAACCCCAACCCCTTGGAAACTGACAACACCTCTCCCGACTACACGGTGAGCACGGCTTCAGGGCGTTATGGCATTTACCCCGTTGAAAGCCGCAATATTCTGGTCGAGGAAACTGAAAGTATTGGCGCATCCGATGCCGGTATTTATGTGGGCCAAACCAATATTGCGAAAATTCGCAAAAGCCGCGCTGCATTCAATGTGTTCGGATTCGAGATTGAGAACGTTCAGGACGGCGAATATTCCGAAAACCTGGCTGAGTGCAATTCCGGTGGTTTCCTGGTGTACGACCTGGACAACCTGACCCAATATGGCTCGCGCTCAAGGGTGTATAACAATATTTCCCGTAACAACAACACTTACAACTTTGCGGTGCCAGGTTCGATTGTGGCCAACGTGCCGCGCGGTTCAGGCCTGATTACCCTGGCTTACGACAAGATCGATATTTACGACAACGTATTCGAGAACAACGGCACCGCCGGCATTATTTTGACCAGTTACGATCTGCTGGGCGAGAATGGCGACCGCCGCATGGATGTGTATTCCGAAGCAGTGAATATTTTCGACAACACCTTCAAGAACAACGGCAATGATTTGCCGCAGCCCGATTTCGCCAGCATTATTGCCACGCAAGGCGGGCAGATCAGCAGTGCCTTTCCGCTGGTGGTGGGTTTGAAAAATGCGCTGGGCGGTGGTGGTTACCGTGGTGCCCACATTGTGTGGGACGGTTACACCGACTCGTTGAACAGCAGCTGCGACCTGCCCAAAGATCGCAATGGCAACAATGTGGCTGTGGATGCCGATGGCAAGCCAATTCAGGGCAACCAAAACCCCAACCCAAGCTGCCGTTACAACAAGTACAAGTTCGAGACCAATGGGCAGCGAAAGGTACCGGCATGGTGGTTCAGCTGTATTAACCCCAACAACAATTTTGGATCAGACAGCCTCGCTTTTTCCAATTTCCACGGCACTCGTGGCCTGGATGCAGTGATCAACCTGAACACCAATGACCCCACAGCCAATTTGTCGCTGGAATACATTCAGTCGATCGCCACGGGTGTCCCCCTGCTGCCCAGCGAGTTTGATATCAGCAAACACGATTGCATGGCCCGTTTTGGTGCCGACCTGCCGCGCCTGCCCGACTTTGAATTCGAACCTTTCGTACCCAGTGGGCAGTTTGCACCCGAACCTGCTGCCGAGGCAGTGAAAGCACTGTGTGAAGTGCCCCTGAAAGCGGGTGTTGTGAACCAGGCGGCCGCACAGGTGAACTGCCCTGACCTGGCGCAGTACAACCTGTTTGCCGATGATCAAAACCCGGCCAGCAAACCGAACGGGCAGGGTATGCCTTATGTGTTGAACAGCAAACTGTTCAGTGATTATTCAATCAAGCACAGGGTGATGTTCATTCCGGAGGGCAAGCAGGCCCGATTCCTGGAGGACGAGGAAAGCCGCGTGAATTCCACCATTGAATTCCCGGTGGGCACCATCATTGCAAAAACTTTCTCGTTCGTGGATCAACCACGTGCAAAAGAAACGCCGTATGAAACACGTTTGCTGATCAAACGCCAACGCACCGATGGCCAGAACTACTGGGAAGCGCTGGAGTACATTTGGCAAGATGCGGGCAATGGCAAACGAAAGGCTGTGCTGACCCAGTTTGGGGGCAGCGCCGCGGCAAGCTGGGATTATGTGGATGTGGATTCAGGCAAGCGCCAAACCGGCAGCACCAATGCCTACATGTTCCCCAATGCAAGCCAGTGTGCCATTTGCCACAGCAACAACGATGTAGACCCGGGCTCGGCACCCATTGGTCCGAAACCACGCAATTTGAACCGCGCCTATGTGAACGAGTCGCCCATGTTCACAGGGCAGGCCCAGCACCCGGTTAATGGCAAAAACCAGTTGAAGTTCATGTGTGAAACCGGCTTGATGAACGGCTGCCCCAGCAGTTTTAATCTGGATCAGCGGCAGGTGGCCACCAATGTGAACCACATTCCAAAGTTCAATAACCCTGGTGATTCGGGCATGCCCGCCAATTCAAAAGGCGATATTGAAGCCCGTGCCCGAGCCTATCTTGAGGTGAACTGCGCGCACTGCCACAACGTGAACGGGCAGGCCTCGAATACCGGCTTTTATGTGGATGTATTCCGGGCCGTGGACAGCACCTATGGCATTTGCAAAAAGCCAACTGCCAGCGGTTCAGAAGGGCGGGGCACTCGCACCTACGACATTCACCCAGCCATGTCGAGCGACTCCATTGTGCCTTACCGCATGGGGCCAGAGGCTGTGGAGTTGGCAGCGAAAATGCCGCCTTTGGCACGCAGCGTGGTGCACACCGAGGGCGTGGCCTTGATCAACCAGTGGATTGATCAGGTCATTGATTCAAGCTACGAAAACGCGGATGCCTGCCAAGAGGGCAACACCTCGGGCGGTGGTCTGCCCTTGATCGGAGGCCTTCCCCTGTTACCATAGCGGGATGGAATTACTCAAAGACCCCACCGCTTTGTTCTTGTTCAAACTGGCCATCACCTTCGGGTTGATGGCCAGCGGTTTTTTCGTGAACCGGGCGCTGTCCTGGTCGCTTCGCAAACTTCACCCCTATCACCCTGAAAAGGCACGTTCGCAACTGGTTTTTCTGAAAAACCTGGTGCGCATGGCTGTATTTTTCCTGTTGATTTCGGTGTGGGCTTCGCAAATTACCGGTGCGTTTCTCAGCGTGGTGGCCATTGCTGGCGCCTTGATTATTACTGGCAAGGAAGTGGTGCTCAGCCTGTTGGGTTATGTGAATATTTCACTGTCCAAGCCATTTCGAATTGGCGACTACATTGAAATAGGCACACAAAATGGCCGAGTGATCGACATTGATTTGCTCAGCACCAAGCTGTTTGAAATTGGTATGTCTGGCAAATATACCGGGCGACGGCTTGCGGTGCCCAATGCGCTGGTGCTCACCCAAACCATCAAACATTTGTCCATGCTGGGCAAGTTCAGTCTGTACACCATTGAAATCATTTTGCCTTTCAAGGCCGACACTGCCAGGGCCGAGCAAGTTGCCTTGCAGGTGGCCAACACGGTTTCAGCCAGTTGGGTGGAAGAGGCCGACCAGTATTTCGACCGCATAGAGGTCTCGGAATTTGTTGATTTGCCCAGCGCAAAACCCGAGGTGTTTTGGCAGGCCTACAATGAACTTGCACACAAAATGATTATTCGCCTGGCTTGCCCGCTTGAAAAGCGTGGCGATGCGGAGCAGGCAATTTACAAGGGCTTTTGGCGGGAGTTCGGTCCTGTTTAGGTGCTTGTTTTGATTCGGGAACCTCTTGCCGTGGTGGTTGGTCTATTGGGCAAGACAATGAAATACAACGAAGGGACATTCATGACAAAGTTCGCAGTTCAACCCCGATGCCTTCGGCTTGCCATGCTCGCCATCGCAGCACTGCTGGGCACCTCTGCCTTTGCGCATGGCAATGACGGGCATTCGCACGACCAGGCCAAGACCGATAGCAGACACAACGATGCCGCGCACGTGCACGGCCAGGGCGAACTTGAAATTGTGCAGGATGGCAACGGCCTGTTTATCAGCTTGTATTCACCGCTTGAAAATGTGTTGGGTTTTGAGCGCGCACCCAAAACAGATGCAGAACGCGTGAAGGCGCGTCGCGTGGTTTCGTTGCTGAAAGCCAATGGCCTGTTTGCCTTTTCACCTGAGGCGCAGTGCAAACGCACCGGCCACAAGTTGTACTCGGAAATTCTGAATCCACACTCCCATGGCCCTGCCGATGATCATCAGCATCATGATGACGCCAATGGGCATTCCGATTTTCGCGCATCCTATGAATTCGAATGTGAGCAACCCGCCAAACTGAAGGTGATCGATGTGCGCGTGTTTCGACAGTTTTCCGGTTTCGAAAAAATTGAAGTGCAGGCCTTGTTTCCAAAAGGCCAGATTGGTGCAAGCCTTACTCCCAAGCAGAGTACATTGGTGGTGCAATGACCTTGGCAGTACTTCGCTGCAACAACCTTGTATTCAAATACGCCAGCAGCGGGTTTGAACTAAGAATCCCCGAGTTTTCCATGCAAGCCGGGGACACAGTTTTTCTGGAAGGCGACAGTGGCAGTGGCAAAAGCACGCTGCTGAATTTAATTGCAGGGGTGTTGTTGCCACAAAGCGGCCATGTCAGCTTGATGGGCCAAAATTTGAGCACCCTGTCGGCCAGCCAATGCGATTCACTTCGGGTAGATCACATTGGTTTTCTGTTTCAGCAGTTCAACTTATTGAGTTATTTGAGTGTGTTGGACAACGTCACTTTGCCGTGCAAGTTCTCAAAGCGACGCAAACAAAATGCCTTGATGCAAGCGGGCACTGTGCAGCAATCGGCTGAACGTTTGCTGAACGCGCTAGGAATGGGCAAATACCTGAATCAATCCGTGTCCACCCTGTCAGTTGGGCAACAGCAGCGGGTGGCAGCTGCCAGGGCCTTGATCGGTCAGCCCGATTTGATTATTGCTGACGAACCCACCTCCGCACTGGATGCCGGCCACCAAGCCCAGTTTGTTCAATTGTTGCTTGCACAGGCCGCTGAACAAAACACTGCTGTGTTGTTGGTCAGTCACGATCCGGGTTTGGCGCAGCACTGCGCAAAACGGCAGCACATGGGGCAGTGGCAAGCATGATCCAAACGCTTTTTCTGTTGGCCAGCCGAAGTGCATGGAGCCGCAAGGGCAGCCTTTTGTTGCTGTTGCTCAGTGTGATCACGTCCACTTGTTTGTTGTTGGGTATCGATTTGGCCCGCCAAAGCGCCAAGGCCAGTTTTTCAAATGCAGTGGCAGGCACAGATTTGATTGTCGGGGCGCAAACAAGCCCGGTTTCGCTTTTGTTGTACAGCGTGTTTCGAATTGGCCAAGCCACGCGCAATGTGCCTTACGCCGAGTTCGAACGTCTGGAGCAAGACCCCCGTGTGAAGTCGGCTTTGCCGATTGCACTGGGTGATTCTTACCAAGGCTTTGCGGTGGTAGGCACCAAGGCCATTTATTTCGATCAGTTTTTGTACGGTGCACGGCAAAACCTGCAATTTGCACAGGGCCGGGCCTTTGAAAACTACAGCGTAGGCAAGCCTGCTGGTGTTTTGTTTGAAGCCGTGCTGGGCGCAGAAGTGGCCAAGCGCTTAAAGCACAAGGTGGGCGACAAAATTGCATTAAGCCATGGCATGCAAATTCAGCAGACTGAGCCCAGCCATGCGGACAAACCTTTTACTGTGGTGGGTGTGTTGCAACCCACTGGCACCCCGGTGGATCAAAGCGTGCACATTAGCCTGGCGGGTATGGAAGCCATTCACGTGGATTGGGCGGCAGGCGTGCCAGTGCCCGGTGCCGAAATTCCTGCTGAATACGTGACCAAGTTTAATTTGCAGCCCAAGTCGGTTACCGCTGTGCTGCTTGGCTTGAACAACCGGGCAGGTGTTTTTCGCATGCAGCGTGAACTTGAAAGCAGGCCCAATGCGGCGCTCAGCGCTATTTTGCCTGGCGTGGCCTTAAGTACCTTGTGGCAAACCGTGGGTGTGGTTGAACGGGTGTTGTTGTTTGTGGCTGGATTGGTGGCGGTGGTGAGTGCTTTGGGCCTGACCAGTGTAATGTTGGTAACCTTGGGGCAACGCAGGCGAGAGATGGCTGTGTTGCGTTCAACGGGTGCCGGGCCCCGCACGGTGTTTGGTTTGTTGTTTCTTGAAAGTGCCCTGGTGATGTGGGTGGGGGTTGCGTTGGGCGTATTGGTACTTGCGCTTGGCGGTGCCGCACTTGCCCCATGGGTTCAGGCACAATTTGGTTTACAACTGGTGGGGCTGAAGGAACTCGGCGCGGGTTTGCTTGCAGTGCTTTCCTTTGCTGCATTTGGCAGTCTGTTGGGCCTGGTGCCCGCATTTCAGGCTTATCGAAACCAGTTGCAAGACGGGTTAAACCCCAAAACAAATTGATTCAAACTTTAGTTATTTGCAGGTGTGTTTTTCATGAAAATTGGCAAACTGATTGTGATGGTTGTGGCAGTGGTGGTACTGACCGCACTGGGCTATGGCCTGGCCTCTTGGTTTCTTGGCAAGCCTGCTCAAACTACTGAGGGTGCTACCCAACTGGAGCAGACGCTGGCCCAGCTCGCCAACGACACAGTCACAACCGACAGTGAGTACGCAGTAGGCGACCGACTCACAGGCAATGCCGACAAAGGCAGCAAGAAGGCCACTGTATTTGACCCTGCGTTTCCCGAATTGCAGTGGGACAATTTGATGCCCGCCGATTGGGACCCAATGGCAGCATTTCGGGGCTTGAACATCGCTGAACTGCAGGACAACGATCCGAAAGCCCAAGAGGCCCTCGAGAAAATGCGAAAGGCCTGGAACGATGCCCCGGTAAACACCGCCTACACTGGCAAAAAAGTGCGCATTCCTGGTTTTGCAATCCCGATTGAGCAAAGCGAGAAGGGTGTGGACGAGCTGTTGCTGGTGCCGTATTTCGGCGCCTGCATTCACACGCCGCCGCCGCCCGCCAACCAGATCATTCATGTCAAACTGAGTGAACCCCAGCCTGCAGTGGGCGCCATGCAAGCCTATTGGGTGTGGGGCGAGCTGACCGCAAGCAAGTTCAGCAGTGAATTGGGCGACGCAGCCTATTTACTAAGCGCCACCGGCATACAGCCATACGAAGACTGAATTTGCTGCTGAATTAGTAAAAACCCCTCTATTTTTATCGTTGACAGCGCGGCATCATGCCCATACCTTTACATCACTCGATGTTACAGTCGATAAAACAAACAAACGTTTGATTTAAACCGGAGGTTTTGATTCATGGGCAATGTAAGCACTGGCACGGAGTTCGCCGGAATGCACCATCTTGAGCTTGCATTTCTAGACGATGTGGCGCCCAAGTACTTGAGCCTTGCTCGCCCGCCACATGGCCTGAAAATTCGCCAATGGAAAAACCGCAGCGCGGTGCCCCTGATCAATAAACTGCATGCAGGACTTTCCGGCCTTAAGCGCCAGCAGGCCACTGTGCTTGATCATGAACTGGTGTGGCTGGAAGGTGGTAACCCGGAAGGTACGCCTGTGGTGTTGCTGCATGGTTTTGCATCGAATAAAGAAAACTGGTTGTCACTGGTGCCCTTTCTGTTGAAACAGCACCGTTTGTTTGTTCTGGATTTGCCGGGCTGGGGAGAAAGCCAGTTCAATGCCAACGTGCCCTATGGGCTGGATGACCAAGTGGCCCGTGTGGCTGCCTGGATTGAAAACCATGTGCCGGGCAAAGCCCATGTGGTAGGTAACTCCGTGGGGGGTTTGGTGTCTGCCTTGTTGGCGGGCCGGCATGCGAATCTGGTTCAAACCTTGTGCTTGATGAACCCGGCGGGCGGCAAGGGCAGTGACCACACCCGATTCGAGGCCGGCTTGAAAGAAGGTCGCAACCCGATGATTGTTGAGAGCCTGGCTGGCGCGCATACGCTGATGAGCCTGGCTATCCACAACCGAGCCATTGCACTGGCCCTGGCCCCTGTCATGGCGCAAGACCTGATTAATCGCCGCCATGTCAACCGACACCTATTTCATCAAATGTTCGTGAACGCGCCCAACCCCAATGGTCCAGGCATGTCCGCCACACAGGCGCCTACCTTGATCATGTGGGGCAAAGAAGACCGACTTGTACATTACACCGGCGCTTATACCTACCAGGCCATTATTCCTCATGCGGATGTGTTACTTTTTGACGGCGTGGGGCACTTGCCCATGGTTGAAATTCCGATCCGCACGGCCAAGGCCTTGCAGGAGTTTTGGACGGCTTGATCTAGATAGGGGATTTGAAGCATGAACATTCATAAAGCTTGCATCATGCTGGGTTTGCTCGGTTTGTTGACGGCATGTGGTAACAACCTGGATGGTGTTTACAAAGATGACCTGGGTTTGCAGAAATATGAGTTTCAGGGTAACGGCACGGTATATGTGTCTACCATGGGTGTAACCCGCGAAGCTGCTTATGTGGTTGAAGACAAAAAAGTGAAAATCACCAGCGATGGTGAAACCACTATTTACGATCTGAATGAGGACGGCACCATAAAAGGGCCCCTTGGTATGACATTAAGGCCTTCCGCAGCCCAATAAAGTTCTCAGCGAATTTCCCCCAAACCCGCTCCTGCAGCGGGTTTTTTACATTTGTTCACACAGTTCACCTTTTTTAGCATTCCCCCAAGTGCATTAACCCAATATTGGCCCCCTTTTCCGTTTCTTTTCTCCCTATTGCCCACATGGGTATCAGCGCAAACTTTATTTAAGCGTGAAATATTCAAGTTCACTGCGTTTAACAAAGTGGTCCTATGGAGGCCTTTATGCGCAGCACCCTGATCGAATTCCTGCAAGTTCTCCATCACTGGGTGGCCACCGCTTACCTCACTGTTCATGGCGCTTTTTGCAATGGATGGTATGAGGCATTCGAGTCTTCCCCCGCACCCATTGAACCCGCAGTGTGCCCAGTCAAACAACTGATAGGAATTTCTGTTCATGAAAAAACACAATAAAAATGCACTGCACTACCAGGCTTTGGTGCCCATGGGCTTGATTGCCGCATCAGTCGGAATTCTGGTGTTGGGTGCATTCATTCAAAACAGTGTGTGGCCGCTGGCCTTTGGCAGCGCCGCGCTGTTGTTGTGTGCGTTGGCCATTCATGAAATGGGCAAGAAGCAGCAACTTGCCTTGCAGGCAGAAATTGATGCCTTGTCTTCAACAGTGACCGAGTTGAGCAAAACAGACGTTGAAAAAGCAGAGTTGGGTCATTTGGCTGACATGTGGGTGCCCACGCTGAACAGCCAGCTGAGCACTGCGAATTCGCAGATGGAAATGGGCATTGTGAACCTGGCCGAAGCCTTCTCCGAAATTCACAGCAAGCTGAATGACACCGTGAGCGTGGCTGCAGGTGCCGCGCATGTTTTGGGTAACACCTCCAGCGGCAATGGTTTGGCGGACCACGTGGCACAAAGCCTCAATGGCATGTTGAGCAGCATTCGAAATTCATTCGATGAGAAGGCCACCATCATGCAAGAGGTGAAAGGCTTTATTTCCTCGACAGAAGAGTTGGCCAAGATGGCTGCATCCGTCGAGAACCTGGCTGCGCGCACCAATCTGCTGGCGCTGAATGCCGCCATTGAGGCAGCCCGGGCCGGTGAAGATGGCCGAGGCTTTTCGATTGTTGCCGACGAAGTTCGCAAGCTCTCGATGTTGTCTGCTGAAACCGGTGTGAAGATTCGCGAGCGGGTGCAACTGATTGCCTCAGCTGCAAAAAAAGCGGGCGACGGTGCCGCGCGCATGGAAAGCAGTGATGAAAAGGTACTCAGCCAGGCCAGTGAAACCTTGAGTGGTGTAGTGGAGCAATTCGAGCAAGTCACCGTACCTCTGCACCAAGCCAGCGAGCAGATTATCGCCAACACCAATCAGGTTTCCTCCAGTTTGAACAACGCAGTGGTGCATTTTCAGTTTCAAGACCGTGTGTCTCAAATTCTTGGGCATGTGCAAGACAGCTTGAGCCAGGTGAAAAGCCAATTGAATACGGGCCTGGAGGCCTTGAACGTGGCCGCGCTGATGCATGAACTTGAACGCAAATACACCATGGCCGAAGAGCGTGTGAACCACAGCGGCAAAGGCAGCGCCAGCGCTACTGCCAAGCCCGCTGCCAGCAGCGATGAACTGACTTTTTTCTAAACATCCGAGAACGAGAACCTGTATGAGCAAAACCGTATTGATTGTGGACGACTCCACCTCCCTGCGCCAAGTGGTATCGATGACCCTGAAAAGTCAGGGCTTTGATGTGGTGGAGGGATGTGATGGCAAAGACGCATTGACCAAGCTGGATGGTCGAAAAATCAACCTGATCGTGAGCGACTTGAATATGCCGAACATGGACGGTTTGACCTTTGTACGCGAAGTCAAAAAGATGGCGGCCTACAAGTTCGTGCCCATCATCATGCTGACCACGGAATCGGATGACAAGCTGAAAAGTGAAGGGCAGGCCGCAGGCCTGAAAGCATGGATGGTGAAGCCGTTCAAACCGGAACAGATGATTGCAGCAGTGAACAAATTGGTGGCGTGAAGCCACAGGGAGAATGTACATGCACAGCGAACTGATCATGCAAGAAGAACTTGAGAACGACATGGAAAACAGCATCGCAACGTGTAAGCACACGCAAGTGGCTTTGGACACTTTGACGATTGCAGACTGTGCGGGCCTGGTTGAGGTGATTCGTCAGTCCTTGAATCAAGGAATTTCAGTGGTGCTTGATTTGAGCAATTGCCAGGAAGTGGACACGGCGGGTATGCAAATGTTGGTGACCATTCAAAACGACCCCGCAGTGAACTTGCGTGTGCATTGGACCAAACCGTCCGAGGTAGTGGCCATGAAGGCTGCGCGCCTGGGTGTTCAGTCCTGGATCAACGCTGGTTTTTTGGAGAACTGAGGCATGGCCTTTGAATTGGACCTTGATGCCTCGCGCGGCATATTTTTCACCGAAGCACGGCAGTTGCTGGCTGAAGTAGAAAGCTATGTGCTACAGCTGGAGCAAAACCCCAACGACACCGAAGTGCTGAATGCGGCCTTCCGTGCTGCGCACACCATCAAAGGCAGTGCAGGAGTTTTTGGCCTGCTGGTGATTACGCACTTTGTGCACGACCTTGAAACCGTGCTGGATCGCGTGCGCAATTCAGAAATCGGATTTGACGCGAACATGAGCACGCTGGTGTTGGAGTGTCGCGATCACATTTCAGAACTGGTGGACTGTATAGAGGCCGGTGGCGATGCTGAGCATGTCAGCCCCGACATGGCTGTTGCGCAGGCGGGCTTGACTGCCCGTTTAAAAGCCTACCTTTTGCAAGAAGACCAACCAGACGCTATCCAGCCATCAAGGCCGCTTGAGGTGAATAACACCGAGCAAACCTGGCATGTATCGGTACGGCTGGGGCGCAGCACTTTGTGCGATGGCTTTGATCCTGCACCCATTTTTTCATACATGGAAACGTACGGCGAGTTACAAGCCGTAATCCCTGTGCTGGACGCGCTACCCAGTTTTGCTGACTTAGATGCAGAGTCGTGTTACCTGGGGTTTGAACTGCGCTTTGTGACCGACAAAGGCCAGGCTGGTATCGAAGATGCGTTTGAGTTCTTGACTGAAGAAAGCCGGGTTCGCATTCTTTCCCACAGTTGCACCCCTGAGCAATGGGACGCGCTGGTCAGTGCACTGCCTGAAGGTGCAGCACGCGCTGCTGAATTGTTGCAGGAAGCAGGCTTTCCGAGACCACAGGAAGAAGCGTTGCCTGAAGTGATGGAAGTCACAGGCAATGCGGTTACCACAGCTTCTGGAAAGTCAAAGGCAACAGGCAAGGCCACACCGGTGAGTTCCTTTATTCGAGTGCCTTCCGACAAGCTGGATGCGTTGATCAATCTCGTGGGCGAGTTGGTGATTGCCAACGCCGGCACTGTAGAACAAGCCAAACATTTGAACCACACTGCCATGCTGGAATCAACCAGTGCCGTGGCTGGTTTGATTGAAGAAATTCGCGATGGTGCACTCGGCCTGCGCATGGTGCAAATTGGCGAAACCTTCCAGCGTTTTCAACGTGTGGTTCGCGACACTGCCATGGGCTTGGGCAAGCAGATTCAACTGGAAATTTCAGGGGAAGACACCGAGCTGGACAAGTCAGTGGTTGAAAAAATTGGCGACCCTCTGATGCACTTGGTGCGCAATGCACTGGACCATGGGCTTGAAACACCGGAAGAGCGTGTGGCCGCTGGCAAACCTGCCGCAGGCCGGCTGCAATTGAATGCTTACCACGACAGTGGACACATTGTGATTGAAGTGAATGACGATGGCCGTGGGCTGGCACGCGAGAAAATTTTAAAGAAAGCGATTGAGAAGGGCATCGTTACGCCCGACCAAACGCTGAGCGATACCGAAGTCAACATGCTGATCTTTGCACCGGGATTTTCCACTGCAGACAAGGTGACCGACATTTCCGGGCGTGGTGTTGGCATGGATGTGGTGAAGCGAAACATCGAGGCATTGCGTGGTTCGGTGCAAGTGCGTTCACGCACTGGGCAAGGTTGCACGTTTGAAATTCGATTGCCACTGACCTTGGCGATTATCGATGGCTTCATGATCGGTGTGGGTGGATCGGTGTATGTGATTCCGCTTTCGTATGTGCGTGAATGCCTTGAACTGCCTGTCGATGCTTTGGGTACCGAGGACCGCATGGACATTCATTACGACCTTCGCGGTGAATTCCTGCCGTGTGTACGACTTCGCAAAGTATTTCACCCCAATGCAAAACGCCCAAAACGCGAGAACATCATTGTGGTCAGTTTTGGCGGCATGAAGGCCGGCATTGTGGCCGATCAACTTCACGGCGAATCACAAACAGTGATTAAACCGCTGGGCAATTTGTTTGAACAGAACCGGGCAATCAGCGGGGCCACCATCATGGGCAACGGCGATGTGGCCTTGATTATTGATGTACCAAAATTGATTACAGAAGTGAGCAGTATTTCAGCAAGCCTTGAGCAGGCCAACGCGTAATTTTACAAAGGAAGACGAACATGGGTGCATTTGATTTTTTAAAGAGCGGTCAGTTGGCGACAGTTGCTGATAGCCTTGAAGTGGAAATTTCTGGCTTGAAAACAAGCCTTGAGAAGCCTTTGCAGGCTTTGCCAACCAAAGACCTGAGCGGTGATGTGTTGTCGGTGGTGACCAAGATCAACGAGATGATTGCCAGCGTGAATGAGCGCGCCCGCAAAGTGGAAGAAACGGCGGTACGCAGTGTTCACCAGTTGTGGAAAAAAGAAACCTTGAAAGGTGCGGCAGATGAGTTGCCCGCAGCCATTCGCGATGCCATGAAAAAGCTTGAAGCGGAAACCATGTTCGCTCAGCGCCAGGTACAGGCACTGGAAAGCGTGGCCACCAATGTGATGATTGCCGACGCTGACTACAATATTGTGTATGTGAACAACTCACTGTCGAAAATGTTGGTGGAAGCTGAAACCGACATCAAGAAGGACTTGCCACAATTTGATGCCCGCAAAATTCTGGGCGCCAACATTGACAGCTTCCACAAAGTACCTAGCCACCAGCGCGGTATGTTGGCGCGCCTGCGCGACTCCTACAGCACCAACCTCACAATTGGCGAGCGTCATTTCAACTTGCTGGTAACCCCCGTATTTGATGCTTCAGGTACGCGCGTGGGCACCGTGGTGGAATGGAAAGACCGCACTGGTGAGGTGGCCATGGCCAGGCGCGAAGAAGAACGTGCCGAGAAAGAACGCAAAACAGCACTGGAAAACCTGGCGATTCGCATTGCGCTTGACTCAGTGACCACCAACGTGATGATTGCAGACAATCAGAACCACATTACTTATTTGAACAACTCGTTGAACACCATGATGACGCGCAATGAGGACATGATTCGCAAGAGCCTGCCCAACTTCAACGTGCGCAAGTTGATTGGTGCCAACATCGACGTATTCCACAAAAACCCGGCGCACCAGCGCAGCATGTTGTCAGCTTTAAACTCACCATTGAGAACCGGCATCAAGGTGGGTGAACTTAGCTTCCGCTTGATCGCATCTCCCGTGATCAACGAAGAAGGCGAGCGTTTGGGTACGGTGGTGGAGTGGAGCGACCGCACAGGTGAAGTGGCCATCGAGAATGAAATTTCCGGTATTGTTGGCCGCGCCTCCGATGGTGATTTCAGCGATCGAATTCGTGAAGACGACAAGGAAGGTTTCCTGAAAACCCTGGCGCAAAACGTGAACGGCCTGTTGACCACCACTTCAGTCGGTCTGGAGGACGTGGGCCGTGTGCTGAAGTTGCTGGCCAGTGGCAACATGACCCAGAAAATTACAGCCGATTACAAAGGCTTGTTTGGCGAAGTGAAGGACGATGTGAATACCACGATCGATCGTTTGAGCGATGTGATTCAGGAAGTGCGTGGCAATGCCGATTCACTGACCAACGCAGCACGCGAGATTTCAAAAACCTCGCAAAGCCTGTCACAAGGTGCCAGCAGCCAGGCTGCCGGTGTCGAGGAAGTGTCAGCCAGCATTGAAGAAATGGCGGGCTCGATCAAACAAAACAGCGAGAACAGCCGCGTGACAGACCAAATTGCAACCAAGGCGGCTGAAGAAGCCAAAGAGGGTGGCCGTGCTGTGACCGAAACCGTGAATGCCATGAAAGCAATTGCCGACAAAATTGGTATCGTCGATGACATCGCTTATCAAACCAACTTGCTGGCCCTGAACGCGGCGATTGAAGCGGCTCGCGCTGGTGAGCACGGCAAAGGTTTTGCAGTGGTTGCTGCGGAAGTGCGCAAGCTGGCTGAACGCAGCCAGGTGGCCGCGCAGGAAATTGGCGACCTGGCCACCAGCAGCGTGAAGCAGGCGGAGCGTGCGGGTAGCTTGCTGCAGGAAATGGTGCCAGCGATTAACCGCACCTCAGACCTGGTGCAGGAAATTACTGCGGCATCGAATGAGCAAACCAACGGCGTGGCGCAAATTAATCAGGCCATGATGAGCTTGAACCAGCAAACCCAGCAAAATGCGGCAGCTTCCGAAGAGTTGGCTGCAACTGCGGAGGAAATGAGTGGTCAGGCCAGTATGTTGAACACGGCCATGAGTTTCTTTGACACAGGTACAGGCCGATCAACTGCCCGCAACTCAAGCCATGCTGAGCGCAAACCCGCGCCCGGCAAGGCGAGCAGCCAGGGTGGTGCAAACGGTTTCGACAGTTTCGACGACTTTTAATAGGGGTACTCACCATGAGCAATGTCAATGAGCAATTGGCCAAGGCCATGGAGAGTGACAGCGCCAGCCACCAGTACCTGACTTTTCAGGTACACGGACAAAAGCTGGCGGTGGAAATTCTCCGGATCAAAGAGATCATCGAATTTGGACGAATTACTGTAGTGCCCATGATGCAGCAGTGTATCAGCGGCGTGATCAACCTGCGTGGCTCTGTGGTGCCCGTGGTGGATTTGAGTGCCAGGTTTGGGCAAGGTAAAACCACCATCAACCGCCGCACCTGCATTGTGATTCTTGAATCGCAAATGGCCGATGAAACGCAAGTGGTTGGCTTCATGGTGGATGCGGTGAATGCCGTGGTCGACATTGGCGCCGAGTTTATTGCGCCGCCGCCGCAGTTTGGTGCGGGCGTAAAAACTGACTTCTTGCGCGGTATTGGCAAGGTAGACGACGAGTTTGTGCTGGTGTTGAATGTTGAGCGCCTGCTGGACTTCGACATTCCCACCGACCTGGAAGAAGCTGCCGCCGCCGCAGTGGCCTGAGCAACTTCTTGGAACTGGAAGGTATTGATGCGTCACTGAGATCATGAGCTGACACACCCACAGGGGGGATGTTCCCCCGGTGGGGCCCCATGAGATATCTCAACCGCATGCTAAAACTAAAATACGTCCTCGATATTTCAGACAGTGCCTCTCGTGCCCGGCAGAGAATGGCTTTTGCCGGGCTTTCTTTTCTCATGGTGTTCTTTTTTGCCCCTGGTGGTGCCATCGTTGGCAACGGCGCGCGCATGGCATTCATGATTGCCTTGGGTATTTATTTTCACCTGGCCTTGGTGCAATCTTGGCTGATTTCCAACCGTGAGCGACATTGGGAAAAAATTGAGCTGCCCAGTTATTGCCTGGATCTGCCCATGATCGGTTGGGGCTTGGTTGTCGCTGCAGAATTCCTGGCACCCGTGTCCCCTTTGATCGCAGTGGTGGCTCTGGTTCGGGGTATTCGGTATGGCCCCTGCATGTTGGCTTGCCACATTGGCTTGGGTATTGCGATTGTGTTGAGCCTGGCTTGGTTGGTGCCGTACTGGCAGGCCCACCTTGAGCTGGTGTATGCCAATCTGTTTTTGTTGCTGGTGCTGCCCATTCAGTTTTATGGTGTCAGTGTAAAAATTCAGGCCAGCTCGAAATCGCTGCGACAGGAAAACCTGACTGACCCTTTAACCCGCAGTTTGAATCGCAAGGCACTTGAGGCTGCCGTGTGGCGCATGCTCAATGCCAAAGAACCCTTTGTGTTGTCTTTTCTGGATCTCGACAATTTCAAGATGGTCAACGACACTCTCGGCCATGCCACGGGTGACAAGCTGCTCAAGCGCGTCAGCACCAAGCTGTCGGTTCGGTTGCGAGCGGAGGACAAGGTGTATCGCCTCTCCGGTGATGAATTCGTGGTGTTGAGTTTGGGCAACAGTCGCCCGGATATGGCCGAGAATCTTGGGCAGCGCATTCGGGCAGCCATTTCAGAGGCCATTCAATACACCTGCCCCGATTTACCTGTGTCGGCAAGCGTGGGAGTGCTACAGGTTTCTACATTTGAGGAGCGTAGCCTTGAAACACTTTTGGCACATGCTGACCAGTTGATGTACCAAGCAAAAAAATCCGGGAAAAACCAGGTGTTGGTTCAAACGCTGTAAATCGCGCTAATCAGCCTTTTGTGGGGCAATAGGTACTGCTCGATCTTTGCGGGCTGGCAGGGGTTTGAAGTTCTGGGGCTTGGTGCACATAGGTGCATTCGGCGATTTCACCGTAGTTGGAATCGCGCGTGGCCAAGGCTTTGCTGATTTGTATTGAAACAAAGACCACCATGAATGCTGCAATGGCAAACCACAACACTTTTCTGTTGCGTCTAAAAAATGCACCTAAATCAAACATGAAAGCCAGTCAAACCCAGAAAGTGTGAATTGTTGTAAATTGGAAACAATTATTAAAAATATTAAACAATAAGTCAATTCTTATTTGACAGCTTTGTTCGGTTTATTTTGCCGGCTTGTCAATCTCGCCCACGTCAAGAATTGGTGAGGCATCCATGGTTTCTGCACCCAATAAGGTGGTTACCCGGCCCAGCACTGAGGCAATCAAATGTTGCTCCCAGCTTTGTAGTTGCTCAAAGCGATCTGCGAAGCGGGTTTGCAGGCTGGACGGCGCATCGTTTACCTCGTGTTTGCCCTTGTCGGTCAACACCACTTCAAGCCTGCGCTTGTCAACTGTGCTGCGAATTTTCTCGATCAAACCCCGGCTTTCCAGTTTTTGAAGAATCACTGTAGATGTCACGGGGGAAAGGCTGAGCGACTTGGCCAGCTCGCCCGGGGAAATGCCGGGATTGTCGGCCACCGATTGCAAAGTCAACAATTCAGAGGTGGCCATGTCAGCTTTTTTGGCCAATTCTCGGGCACTGGATTCTGTGGCACGAATAATGCGGCGAAGCGAAATAAGTGATTCTTGTAAGGTGCTGTCCATGCTCGCTAACCCGGTGATTTAATTCATTTTGATGAATTGTAGTGATTAACCGGCCTGGTGAGTTGGAATTTCCTACGCTTAGAGCATTCCCACCAAATTTAACAATTTCAGCGATGTCAGAGGGGTATTCAAGATGGTTTGCATTTATTCATAAAGTAAACTATTATTAGATTGTTCTTTCATAAAAACTCTTCATTGCATTGGTTTTCAATGATGAGCTTTTACGAAAGGATGAGAAGTAGTTTATTTATTAATAACAAATGGGCCTGCCAATAACAGGGCCATCTCATCCAAATGTCCAAACATCATGTCGTTTTGCGACATCCCGTGCTCGAAGATGGCACTGCCGTATTCGACCTTGTGGATGCTTGCAAGCCACTCGATCTGAACTCCCATTATTTGTACCTGCTGCAATGCAGTCACTTTGCGCCTACTTGCGTAGTCGCAACCCTGAACAGCGAGGTGGTTGCCTGGGTTTCCGGCTACATTCCGCCCAAACAAGTCGACACGTTTTTTGTGTGGCAAGTCGCAGTTGGGGAAAAGGCTCGGGGGCTGGGCTTGGGCAAGAGACTCATCAACTGGGTGGTGGCCCAGCAAAGCGGCATTGCAAAAATTCACACATCCATTACGCCCGACAACGCGGCGTCTTGGGGGCTTTTCAAATCACTGGCCCGCGACTGGGGCAGTAATTTGTCTTCACGAGACTGGTTCGAAGAACAGTCTCACTTTGGCGGTCGACACAACACCGAAGTATTGGTGGAAATCACTTTGCCAACATCGCCACTGGCGACATTCCTACAAACTCAAGGAGTACAACAATGAGTGACTCAAGCAAGTCAATCGACTTTCAAACCCTGAGCAAAATTCGCACATTCCAGAAAAACGAGTCGGAAGCGCGCAGCTATTGCCGCAGCTTTCCAACCTTGTTTGTACGTGCCAAGGGCAGCACCATGACCGACATGCATGGTCAGGATTATCTCGATTTCCTGTCTGGGGCAGGCTCGTTAAACTACGGGCACAACGATCCAGAGATGAAATCGGCATTGCTTGACTACATTGCAGACGATGGTATTGGCCACAGCCTGGACATGCACAGCGCCGCCAAGGCCAAGTTTATTGATGCGTTCAACCGCTATATTTTGAAGCCGCGTGGCATGCAATATCGCATTCAGTTTACGGGCCCCACTGGTACCAACTCGGTTGAAGCGGCCATCAAACTGGCTCGCAAAATTACCGGGCGCAAGCAAATTATTGCGTTCACCAACGGCTTTCATGGCGTAACGCAAGGTGCGTTGGCATGTACCGCGAACAGCCATCACCGCAGCCCATCGGCTTCTACACTGTGTGGCGTTGACCGTTACCCTTATGACGGTTACATGGGTGAAGATGTGGACACCACCGAGTACCTTGAAAAAATGCTGACCGACAAGTCGAGTGGTCAAGATGCGCCTGCCGCCGTGATTGTGGAAGGCGTGCAAGGTGAGGGTGGTTTAAACCCGGCTTCCATGAAGTGGCTGAAGAACCTGGCCAAGGTGACCCGCAAGGCCGGTGCCATGTTGATTCTTGACGAAATTCAGGCCGGTGTTGGCCGTGCAGGTTCGTTCTTTAGCTTTGAGGAAGCCGGCATTGAGCCTGACCTGATTTGCCTGTCCAAATCACTGTCTGGTATGGGCCTGCCCATGGCGGTCACCCTGATTCGTCCCGACCTCGATTTCTGGAAGCCAGGTGAGCACAACGGCACCTTCCGGGGCAACAACCATGCATTCATTACTGCCGCAGCTGCCCTTGAAAAGTATTGGGCTAACCCGGCATTTGAGCGCGGTATTGCACAACGTGCCGAGGTGGTGAACCAAAGCCTGAACCGCATTTTGAAAGCCAACGACAATGTCACCGTGCAGGTGAAAGGCCGCGGCATGATGCAGGGCATTGAAATGCAAAGTGGTGCGCTGGCCGACGAAGTCGTGGCGGAGTGTTTCAAGCACCACATGATTATTGAGACCTGCGGCAACGATGGCCAGGTGGTGAAGGTGTTTGCAGCCCTGAACATTGAAATGGAAGACCTGAAAAAAGGCTTGACCATTCTTGAGAAGGCTGTGGCCGCAATCAGCGCCAAGGCCGAGAAGGAAGCCAACAGCAAAAAGGTGAAAGCATGATTGTTAGAAAACTCAGCGAAGTGCAAGGCACAGAAAAGCACATTCATTCCAAGGGTTGGGACAGTGTTCGCATGCTGTTGCGCGACGACAAGATGGGCTTTTCCTTTCACATCACCACCATTCACGCCAAGGCCGAATTGCACATGCACTACAAGAACCACTTGGAGAGTGTGTACTGCGTGAGTGGCAAAGGCGAAATTGAAAGCAAGATTGATGGCAAGGTGTACCCGATTGAGGCGGGCACCATGTACGCCTTGAACCTGCACGACCCGCATATTCTGCGTGCCTTCGACGAGCCCATGATCATGGCCTGCGTGTTCAACCCCCCAGTGACTGGTGCGGAAGTACACGATGAAACCGGCGCATACCCTGCGTTGGCCGAATAAAACCACAGGAGGCAAAACACAATGATTGTTTCAGCCGTAAGAGACCCATACCCCACACGTGACAAATCCGAAGGTGCCTTGATTCGACGCGCCGAACCCGTGGTGTACAGCGAGTGGACAGAAGACTCACCCTTGGCCAAGGAACAAATGGCCCAGTTCGAGCGCGATGGCTATTTGGTGTTGACCGATGTGTTTTCTGCTCATGAACTCAACGAGTTGCGTGCCGCCGCGGAGAGGGCTAGTAAAAACTGTGCGCAAACCCATGCTGGCCAATTAATCAAGGAGGCCGATGGCGAGCAGTTGCGCACCCTGTTTGGCGTGCACGGTATGGAAGGTTTGCTGAAAGAAACCGCGAGCAACCCGCGCATGCTGGAAGTGGTTCAGTTTTTGTTAAACGACTCGGTTTACATTCACCAGTCGCGTCTGAACTTCAAAAGCCCGCATTATGGCAGTGGCTTTGAGTGGCACAGCGATTTTGAAACCTGGCACGCCGAGGATGGCATGCCTGGCATGCGCGCCATTAGCGCAACTGTGCTGCTGACTGACGAAATTTCTGCCGATGGCTCCTTGAAGTTCATGCCACGCAGTCACAAAACTTTTGTGGCCTGCCCAGGCGAAACACCCGACTCCACCGGTTACCGTGAGGCATTCAAGAAGCAGGCTGTGGGCAAGCCGCCAGCGCTGTTTCTGGACTTGCTGGAAGAAAGCGGCGGCGTGCAGGAGGTGGTTGCGCCAGCAGGCTCAGTGTTGTTGTTTGATTGCAATGTGATGCACGGCGCAGGCAAGAACACCAGCGACCACCTGCGTGCCAACCTGTTCTACGTGTACAACGCAGTCAGCAATGCGCTGAATTCCCCGTATGCGGCAGATACGCCTCGACCAGAATTTCTGGCGGCGCGAACCATTGAGCCATTGAGCTTGCAGGTGCCCGCTTAATTTGGGCGCAAGCTTCTTCATCTGCCTGGCCCTGGTTCTGCTGATCGGACTTAGTTCTGCTCGGCAGGCCAAGGCAAGTGCAGCCGACTACTTTGTGGCCAGCCGCAGCGTGCCGCCGTGGTTGGTCGGTCTGTCGGCGGTGGCCACCAACAATTCAGGCTATATGTTCATCGGCCTGATTGGTTACACCTACACCGCAGGAATCCAGTCTGTTTGGCTGATGCTGGGTTGGATTGTGGGCGACCTGATTGCCTCAAAAACTGCGCATGAACGCATGCGGGATGAGGCGGATCGCATTCACGCCAATGGCATCATCGGCCTGCTGTCACAATGGGGTGGAACCAACAACCGCAGCTGGCAAGTGCTGGCTGCGTTGTTCAGCATTGTTTTTCTGGCAACCTATGCCGCAGCGCAAATTGCAGCGGGTGGCAAGGCGCTGGAAGGCATGCTCGACATTCCCATGGCAATCGGTATGAGCATGGTTGCAGTGGTTGTAATCGCCTACAGCATTGCGGGTGGGATGCGTGCGTCTATTTGGACGGATGCGGCGCAATCGCTGTTGATGATTGTTTCGATCGTCGTGCTGTTGGTGGCCGCGGTTACCCATTTGGGCGGTATGCAGGCTGTGTTTCAGCAGGCGGGTGCCATCGATGGCTTTATGAACCCGACACCCACCGGGCTTGATATTCCCGGTTATGCCGGGGCAATGGCCTTTGTGGTGGGCTGGATGTTTGCCGGTGCAGCGGCGCTTGGGCAGCCGCACATTGTCAGCCGGTATTTGGCCTTGCAAAATACCCGGCAAATGAACCAGGTGCGCTGGTGGTATTACAGCTATTACCTCCTGTTTTACTGCTTTGCAACTGCGGTGGGTTTGCTTAGCCGCTTGTATTTTGGCGAGAGCACAGGTTTTGATCCTGAGATGGCCCTGCCCAATATGGCGCGCGACTTGTTGCCCCCCTGGTTGGCCGGGCTGATGCTGGCGGGTATTTTTGCGGCCACCATGTCTACGGCCGATTCGCTGGTGCTGTCGTGTTCGTCTGCAATCACTCAAGACTTGCCCAGAAAACCTTCGGAGAATCGCTGGTTTTTGAAGACCGCCACCGCGATGACCACTGTTTTTGCCCTCGGTATTGGCCTGTGGAGCGAGCAAAGTGTATTTTCTTTGGTGGTGTGGGCTTGGGGTACATTGGGCGCGGTGTTTGTACCTATTCTGATTTGGCAGGTACTCGGTGCAAAATTAAACTCGTTGGCGATGTTGTGCATGTCAAGTACCGGCGTGATGGCCACAGTGGCTTGGAAGTTTTATGGCTTTCCGAGTACCGTCTACGAGGGCGCGGTGGGCATGTTCAGCGCCTTTGTTTTGGGTGCAATTTTCACAATAAGTAGTATCCGCAGCAGGTTTCACCCCTAGCTACCCCGATTGGGGGGATAGGTGTATCACCCCAAGTTGTTAAATTGTGTGAATGCCTTGCAAGTTCTTGTCGGGTGTCACTATTCAATAAATAAATCAGCAACAAGCTGCATACATCGAATCAGGGGCGGTGCATTTCATGAATTGGTTGGTGGAGGACTTTGCATTCGCAGCAGCTGCAATCTCAGAGGCCCATCTTTCTGGATTGGCCTTTGGCTTTTTCGCGTCCCTGCTGGCCATGACCGTGGGCGTGGAAGTTCGAATCAAAAACCCGCCCCTGATTGCCAATAGCCACTACCTGATTCGACGAGGGGTACTCATTACCCTTTATGTGATTTCCATGTTTTTTGCCTCGGCGTTTGTGGGTTTAACCCTGCCTTCCGCCAAAGACGCCCTGTTCAGTATTTCGGGAACCGTACTCACCTTTGCTGTGTGTATTGCGGTGTTTCTGTATGTGGACTATCTGGTGCAGTCAGCCAAGGGTGCAGCCAAGCTGTTCATGTTGCTCTTCACCTCGCTGGGCATTCTGATTCAGTTTCTCATTCACATGGCATTTATTTTTATTCCAAACAACCATCAAATACTGGATGTGCGTTGGCCAGGTTTGGTGGCCATGTATGTAGTGCTGTTTGTGTGCATGGGCTTGCTAAGCCGTTTTGCCCACGAAACCTCGGTGGGCAAATCAAAGCCATTGCGAAGCCGGATGATCTACATTTTCGGCATTGTGGGTTTGAACCAGATGATTGCACTGAGCCTGATTGGCTTTGTGCATGTGGGTGCCGGTTCTGATCACAGCGCCTGGTACGGGCTTTGGACAGGCTGGGCAGGCTTTGAGATATTCATCAGTTTTTTTGCCTTGCTGATGATTTCGGTGTTGATGTGTTACGTCTATGTTTTGATCGACAAATCGGTTCAGGTATTGCGCGCAGACAACCAGAAATTGCGGGTGATGAAGCAGGATGCTTTGGCCCAGGTTGCCAATGCCTCCGAGAAACTTGAACTGGAACGAACCCGGATTGAGCAGTTGGAAAAATCAATCGAGACTGTTCAGCAAGACCATGAAATGTCAGTTGACAGTTTGGTGGCTGCGGTGGCTACGCTTGAAGATGGTGTTTTTGAGTGGGATATTGAACAGGAAACCGTGGTGTTCAGTTCAACCTGGCGGCGTCTGTTTGGCTTTGATGAGCAGGCACAGTCCTCAATATCGGCCACTGCCTGGCGAGCGGGTATCTTGAGCGAAGACATCAGGGGCCTGGATTCGGCTCTACAGGCCTGCCTCACCGCCAACCTGCCCAGTGCAGTGGTGCAGGTGCGTTATTCAACCGCTTATGGTTCTTTGCTGAAGCTTGAAATTCACCTGGTGGCAGTGAAAAATGCCTATGGATTGCCCAGTAAAGCCGTGGGCATTATTCATGATAGAACTGAGGAAATGGACCTGGAGCTTTCCATTCGCGAGGAGTTGAATGAGGAGTCCTTGTTGTCCTCCCGGAAATCCCAGTTTGTGTCGTATCTCTCGCATGAAATTCGAACACCAATGACCGTGATTGGATCGGCCAAGGCCTTGCTGGAAAGTTCCTTGCAAAAGGAGCCAGTGAACATGGAATCGGCGTTGCATTACATCGATCAAATTGGCGGAGCCTTGCGCTCGCTGCGTGCTTTGGTGGATGAAACGCTGATGTTCATGGGTGCCAATTTCACACGCAAGCATCTGAATATTGCGCAGCTTGATGTGCGAAAGGTTTTTTGCCAGTTTTCCTCGTTCGAACAGCGCCGCAGGCATGGCCAACACTGGCTGGAATATGAACTGCACCCCAGCCTGGATCAATATGAGTTTTATTCCGATGAGTATGTGTTCACGCAGGCCATGCGTCAAATGTTGTCGTTTGCAGAAACCAAAGAGTCGCATGCAGGCAAGTTGACCATCAAAATGCCTGCTGAAAATACCTTGAATTTGTGTATTGAGTTGCTGGAGTGGCCAGCCTGGATGGTCAAGGGAGGGCAGCTTGAGCCAGCGCATGACGAAGAAACTGTGGTGCCCTTCAAAGGCGAGTGTTTGCCATTCACCTTGCTGTTAACCAAGCGGGTGATTCGCCTGATCAATGGGCGCATCATGATCAAAAATCGGCGCAATCGACATTGGTTGTGTGTTGATTTGCCATCGCTTAAGGAGGAAGCATGCCGCGCGTCATGATTGTAGAAGATGACTTGACGATACTCAGCAACCTCTCGCAGTTGCTGCAGTTGAGCGGGCTGGATGTGATGGAGGCCCATGATGGGCAGGAGGCATTGCGCTTGCTGCTGGAGTGCCGTGTTCACGATGCCGGTTTGCCCAAAATGATTGTGAGCGATTTGATGATGCCCAATATGGATGGCTTTGATTTGTTGCGCGCCGTGCGTGGCGATGCGTACTTTAAAACGTTGCCGTTTGTGTTGTTGAGTGCGCGCAGCGATGCCAGTGATTTACAACAGGCGTTTGCCTTGGGCGCCAATGATTACCTGATTAAACCGTTTGAAGTGGAACAGTTGATGGAAGTGATCCGCTACCATTTGTCACATTCAGAAGGCCGAAAAGGGGATCCCTTGGCGGGCAAAGACTGTACTGCGGACACCGATTTTTTTCTGGAATGATCAGCCTGTATTCAGCACGGAAATACTCAAGAGACGGCCAATTGCGCTGTCAATTCCAGCGATGAAATAAGGCAGGCTAACCCACAGAATCCACAAGCCAACACCAATCGTGATCGAAAAGCCGATCGACATCACGTTCAGTTGCGGCGCTGCACGCGCCAGAATACCCAGCACAATATTGCTGATCAACACAGCCGCCATGACTGGCAATGAAATTTGCAAGGCAAGCATGAACATGATGCTGCCGGCCAAGGCAATGCTTTGGCTGTTGACCACAGACAGATTTGCGCTGATCGGGATCAACTCAAAGCTTTGAACCACTGCGGCGATCACCAGCAAGTGACCGTCGATGACCAAAAATGTGAGCATGGCCAGTACACCCAGAAAACTGCCGATAAGTGGCGTTTGTGTGCCGCGTGCTGGGTCGATGAACTGTGCAAAGGCCAAACCCATTTGCAGACCGAGCAAGTCGCCCGCCATTTCGAATGCGGCAAATACCAGTCGCATGGAAAAGCCCATGGCCACACCGACGAGTATTTGTTGAATCAGAACCGGAATGGCTTGCGCCGAACTGAGCACTGGGGGGGCTGGTAACAGGGGCATCATGAGAATGGCAATGAGTGCGGCAAGACCTACACGTGTGCGGCGTTGCACGGTGCGGTTGTCGAACACGGGCGCCGTGGCCAGCATGGCCAGAATACGGATGAAGGGCCACAAGAACGAGGCGATCCAGATTTCAAGTTGTTCGCCGTTGATGGGGACCATGCTTAGCCGATCACGGTCGGAATACTCATGATCAAACGCTGGGTGTAGTCCACCAGCGTGGCCAGCATCCAGGGGCCGAGCAACAGCAGGGTGGCAAAAATACCTAGAATTTTCGGAATGAATGACAAGGTCATTTCATTGATCTGCGTGGCGGCCTGCAAAATACTGACCAGCAAACCTACCACCAGCGCCACCACCAACAGCGGGCCCGATACCATCAGCATCACTTCCAGTGCAGACTGGCCCAAATTCAACACGGTTTGGCTGTTCATGTTTGTACGCTCAATTCAGTTCAGCTCAGTTTAGTTTAAGTCTCAAAGCTGGCCACCAGCGAGCCAACCAGCAATGTCCATCCATCGACCAGTACAAACAACATGATCTTGAATGGCAAGGAGATCAGCATGGGCGACAGCATCATCATACCCATGGACATCAGCACGCTGGCCACAATCAGGTCGATGACCAGAAATGGCAGAAATATCATGAAGCCGATCTGAAAAGCGGTTTTCAGTTCACTGGTGACAAAAGCCGGAATGAGCACACGCAAGGGCACGTCTTCGGGATTCTCGACATTTTCCACTTTGCCTAGGCGCATGAAGAGTGCCAGATCGGGTTCACGGGTTTGTTTCAGCATGAAGTCTTTCATGGGCACGCTGGCCCTCTCGGTCATTTCCTGAAACTCGATTTCATTGTTGGAAAACGGCAGGTAGGCGTTTTCATACACGCGATCAAACACCGGCGCCATGATGAAAAAGGTGAGGAACATGCTCAAGCCGATGATGACCTGGTTGGGCGGTGAGTTTTGCGTGCCCAGCGCCATGCGCAACAGCGACATCACAATCACGATGCGGGTGAAGCCCGTCATCATCAACAGCAAGGCCGGCAAAAAACTGAGGAAGGTAAAAAACAGCAGCGTTTGAATGGGCACGCTGTAGTTGGTGGTGCCGTTGGCGCCGGGCGTGGCCGTAACACCGGGCAGCACTTGCTGGGCTTGCGCTTCGGGCAAGGCCAGAAGAAGCAGCATGAGCAACAGGCTTAATGCGGTCAGCTTGCCGGCAGGGGAACGCAGGGGGTTCATGATGATTTCACCTTGCCTGCTTTGACGCGCTCCAGCATTTTTGCAAAGTTCACGGCGGGGTTTTGTACTTCGTCCAGCGCAATGCTGCCCGCAGGCATGCTGTGCAGGGTGTTGATGCTGTTGCTTGTCATGCCGAGTACCAGCCAGGTGTCACCGATTTCAACCAGTACTATTTTTTCACGTGGCCCCAGTGCCGAGGTGGCCAGTACCTTGTAAAAGCCGCCGCGGCGTTGCTGGTTGCCAATGCCCATGCGTTTGAGCAACCAAACCAGGGCAAGCAGCAGGCCCACCACAAACAGCAAGCCCAGTGTGGTTTGCAGCAGATGGCCTGTCATGAATATCCCACCGCATTTTTGTTTTTTTGTTGTAGTTGCATGCCTTTGTACTGCGAAAGGGTATCAACGGTTGAGTTTTCTCAAACGCTCGGATGGCGTGATGATGTCAGTTAACCGGATACCAAATTTGTCGTTGACTACCACCACTTCGCCTTGCGCAATGAGATAGCCGTTCACCAGCACATCCATGGGTTCGCCAGCCAGGCCGTCCAGTTCAATGACAGAGCCTTGCGCCAGTTGCAGAATGTGCTTAATCGGTATCTTCGTCCGACCCAGCTCAACAGTCAACTGAACCGGGATGTCGAGAATCATGTCAATGTCGTTCTGCGTGCCTGAAGCCACACTTCCGGCAAACGGCTGGAACAAACCAGAGGCGGGTTTTGCGTCGCTGGCCTGTGCAAACAGGTTGTCGGTGTCGCTGGTACTGATGGCGGTGGTGCTGGCTTGTTCGGCCAATGCGGCTGCCCAGTCATCTGCTGCGTCGGTTACGGTATCTACTTGCTGTTCAGACATGGTGTTTTCCTTATCTTGATCGCTATTCGTGTGTTTTTTCGGCCTGCTTGGCTTCCTTGCTCAGCAAGGCCTCCAGGTTCAGCGCATCGGCGTGTGAGTCGTTGCTCACAGCCAGAACTTCTTCAACTTTCAATGCATACTGGCCACCGCTGGTGCCGTAGCTGCAATTGAACACGGGCACATTGTCCACACGCGCTTCAATTACTTTGTCAATTTCAACGGGAATGACGTCGCCAATTCTCAGCTCCATGATGTCGGCCACAGTCAGCTGTGTGCTGGCCAGGCTGGCCACCAAGTCCACTTCGGCCATTTGCACCTGCTTTTTCAGCATGGTGACCCAACGTTTGTCGGGTTCGGCCTGGTCACCCTGCATGCTGGAGTACAGCAAATCGCGAATGGGTTCCATGGTGGAATAGGGGATACATATGTGAAGTGAACCACCACCGGCACCCAGTTCAATCGAGAACGAGGTGGTTACCACAATTTCAGATGGGGTTGCGATATTGGCAAATTGAGTGTGCATTTCCGAGCGCAGGTATTCCGGTTTCAGGGGAAACACCGGTGCCCATGCTTTGACGAATTCTTCACGAATGACTTCCAGCATGCGGGCGATAATACGCTGCTCGGTTTGAGTGAAATCACGCCCCTCAACGCGGGTGTGAAAACGCCCGTCGCCACCAAAAAGGTTGTCGATGACTGCAAACACCAGGCTGGGGTCAAAAATGAACAGGGCATTGCCGCGCAAGGGCTTCATGGCCATGATGTTCAGGTTGGTGGGCACCACCAGATTGCGAATGAATTCGTTGTACTTCAATACTTTGACTGGGCCTACGGAAATTTCCGGGCTTCTGCGCATGAAGTTGAACAAGCCAATGCGGATTAAACGCGCAAAACGCTCATTGATAATTTCAAGCGTGGGCATGCGGCCACGAACAATACGTTCTTGTGTGGCCAGGTTGTAAGGGCGAACGCCTTCAGCGGATTCAGACGCGTCTTTCGTTTCTTCTTCGCCGTTCACACCCCTGAGCAGGGCATCGACTTCGTCTTGTGAAAGAAATTCTCCGGGCATGGTGCAGCGCGTCCTGTTACTGAATCACAAAGCTGGAAAAATGCACGTCGCGAATGCCGCGCGTGGGGTCTTTCGGATCGCCTTTGATGGTCACCCGGGCCAGGTCCACCAGTTCATCCATCAGCTGTTGTTTGCCTTCAATCGAAGTGAGATTGCTCACGTTCTTGCCCGACAGTACCAACAAGATGCGGCTGCGAATCACGGGTGTGAAGTTTTTGATTTCTTCAGCTTGTGCCGGACCGCTGACCTCGTAGGTAATGCCAATTTGCAGGTAACGGGTGGTGTCTGGCTCGGCCAGGTTGACTACAAACTGGTCCATGACCACGAATGTGGGTGGGCCGACCGGCTCTTCTACAGTTTCCTCTGCAGCGCCTTCACCACTTGCGTTGCCCAGCATGAAAAAAGCTGCTGCGCCGCTTGCGGCCAGAACGGTCAATACGATTGCAAGAATCAGGATCAGTTTTTTCTTGGATCCTTTTTCGGGCGCTGCTGCTTCTGGGGCTGCTGCAGCGGGTGCCGGGGCGACTCTGGCCATGCTTGACTCCGTAAGTTCAATTGCTGTTGTGTGTCACTTTCAAACTCTATTGTGTCTGAAAGGTTTCTGAGCAAACCCCCGAAAAGCCGTGTTGTTTGGACCCAATTCCTTCGTCAGGCTTGCTTGATCAGGCAAACAGGTCGAGCTTGCCTTCCGGTTTTCTGGCTGTTGCGGCGGTCGCGGGTGCACCTGATTCCGCTTGGGAATTGTCACCGCCAGCGGCATGTTGCCCACTGCCTTGGCCCTGGTTCCGGTTTTGATCAAACTGCGCTTGACTGTTGTTGGATTGGCCTTGGGAGCCAGGGGTGTTGCTGTGCTGAATTTGTACCTGGTTCAATTGCAGGCCGTTTTGAGCCAACACCTCTTTCAAGCCGCCCAGGGCATGGGTCAACAGGTTGGCTGAAGCTTCATCCTGGGTGCGAATTACCAGTTGAACCTGTTGGCCTTTTTGTACCAGACGCATGTTCATGGGACCAAAACTTTCAGGGTTCACGCGAATGTCGACGGTGGATAAATTCTTGCCGATCGCCCATTGCACGGTTTGTCCCAGTTCTTTGGCAAAGCCGGGTTGATTGACCGGTGTCTTGATCAGGGTTTGTTGCGCACTGCCTGCCGTGCCAGTCAGGCCGTTGGTGCCTGCGGCAATGCCAGTGGCCGTGCCAGCGGATTGCAGGTTGCCAGCAGCCAGAATTTTCTGGCCAACTTTCAAACTTTCTTCTCCAAAACCCTCACCCATGGCTTGCGCCTGCTGAGCGATTTGCTGCGTTATTTGTGGGGCCACTTGCTGGTTCAATTGCTGGTTCAGTTGCACCTGTACGGCATTGCCCACATTGCCAGGACCATTGCCTTGGGCAGTATCAGCACGCATTTGAACCGTGCTGTTGGCAATTGTGGCGTCAGCTTTCAACTGGGCGGTGGTTTTAAGGTCAGGCCGTGCTTTGTCTGCACCAGCCAGTTCATTGCCGGTAGTTTGTTCTGGTTTTGTTGGATTAATCACCTGCGCCACGGGCTCGCCATCGGCGGCACTGTTCAATGCCAACTCAGTGGTGGTGGGTGTTGTATCCAGCGCCGTACCGCTGTTTGCCGGGTTTGTGGTGTTGCCAGGCAATGCCACTTTCGCGGCCTGTTCTGTATTGTTTTCTGCGTTTTGTTCCGGTGTTTGCTGCGCGCCACGAGCATTTGCCTGGCTGTTCTCGCTGCTTGTTGATGCGTTGGCTGAATCAGTGGGTGCCGTGTTGTCAGGTGCAACAGCCTGTTTTGCAGCTTCGGTATCTTTGGTATCTTTAATCACTTCGTTTGCAGCAACTGGTGTGGCTTGCTGCACCGGTGCAGTTTGCATCCAGTTGCGCTGCGCCCAAACAGCCGCTTGGGCTGCCTGGGCGGCCTCGGCGTTGGCCGTGCTTTCGTTGTTCTTTTTGGGTTTGCTCTGTTGGTACAAACTTTCCCGCAATTGGCTTTCAATGCTGTTGAGCTGGGCTGTAGGTGCCGATTGGCCCAATGCTGAACTGAACAGCTCAGTAAAATTCAATTGAGACTCTTGCTGACCTTGCTTGGGCTTGTTGCCCGCCGCAGGGGTTTGCACTTTGTTGACATTGTTCATGGCTTGGGTACTCGTGTTCATGAGGGCTCCCCAGCGGTGTGAACCCGGTAAATGCGTGCGGCAAATTCATCGTTCATTTTTTGGTCGCGCTTGTTTTCAAGTTTGGCCTGTTTGAGTTTTTCACGTTCCACCAAGGCTTCAAATTTGCGCTGCTCGGCCAGTGCCTCTTGCCATTGCGTGCGCTGGTGGGCCAGCGTGGTGTTCAGAAATTCAATTTCGCGGCTTTGTTGTTCGATCGCTTGGGCAATTTTGCCGACAAAGGCCAACTGGTTGCGCAGTTGTTGCCCTGTCATGCCGGTGCTTGCCTTGTTGTGCATGCCGCCCTCGCATTCGTCGCGGTAGGTTTGCAGCATGTTCAATTTGTCCTGGCCTTGAACCAGTTTTTGCTGGGTGTTGGCCATGCCTCTGGCCAGGTTGTCGGCCTTTTCGCTGGCCTGTTCAATCAGGATTTGCAGCACATTGCTCATGGGCATCCAAGCGGTTTAGTGTTTGTCGTTTTTAAATTCGTTCGGAAATAGCGATTGAAGGCCTGCCAGCGCTTCATCGAAACTTGCACTCTCTAACATTGACTGTTGCAGCAGGTTTTCAATCTTTGGATAAAGGGCCAAAGAATGGTCCAATTGCGGGTCTGCCCCCGGAGAGTAAGCACCCACGGTGATCAAGTCGCGGTTTCGCTGCACCCTTGAGAAGGCGGCCTTCAAGCCACGGGCCGCATTCAGGTGGCCTGCAGGCACAATGTTGTGCATGGCCCTTGAAATGGATTGTTCAATGTCAATGGCAGGGTAGTGACCGCTTTCAGCCAGTTGTCGAGAAAGCACAATGTGGCCATCCAGAATGGCGCGAGCCGAATCAGCGATGGGGTCTTGCTGGTCATCGCCTTCAGTAAGTACGGTATAAAACGCAGTAATTGAACCGCCCCCTTTTCGGCCATTGCCAGCCCGTTCAACGAGCGTGGGAAGTTTGGCAAACACGCTGGGCGGGTAGCCTTTGGTGGCAGGGGGTTCGCCAATGGCCAGGGCGATTTCACGTTGTGCCATGGCATAGCGGGTCAGCGAATCCATGATCATCAGCACGTTGTGCCCCTGGTCACGAAAATGCTCGGCCACAACCTGGGTGTAGGCTGCGCCTTGCATGCGAAGCAGGGGGCTGACGTCGGCGGGGGCAGCAATTACCACGCTGCGTTTCAGGCCTTCTTCACCCAGAATCTGTTCAATGAATTCTTTCACTTCGCGGCCACGTTCGCCGATCAGGCCGACCACCACACGGTCGGCTTTGGTGTAGCGGGCCATCATGCCCAGCAACACGGATTTACCCACACCAGAGCCGGCCATTAAGCCGATTCGTTGGCCGCGGCCCACGGTGAGCAGCGCATTGATTGCACGCACACCCACATCCAGTGGTTCAGTGATGGGTTCGCGTTCAAGCGGGTTGATAGGGCGTGCCGCCAAGGGGCTGCGTTTTTCGAATTTCAGTTCACCCAGTGTGTCCAGTGGGCGGCCATTGCTGTCTACCACGCGGCCCAGCAGGCTGTCGCCCACGGGCAAGTGTTTGGTTTTGTCCTCGGGCCTGCGCCAGGGGTGGGCTTTCACACCCAGCTTGGGTGCGATGGGTGGGGGCTCTTGTGCAATCACTTTTGCGCCCGGGGTCATGCCGTGCACATCGGTGGCGGGCATCAAAAACAGCTTGTCGCCATTAAAGCCCACCACTTCGGCTTCCAAAGGTGGAGCTCCTTTTTGCACCACAGTGCACACACTGCCCACCGGCAGTTTCAAGCCCACAGCCTCCATCACCAAACCGGCCACGCGGGTCAGTTTGCCCGTGGCCACTTGGGGCTGGCTGTGTTCAACCAGAAATTTGCATTCGTCAATCCAATCCAGCAGGTCAGCCATTTACTCGGTGTCCTCCGGGCTTAATGGGTTATTGCGGCCCAAGGCTTCAATGGCCCGCAGCCAGCGGGTTTGAAGTGTTGCGTCCACTTCGCCCTCCGGGTGCTGTAGCAAAAAACCACCTTGCAGTTGTTTCGGGTCTTCGATCATGCGCAGATTCCCCAGCATTTGCTGATCGCCAAACTGGGCTTCAAGCACGCGAATGGTGTTGGGGTGTGCACGCAGGGTGACCGCTTTGCTGTGCAACTGCATGCTTTCCAAAACCTGGTTCAACAATTCGGCGGCCTGTTCAGGATGAAGGGCAAGGGTGTCGCCAATCACTTTTTTGCTGACCAGCACTGCGAGGTCAAGCAGTCTTTCTGACAACTCGCTTTTAAAGCGTTCGAATTCCGCTTCCATGGTGCTGGCAGCTTGCACCAACACCACACGTTCGTTGTGTGCGGCATTCCAGCCCGCTTCATAGCCCAGCTGCTGGCCACGTTCCTCAGCCTGTTTCAGGGTGTCTTTTTCAAGTTCTTCCAGCTGTTTCTCGCGCCGGGCCAGTGCCTGCTCCCATTCTTTCAAACGCAGTTCCTCTGCGGTGGGGGCAGGAGGTGGGGCGCTGCTTTCAGTTTGATGCCGGTTGATCTCCGCCATCATTCGGTCCACTGGGTTTTCGTAGCGCGAGCCAATCAGCTCAACCGACCAGTTCGGCAATTCCGCGGCATCCAGTCCGCGAATAATGCGGTTAGATGAACGCATCTTCACCGCCTCCACCCAGCACTACTTCGCCTGCGTCGGCCAGTTTTCTGGCTACTTTCAGTACATCCTTCTGCGCCGCTTCCACTTCGGACAGGCGAACCGGGCCACGGCTTTCCAGGTCGTCGCGCAGGGCTTCTGCCGCGCGGCTTGACATGTTTTTGAACACCTTTTCGCGAATCGCTTCGTCCGCACCTTTCAGCGCGATGACCAGCAGATCGGTTTGTACATCGCGCAAAATGCTCTGCATGCCGCGGTCGTCGATGTCGAGCAGGTTGTCAAAGGTGAACATTTCATCCTGAATACGCTGGCTGAGTTCGTTGTCGTATTCGCGAATGGTGTCCAGCACGTTTTTCTCTGAAGTGGTACCCACGAAGTTCAAGATTTCAGCAGCAGCACGCACTCCACCCAGGGTGGTTTTCTTCAGTTTGTCGCCACCGGCCAGCACTTTGGACAGCACATCATTCAATTCGAGCAAGGCATTCGGTTGAATGCCATCAATCGTGGCTATTCGCAGCACCACGTCGCTGCGAAGGCGCTCTACAAAAAGGTTTAGAATTGCTGCGGCAAAGTCGCGTTCCAGGTGAACCAGAATGGTGGCAATAATTTGCGGGTGTTCATTTTTAATCAATTCAGCCACAGTGCCCGGGTCCATCCACTTCAGGCCTTCAATGCCAGAGGTGTCGCTGCCCTGCAAAATACGGTCCAGCAGAAAACCAGCCTTGTCTTCACCCAGAGCACGTGTCAGCACACTTCGAATGTAGGCATCTGAATCAAGGCCCAAAGCACTTTGGCTTTGCGCAATTTGAACCACTTCGCCTGCAATTTCTTCGATGCGGTCAATGGGCACGTCTTTGGTTTTCGACATTTGTTGACCCAGCTTTTGAACTTCTTTGGGGCCTAGGTATTTGAATACTTCTGCGGCCTCTTCTTCGCCCAAGCTAAGCATCAGGATTGCGCCTTTTTGAATGCCAAGTTCGCTTTCTGCCATGGTGTTGATTCCTCGTGGTGCTTTGTCAGGCAGGCCTTAGCCGTTCTGTGTTTCGCCGTTGACCCAGTTTTTTACGATGCTCGCCACAATCTGTGGGTGTTCTTTCGCCAATTGGCGCAGTTTTTCCATTTTTTCCTGGCGATTCATGCCGGGCAGGGTGCCTTCGCGTTGAAGTTGCTCAAGCAACTCTGCGTCGTTGTCGCCGCCCACCTGGTTGGCCAGAAGTGGCATGCGTTGTCCAGGCAACAATTCGGGCCCTTCATCGAACAAATCAACTTCAGCCGGCTTCATCATGGGACGCAGTACACCGAACACCAGAATGGCCGCGATCAGTGCAATCCCAATTGGCATGCCCAGTGATTTCGCCAGGTCCATGGTTTCCTGCTGTGCCCACATGGGGATGGTTTCTTCTTCCACCTTGGTGAAAGCCTGGTTCACCACATTGACCGCGTCACCGCGTTGTTCGTCAAAGCCAATGGCCTGCTTCACCAGGCTGTCTAGTTGGGTGATTTCCTCAGGTGTCAGGGGCACCTGACGTGTTTCACCTTTCGGATCGGTGATTGTTTTGTAATTCACCACCACAGCGGCGGACAAGCGTTCAATTTTGCCCACTTGTGATTTGGTGTACTGCACCGATTTGTCCACTTCATAATTGACGGTGGAGTCTTTGCGGGTGCTGCTGTTGGTTTGCGTGGGTGTGCTGGTGCCACCGTTCACACCGTTGGCCAATGCTTGTTGCGGGTTTTGGCCAATGTTGGCGGCTGCTTCTCCAGGGGGGGTGTTGGCCATCACGCCGGGTATACCTTGTGGGTTGGCATTGCTGCTACCGTCGTTGGATTCGCTGATTTGCTGGCTGCGAATAGTGGCTTGTGTTGTGTCGCCGTTGGGTTTGTAAATTTCATCGGTGCGCTCAGACATGGAGTAGTCCATGTTCGCAGTGACAGTGGCGCGTACGTTCTCGCTGCCAAAGACCGGGCTGAGAATATCAACAATGCGGCTAGTCAGGCTTTGTTCAATTTGATTGGTATAGGCCAGTTGCGTGGGGTTCAAACCACTTTCCAATTGTGTTTTGCCGGTAAGCAGGCGACCAGACTGGTCAACGATGCTGACATCTTCCGGGTTCATGCCTGGCAGGCTTGATGCCACCAAATGCACAATGCCGTTGATTTGCGGTTCGGACAAAGTGCGGCTGCCAAACAGGTTCAGCACAATCGATGCGCTGGGTGTTTGCTTTTCGCGGATGAAAATGGAGGGTTTGGGAATGGCCAAATGCACGCGTGCACTTTGCACCGCTGAAATGGATTGAATGGAACGAACCAGTTCACCTTCCAGCGCGCGTTGGTAATTCACTTGTTCCTGAAACTGGGTAATGCCCAGCTTCTGGTTGTCCATGGCTTCAAAGCCACTCACACTGCCTTTGGGAAGGCCTTGGCTGGCCAGGGCCAGGCGCGTGTCGTACACCTTGTTGGAAGGCACCAGAATGGCAGTGCCTGCGGTGTTGAATTCGTAAGGCACTTTCATTTGTGTCAGTGCTTCAACAATAGCGCCACCGTCTTGGTCGTTCAGGCCGCTGAACAGCACACGGTAGCTGGTCTGGTTGGCCCACATTAGCAGTGAGGCGATCACCGCGATCAGCAATGGCACGCCGATCAGTATGCCCATTTTGTTTTTCTGGGGCAGTTTTGCGAAACGCTGCTGCATATTGGTAATCGGGTTGTTGCCAACCGGGCCGATCACTTCGGGGCTGCTGAGAACTTCTGCCATGGAATACCTGCATGTGGGTTAAATATTGTTCTACCCATGCATTGTGCTTGCTGGGGTGCGCAAGCAATTCGGTAAAAAGGGGGCTTTAACGGCACCTATTTTAAAAACTTGAGGGTTGTGTTTAAAAAATAAGGGGAGTTTTGCCCCTTGTTTGTGGCAATGGCTTGCTCCACTTGCCTGTACAAAGAGAGGGTAGAAACAAAAATTCCGCGTTGGAGTAATTCATGATCGACAAAATGGGGGCCGTGAGTGGCCTGTTAAGCAGCGCGGTAACGGATGCAATCAAGAGCCCGTCGCTGACCAGCAAGCCGCAGGCTTTGGACCAGGCTTCGTTCGCGGATGCAATCGCCAAGGCCTTGGAAAGCGCCAGTCTGTCGGCTGACAAGGCTGCTGACCTGGGCAAGCGTTTGCAGATGGATGACCCCACTGCCTCGGTTGAAGAAACCGTGATTGCCATGAATACTTCATCGCTGCAATTCACAGCGGTGGTTCAGGCCCGAAACAAAATTCTCCAGGCCTACAACGACATCATGAACATGCCTGTGTAATGTTCTGAATTCGTTCTGAATTCCAGACAGGCTGTGGCACAATCCAGTTCATCGATCCCATTGATGAACTGGAGCCTGGCCCATGATTGCACCTTTCCCGATTGCCCGTGACAACCGCGCTGAAACCGCAACAGACCTGGTGATGTTGCCTCAGCTGGCCAACCGGCATGGTTTGATTACGGGAGCAACCGGTACGGGTAAAACAGTCACTTTGCAGGTGTTGGCTGAAGCTTTTTCACGAATGGGCACGCCAGTGTTCATGGCCGATGTGAAAGGCGACTTGACCGGTATTTCCCAGCCCGGGAAAACTTCTCCGAAATTTGAAGAGCGTCTGAAAATGACTGGCATTCCTGTGCTGGAATTTGCAGGCAGCCCGGTGACTTTGTGGGATGTGTTTGGTGAACAAGGCCACCCGGTGCGCGCCACCATCTCCGACATGGGCCCTTTGTTGCTGGGCCGTTTGCTGGGTTTGAACGACACGCAAGAAGGCGTGTTGAACCTGGTATTTAAAATTGCGGACGACAACGGCATGCTGTTGCTGGATTTGAAAGACCTGCGCGCCATGTTGCAGTACGTGGGTGAAAATGCCAAGCAGTTCACCACCGAGTACGGCAATATTTCTTCGGCTTCGGTGGGCGCCATTCAGCGCGGCCTGCTGGCCCTGGAGGGGCAGGGGGCTGACAAGTTTTTCGGTGAGCCCATGTTGAACATTGATGACCTGATGCAAACCGATTCCAATGGGCGCGGCATCATCAATATTTTGGCGGCCAACCAGCTGATGAATTCGCCGAAGTTGTATGCCACCTTCCTGTTGTGGTTGTTGTCTGAACTGTTTGAGAATCTTCCCGAAGTAGGCGATGTCGAGAAACCCAAAATGGTGTTTTTCTTCGATGAGGCGCACTTGCTGTTTACTGATGCACCCAAACCCCTGATTGAAAAAGTCGAGCTGGTGGTTCGCCTGATTCGTTCCAAAGGTGTGGGTGTTTATTTCGTAACCCAGAATCCGCTGGACGTTCCCGATTCCGTGTTGGGCCAACTGGGCAACCGCGTTCAGCACGCCTTGCGGGCCTTCACCCCGCGCGACCAGAAAGCGGTGAAAGTGGCGGCGGAAACCATGCGCCCGAATGCTGGTTTGGACATTGAAGCGGCCATTACTGAACTGGGCGTGGGTGAAGCCTTGGTCAGTTTTCTTGATCCCAAAGGCACGCCAAGCCCCACATGTCGCGCCTGGGTGTATCCACCTGCCAGCAAGTTTGGCCCGGCCAGTCCCGAGCAATGCAAGGAATTGATTGCGAATTCGTTGGTGGCGGGTGTTTACGAAAAAACTGTAGACCGTGAATCGGCTTTCGAAATGTTGAAGGCGCGCACCGAGCAGGCGATGGCGGCGCAGGATGCCGCGGAAACACCCGCTGCTCAGGGCACTCAAACTGCCGAGGAAAAAAGCACTTTGAGTGGCTTGGGTGACATGTTGTTTGGCACCAGCGGAGCAGGTGGGCGCAAACGCCAAAGTGTTGCAGAAACCATGGCAAAAAGCGCGGCACGCAGCATCGGCTCACAAGTGGGTCGCGAGCTGATGCGCGGCATTTTGGGTTCTCTTTTGGGTGGCAGCAAGCGGCGCTGACCAACAGAACTTAGTCGATCGAATGCAGGTTGGCGCGTTGCCTGCGTTCGGTTGCCAGCAAAAAGCGTTGCAAGCGGCGCTCGGAACCCCGTTCCAGTGTTTTCATCTCGCAACCCAGCTGAACCATTTCAGGGTGGTCTGCCATCGGCTTGATGTTTCGCACCACCAGTTCAACCAACATACTGCCTTCGCCGTCGGGAAGGGTTAGGCGAACGTCTGGAATGACTTCTCCAGCCTGATGAAGACTGGGCGATGTTTGCAAAGACAAGCCGCAACCTGCCAGGCTGATGTCGATCAGGCTGATTGGACTATTCACCGCCGGAATTTCGAGTTTGACCTGTGAGTTCAATTCTTCATCGGCCATGACCCGGAAGTAATTGCGCCGTTGCAGACGAACAATTGTTTTGGGAATGGCAATGCGCAAGGCGTCGGCCCCTTGATACTGGCTTTGCAAAATACCCACGCCAGCAAACTGCACTTTAACGCCATCGGGAAAGCTCACCATGACGTAGGCAGTTGAGGCATTGCAATTGCTGCTCAAGGCTTTTTCATAGGGTGTGCCCAGCCACATCAGGCCAGTGGTCCAATCAATATTCAGTATTTCGGTGACAAACTGGGTGTGATCAGATTGCAGATAAACATAAAGCTCATGCTCGTCTTCATCGATGGTGGTGAGGAGTTTGCGCAGAGTGGGTACTGCACTCAAACTGAATTCCTCGAGCAGCTTTTGATCGCGTTCAGGCGCGATACTGGTGTTGTGACTCATGACTTTCCCTCTGTACTGAATTCTTTGTTTTCTATTTGATACACCCAAGCCAACAATTCCGCAATTGCCTGGTACAGCCCAGGTGGAATTTGTTGGTCCAGATCGACATTCATCAGCAACGAGACCAGCTCGCGGCTTTCATGAACAAATACGCCAGATTCTTTGGCTTTCTGGATAATTTGTTCTGCAATCAAACCCTGACCTTTGGCCACAACCTTCGGTGCGCCAGAGTGTTCAAGGTAAGCCAGTGCCACGGCTTGTTGGGGGCTCAGTTTATTCGCCAATTTCAAACCCCGTGGGTACCATGAACTGGCCGTGAACCAGCTTTAATCCTTTGTCATCCATGGCTTGCCGAAAGGTTTGCCAGTGGGGGTCAATGGCCTGTTTGCTGCGTGCCGGCCCGGTAATTTGTACATCACACTGTGAACCTACCATGCGCACTCGAACATTCAGTTCACCCAAATGAGCCATGTCCAGTTTCAGGCGTGCAACCCAGGGGCGGGCTGCTTCTTCGTTGTTCTGTTCTTCCTGGTCGCTTGCCTCTTCCGTGTCGGGTTCAATGTCAATTTGAACCGGGTGCCCCAATAGGCCACTGAGCGCCAATGAAATCCGATTGTTGTCCAGCGCGGCCAGTTGTGCGGTCACCAGTTTCACCGACTGGTCAACGGCTGCCGGGTTCAAACCTTTTTCCGAAATCACCTGGTCTTGCCCAAACCGGGCTTGGGGTTCTTTCGCAATTTGATCGGTGCTGCGTTGCCCATTGGCCCACTGTTGCAGGTGCGATTCATAAAACAAACCGCTGTTTTCAACAGCTGCACTCACCTGCCGCGCCAACACGCCTGCAAGGCTGTTGTTCAGGTTGCTCAATGTGTTCACACTCTGGGTTTGCTGTGCCTGGCTTTGAGGTGTGGTTTGCGCCACGGCGCGGGTATTGGGCGTTGTATTGTCGGGGTCAGCCAGCAAGACGCCGGTCAGGTTGGTTTGTGTTTGAAACTGGGTGCTCAATTGCTTCAGGCTGGTCATCACCGAAGTGGAAACTTGCGTGGTTGCCCCTTGTCCCAAGCGCTCAAGAAGTCCAATCAGCCGTGCGGTGCCCGAAAGCCGGTCCACGAAACTGGGAGAATCCTGTGCCTCGCCATCGTCGACACTGACTGGAAGCGTGGTGAGCAGGTTGCGGGCATCGGCTATCTTTTTACCGCCGCTGGCACCACCTGCGGACAAATCATCGCCTTTGCCGGACAGTGCAAAGGCGACTGTGACCATTTCGCCCGCCGTGAGCTGTCGCCCAGGGGGCAATTTAACCTGAATATTCTGGCCTGCAAACTCAAGTTCAGCTTCATTGCCAGGCCCGCCTTTCACCACACGCACCAAAGCGGTTTGCCCGGCAAGCTGTTGGGCCTGTGGCAGCGGGAGTTGGCGGGTCAGTATGGCAACAACGGGCGCAATTTCGCCTTTGCCCGAGGAAACGCGATCGCCCGGATTGGATTGAAGTACGGAGTTGACGTTGGGTGGAGCTGATTTAACCGGGGTTAATGCCATGTCTCACACCCGTTGCTTTAGCGCAATGGCTTAGTTGGATCCGTAAGAGTTGCTGAGTTTCTGCGAGTTGTTGGCTGCGCGAAGAAATTCTTCCAACTGCTTAAGGCGGGGTTCGGTGATGTCACGAATGGCAGCATCGTCGGCCAGAATCTTTTTCAGATAACCAATGTGCTGACTGCGTTCCTTTTCATTCAATTCGGTTTGTTGCGCTTCCTTGATGGCTTGAAGCTCGTGGATCAGCTTCGAGCACTGCTCTTCGGCAGCACACAACTCATCCCAATTGCCGGCCTTGGCCGAATCAAGCATCACCTGGCTTTGATTCGCTATGGCGGCGTACAGCTTCATGATTGCACCGTTGTTGTCTGTCGCGAAGATCATGGTCGAGAGCGGTCCTAAGTCGTTGTTATGATTTGGTGGCGGTCTGGCCGATTTCCAGCCAGGCAGTACGCAGGTCATCGAGCAAGGCGATGCAGGTGTCCATGCGTTCCGGACTGTTTTGGGCGTTGGCCAAAATCAGTTCTTTGCCAATGTAGTCGTACAAGGAAAGCAGTTGCTGGGCGAGGGCTCCACCAGCGTTCACGTCGAGCGATGCGGTCAATCCGTCTTTGATGATGCGCAGCGCCTTGTCCACCGACTTGGTTTTCATCTCGATGTTTTGCATTTCCAGGTAAATTTTGGCCTTGCGAATGGCCTCAATGGCCCCTTCGTAAAGCATCACAATGAGGCCATGGGGTGAGGCACTGTTGATGCCCGTTTCCAGTCCTACTTGTGCGTATGCTTTTGCGCCGTACATCATGGTGCGTTCACTTGGTGATTTGTCTTAAACAAATAGTAGGGCTTGCGCCCCCTGTTTGATCCGACTAAAAACAGGGGTTTTAGGGCACAGTTCCGCGCTTACCGCTATTTGGCCAAGGCGGCCAGTTGCTGGCTTAAATAAGAACTTGTCTGCTGCATGCTGGCCAGCATGGAATCCAGCGCCGTGAATTGGGCTCGGTAGCGCTTTTCAACCTGTTCAAGTCGAAGGTTGATTCTATCTTCCTGATCGTCCAGGCGAGACTTTCTGCTGGTCAGTCCGTCGGTTCTTGACACTAGGCTGCCGCCTTCATCTGTCAGGCTGCCTATCCAGTCGCTAAGACGTTCTGCAAGGCCCTTGCTGAAGGTAATCGAGCCCATGTTGCCGCTAGCGCCTTGAACCACTGAAAATTGCAGACCCTCGCTGGCATTGCCAGTTGCGCCGGTCAAAACATTACCCACGCCTGTGCCTGCCACACCGTTGATGGTGCCTGCAATTGTGTTGCTGCCATCGTAAGCCGTGCTCACATTCACTGCATAAGTGCCTTCCTGGGTCATGTTGCTGGCACCCAGGTACTTTACACGCGCATCGGTGGTGGTTGCAGTGTTGGTCAAAACCTTTTCCAAAATGGAAGGGTCTGCGGCCACGGCTGAGTCCAGTTTGCTTTTGTTGAGCGACAAAACACCGTCTTTGTCAAAACTCAAACCAATGTCACTCAAACCAAGGCCGTATTGGGCAACTTGCTCGCGCAGAATATTGCGAAGGCCACGTTCGAGGGTGGATGGCGTTGTTTCCTTGGACAGCGTAGCGTCTTTCTGCTGTTGATCTTTCAGGTTGCCCCGAATCTTGTTGTAGGCGGTAACAAAGCCGTCCAGCGTTGTTTTTAAAGCTGTGTCGTCTAAGCCTACTTCCAGATTCACTGCGGTAGTTGTAACTGCTTTCAGGTTAAGACTCAGGCCCTCAACGGCGTCGGTTACCGTGTTGCTGGCCTTGCTGACCGCCAGGTTGTTGATGGTGAAGTTGGCGTTCTGTGCCACTTGAAGCGAACTGGCATTTTTGCCAGCCCCCACCGCTGCGGTGGGATCAAAAGCCAATCTGGACAAACCCGCAGTGTCTGTGTTGTTGCCATCGGCGTCTGCTACTTCCAGTTTGAAACCATTAACGGCACCCGTGTCTTTGCTGGTCAACACCAAACGGGAGCCGGTGCCATCGTTGATGATGGATGCGGTAACGCCAGCGTCGGAATCATTGATGGCTTGTCGAATGCCGTTCAGAGTTTGCTGACCAGTGCCAATATTAATGGTTACCGGGGTTTTGTCTGCATTGTTGGTGAATGTGTTGCTACCAGAATCGTAACTGCCCAGTGTGATTGTCAGGCTGCCTGTGCCCACAGTGGTGTCGGCGGTGGCCACGCTCGATGCAGCAACACTTTGGGCTTTGGCCAGTTGACTGACCTGAATGCTGTAGGTGCCCTTTGCTGCTGTGGCGCTGGCTGTAGCCGCCACCTGTTTGTCGTCGCTGGAGGTGACTTTTAGCGGATTCAGGTTACTCAAATTACTGAGTTTGTCGGCTGCAGATTTCAGGTCTGCAAATGAATTCTTGATGATGCCGTAAATTGAAATCTTGGTATTGATCGCCGTGCGTTCCTGACTCACCTTGGTCAAGGGAATTCGCTCGGCGGCCATCAAGGAGCTGATGATGCCCTCAATGTCCAATCCAGAACCGATGCCTGCCGATGAAATTCCTACCATGATTTATTCCCCTTGTTGCGTTCTAGACTTCACGTGACATGAGAACGCCTTGCATTTTCTCGATGGCTTTTGCGATCTTCAGCATTTCAACCGATGGAATTTGTTTCAACACTTCCTGGGTTTCCCTGTCCACAATTTGAACAATCGGTTTGCCGTTGTCGCTGTCGACTAAAAACTTCAGGTTGGATTGATTGCTGGTCAGTGCGGCGTTTGCCTTCTGAACCACTTCAAGCACCTCGCTCACGCTCAACTCAGCTCGTTCTCCCATGGGTGATTTGACTTCCATGTTTTGAACCGGTTTGGTGTTCGTTGCGTCCTGCGGTTTTTGCAGGGCAGTTGCATAATCAGCCATGTTTGAAATGTTCATTTTCGCCACCTTTGCGAATTTTACGAGGCCACAACAAGCCCCCATGACTTGATTAACGGCAGGTTTAGGGGTTTTCTTTAACGTTAAAAGCCCGGTGAGCTTGATTCACCGGGCTTTTTGTTTGATTTAAACCCACTTTTGGCGGGTTCTTGTCACTGATCAGACTGGGTCTGAATTAACGCAGCAGGCTCAACACGTTGTTGGGCAGCTGGTTGGCCTGTGCCAACATGGCGGTACCGGCCTGTTGCAGAATCTGTGAACGGGTCAGGTTCGCAGTTTCCTTGGCAAAGTCTGCGTCCATGATTCGGCCACGGGCAGAACTCAGGTTGCTGCTGGTGGTTTCCAAAGAGCCAACCACTTGTTCCAGTCGGCTCAAACCAGCACCCACTGTTGCACGCAAGTTGGTGATGTCGTCAATCGCGGTGTCAATGGTGTCGATCGCGGTTTCTGCGTTGGCGGCGGTATCTACACCACCGAAGGCAGTCACGATGGCGGCTTGAGTTGCGCCACCCAGGGTGGTTTGCAGGTCGTTACCGGCAGCCAAGCCATCATCAGTCAGGTTCACGTTCAATGTGTCGGCTGCGTCATTGCCAGAACCGATCTGCAGTTCTACTGACTTCTGTCCAGCAGAAAACACGTTGTTGTCGTTGAAGGTTGTACCGGTTGCAACGCGGCCCACTTCGTTGGCCAGTTCGGTGAATTCACGGTTCAGGTTCAAGCGGTCGGTGTCGTTCAGTGTGCCGTTTTTGGCCTGAACACCCAATTCACGCATGCGTTGCAGGTTGTCGGTAATTTTGCCCAGTGCGCCGTCGGCCACTTGCAACAATGAAATACCGTCGTTGGCATTGCGTGCTGCCACGTCGAAGCCGCGAATTTGAGCGGTCATTCGTTCTGCAATGGCCAGGCCAGCTGCATCGTCTTTCGAGCTGTTAACACGCAAGCCAGAAGACAGGCGAGCGATCGAAGTTTCAAGGGAACCGGCAGAGCGGCTCAGGTTGTTTTGTGCACCCAGTGAAGGGGCGTTTGTATTGATGCCTAACATTTAGGACCTCCTAGCGGTTAAATTGACAGAACCTTTGTGAAGGGTTTTGTCGCTTTGGGTTAGATAACCCTTGTACAGTTTCTTTTACTGACAATTCGTTTAACGGAGGTTTTTAATCAAACTTAAGTGAATTAATTAAATAAATTAAATCAAATTTAATGACCTAGAAAATACAAAAAGATTATCCACCCCGAAGGGAGGATAATCTTCAATTTTCTGTTCTGAGCGATTGTTTTACATCATTACTGCAACAGGCTCAGAACGTTGTTGGGCAACTGGTTGGCCTGAGCCAGCATGGCGGTGCCGGCCTGCTGCAGAATCTGCGAGCGGGTCAGGTTGGCCGTTTCCTTGGCAAAGTCAGC
>Ga0164290_1000872_pt1 | contig 70702 bp, 57 predicted proteins | sample Micstemetagenome_FD_108782 | JGI IMG/M metagenome (GOLD analysis project Ga0164290, IMG submission 108782) | Contaminated culture microbial community from soil near Moab, Utah, USA - Microcoleus steenstrupii SON62 (Illumina Assembly) | ecosystem: Environmental > Terrestrial > Soil > Soil crust...
ATCCCCACGGGCAGGCCACACTACCCGGTTGTGAGTGTAACCACCACCGTTAAGAGCCTGCACTGCAGGGTGGGGGCTTCGGTAACGGTAGTGGATGGGGTGGTGCTGAATGTGCTGAAGTGATAAAATATCTAATAGTATCCTTTGTCCTTGTTGGTTTCTTTACGAATCTTTTTCGCTTGATTAAACGCAGTGATTATTGGAGATTGGTTCGTGGGGACACGAACCAAGGCGGAGCCCTTCGTTTTGGTGGGACAATAAGTACATCTTGAAATTGGCAGAAAACAAACTGGGCAAATCAGGGTATCTCAATAAGAAATTTTTTTACAGTGTGGGAAACGAAGGGATCAACGAACCAAATTCATTTCACACAGATGTATTGAAATTTGATAGTTTGATGGTGAATAGCGCACCGAAAGGGCTCTTATATAAATACAAAAGCTACCCGGAAGAAAGCCACATGAGCGAACCAATAGTTGCTTATTATGACGCCTTGCGGTTTATTTACAAGGACTGGGAGCTTCCTTTGAAAAAATGATAAGTTCATTCAGCATCGCTTACCGTAAGGCGGATTCAAATCACCGGTAGACGCAAACGCTTTGCGCTGGTTGTTTCTTCACAGACCTTTGCGCTTGATTAAAACGCATAGTGAATTAGTGTAGGTATGGATTGTGTCCTGATTCCCTGAAACCTCTTCCATCGAAAACTGCTACTCTATAAATTATAAGATTTCCAGCAATGTCTCTCAATGAGCCAATGAGCGAGGCTGAGGACGTTGCGTTTATTAGTACCTCAACTTCCGGCGTACGCAGCCTTACTATCGAACAAAATGGAAGAAACAGAGGTTGCTTGAAAAAAAGGGGGGAAATCGTTACCTTAGTATAGAATAAAATTCACATTTTAACTAATAAGATGCATTTATAACAGGTTGATTATTAATGTTTAAGTAATACTGTAACCTGATTGCATTATAATATATAGATACAATGATTGAGTACACAGACATAATTGAATTGATAGGTAAAAAAGACCCAAAAGGTCTTGAAGAGCTGTATAATGTTTATGGCAGTCGGTTTTATACCTATTCAATTACGAGATGGAATTTAACGGAAGATGAAGCATGGGATGTAGTGTACAAAACACTTGAAACATTAGTTTTAAAATTATCGAATTACAAGTTTGAATCTAAAGCCCGTTTCGAAGGGTTTTTATTTAAAGTCCTTGTAAATTTTTTAAGACAATCTTTCAGGGCTAAACGTAGCCAGCATGAAGGAGAGATTGAATTTGTGGATTTGAATAGCGAAGATGAAATGCCGTATTACATCAGTAAGCATATTCATAAAAATGCTTTTGCTGAATATTATAAAACAGAATTGGTTGAAAGTCCCAATTTAATACTGTTGAATGATGCTTTAGGTCAATTAGAGCAGTCCGATAAGGATATTTTATTATTGAGGGCACAAAATTATTCTTACGATGAAATTGCTGTGCTACTTAAAATTGATAATAACCAATTGAAAGTAAAGCACCATAGAGCAAAACAAAAGCTAATGAATATTATTAATGAAAATCAAAATAAATAATCATGAACACTCCAAATAAAATAGATACTCTTGACGAAGCACTAAGGGTCATTTTTTTAGAGAGTGCTAAAGAGGGCAAAGACATTAATTCAGAACAGGAAATGAAGCAAATATTATCATCTGCAAATTTTGTAATGAGCGATGCTAAGAAAAATTTATTACTGGAAAAATTGAATGCTGTTAGTACTTCTCTATCATTTGGTCAGTTATTGCAAAAAGTAATCATTGAAATGGGTATAAATGTAGTAACTGTTGCAGAGAAGTCTAGCTTGCCCGTTGATATTATAGAGAGCTTAAAAAGCGATTCTCTATACACTAATAATATTCCGATAAAGTTGTTTAAAAACCTTGTTTCGTTTTTAAATATCCCATTTAAAGCAGTAGAAGAATCAGTAAGGAAAACTTTTGAAATATTACAAAGCCCAGCTGCCGCTAAAAGTGATTCTTTTTCAGGTTTCAGCCCTGCATTTCGCAAAGGGTATTATGCGTCAAGAGAATCACTAACAAAAAATACTCCTGCAACCGATGGAAAGGAATTATTTGAAAATAAAGAATCCTTAGAAAAATATTTAACAAGATTAAATGAACTTATGAATAGTTAATGTATGTCAGTTAAATGGTCATATACAGCAGTTAATACATTAAAGCAATGTAATAGAAAATATTACTTCTCAAATGTATTAGCCACACACGGCAGGAAAGTTCCGGTGCGTAGAAAAGCATACGAATTAAAAAGTATGCAAAATCTTACCATGTGGAGAGGTAGTGTGGTAGATAAGTTTATGGAAACTGTTGTTATCCCATTAATAAATGAAAAAGCGAATCTCGATTTTGATGCATTAGCAGACCAGGCTGTTGCATTAGCAAAAAGACAATATCAATATTCTTTGTTGGAGGTTTATACAGACCCCCATACTAGTAAAGGAGATGTTGGGACCGATTTTTGCATTTTAGATATTCATGCACAAGGTGTAGAATATAAGGAAGAAGATATCACTGAAGCTTACAATGTTATACATCAGGCAATAATAGGATTACAATATATTTCAATGCCTGATGGACAGCTATTGATTAACTACTTAAAACAATGCAATGCACTAACCCCAAACGTAAACAATTGGGCGGTCTATATTGAGAATGCAATGGTGAAACCACAGATTGACCTTATTGCATTAAAGAATTGGAAACCCGTAGTAATAGATTGGAAGCTTTCGGCGAGTTACACTTCCGATTACGCAAACCAATTAATTATATGTGGTATCACAGTATATCTTAAAAGGTTGGAAAAAACGGATAAACCGAAATATGAGTATGCAGATATAAAGTTGTTTGAAGTGAATTTATTAAGCGGTATTGTAAAAGAACATGAATTTGCTGAAGATAAAATTAACCGCATTATTGATGATATAAATCTTACAAGTCAGGATATATCGTTGCTAACTGGTAAGGTTGAGGAAATTGACATTGAAGATTTTGAATTAACAGATGATGAAGTTTCCTGTAAGTTTTGTAATTACCGTTTGCTATGTTCATATCTATTGTTAAATAATAATAATTACGATGAGAAATCATACACTGAATTTGTACAAAGTAACCAACTTGCCTGAATTGGATTTTTCCTACAAGCTGGTTGAATTTGATTTGCAATCAATTGATGGTAAAGAGGATTTATTCAATAAGCAGTTACAAAAAATTGCTCAGAAAGTATCATCTGTAACAGGTGGGCCTGCGGCTATCATAAAAAGGAACGGCAAATTTTGCATTGCGATTCCTGCGGATAGAAATTTTGGAGAAATGAATATAGATGTAACACCTTTTAATGTACGGGTTAAATTGTTACAGGAAGTCTACCATATTCAATCTGCAAACATCAAAAATGACAGCATCGATGTGATATATAAGTTTTTGGAGTTTGAAATAAGAAGGCAGTTAAGTAACAATAATCAATTATGGAAATTGAACACCAGCCAGTTCTTCTTTAAAAGACCAATCTTTTCAAGCGAGGAATCAACCATAGAAGTTTTTGGAGGATTTACATTTAAGTTGATACGCTTAGGTGATGGTAGCTTTTATATATGCTTTGATTTAACTACAAAATATATAGACAAGCATTACTTATCCCACTATGTAAAAACAGATAATGCAACTGCAATTGGTTCAAGATTCAGAGGCAGAAGAGTTTTATATCAGAATGGAGATGATTGGTACACAGCAGAAATCGCAGGGTTTGGTAAATCAATAAAGGAGCATGAGTTTACAAGAGATGGTGTAAAGTTTAATGTATTTGATTACATAAATAATAAAACAAAAAACCATTTCTTTAAGGCTGGAAATATTATGAAACCTGGAGACATTACATTTTTGTATACATACCCGGGCAGAACAATGGAAGAACACAACGGTGCATCATCATTGGCAAAAATATTGTACAATACAAGCGATACTGAGGTAAGGGCTTTACATAAATTTTCAATTAAAGACCCTTCCAGGAGGTTTGAATCAATTGGTAAGAATATTACTAATTATTTTCAAAACATAACCTTTAATAGAAAGGGCGTAAAAATTTCTAACCAGCCGGTGGTTGAGCAGGTAAGAAATTTTTATATGCCGGAGTTAAAGTATAATAACGATAAAATTCTTAAAGTAGGTGCTCCATTTACAGGTGCATCAGCACCGCTAAGAGAATTTGGGGCAGAAAGAAAGCAATTTATTATTGAGAATGAAGTATTGAATAAATCACCGTTTGACGAACAATACCTTATCGTTCCCGATTATTTGGACAAATTGTTGGTGGAAGGATTTAAAAAGAATACAGAATGGCAAATAAAAAAACTGGCACCGGCTTTTACTGGTTTTAAAGTTATCCGCTATAGAGTAAAAGAAAACCAGGCAGCAACTTATCAAATACAGGAAATAGAAAAATTGCTGCAGCAACAAAATGCGTTGAGTGGGTTTGCTTTATTTATTCTGCCTGATTTAAGTTACGATTCAAAGAGGCATATCAAAAATTTCCATGATTGTCTTAAAAGCAAATTTTATCCGGGGCTTAAAGTACAATGTGCCTCAGCTTCTTAAATAAAATCGTTTTTTCATTCTTTTGAAACTGCTGAAAAAAAGGGGGTATATGAATACAGGGTGCCGGAAGCAGCTAAGCCGAAATTCAGGTCCTATTTATTTAACCTGGTAATGGAGCATCTTATTGTAAACAGGAAATGGCCATTTGCCTTAGCTAAAAATTTACATTACGATATCTATATTGGCGTTGATGTACATGATAGGTATGCAGGCTTTACTTTCTTTTTCAAGAATGGTGAGCAGATATATTTTTCAACAGAACAGGTTCCCAAAAAGAACAGGTCTCAAAGAGCAGAAAAACTAAAGGCGGCACTGCTTTATAAAATGATATGCGAAAAACTAAAATTGTACATAACAAAATATGCAATCAACCCGAATGGAATTATCATTCTGAGAGATGGCAGAAGCTTTGGAGAAGAAGAAAAAGCATTGGCTAACGTAATTAATTCTTTAAGTGCCGACGGAATGATAAATACAGATGTTTTGAAATATGCAGTAGTGGATTTACATAAGCAAAGTGCCATTCCTTTAAGGTTAGCATCTCAAACAAACAGCTACAACAATTTAGAAAATCCAATTTCAGGAGCATATAAAATGATTGGCCAGGCAGAAGGATTTATTTACAATACTGGTTTTCCTTTTCAAATAAAAGGGACTGCAAAGCCTTTACATCTTTCTTTAAAAGCCGGTAATGTTGAGTTTTTGAAAGTAATGGAGGATGTATTTTGTCAGAGCATGTTAGCATTCTCTGCACCTGATAGAAGCAATTCATTACCGGTAACTATAAAACTGATTGATACACTTTTAGAACCCTTGTCAGCAACAGCAGATGTGGTTGAAGAAGATGAATTTGAGGAAGCCTAATTAATAACTATTAAAAAATTATTATGAGCGACATAAGTGTTTTATCCAATCAATATGACAAATTAGTTTCAACTTCTGAAAAGGTAAACAATTCCGTAATAGCCTTTAAAAAGAAAAGTATTTTAAATGACGATGCAAATAAAGTAAAGTATCCGAAATTAAAAATTACTGCAGAAGAGCTTGATGTGGCAAAGTCAATTCTGGTGTTATTTCTTGAAAATATCCAAAGATTGTTAGAAGATGATTATATGGAATCTAATTTTATTCCGGTAACCGTTCTGGAAGATTATAAGCAAAGGTTATCAGTTAATCCTTATTTGAAAGAAGACTTAAAAAAATTATTGGAATTATTAAAACAAAATCAACCTGTTGACGAAGAAAACATAACAGTACTGGACACAATTTTATTAATACTTGATAATGAAAGAAGTTCATTATTTAAAAAACTTAGAACTGCAAGAGGATGATTCCATTTATCAAAGGTATATTTTATGACCAGTCAAACAGGATTACAAAAATGTTGTCTGACCTTACGTCTTCTGGAATAAACAAGGAAATTGATAAAACATTCCTTGATAAAACCGTGCAGATGCTGGAGGAATTGAATGTTGATATACAGCAGCTCGTTAATTCTGGAGACCTTGATGTTGATCTGCTGGCCAATTACAACATAATAAGGTACAATACATTTCATGAACGTCTGTTGATGATTGAACTTTTCCGGTATCTGGTAATCATAAACTACGATACTCCTGAAGAATATTTTAAGAAAAAAATCAACCGAATATATGAAGAAATAAATTGCTTGCAAAAGCAACCCATAGTTACCACAATAAGTAATTCAGAAAATTACTATTGGGCATTACCAACCTATGATATAATAGCGGTACCAACAGGAGAAGAAAGAAACCTGTTGAATTTACCCGACCTGTATCATGAAATGGGGCACTTGATATATAACCAGTATGAACCTTATTTAAATGGAGCAATTGAAGCAAACATCAATCAGTATTACGACGATGAAATTCAAAGAGTAGATGCAGAAGACAGAGACCCAAAATTGAAACCTTTTTTTCGGGAAAAGAAATCAGGTTGGATTAATGGTTGGATAATGGAATTTACTTGTGATTTTATTGCCACTTATTTAGTTGGTCCTGCATACGCATGGACAAATTTGAAACTAACAACTTTAAGCAGTGGTAAAGACAGGATATATGCAGATTCACCAAGTCATCCATCAGATGAATCAAGAATGAGAGGTATTTTCTTTATGCTCAAATTAATGGGGCATACAGCAGAATTAACTCAAATAGAAGAAAGTTGGAAAGAGTTTTTAGCAGCTTCAAATAATCCCATACCATCCAATTATAATTTTATTTTTCCTCAATCAATTATTGAACAGCTTGCAAAAAATGTATTTGCCGGTTGCCAAACAATTGACCTTAGAACATACAACGACCAGGTTACAAAATTTGGAAATCCTATCTCCAAAATATTAAACGATGCCTGGAATGAACTTTTTAATAACCCTGATAATTTTCATGCATGGGAAGAAGAAAGGATTAAAGAAATTGGAGGTTTATTTTAAACAAGTCATTCAAAGTAATTTCAACCAATACAGTAAATAACTCGGCTTATATTGCTCTCCGCATTTTCTCAGGTATTCACGAGTTTTCGCTCTTTTTCCCAGGTTCGTGACTTCATGAACCTCCCCGCTAAATAAAACGCATTGTTATTGGTATAGATTTGGTTCGTGGTGATATGTAAAAGGCGAACGGACACGAACTAAGGCGAGGTGTTCTTCTTCTCTTTCACTGAAAGAAAAGAAGAACAAAACGAGTTCACAAGGATGCTGCCATAAAATAATTCTTTGCCTTGGTTCGTGTCTTCACGAACCTCCTCGCTTTAATAAAAGGTCGCCATTGGTTTGTAGTACAAGTGAGTGACACAACGATGTTGCCTTAAAATACATCCGTTGCAGCCATCACTGCCCCAAATACCTCCCCCTCATCTCATCATAAACCTTTATAAACTCATTCGATTTCCCCTTCCAGTCAAATATCGCTTCCCAGGTACTTAGCGGCTCCCAAATACAAGTGCCTTTGCCCCTGCCATTGGGTAATTCAAAAACGAGTTTGTTTACTTCTTCTTTTTTAGCAGAATATTCCACTACGATGATGTCTTTATCATAGCGGTTGATGAGGTCATGCATATTGTCCCGCAGATCATCCAGTGTGCCATGCCATTTGGGATAGTAGGAGAGACCGATCACATCGAAGGGTACTTGTCTTTTGATCATGTTATCATAAAAGAAAACCGTTTCATCATTTTGTCCGCCCAGGGCCACATGCAGCATGATGATGGTGGCAGGCTCCACTGCTTTTACGGCGGCGATGCCGGCGTTGATCAATTGCGCCAGCGAATCCACACTACTGATACTTCCTTCTGGCCATACCATACCATGATTGATCTCGTTGCCTATCTGCACCATATCAGGAGAAGTGCCTTGTTGTTTTAATTCGGTCATCACCTGCAGGGTATAATCATACAAGGCTTTTTTCATTTGGTCAAAATGCATTCCCTTCCAGGCGGCTGGTTTGTATTCATGTCCAGGGTCGGCCCAATAATCGCTGTAATGAAAGTCAAGCAAAAATTTCATGCCGGCTGCTTTCACCCTTTTAGCCATGGCCTTGGTATGTTCCAGGTCGCAAAATCCTTTGCCGGGCGAGTAGCCGCTGTCGTGAGCAGGATCATTAAAGATGCGGAGACGGATATAATTAAAACCATGTGCTTTCATTATTTCGATCGCATCATTTTCCACGCCATTGTCACTGAATTTGATTCCTTTCTTTTCCAGTTCGGGTAAAAAAGAAATATCAGCACCCATCATTTTGGTAGCGGGTTGTGTTTTGGTGGCTGCACCGGTGAGTGCGTATTTTTTATCCACGGTAATACTTGCTACGGATGCTGGTGACACCGTGACAATATCTGTACTGCCTGCTTCCATCGAGGGAGCTATTGCTTCAAAGTGAATGGTTCCGGCTGTTGCAGTGCCTTGCAGGATCACCTGGCATTTACCATTGAACGCACTGCGTTGCCAGGCGCCGTCCACGCATTTATCCGGCTCATGACTACTGGGATCACCATTGCCAACCCCAATGATCTTTCCCGGGCCGCTGATGTTAAAACGTATCATATTATTGGAGTTGGGCACTTCTCTTCCTTCCCTGTCAATAATGCTGATGTTTAATACCGTTACGTCTTTGCCATCTGCCATCATCGTGGTTTTGTAAGGTGTTACCACGATCTCTGCAGGAGCACCAGTGGTTTCTACCTTGGCTGTTAGTTTCTTTCCCTGCCCGGATGGGTCGTTCAGGCGGGCTTTCTTGTATGCAATGGCTTCCAGCTTACCGGGAGCATAACTAACGGTCCACCGTAAGTGCCCATTGCGTGGCATCTCTTTTTTGCCCAGGGTTTTGCCATTTAAAAACAATTCTACATTATCTGCATTGCTGTTTACCCACACCTCCACCTGTTTGGCTGGCTGTCCCCATTTTACGGGCCAGTTCCAGTGCGGCGAAATATTCAATACATCCTTATCCGTCCACCAGCTTTGGTAGTAGTAATAGTTATTTTTTGGAAAGCCACATACATCCATCACCCCAAAATGCGAATTGATATTGGGCCAGCTAAAGGGCGTGGGTTCACCTCGGTAGTCAAAACCTGTCCAGATAAATCCACCGAGCCAATAGTTGTTGGCTGCTGCCAGTGTCCACCAGGTTTCTGCCTTACTGGCCCACCAGGGTGCGGTACTATCATGATCTGGCAAATAACCACGGATGGTATCCCGGTCATATTCACCACGTGTGGTAACGGTGCTGCCCATCTCTGTTCCGAGAATGGGTTGATCGGGATGGTCGCGGTGATAATTGGCCACCGCATACTGGCGGTAATTAAATCCTCTAACGGGTATTACTTCATTTGTTCCATTGTAAACATTTCCAAGGTCTGATGCATAGGTGCAGGTTCTTGTGGGGTCGAGTTGTTGTTGTAAAGCAACAAAAGTTTGTGCGATGCGCTTGCCATAAGAGGTGGCCTGGATTCCAAATTCCTCATTGCCAATACTCCACATAAATACAGAAGGATGATTGCGGTCTCTCAAAATAATTTTCTTAAACTGGCTCGTATATTCTTCACTGCTGTTGAGCAGGCGCTGTTCATCCATCACCAGCATTCCCAGGCTGTCGCAGGCATCGAGCAGTTCTGCCGTGGGTGCATGATGACTGGTGCGATAGGCATTGCAACCCATATTTTTCAACAGCCTGATGCGGTAATGCTGCAGGTAATCGGGTAATGCAGCACCCACCCCAGCATGATCCTGGTGATTGTTGGTGCCATATATTTTGATGTACTTACCATTGAGGAACACACCGTCTTTTTTTATTTCGATGGTTCTGAATCCAAAGCGGAGCCTGTTGTCATCTATAATTTTCCCATTGCTTTTTAATTGTGTTACTACATGGTACAGGTATGGGTTTTCCAGCGACCATAATGTGGGTGTATTGATATTGATTGTTTGCTTGATTGTTTTTTGCTGCCATTCATTCAATGTTACCGGTTGCTCTTTTGCCTTTGCCACTATATTGCCCTTCCTGTCAATCAAATGGGTGCTTAGGGTAAGTGCCTCATTCCATTTGCCATAGTCGTTACTGATAGTGGTTTCAACTGATAGCGCTGCTTTGTTATTATTGACAGAGGCATAGGCAAAAACACCATCTGTATTAATGTGTGCTGCTGGATAGGTATTTAGCCACACATGCCTGTACATGCCGGCGCCTTCGTAAAACCATCCTTCATATTGTGTGGCATCCACTCTTACCACGATCACATTTTCTTTCTCAAAATTGATAAAATCAGTTACATCATAGTGTACACCGGTATAACCGCTTTTATTATTCCCCATATAAAAACCATTGAGCCAGAATTGTGCATCCCTGAATACGCCGTCAAACTGCAACTGGAAACGCTTGCCTGAATCTTTGGCCGCCACGGTAAAATGTTTTCGGTACCAGCCGATACTGGTTTCAGGAAACAGTCCGCCTACTGGCTTGTAACCATGACTTTCCACTTCAAAACTTTTCACATTCACAAAGGGTAGTTCCACCGCCCAATCATGCGGCAGATCAAGTGTGCGCCAGCTGCTGTCTTTAAATTGGGGGTCAATGGCTGTGCCGGCTGCTGTGCCGCTTTTAGAGAAAACAGTACGCAGGCTATAATTGAAATCTTTCTCCGGGTTGGCGGCATGACCAAAAGAAAATTTCCAGTTATCATCAAACTTGATGTGCCGGCGTTGGGCCGGTAAGGAAATTACAAAGAGTACAAAGCAGGATAACAGGCAAAGCGGTTTTGATATTGTATACATGTAAGAACAATGTGTTGAAATGAATGAAGATGGAACAGCGAACAAGTTAAAAAATCCCGCTTGAATAGAAGAGATTATTCTTTCAATTTGACAAAAATGAATGGATTGGCTTACAAAGCCGGTGGCTTTGTTTACCGCACACAGGAAGTAGTTGGCTTTTTTATGTCAGCAACTACATTGGTATCTCCCCGGGCAACAGTAATAAGGTTAGAGAAGACTGGTTATGAACAATGAATAGTATTTGCGGTTGTAAAAAAGTACTGAACGGAAACGGGTTGTTGGATACCTGTGGACAATACCCACGCAGCCAATTACAATGCTTAAATGATTAAGCAGCACATATGCAAAGGTCCGTTGTAATTGTACTTACTCCACATGAAAATAGTCTTCTTTATCCCCTGACTTCAGGTACCCGATACCAGACAATACAATACAAATACCACCAGCAATGATACAGGCAACTGAAGTGATGGTAAAAGTTTGCACTTCTCCATACTGCCAGGTAAGAAACAAGGCGAATGCAATCAGCAATACACCTGCAACAAGTGAACTAAGAATAGCCAATCTGTTTTGCATAGTATCTTTTTTTATAGTTAATAAATAGAGGGCAGGTTCTTCTTGCAGTGGGAGGTGTAGTCGATGAACTAAAGTTAATGGAAAAATCTATAAATATGGTAGAGTAATAGTACAAATTTTACCGTAATTCTACGGTATGTGGATAAAATGTTGAACGGCGCAGTTACAAGCTTTGTTTTAAATGAATATTGATTGTTTTAACATACGCAGCATTTGCTCTCAGCATTTTGATGCCGGAAGAAAAATTCATGTAGGGTAATTTTTTGCGCTGGTGGTTGAGGTGGCTGATCGTATACAGGATATTCCAGTGGCGGATAATTTCTTTCCAGGCAAAAAATATGGAGTGTTTGGGATCGTACATATGGGTGGGCTCGCTGCCGGCACCATTGAGCTCGATGATGGAAAAGTTTTTGCCTTGCTTCAGCTCTTCCCAGGTGTTGTAACGGATATCCATTCTTCCATAATAAAATTCCGGTACCTGTTGGCAGATCATGTCAATAGTAGCGGCCAGTTGTTCATCAATCAGATCACTGATGTCTAAAAATTTTGACCCCCGGCAGTGATTGCCATAAGGAACCAGCACATGCCGTTCCTCTTTTTGTAACACTGTTTTTAATATTTCAGCATGTGTTTCTTTTAATACCGGCAACTGCAGGATAAAACGCTGGTCCCTCATCAGCAATGCTTCAATGGTGGAAATGCCATCACCCACCAGGGTCAAAAGTTCTTTGCCAACTATGCCTGAGATATGTCCTTTGGCTTCACCGGGATAGCGATAATAGAATATGCCCACTTCATTTTCATGGTCAATATAATCCTGTACTAAAAAATGTACGGTGGTGCTGCTGATGTAATCCGCCAGTTCTTTTTCTGAATGTAATTTTTGCACCAGCATACCCCGCATGCCAATATCGGGTTTGGCGATCACTGGAAAGGATATGTTTTTTTTATCCATTTCTTTCAGCACAACAGCAACTGAACTGCCTGCAGAAAAGAGGAGTGTGGGTGGATAGTATTGTGGCGGTAACAGGTCGTAGATCTCTTTTTTGCTTTCCATTAAAAAGCCGCCGTTACTGATAGTTGGGTTGGAGGTATTAAAAAAGAAAACAGCTCTTGATTTGATCATGAGCCAGATCCAGTAGAAATATATCGGACCATACACAACGTTAAAAGGCCAGTACTCCCAGTTAAATAGTTTGATGAACCAGGTCTTCGTCTGCAGTTTTTTCAGCATGCCTTTGTATTAAGCAACAACGGTTTCCAGCCGTACCGATTTGAGGAAGTGTTTGTTTTCTTTCAGGTCAAAATGCTGCATGGTGGCGGCATCCATACAAATATCAATGCCGGTAATACTGATGGTGAGCATTTCATTGTCCCGGTTCATCAGCACACTGTTGGTACGGTCGCCTTCACCTGCAAAGCGGTGAAAATCAAAAACAGCTGCAGCGGAGGGAACAGGGTGTTGCGTAAGCCACTCATCAAACCAATCTTTTCTTTTACTGATTACCGTTGGCGTGTACAGCGTAACACTGCTCCAGATATGGTTTGCTTTTTCATCCAGTTGCACAAAATATTTTTGTTCACCATCCCACCTGGCCTCAAATAAAAAACCGCCGGCAAAAAGAATACAGGTAAAAGGTTCAATAGCCTGGAGGTTCATACCCAGGAAACTAAACTCCGGTTGCGGGTGAGTGATGATATCCAGGAACACCAGCCCACGGCTTTTTCGATAGGGTGGTGAAGGGGTGTGTTTTTCAAAGCCGCCGTTTAGTAAAACTGCGGCATTGCCATTTTGTGTAAAGGCGATCCAGCTTCCGTTTGCCTTGGTATCCTTGGGATACACTACACCGGTACCATTGTATTGGTGCATATCAGGCGGCATCGCATTGGGCCGCTGCATACTTTCGTCCCTGCTGGAAGTAAGGTAGCAGCCTCGTTTATAGGGAATATAAGTTACTGTACACATGTATGGCGGTATTTTACAGTGGCAGATGCCACACCAAAACTATCTTCCATCTCTAACGTATGCAGGGCGTTAATGCCAATCCTTATCAATGCCATATGATGAATGCAGTGCTCAATATTATAAGCCAGCTCCCGGTAGTAATTGGTTTGTATCAAGAGCGGTGCATCCTCCTTGTTAGTGAAACAGGCTTGCAACTGCAGGTCTTTGTTTTCTCTTTCCAGGTTCAATAAAATCTCATCAAGTAACTGCGATGCCAGTTGCCTGTTTGTTTCAATAGCGTGATCTCTTTTCCTGTTGTCATAATTTACAAGACCCGTTTCATAGCCCTTGTGTAATTCTGTAAACAGTTCTATCATATGCCGCACATGCTGTCCGATACTGGCAGTCAGCAGCAGCGCTGTTTTTTTTTGGTACTCCTCATCCGGCAGCTGCTGCAATACCGTCTTTAATTGGCTGCATATATTGGCGACCGAATTTTTAAGCTGTATGATCTCTGTATTCATTGGTTATTCCTTTATGGCAAGGATGTTTAGTGATACTGTAAGTGCATCAGATAAAACCCAGCTGTTGCCACCTACTTTAAAATCTTTCCTGTTCAGTTTAAACTGTCCTTGCAGCCGGTAGCCATTGGCAATGGCAGTGGCAGTAAAAGGAAAGCTGATACTTTTTGTGATCCCTTTTATTGTAAGATTGCCCTCCATGGTATAACTGCCATCTTTGCCACTGATCCTCACCGATACAAAACGCAGCGTTGGATAACTGCCTGCATCAAAATATTCTTCTTTTACCAGGTGCTTGTCTCTTGCCTTATTGCCGGTGTTCACCGTTGCAGCATCCACCGAAACATTGACGGAAGCGGCAGCAGGATTGGCAGGGGAGAATTTGATCATTCCCTTTAATCCCTGGAAACTACCGGCAACGTTTAGCCCAAAATTTTTAATATTGAATTTTACTTCTGAACCTGCATCTTTAGGTGCATATTCCTGTGCTTTTACATTGAAAACGGCAGCATTCAGCAGCAATATAAAGAATAAGTTTTTCATCTTTAATAAAAGTTGGCGCTCCCAAAAAGGTGATCAAATGCCTGGCAATGTATTAAGGCAAATTTATATTCCATAAAGTCGGGCATACCGTTGATACTATACACCTGGGTGCCGGTGGTGGTCCGCAGCACACCCAGGTCAATAAAATTAATCGGCTGTCTTTCTTTGGACAGGTACACATGCAGGTCGGGACCACTGTTCACACTAAAACTGTCTAACACCAAACTGTAGATATTGTTCTTTTTAAAGATCTTGGCTACCCCCATCGTGGTACCATAGGGTCCATCGGTAAAGGCTGACCTGTATTGCAGTTGTGCCGTGCTGTCCACGGGATCCATCGACACGATCGTTGAATTTGTTTTTTCTTTTTTACAGGCGGTGAATAATACCAGCAGGGGTATTGACCAGGTAAGTACTCTTTTCATATACAGTGATTGTTGATTTAAAAATGATATGCCAGGCCGGCTCCCAGGTTATTTCCTTTTTGCCTGAACCTGTACACCTCTGTGCCATCGGGCGCAACCTGTTTTGCAGACGACGTTTTATATTCACTAAAATAAAACTGGTACACCGCACGGATACCCCAGCGGCTGTTCAATTGGTATTTGATGAAAAATTCTGAATTGAGACTGCCATGATCCAGGTCGCCAGTGAGCAGCAGGTTAAAAGCAGCAGGTTTTGCAGCAGGTTCGGTGGTAGTAATACCATTGCTGGTAAGGATGGCGGCGGTTTTTCTTCCGAGGGTGAAGCCGATCAGGTCGATATTAAAACCAGCACTCCATTGATCGCTGAAATTGTATCCAAAGTTTACCGACAGGTTGAGGGCATTTGACCAGGGCCGCTGAACGGTAAGGGTATCCCAGTTTTCGGATTTTTGAGAAGCAAATACCACTGCAAAAGGTACTGAAGTGCCCCTGGCCAATTTTGCAGGAGCCGTGGTATGTTCCTGCTTGCTGCCAAAGTAACTGGTAAGCCTGGCACCAAATCCGGCTTCCCATTTTTGTTTTTTGCCCAGCTTCCAGTTATGCACATACGAAAATGCTGCGGTGCCTCTTCCAGAACCAACGGCCGCCGTGAAGTCTGCAAACCTGTTTATGTTGCTCTTGGCTTTGTTTTGTGAAAAACCAATTTGGACCGACACAGCGATAAGGACTAATAAAATAATTTTTTTCATATTCTGTATTTAGGATGAATACGCAAGGTTTGGTACAAGCGATGCCTGTAGATATAAACAAGTATGGAAGCTGATATAAACACAAGCAATGCATAAATAAACAACAGCCCGCCGTCGCCCTGCACTTCAATACCCAGTTTTGTGAGATGGGAGCATATGGCACCAGCCATTAAACCCATTGCCAGCAAAGCGCCATACACGGTGGTTCCAGGCAATAGAATCAGGATGGATGCGATCAGCTCCATAACCGCAATGCCTATTCTGCCATAAGGTTCCAAACCAAGCTGTGAAAAAATATAGACCGATTCAGCTGCGCCACTAAATTTGAAGTAGAGTGTTTGCAGCATGATGATGGCTGCTACAAGTCTCAGAATCCATATGGCAATGGTGGAGTAATTAATTGACATACTGTAGTTTTATTAGTGGTAAATTTTTGTCCAGTTGATGTCTGCTTTTTTATGCAGGTTGGCTTCATCCTTTTTCCAGTCTTTCAAAGTGTTGTTGAAAAAAGCGTTGTAGAAAAGGAAAAGCCTTCCATTGATAAGGGTGAAGGTTTCCGGGTCAATTTCCACTTTTTCGCCTTTAGCCCCCATGGCATAAGCGCACCAGCCACCATATTGCGGTTCGTATGCCGAGGGGTTGTTTTTAAAGAGGTCTTTGTTTTCTGAGGAAGAGAAATGATAAGTAACGCCCTGGTGTACCACCGCCAGGTTTTTATTTCCTTTTACGGCTTTGTTTTTGGTGAAGTACGCCACCGGGTCGTAGCCTTGTATGGCGATTCCTTTTTCAAGATTAAACTGTTTTTTACGCAACGGTTCCTGCGCTGATAAAACTGCTGCGGAAAGGCAGCAGAGAGTGATCATTAAAAAGACCTTTTTCATTTGCATTGTTTTAAGGTAATACGCTGGCGCTGGTAGTTCCTTACAACAATGGAAAAAGATTTTTTAAAAGAAAGGAGCTTTAATTTTCAGGGGTGTGAAATATTGATCAGGCAACGAATAAAAACCGGCCCTGCTATGGATTACTATACACTTTTAAAACAGTTTCTCTCCTGGCGGTGGTTTCATTAATTGCATCATTATAAATAGCGTTTGCAATAGTTTCCGGTTTTACCCAGGTATTTACATCTGCGCCTGGCAATGCCTGCCTGTTTTGGGGTGTGTCAATCGTGCCGGGTACAACCACGGTAGTAAATACCTGCGTGTTTTTCGCTTCTTCATTCATTAATTCAGCTAACCGGAAGAGTAATGATTTGGAAAGACTGTAGGCCATCATCCCTTTTCCGTCCTGGCTGCTGAGGCCGGGTTTAGATCCAATCAAAAAGATGCTTCCCCTTTTTTGCTCCAGCATATGAAGGAAGATGGGCCTGGCTGCGTTGAAAGCCGATTCAAAGTTCAACTGGTATTGTTGCAGCAGATCGGTGGCAGTGGTGTCCTTGATGTTGCCTGTGGCAAAACCGCCAACGGTGAGTACTGCAACATCGATAGTGTTGTATTTTGTAATGACTTTTTCCACCATCTGCTGCGTTTCCTTATCGTCTGTAAGGTTCACGGTAATAGCTTCAAAGGGCTCTCCAGGATAGCCGTTGTCAGTACTTTTTTTAGTTACGGTACCAATCACCCTGCACCCTTCAGCAATAAATTTTTTTACTACTGCTTGTCCAAGATTTCCTCCTGACCCGGTTACAATAACTGTTTTCATAAAATATCCCTTTAAAATGACGGAAACATGAATTGAAGTACATTAAAAGAACTGAATGTTTTCGATGTAAAAAGAAAACATGCTGTCCATTCTGCGGTCTCTGCGCCGCCTTGTTTCGTGTCGCACGAAACAATTAAATATCTACATTTCGCTCACCCATTTATCCCGCTCATCCGGGCTGAATTTCCATGGGGCAAAATTGTTTTCGATATTACCAAACATTGCATTCCATTCCTGCGGGGCATTGCTGTCTTCCATTACCAGTGAACGCCGGAGCTGCAAAATAATATCCAGCGGGCTGATGCTCACAGGGCATTCTTCCACGCAGGCATTGCAGGTGGTGCAGGCCCTGAGCTCTTCTACAGCAATATAATTGTGCAACAGTGTTTTTCCATCGTCTTTAAAGTTGCCGTTGGTGTTGATATTCCTTCCCACTTCTTCCAGCCGGTCCCTGGTATCCATCATGATTTTGCGTGGGCTCAGCAGCTTGCCCGTTTGGGTAGCAGGGCAGGCAGCGCTGCAGCGGCCACATTCTGTGCAACTGTATGCATCCAGTAAATTTTTCCAGCTGAGATCTGCTACATCTTTGGCACCAAATTTCATCGGCTGTGCTTCTCCGTTAGCAGGGGGTGCCAGTTCGGGCTGCATCATATATTTTACCTCATTCTGCACGTTTTCCATATTGGTCATTTTACCGGCTGCATCCAGCCTAGCATAATAGGCGTTGGGAAATGCCAGCATGATGTGGAGGTGTTTGCTGTAAGGCAGGTAATTTAAAAAAGCGAGTATGCCAATGATGTGCAGCCACCAGGCAGATCGTTCAATGCCAATCAGCGTAGCTTCATTCATGCCGGTAAAAATATCAGACAAACCACCGGATATGATAAATGAACCTGTATCGGGATAATGTGTGGCGCCTTGCAATTGCAATGCCCTGTCGGCGGCATTCATGGTAAGGAACAAAGTCATTAAAACGATCTCGGTAATGAGGATATAATTGGCATCGCTCCTTGGCCAGCCGTTGAGATCTTTGCTGATAAACCGTTTGAGTTTGATCCCATTTCTTCTTACTAAAAAAACAACACACACTGCCAGTACGCCCGCAGCCAGCCATTCAAATGTATTGATCATAAACCGGTACAGGGCAGCCGTGCTGTCATTATAAAAAAGCCGGTGCGTTCCCAATATGCCATCGAGTACAATTTCCAGCACTTCAATATTGATAATGATAAAACCTGCATATATTATAAAATGCATGATGGCCACCAAGGGGTTTTTAAACATTTTCTTTTGCCCAAAAGCCAGTAGCAGCAGGTTGCGCCAGCGTAGTGAAGGGTTGTCAGAAAAATCCTCTTCCCTGCCCAACAAAATATTACGGCGTATCTCTATAGCCTTTTTGGCAAACAACCATCCGGCAACGCCGAGCAATACGATGAAAACAACCTGCAGAATAAGGTGCATAAGCAATGTTTATGCGGCTAAGGTAAATATTTCTTTTCCTGATATGCTTCTTTGTAGAATAGTTATTTACTTTGGAGGCCGGTTAGTGGCTAAGGGCAAGGAAGCAAAGGGGCAATAAGCAATTGGCAATTGGCAAGGAGGCAAGTAAAAAATTGCAACAGGAATCGTTTTAATGAACAAAACAAACCCGGAACCCGTGAACCGGTAACAATTTTTAAAAATGACAACAAATAAAAAATACATCCTCACCAAAGAGATCGCCGAAAAAAAGCTTCGCCGGATGGCGCTGGAGATCTGTGAACGCAACCAGGGCGAAAGCGAACTGCTGCTGATGGGTATCAAGGGTAGCGGCATGGTGGTGGCTGAAAAGATCAGCCAGTATATTAAAAACAGTTTTACAGGAACTGTAACGGTGCATTGCCTGCAGATAGACAAAAAGGAGCCAGGTCCTGTGCAGGTTCATCCGCCCGCTGACTGCCGTAATAAAGTAGTGGTGCTGATGGATGATGTGGCCAATAGTGGTAAAACCATGCTGTATGCATTAAAGCCACTGCTGGAAGCTTATCCCAAAAAAATACAGACCCTTGCCCTGGTGGAACGGACTCACAAATCCTTTCCTGTGGATATTGATTATACGGGGCTATCTGTATCTACCGGGTTGCACGAGCATATATATGTAGAGGTTGACAAAGACGAGGTATCTGGGGCCTGGATGGAAGATTTGACAGCTGTAGCGTAGCCGGCGGGCAACGTTTTGGGATACTTACTCATCTAAATACCTTTATTTTACAGACTATTTTTATTTTTTTTCCACGGACGGCCGCAATAAATGCTTATAATCATTAAATTGCGACACCAAAACTATACAAATGATGAAAAAACTATACGCACTACTTATTGGTTTTATTTTTTGTTTGCCTGGTTACCAGTTTGCACAAACTGTAACTATTAATGCAAACCCAGGTACCAGTCCTAATATTGTTATGGGAACCCTGGCTTTCCATGCAAGCGAATTTTTGTACAAAGATGCAGAGATAGGAGCTACTAATTTTACTACCTTACCCATCAATTCAATAGCGTTTGGATTGTCTCAGGTGGGATCACCCACTACATTCAACGGTATAAGCATTTATATGCAAAATACTGCAACGAATGTTTTTACAGCCGGCGCATACTCCACTACCGGATATACATTGGTATATTCAGGTAGTTTAACATTCAGCAACCTTGGTTTTACTACAATCAGTTTACAGACACCCTTTCTTAGAACAACAGGTTCTAATCTTAGTTTCTTGATTGTGCGGACAGATGGGGTGGCTCATGCAAACTACGTTTTTGATGCATCTTTAGATAATACTACAGTTGCAACGTCTACCAATACATCCAGGAGATACAATGGTGCCACTGTGGCAGTTGAAGGAGTAACTTCACTTGCAGCATCACCTTTCAGGCCAGCTGTTCAGTTAATAGCTTCCTTACCAATTGATGCAGCTCTTACAGATGCATCGATACCTGGCATTACATGCCATACAGCTCCCCAAACCATTGGTGTTGAAATTACCAATAATGGAACTACGCCTATCTTGGCTGGAGCGGCTGCCGTAACTTTAAACGTTACTGGTGCAAACACCTTTACTGGTACTATTGCGAACACAAATCAACTGGCTCCCGGGGCTTCAGAATTAATCAATTTTACTGGTATTAATTTAAGTAACGCTGGTAACAGTGATTTCGAAAGTTTTGTAAATTTAACTGGTGATACCGATCCGTTGAATGATACGCTTTTTACTGGTATGATCACAGCAGCCACACTTAATACTTTCCCTGCGCTTGATGATATAGAAGGAACTGAACTTACAATCACACCATTTGTTGCTGTACTTGCAGGAAACAGGCAATTATGGAGCTTGCATGATGCTGATACAGCATTTATCAACGGTGACATGTCCGACTCATTGGCGCCATACAGTGGCCGTAGTTTCCTTTATTTTGATGCCTACTCCGGTGCAAATTCTTTCGGTTTTGAAGGCAGGTTATTTAGTAATTGTATAGGTTTGGGTACCCCGCCACAAGGTGGCTCCTGCAACAGCAGTCTTTCTTTCTTTATGAGTCATGATACCACCTTCCTTACACCCAATTTCAATGACAGTCTGTATATAAGTGTTTCAACCGACCAGGGAACTACCTGGAACAGGATAGCTGGTTTCAGAAGGCTGAGCGATGAATATGGAGTACCAGGATGGGGCCAGGAATTTGTGGACCTTACTCCTTACAACGGAAGCAATATCCAGATCGGTTTTGAAGGTGTGAGTGAGTGGGGAAATATCATTGCTATTGACAATATCGAGATATTCTCTGATTGCGTAGTGCCCGTTACTTTAAGCAATTTCACTGTTCAAAAACAAACCAAGGCTAACAGGCTTAGCTGGACAACGTCACAAGAGATCAACTCTATGAAATTTGTGATCCAGCAAAGCAGGAATGGCCGTGATTTTGTAACATTGGGTGAAGTAGCTGCCGCTGGTAACAGCAGTACCGACAGAACTTACAGCTTTACGCATAACCAGCCTTTAAGTGGATACAACTACTACCGTATTAAAATGGTTGACCTGGATAACAAGTCTAAGTACAGCCAGGTACGCAGTGTACAAAATCTTGGTTTAAATCAAATACAGGTTACACCAAACCCGGTTGCAGGTAATATGAAAGTGAGCATCAATGCAGCACAATCTGATCTTGCAACGATCATGATCACTGACATGAGCGGAAAAGCGATCCTCAGCAAAAATTACACAGTTGCTGCTGGTGACAATGATATTCCTGTAAATACAGCAGGTCTTACCGCAGGAAGTTATATCGTTAGGGTTCAGTTGAACGGCGATGTACAGGTAAGTAAGTTTATCAAACTGTAATTGCTATCAATACAAATTTGAATACCCCCCGGTTGATCGGGGGGTATTTTTTTATAAAAGTCGCTTCTTGTTGGAAGTTAACAACAACTGCTTTGCACATCTCCGGATCAGGAAAACCCCAGAAAAAATTAGTTATGTATTTAAAAAGGAAGTTGTAAGTTTATTTATCATCATTTAACCTTTTTCAAATGAAAAGAACTTTATCCCTTGGATTATTAATTGCAGTACTTTTTATTTCCTGTAAAAAAGAAAATAGTAACAGGCCGGCTACCGGTACAAGACTGGTAAAATTGGTGCAGGGTAACAATGCTGCAACCGATACGGTATGTAATTTCACTTACAATGCTGCAGGGCAGGTTGTTTCAGTTGACAGGGTAGAAAATTCATATACTGATCTGTATGCCTTGCATTATAATTCCCAGGGACAGCTGGATTCTTTGTATCAGGCAGAAGGTAACTCTGTCGGTTTTCCAACAAAAGGGTTCAGTTATAATCCTGACGGCACTCTTTCCGAAATAAGAATAAATGATTTAATATTTGATTTCGGCAGCCGATATGTCTTTTATTATAACAATGGGTTTCTATTGGGTTCGGAATGTTATGTACAAAGTACCGGTGGAGGTGAAGAATTGAAAGAATACAGTTTGTATACTTTTGAAAATGGTAATATTGTAAAATTGGAATTTTATGATGCAGAGGCTAATCTTATATACAGAAGAAACTTCACTTATTCATCTCATAACAATCAACTTAAACTGATCTCCCTGCTGGAAGATTTTGGTCCTGCTGCCGGTATGTATACAATGACAGGTATGGGGTTTGAGGGTTTTTTTAACCGCAATTTGGTTGCCGGATATACCTTCACGCCTTTCTCGTCCAGCAGCTTTTATGAGGAAAAAACAATCAGTTATTCTTTCAACTCTAATGCGCAACTCCCCATTAAAATAGAAACTAAAAATTTATCAAATGCTGTTGAAGAAACATGGCATTTAACTTATGAATAATCACAGGTTTTTATCAGGCATATTCTATCAGGCATATAAAATTTAATTATTTCACCCACACTAAACATACAGGGTTGGGAACCAGGATCGTTTTCCCAGTGTCAGTCAATAATCCTGTTTCATGGTTTACAGAAAATACAGAAACGTTATCACTATCCTGGTTGGCCACCAATAAAAAATGGCCTGTTGGGTCAAAACTAAAATTACGGGGCTTTACACCCAGGGTTGATTGAAACCCAGCAACAGAAAGTACACCGGAGGTATCGTCAATTTTGTAGATCACCAGGTTGTTTAATTCGCCCCTGTTACTGGCATACAAAAATTTTCCATCTGGAGATACATGTATATCAGCACTACTCAGGGAACCTTTGTAATCTTCCGGCACCGCACTGATGGTTTGTAGCAATTTTAATTTGCCGGTTGTATTGTCAAAGCTAAAAGCGCCCACCGTACCGGATAACTCTTCTGTTAAGTAAACATATTTGCCGGAAGGATGAATAGCGATATGCCGGGGTCCCGAACCTGCCGTTACACTGATAGAACCTGTGGCGTTTGCCGATGCCTGGCCTGTAGCAGCATCAAAATCATATACCATCAACTTATCTATTCCCAGGTCAGCCACCAGTAAATGCCTGTTGTCATCTGTTAATACAGTTTGGTGTACATGCGCTTTCTCCTGCCGTTGTTTATTGATGCCCTTGCCTTCATGCTGTATCACTTTTTTATCGGTGTGTAAACTGCCATCCTCTGCAAGGGGTGTTATTGAAAAAGAGCCTCCACTGTAATTGGCAGTGATCACCCAATTACCTTTTTTGTCAGTGGTGATATAACAGGGATGATTACCCCCGCTGGGTTGCTGGTTAATAAATGTCAGTTGCTTTTTCTTTTTACTGAATTTAAAAGCACTCACCATGCCGCCGTTATTCAATGAATCTGCATCTTCATTTACAGCATACAGGTATTTCTTACTGGGAGATACGGCCAGGTAAGAAGGGTTGGAGCTTTTAATTGAACTTAATGCCTTACTGTCACCGGTAGAAGTATTGAAATCATACAAATAAATGCCTTCACTTTTGCCACTGGTGTAAGTGCCAATGAGGAGCGTTGTTTTTTGTGCTGTTATGGCAACTGAAATTAACATAGCTGGCACTAATAAAAGTTTTTTCATATTGAAAGTTCTCGTACTTGGATGTAATTATTATTTAAAATGTTCGTGTTTTACCTAACCTGTTACAAGATGCAACGATTTAAACAGCTTAAACGTTTTTAATCTTCCGCTTAAACTTCTTCCTGATCACCTCCTGCACCGGTACATGCTCCAGCTTGCTCTCCAGCCACGACACAATGTCAAGATAAACAAATGCCCTTGTTTCAAACCGGTTATGTTCCACTTTTTTCAGTTTTACCAACAGCTTTTCCAGCTCTGGTTGTATGTTTCTCACCGTTACTGCAAAAGAGCGCCGGATAAACCTGAATATCTCTTCTTCCACCACACTCAAATGCTGCAGCCTGAACATAAAACGATATACAGATTTGATCAGGTGATCCAGGATCTCATCGTTGCCCAGTTCGTAATGTGCAATCAAATGCAAAAGCCGGCTGTAGCACTGCAGGTCCGTCCGCAGGTCAACCTTCCAGTTAATGATCTTATTGAGATAGTCGATGGCTTTTTCATAGTTGCCACTGCCGAAATACAGGCAGGCGATCTTGTAATAAAAAACCAGTATCCGGTGCCTGTCTAAATAAATTTCGTACGCTTTTATCTGGGCTTCAATGGCAGGAACAGATTCCAATCCCTCTGTAAAGCTGCCCTCCAAAAAATGTTTATTAAAAAAAGAAATGGTTTGGTACACAAAACACTGCACCCTGTTGTTGGCGCTGTTTACCACCAGGTCGCTTTTACAAAATTTGTCAAACGTATGAAGTGTATCTTTTAACTTTTGGTGATTGGCCAGGTTAAAATGTGCGCCCATCAGATTGTGCATTCCTTTGATGTAATGAGCCGTTTCAATCGCCAGCATCTGCGGTTGCTCCTCAAAAAGCTGCACCCATTTCTGCGTGTATCGGTAGTACATCAAAAAATCCTGGCGGATAAAAGCGTTCCAGCAATAACTCTGGTACAAAAATAATTTCTCATAAAATCCCTTGCATTCAGCCGGATCAATATCAAATTTGGCATTAAAAAAGTCTTTTATTTCCTGCTCCTCTTCTTTATTCCTGCAATGACCATTGTTGATGTACCAGCTGTATAACTGGAGTGAAAGGTTGGAAAGTTTTGACACCAGGTCAAGTTTGCTGTTTACTTCATCTGCTTCTTCGCCCAGCTTATCGGCCCTGTCTTTCATACTTCGGGTAATGTACAAAGCCTCAATATTCTTTTCAAAGAAGAGCACCTGTTGCATGTGGGTTAGCTGGTTGTTTTTCCTGGCCAGCTCTTTCACCTTATCCAGCACTTTCAGGCTTTGGTGATATAAACCCTTATCGTACAACAGCCGGGCATAATCCATTTGCTCATGCAGCAGCACGTCAATATTGGTCACATCGATCAGCCTCAAACTGCTCAGGATCTGTTTGTACAATTGTGCCTTCAGGTTGCTCAGTTGCTGTTTTTTAATGGCCTTGTTTTTCTTTAATAAAATGGCCTCATCATAATGGTCCATTTTATCCAGTGCATCAAACAACACAATGCTCTTCAGCTCTTCTGAGGATGAATTGCGGGTGGCGTATAACTTGAAATTGCGTTTTTCGCTCTTTTCGAGCGTTTTTATCAGTTGAAACAGGCTATCGGTACTGCGGTTGGGCATCGTAATTTCTTTTCGTCAAAATCCTTGTCTGTATTGCGTTTCAGCTATTTTAAGGGCGGTTATATGGCGTAATAAATGGCATATTTTGATACCTTTTAGCCCCCCTGTGTAAGTAAATTCGTAAGCGCTGATAACCATTTTTGCAGGCTTACGATTGCTTAACAACAAAAATAGTTAACCGCAGGTACAAAAAATCACAATTCTATGTCAGGAAACAAAGTACATATTTTCGACACTACGCTCCGGGATGGGGAGCAGGTGCCTGGTTGCAAACTCAATACAAAGGAAAAAGTGGAGCTGGCATTAAAGCTGGAGGAACTGGGCGTGGATATCATTGAAGCCGGCTTCCCTATTTCCAGCCCCGGTGATTTTGAATCTGTATCGCAGATCGCGGCAGTGATCACCAATGCCACCGTTTGTGGGCTCACCAGGGCGGTTGATAAAGATATTGAAGTGGCGGCAGCGGCATTAAAAGGAGCTGTTCGTCCACGTATCCATACGGGGATCGGTTCATCCGACAATCACATCAAATACAAATTCAATTCTACCAGGGAAGATATTTTAGAAAGGGCCGTAAAAGCGGTGAAACTGGCCAGGAATTTTGTTCCTGATGTGGAGTTTTATGCGGAAGATGCCGGACGTGCCGATCTGGAGTTTTTAGCCCGGCTAACCGAAGCCGTTATTAAAGCCGGAGCCACCGTTGTAAATATTCCTGATACAACCGGCTTCTGTCTACCACACCAATATGCCGAAAAGATGGCTTATTTAATGAATCATGTGAGCAATATCGATAAAGCGATCTTATCCTGCCATTGTCATAATGACCTGGGATTGGCCACTGCCAATTCCATTGCAGGAGCTATTGCAGGTGCAAGACAAATTGAATGCACCATCAACGGCATTGGAGAGCGGGCTGGCAACACGTCATTAGAGGAAGTGGTGATGACGATCAAAAAACATCCTAAACTGAATTTATACACCGGCATTGATGCCACACAGTTATTACCCATGAGCCGCCTGGTTTCAGAAACCATGAGGATGGTGGTGCAACCCAATAAAGCCATCGTTGGTGACAACGCTTTTTCACATTCCTCCGGCATTCACCAGGATGGATTTTTGAAAGAAGCCACTACCTACGAGATCATTGCACCCGAAGAGGTAGGAGCAGATACATCAAAGATCGTACTAACGGCAAGGAGTGGCCGCAGTGCATTGGCGTACCGTTTCAAAAACCTGGGCTATGAGTTTAACAGGGATGATGTGGACGCTTTGTACAATGCATTTTTAAAAGTAGCTGACAGTAAAAAGGAAGTGCAGGATGCAGACCTTAAAGCACTGGCTGAAGAGCATTTGCATGAACATGCGTAAAAGGGCCGGGACGCTTTAGGCGCCCTGGACCATCAACTTAAAATTAGACGGTTTAATAAAAGGGTTATGTCAAAAACATTATTAGAAAAGATCTGGGAAAAGCACATCGTTAAAACAATTGATGATGGCCCATCCGTTTTATATATCGACACACATTTTATTCATGAAGTAACAAGCCCGCAGGCTTTTAATGGATTGAACAAAAGGGGAATTAAAGTATTCAGGCCAAAACAAACTGTAGCTACGGCAGACCATAACGTACCCACACTTAACCAGCATTTACCAATTAAAGAAGAACTCAGCCGGATGCAGGTGGATGCTTTAATAAAAAACTGTGCTGAGCATGGTGTTGAGTTGTATGGTCTTGGTCATCCATTCCAGGGCATTGTGCATGTAATTGGGCCGGAATTAGGCATCACACAACCGGGTATGACCATCGTTTGTGGAGACAGTCACACTTCTACGCACGGGGCCTTTGGCGCTATTGCATTTGGCATTGGCACCAGCGAAGTGGAAATGGTACTGGCAACACAGTGTTTGTTGCAGACAAAACCAAAATTGATGCGGATCAACGTGGAAGGAGAATTAAAAAAAGGCTTTGTTTCAAAAGATATTGTTTTATACATCCTGTCAAAAATTTCTGCCAGCGGTGCCACTGGTTATGCGGTGGAGTTTGCCGGCAGCGCCATCCGCTCATTGAGCATGGAAGCAAGAATGACCATTTGCAATATGAGTATTGAAATGGGCGGGCGCTGTGGATTGATTGCTCCGGATGAAACCACATTCAACTATATACAAGGCCGTGAGTTTGCACCTGAAGGAGAGGATTGGAATTTGAAATTAGCAGAATGGAAAAAATTACATACTGATAACAACGCAACATTTGATAAAGAATATCATTTTGATGCGGCAGATATTCAACCCATGATAACTTATGGCACTAACCCGGGAATGGGTATAGGTATCACTGAAAATATTCCCACTACAGCAACCATAAACGATACTGACAGATCAGGTCTGGGTAAATCGCTTGCCTATATGGGCCTGCAACAGGGCGAAGCGATCAAAGGGCATAAAGTGGATTATGTTTTTATTGGTAGTTGTACCAATTCAAGAATTGAAGACTTACGTATGGTGGCATCTTTCGTAAAAGGTAAACATAAAGCTGCTGGTGTGGAAGTATGGATCGTCCCTGGAAGCAAGCAGGTTGAAAAACAAGCTATAGAAGAAGGCATTGATAAAATATTTGAGGCAGCAGGATTTCAATTGCGCCAGCCGGGTTGCAGCGCCTGCCTTGGAATGAATGAAGATAAAATTCCAGCAGGTAAATATTGCATCTCTACCAGCAACAGAAATTTTGAAGGAAGACAAGGCGCAGGTGCAAGAACATTATTGGCAAGTCCGTTAACGGCTGCAGCTGCAGCGATCACTGGAGTAGTAACAGATGTAAGAGAATTATTAAACTAAAAGTTGAAATGGCTAAAGCGAAAGTAGATATCATTAAATCAAGGTTTGTTCCATTGAACATGGAGAATGTGGATACAGACCAGATCATTCCGGCCAGGTTTTTAAAAGCTACTACCAGAGATGGGTTTGGTAAAAACCTGTTCCGTGACTGGCGGTATGAAAACGATGATGAGTTAAAACCAAAAGCAGATTTTGTTTTGAATAACAGCAAATTCACTGGCAGCATTTTAGTAGCGGCAAAAAACTTTGGTTGTGGTTCATCCAGGGAACATGCAGCATGGGCCATTGATGATTATGGTTTCAGGGCAGTTGTGTCCAGCTTCTTTGCCGACATATTTAAGAACAATGCATTGAACAATGGATTATTGCCCGTAACTGTTTCGGAAGATTTTTTGCAACACATATTTCAACAGGGAAATGAAGCAACGCTTACAATAAATTTATCTGAACAAAAAATAACGATTGATACAACAGGAGAATCGGAGTCATTTGAAATAAATGCTTATAAGAAAACCTGTATGTTAAATGGGTATGACGATATTGATTACCTGCTAAGCAGTAAAGAAGACATACTTGCATTTGAAACAACTCATTGAAATTTAATCTGCACCTCAACCGGAAACAACATTAATTACAGTTATGAATAACCTCAAATCAGTCAAAGATCATTTTAAATATTTTCCTCTGAATAGTGAAAGCGGTCATGATATTGCCTCTGCAAAAAACAGCAGCGGAAAGGTTTTTTCTATCACTGTTATACCCGGTGATGGGATTGGTCCGGAAGTGACCCAGCAGTCGGTACACGTTTTAAATGCCATTGCAAATAAGTTTCACCACCAGTTCAATTATCAGTACTGTTTGATGGGGGCTGTTGCGATCGATGAAACGGGTGATCCCCTGCCGGATGCAACCATTGAAGCCTGTATTAACAGTGATGCTGTTTTGTTCGGGGCGATCGGTCACCCTAAATATGATAACGACCCTGCTGCCAAAGTAAGACCAGAACAGGGTTTGCTGAAGCTGAGAAAAGCATTACAGCTGTTTTCCAATATCCGTCCCATCACCACATACCCATCCCTGCAGCATCTGTCGCCTTTAAAAAAGCAGCGGCTGGAGGATGTTGATTTTGTTATTTACCGGGAGCTGGTGGGTGGCATCTATTTTGGTGAAAAGAAAACCAACGAAGACCAGACCTGGGCATCTGACGGTTGTGAGTACACGAAAGAAGAAATAGAACGGATCGCACTACAGGCTTTCCAGGCGGCGATGCAGAGAAGAAAAAAGCTGACCCTGGTTGACAAAGCCAATGTGCTGGAAACATCGAGGCTCTGGAGAAAAGTGGTGAAGGAGATGGCCTTGCAGTATCCCGAAGTGGAAGTTGATTTCTTATTTGTTGATAATGCCGCCATGCAGATCATTCTCAATCCAAAACAATTCGATGTTGTATTAACAGAGAATTTATTTGGCGACATCATCAGTGATGAAGCCTCCGTGATCTCTGGTTCCCTTGGTTTATTGCCGTCTGCTTCTGTAGGTGTTTCCACTGCTTTGTTTGAACCTATTCATGGCAGTTATCCGCAGGCTGCCGGAAAAGATATCGCCAATCCATTGGGGTCAGTTTTATCTGCTGCGATGTTGCTTGATTATTTACAACTGCCTGCCGAAGCAAAGCTGGTACGGGAAGCGGTGCAATGGACGATTGAAAATATGTTTGTTACAAAAGACATAGACCCGGTGAATTTTTATTTTACTTCCACGGTAGGCGACCTGATCTGTGAGTATATTAATGGAAGGGTGTCGGGCGTATTCAGCCAGGAGAATGTGGAGTTGAGAAAGTCGACAATAATATAAAGTTCGTTCGTATAATCCGTTTAAAACTTTTAAGTCCTTTTGGGTAGCACAACGTTTCAACGACTTAAACGATGGCAACGCTTAGACGTTTTTTTTTAAAAGTTCTTTGTTTAATAAAAAGTTTCGGGTACATTTGTTTTACAACACTTCTCTATGTTGAAAGGCAAATTACATAATGACATTTTACAAACTGCAGCGATCCTTATTGCTGTCGTTGTCATTATTATTCCCGGAACACATGGAGCAGGAAACTTTATTTAGATACAACGAATTATATAAAGCCCGGCTCCAAAAGAGCCGGGCTTTTTGTTTTTAGCCCCGGAGGGGCAGCATATTTGTAGCGGCGGGTGCAACCCGCCGTGTAATAAGAAAGAAGCAAATGACGAGGGACGATGGCGAAGCCATCGTTTAGAAAATAAAATGTGGGAAAAGATGAATATAGAAACAACAGCACAAGTGAGTGACACAACGATGATGACCAAAGATTAAATATTCGTTTCATAAAAATTACAATGGCAGAACTAAATAAATATTCTAAGGTATTAACACAGGATGAAACGCAACCTGCGGCGCAGGCAATGCTGTATGGCATTGGGTTAACAGAAGACGATCTTAACAAACCACAGGTGGGTATTTGCAGTATGGGCTACGATGGCAACACCTGCAATATGCACCTCAATGACCTTGCGAAGCTGGTAAAAGAAGCTGTATGGACCAGTGATTTAGTGGGTTTGATCTTCAACACCATTGGCATCAGTGACGGTATCAGTAATGGTACGGATGGTATGCGGTATTCATTGGTAAGCCGCGACCTGATAGCAGACAGTATAGAAAGTGTATGTGGTGGTTTTTATTATGATGGATTGATCGCATTACCTGGTTGTGATAAGAATATGCCCGGCGCTATCATAGCAATGGGAAGATTGAACCGTCCTTCCATAATGGTATATGGTGGTACCATTGCACCAGGGCATCACAAGGGCGAAGAATTAAATATCATCTCTGCTTTTGAAGCTCTGGGAAAAAAACTGGCAGGAACCATCACGCCGGAAGATTTTAAAGAAGTGGTGAAGCATAGTTGTCCGGGTGCAGGTGCCTGCGGGGGCATGTACACAGCCAACACCATGGCCAGTGCGATCGAAGCATTGGGAATGAGTTTGCCTTTTTCATCCAGTAATCCAGCCATCAGTGATGATAAGAAAAAGGAGTGCCTGGATGCAGGCAAAGCAATAAAAATATTACTGGAAAAAGATATCAAGCCAAAGGATATCATGACAAAGAAAGCCTTTGAAAATGCCATTACAACGGTCATGATTTTTGGAGGAAGCACCAATGCAGTACTTCACTTAATTGCAATGGCCAAAAGTGTGGACGTGGAATTAACCCAGGAAGATTTTCAAAGGATCAGTGATACAACACCCGTGCTGGCAGACTTTAAGCCAAGCGGAAAATATTTAATGCAAGAACTTCACCTACATGGCGGCGTACCGGCGGTAATGAAATATTTATTATCAAAAGGATTGCTCCATGGCGATTGCCTGACCGTAACCGGTAAAACGGTTGCAGAGAATTTAGCAGGTGTTCCGGATTTAGATTTTGAGAAGCAAAAAATTATTCTCCCTCTGGAACTGCCGTTGAAAAAAACGGGACACCTGCAAATCCTGTATGGCAATTTAGCAGAGAAAGGAAGTGTGGCAAAGATTTCTGGTAAAGAAGGGGAACGTTTTGAGGGACCCGCAAGAGTGTTCAATGGTGAGAAAGATTTGGTAACAGGTATTGCAAACGGGAGAGTGAAGAAAGGTGATGTGGTGGTGATAAGATACGAAGGACCCAAGGGAGCGCCGGGTATGCCGGAGATGTTGAAACCTACCAGTGCTATCATGGGCGCAGGTTTAGGAAAGGAGGTGGCTTTGATTACAGATGGAAGATTCAGCGGCGGCAGTCATGGATTTGTGGTGGGACATATCACACCGGAAGCTTTTGATGGTGGGTTGATTGCATTGGTGGAAGATGATGACATCATAGAACTGGATGTAGCCACAAAAAAAATGACCTTAAAAGTGAGCGAGGCTATCATTGCAGAAAGACGAAAAAACTGGCAACAGCCGGCATTAAAAGTAACAAAAGGCGTGTTGTATAAATATGCGATGTGTGTGAAGGATGCAAGTGAAGGTTGTGTGACGGATGAAGCCTGATCATTGATGAATAATATTAGTCAGTGATCAATAATAAAAATTATTGTTATGGAAACACTTGAATTACAAAAAGAGAAAATTGAAACTGCCCATAAGCTTTCTGTTAGTGGCAGCGAAGCGGTTTTAGATGCGTTTCTGCATGAAAGTGTCACTACCATCTTCGGCTACCCCGGTGGTGCCATCATGCCCATTTATGATGCTTTGTATGACTATAATGACAGGCTCCGGCATATCCTGGTGCGCCATGAACAAGGCGCCATTCATGCAGCACAGGGCTTTGCAAGGGCCAGCGGTAAAACGGGTGTGGTGTTTGCAACAAGCGGACCAGGTGCCACCAACCTGGTAACAGGCCTGGCAGATGCCATGATCAATTCTACCCCGTTGGTTTGCGTAACGGGGCAAGTGTTTGCCCATTTGCTCGGTACAGATGCTTTCCAGGAAACAGATGTGATTAACATAACCACGCCCGTTACCAAATGGAATTACCAGGTAACAGATGCAACAGAGATACCGGCAGTATTGGCCAAAGCATTTTATATCGCCGGCAGCGGCAGGCCCGGACCTGTGTTGATCGATATTACTAAAAATGCACAGTTGCAAAAATTTGATTACGAAGGGTACAAAAAGTGTGATCACATACGGAGTTACCGTCCCAAACCAATCGTGAGAAAATCTTATGTGGAAGAAGCGGCAAAACTGATCAACGAAGCAGAAAGGCCGTTTGTGATCTTTGGCCAGGGCGTTATTTTAGGCAATGCAGAAAATGAGTTCAAGGCATTTATTGAAAAGGCCGGCTTGCCTGCGGCATGGACCATCATGGGGATGAGTGCCATACCAACAGATCATCCGTTGGGGGTGGGTATGCTCGGAATGCATGGCAACTATGGGCCTAACCTGCTGACAAATGAATGTGATGTATTGATCGCTGTGGGAATGCGGTTTGATGACCGTGTTACCGGACGACTGGATAAATATGCCAAGCAGGCAAAAGTGATCCACCTGGATATTGACCCTGCGGAAATTGATAAGAATGTAAAAACTACGGTGCCGGTTTGGGGCGATTGTAAGGAAACACTGCCATTGCTAACGTCATTGGTTAACCCCAAAAGCCATGACGCCTGGTTAAAACGTTTTGATGATTGCAGGGTAAAAGAACAGGCCACCTGTATCGATCTTGAGATGAATCCTGTGGATGATGTATTGTCAATGGGAGAAGTAATAAAAGCATTGAATGAATTAACAGGAGGCAATGCCATCATTGTGACCGATGTAGGTCAGCACCAGATGGTGACCTGCCGGTATGCAAAATACAACCAGAGTAAAAGCAATATCACCAGCGGTGGTTTAGGAACCATGGGCTTTGCATTGCCCACCGCCATCGGTGCTGCTTATGGAGACCCAACCCGTACTGTTATTGCCATTGCAGGTGATGGTGGTATTCAAATGACCATCCAGGAATTAGGAACCATCATGCAGTTTAAACCTGATGTAAAGATCATTATTCTTAACAACCAGTTTCTTGGTATGGTGCGTCAGTGGCAGGAATTGTTTCATGAAAAAAGATATTCGTTTGTTGATATAACCAGTCCTGATTTTGTGGCAGTAGCAAAAGGATATTATATAGATGGACAAAAAGTAGATGAACGCAGTAAATTAAAATCAGCATTAAAAACAATGCTTGATCATGAGGGAGCTTATTTGCTTGAGATCATGGTAGGTAAAGAAAACAATGTTTTTCCAATGGTGCCGCAAGGGAGGGGTGTTTCAGAAATCGTTCTTTCAAAGGAAGAGATTTAAACAACCCTTCAGCGGTTAAAAAAAATGGCGGTAGTTGGGTAGCGTCAGTAAGCCATTTGTTTGCAGAACAAAACATGATAACAGAAACAGCGCTTTTAAATATTCGGCCGGGTGAGTCAATCGGTTTTGAAGCTGCATTTGGCAAAGCACAGGAAATTATTTCATCAATGCAGGGGTATATAGAACATGAATTGCAGAAATGTATAGAAGCAGAAGATAAATACCTGTTGATAGTGCGTTGGAGAAAATTGGAAGATCACACAGAGGGATTCAGAAAAAACGCTGCGTATGAAGAGTGGAGAAAATTATTGCATCATTTTTATGATCCTTTTCCGGTGGTAGAATATTATAAAAGGATTTACTGATAAAAAGAGTTTTATGACAAAGCAGGAATATACCATAACCGTATACACAGAAAACCAGATCGGTTTGCTGAACCGGATTGCTATTATTTTTTCAAGAAGAAAAATTAATGTGGATAGTTTGAATACCTCCCCAAGCGAAGTGGAAAGTGTGCACCGTTTTACTATCGTCATTAATGAAACAGAAGACGTGGTGAGAAAGCTTTGCAGGCAGATCGAAAAGCAGGTTGAAGTATTGAAGGCTTATTATAATACGAATGATGAAATCGTTTGGCAGGAACTGGCCCTGTACAAAGTATCTACAGATATCATTGCAGAAGAAGTGCCGGTTGAAAGGCTGTTAAGGGAACATGGGGCAAAAGCTGTTGTGATCAGGAGAGATTATACGGTTTTTGAAGTGGCAGGTCACCGGGAAGAAACCGATAACCTGATAAAGGTGCTGGAACCCTATGGTTTAATAGAATTTGTCAGGAGTGCAAGGGTGGCCATCATCAAACACAGCGATGGATTTCATAAAAAGCTAAAAGAGTTTGAATACAAAGAACCCGGTGAACTGGTAATGGAAAATGAATTTTTGAATGAGAATGAGAAAGTGTTTAGTATGTAGGGCTAGAAGGGGAAAGAAGAAAAGAAGGCAAAGAGGTAAATTATCAATAAGAATATTTAAAACATAGCAAAGGGTTAGAATAGTGAAGTATAAATCTTTTTATCCTTCTTTTCTTTTTCAACCCTTTAGCTAAAAAACAAAAAACAATGGCAAACTATTTCAATTCATTACCGCTCCGTGAGCAGTTGAACCAATTAGGGGTATGTGAATTTATGAACAGCAGCGAATTTGCTGATGGCGTGAATGTATTAAAAGGAAAAAAGATCGTGATCGTAGGTTGCGGCGCACAGGGACTGAACCAGGGTTTGAATATGAGAGATTCGGGATTGGATATTGCCTATACACTGCGTAAAGAAGCGATCGCCGAAAAAAGAGAATCCTGGAAAAAAGCCACTGAGAATGGATTTACGGTGGGCACTTACGAAGAGTTGATTCCTTCGGCTGACCTGGTATTGAACCTGACGCCGGATAAACAACACACAGCTGTTGTTAAAGCAGTGATGCCGCTGATGAAAAAATATTCCACTTTATCATATTCTCACGGTTTTAATATTGTGGAAGAAGGAACACAGATCCGGAAAGATATTACGGTGATAATGGTGGCGCCTAAATGCCCCGGTACCGAAGTGAGGGAAGAATATAAAAGAGGCTTTGGTGTACCCACTTTAATTGCGGTGCATCCTGAGAATGATCCCGAAGGAAAAGGTTTAGCACAAGCCAAGGCCTACGCTGTTGCCACCGGCGGGCATAGGGCGGGTGTACTGCGTTCGTCGTTTGTGGCGGAAGTAAAAAGTGACCTGATGGGCGAGCAAACGATTCTTTGTGGTGTGTTGCAGACCGGCTCCATTTTATGTTTTGATAAAATGGTGCAGAATGGTATTGATGAAGGATACGCTGCAAAGCTGATTCAATATGGATGGGAAGTTATTACCGAAGCATTGAAGCATGGAGGTGTTACGGCGATGCTTGACCGCTTATCTAATCCTGCTAAATTAAAAGCATATGAATTATCAACAGAACTTAAAAATATTCTGCGTCCACTGTTCCAGAAGCACCAGGATGATATCATGAGTGGGCATTTCTCCAAAACAATGATGGAAGACTGGGCCAATGATGACAAAAATCTGTTGACCTGGAGAAAGGCTACGGGTGAAACGGCTTTTGAAAAAACTGCACCCGCCACAGCTGCCATTACTGAACAGGAATTTTTTGATAATGGATTGTTGATGGTGGCTTTTGTAAGAGCTGGTGTTGAACTGGCTTTTGAAACAATGGTGGAAGCCGGCATCAAAGAAGAATCTGCCTACTACGAATCCCTGCATGAAACTCCATTGATCGCCAATACGATTGCACGGAAGAAATTATATGAAATGAACAGGGTGATCTCTGATACAGCTGAATACGGTTGCTATTTATTTGACCACGCAGCCAAGCCCTTGCTGAAGGAATTTATGAGTACCGTGGATACCGATGTGATCGGAACCAATTTTAATACCGGAAAAGATGCCGGGGTTGATAACAGGGAACTCATTGAAGTGAATAAAATCATCCGTAATCATCCTGTTGAAAAAGTGGGTGCTGTACTCAGGCAGGCTATGACAGCAATGAAAACTATTTCAACAGTGGTGAAAGAAGAAAAAGTAAAAGTTCTTGAACCAGCGTTGGCGAACTAAAATACAATGAACAGCACCATACCAACTATAGCACTTGATTTTGCCGCAGCTTCTGCACGACTTAAAAAAGTGGTGCAGAAAACACCGCTGCAATTGAGCCGCAGCCTTTCAAAAAAATACCATTGCAATGTGTATTTAAAAAGGGAAGACCTGCAGGTGGTGAGAAGTTATAAAATACGCGGCGCATACAACATGATGAGCAGCCTGCCGGCAGAACAATTGGCAAAAGGGGTGGTATGTGCCAGTGCAGGCAACCATGCACAGGGCTTTGCTTACAGCTGTAAAAAACTGAACGCAAAAGGCGTGGTTTTTATGCCGGTGATCACACCCAATCAAAAGATCACCCAGACAAAAATGTTTGGCGAGGATTTTATTGAGATCATACTAACCGGGGATACATTTGATGATTGTGCCATCGCAGCAAAAAAGTACACAGAACAAAATGGAATGACCTTTATTCCGCCCTTTGATGACTATAAAATTATTGAAGGACAGGGAACAGTTGGTTTGGAAATAGTAGAAGAGTTAAGTGACATCGATTATTTGTTTTTGCCTGTGGGTGGTGGTGGCTTAAGTGCCGGTGTGGGTACCTATTTTAAAACCTGGTCACCTAAAACCAGGATCATTGGATTGGAACCGGAAGGAGCTCCATCTATGAAAGCTGCATTGGAAGCAGGGCATCCTGTTACCGTGGAAAATATAGACCGCTTTGTTGACGGTGCTGCCGTAAAAAGAATCGGTGATATCACTTTTTCTATTTGTAAAGACGTGCTGGATGAAATGCACCTGGTAGCTGAAGGCAAGATATGTTCCACCATACTGAAGCTGTACAATGAAGATGCGATAGTGGCAGAACCAGCCGGTGCTATGAGTATTGCGGTGCTGGACGACTATGCAGAAGTAATAAAGGGAAAGAATATTGTTTGTATTGTAAGTGGCAGCAACAATGATATTGACCGTATGCAGGAAATAAAAGAACGCAGCCTGCAGTATGAAGGCCTGAAACATTATTTCCTCATCCGTTTTGCGCAGCGCCCGGGGGCACTGAAGGAATTTGTAAACCATGTTTTAGGTGAACACGATGATATTGTGCGGTTTGAATACATGCAAAAACATAATAAAGAAACCGGACCTGCATTGGTGGGAGTGGAGTTGAAAGAAAAAAAGGATTATGATGTGTTATTGCAAAAAATGACGCAGTACCAGATCAGCTATACAGAGCTGAATAAGAACGATACTTTGTTTGGGTATTTGGTGTAGAATCAGTTCAATTAAAAAGACAAGCGTTTGCCAAACGAAAAGATAAATTTTAAGTGTTAACTGCTGAAAAAATTTGCTATGAAGAAATGCTTAGTTACCAATGCTGAAGATTTGCAAATGCCGGTACTCCCGCTATTGGGGAAAGGGAACGAAGGTGCCGCCTCAGGATTGTATGACCCGTCCTTTGAACATGATGCCTGTGGAATAGGATTTGTCGCCAATATCAAAGGCAACAAATCTCACCAGCATATTTCTGATGCGCTCACCATTTTAGAGAACATGGAGCACCGCGGTGCCTGTGGTTGTGAAGTGAACACAGGTGATGGTGCCGGTATTTTTATCCAGGTGCCACATGAGTTCTTCTTTGATGAATGTGTAAAGCTCGGTGTGCATCTTCCCTCCTTTGGCAAATACGGAGTGGGGGTCATATTCTTTCCTAAAGAAATAAAACTGAGGGAGGAATGCCGGGATATTTTTAACCGGGCTGCCGACAAGCTGGGGCTGGAGATACTAACGTACAGGAGTGTGCCCGTAAATACGGCAGGCATTGGGCCTACGGCTTTGTCTGTTGAGCCGGTAATGGAGCATGTGTTCATTGCCTGCCCCGATCATATCAATAATCCATTGGATTTTGAAAGAAAGTTATTTGTGCTGCGTAATTATGCCAGCCATACCATTAACAGTACAGTTCGTAAAGATGCCATCGGCTTTTATATAGCCTCCCTGTCTTATAAAACCATCGTATATAAAGGACAGCTCACCAGTACACAGGTTCGGCATTATTTCCCGGATCTCAGCAATAAAAGAGTAGTAAGTGCTTTTGGCCTGGTGCATTCCAGATTTGCCACCAACACTTTTCCTTCCTGGAAACTGGCACAGCCATTCAGGTATATTGCTCACAATGGTGAGATCAATACATTACAGGGAAATCTGAACTGGTTAAAGGCCAGTGAACAGGGATTTGTTTCTCCTTTTTTCAGTAAGGAAGAAATGGATATGCTGCTGCCGGTGGTTACCAGTGCCCAGTCTGATTCTGCCTGCCTCGATAACATGATCGAGTTACTAACGTTAACGGGCAGGAGCCTGCCGCATGTGATGATGATGCTGATACCGGAAGCATGGGATGACAATGATAAAATGGACCCGGTAAAAAAGGCATTTTACGAATACCATGCTTCTATGATGGAGCCCTGGGATGGCCCGGCTTCTATTTCTTTTACCGATGGAAAAATAATTGGTGCCACGCTCGACAGGAACGGGCTTCGTCCTTCAAGATATTGCGTTGCGCATGATGACCGGGTGATCATGGCTTCTGAAAGTGGTGTGTTACCGGTGGATCCGGCTAACGTAAAAGAATTTGGAAGGCTGCAGCCGGGAAAGATGTTTGTAGTGGATATGGAGCAGGGCAGGATCATCAGTGATACAGAAGTGAAAAACAAGATCTGTGCACAAAAGCCATATGGTGAATGGCTGAATAAATATAAGATCAGGCTGGAAGAATTACCAGAACCCAGGGTGATGTTCACTCACCTCGAAAGCGACCAGATCTTTAAATATCAAAAAGCTTTTGGCTATTCTACCGAAGACCTGGACAGTATCATTGCTCCCATGGCATTGGATGGAAAAGAGCCGATCGGTTCAATGGGAACCGATGTGCCATTGGCTGTACTGAGTGATCAGCCACAACATTTAAGTTCTTATTTCAAACAATTGTTTGCACAGGTTACCAATCCACCGATAGACCCTATACGTGAACGTTTGGTAATGTCCCTGGCTACATTCGTTGGTAATAATGGCAACCTGCTGAATGAAGACCCATTGAGTTGTCATACGGTAGCACTCAAGCATCCTGTATTAACCAATCATGAGCTGGAGAAGATCAGGAGCATTGATACCGGCATCTTCCAGGCAAAAACCCTGCAGATGTATTTCAGGGCAGATGGAAAGCCCGGCTCATTGCAGGCTGGTCTCGACAGGCTTTGCCGGTATGCAGTGGATGCTGCGGAAGACGGTTTTGAAGTGATCATACTAACGGACAGGGCTATCGATAGTGAGCATGCTCCCATCCCTTCTTTACTGGCTTTGGCAACCGTTCACCATCACCTGATACGCCGCGGTTTGCGGGGCAGCGTGGGTATCGTGGTAGAAGCCGGTGATGTGTGGGAAGTGCATCATTTTGCCTGCCTCATCGGTTTTGGTGCCACCGCCATCAATCCATACCTGGCTTTGTCAAGTATCCGGGATATGAAGATCACGGGAAAAGTAGCAACAGAGCTGGATGCGGAGCAGATGAAGAAGAATTATATCAAGGCAGTAAATGACGGGTTGCTGAAAGTTTTTTCAAAAATGGGGATCTCCACATTACAGTCTTACCAGGGCGCACAAATATTTGAAATTGTTGGTTTAAACAGAACGGTGGTGGATAAATGCTTCACCGGCTGTATCTCCCGTATAGAAGGTTTAGGATTGGATGATATTGCAAGAGAAAGCCTGGCCAAGCATTTCTTTGCCTTTAGTAAAAAAGATCTGCCTGTAGACCGGTTGCCGGTTGGTGGTATCTATCAATGGAAGCGCAAAGGAGAATTTCATTTATTCAATCCGCAAACCATCCACCTGTTGCAGTATTCCACCAAATTGAATGATTATGCCACTTTTAAAAAATATTCTAAACTGGTAAATGAGCAGGGTGAAAAAGCCTGCACATTGAGAAGTTTATTCCAGTTCAATTATCATCGTCCTGCCATTTCTATTGATGAAGTGGAACCTGCTGAATCTATCATGAAACGTTTTGCAACGGGTGCCATGAGTTTTGGTTCCATTTCTCATGAAGCACACAGCACATTGGCTATTGCGATGAACCGCATTGGCGGCAAGAGCAACACAGGTGAAGGAGGCGAAGATGAGATGCGATATGAAGTAATGGAGAATGGCGATTCGATGAGAAGTGCCATTAAACAGGTGGCTTCTGCCAGGTTTGGTGTTACCAGTAACTACCTTACACAGGCAGACGAACTGCAAATTAAGATGGCACAGGGTGCAAAGCCTGGTGAGGGTGGGCAGTTACCGGGACATAAAGTGGATGAATGGATCGGCAAGGTGCGGCATGCCACCCCTGGAGTAGGTTTGATCTCTCCGCCACCGCATCACGATATTTACTCCATAGAAGATCTTGCCCAGTTGATTTTTGATCTGAAAAATGCCAACAGGGCAGCAAGAATAAATGTGAAGCTGGTTTCAAAGGCAGGCGTGGGTACCATTGCTGCTGGTGTTGCCAAAGCAAAAGCCGATGTGATCCTGATCGCCGGAAATGACGGGGGTACCGGTGCATCGCCGATCAGTTCCATTAAACATGCCGGTTTACCATGGGAACTGGGTCTTGCTGAAGCCCATCAGACATTGGTAAAAAATAAACTCCGCAGCCGGGTGGTTTTACAAACCGACGGGCAATTAAAAACAGGACGGGATATTGCCATTGCTGCATTGCTGGGTGCAGAAGAATGGGGCGTGGCTACGGCAGCGTTAGTAACAGAAGGCTGTATCATGATGCGTAAATGTCACCTGAATACTTGTCCTGTTGGCGTGGCCACCCAGGATGAAAACCTGCGTAAACGTTTTACGGGCAATGCCGATGCCGTGGTGAACCTCTTTAAATTTTTGACGGAAGAGCTGAGAGAGATCATGGCCCAGCTGGGCTTCAGAACTGTTGAAGAAATGATCGGCCAGGTGGATTGCCTGGAAAAGCGTAATGATATCCTGCACTGGAAGCATAGTAAACTTGACCTTGCACCGATCCTGCACAAAGAATTTGCATCTATTCATACAGGTATCTATCACCAGCAAAACCAGGATCATGAACTGGAAAAAGTACTCGACTGGAAATTGCTGGAAGCTGCAAAACCTGCGTTGGAAAAACAGGAAAAAGTAACGGCATCCTTTGATATAAAAAGTGTGGACCGCACAACGGGAACCATTCTGTCAAACGAAATATCCAAGATATATAGATCAGAAGGCTTGCCCAATGATACCATCCATTTTAAATTCAATGGTACAGCCGGGCAGAGTTTTGGGGCATTCAATACCAAGGGCGTAACGCTTGAACTGGAAGGCAATGCCAATGACTACTTTGGAAAGGGGCTGAGCGGTGCTAGGCTGATCGTTTATCCGTCTGCTGCGTCTACTTTTATTCCGGAAGACAATATCATCATTGGCAATGTGGCTTTCTATGGCGCTACATCCGGTGAATCCTATATCAGGGGTAAGGCCGGCGAGCGTTTTGCGGTCCGTAATTCCGGTGCTACTGCAGTGGTGGAAAGTGTGGGTGCTCACGGTTGCGAATACATGACTGGTGGCAGGGTAGTGATATTGGGAAGTACCGGGCAAAATTTTGCTGCCGGTATGAGCGGCGGTATTGCCTATATATACAATGTAAAAGGAGATTTTCCAGAACAGTGCAATAAAGAAATGGTGGATCTTGACCCGGTTGCCGATGACGACCGGAACGAATTGTATCAATTGATCAGTAATCATTACAGTTATACCAAGAGCACGGTAGCCAGATTTATACTGGACGATTTTGATAACCAGTTGCAGCATTTTGTAAAAGTGTTTCCAAGAGATTATAAGAAAGTGCTGGCTGGAAGGAAGTTGAAACAGGAGGCATAGCAACCAGTCTGACCGTCCCGGTCTGACTGGTTAACAACTTCGGCAGAGGCACTCACTTGTACTGATTGTTTTTATGTAACTAAACATCCGGTTAATAAAAGTTCAATAGCATTACCAAACCTGAACGGAGCGTCGCCAATGAAGTCAGATCATTGCTTCGTAGCCGGTACTATAAAAAATACTGGTCTTACCGGTACGGTTAGACCAGGTTAAAAGCAAAACACTATGGGAAAAGTAACAGGTTTTTTAGAATTCACCAGGGAGCTTCCTGCAAAGCGCCCGCCACAGGAACGTGTAAACGATTATAATGAATTTGTTGAGCGGTATACAGACGAAAAGCTGAACCAGCAATCTGCCCGGTGCATGGATTGTGGCGTACCATTTTGCCACAATGGTTGTCCCCTCGGTAATGTGATACCCGAATTTAATGATGCCGTGTACCGCCAAAGCTGGAAGGAAGCGTATGAGATTTTATCCTCCACCAATAACTTTCCCGAGTTTACCGGCCGTATTTGCCCGGCACCCTGCGAAACGGCCTGTGTACTGGGTATCAATCAGCCGGCTATCACCATCGAGGAAATTGAAAGACATATCATTGAAATTGCTTTTGACAAGGGTTTTGTGCAGCCCAATAAAAATATCAACCGCAGCGGGAAAAAAGTGGCTGTTGTAGGCAGCGGGCCTGCAGGCCTGGCGGCGGCGGCTCAGTTAAACACGGCAGGCCACCTGGTGACGGTTTTTGAAAGGGATGATAAACCGGGAGGTCTGTTACGGTATGGCATACCCGATTTTAAACTGGAGAAAAGCGTGGTGGAAAGAAGGGTGAAATTGATGGAGGAAGAGGGTATTGTATTTAAAAGTAATGCCAATGTAGGCGTGGATATAAGTATCAGTGACCTTTTGAGGGAATACAATGCGATTGTACTGGCAGGTGGTTCTACAGTGCCACGTAATTTGAATATTCCGGGAAGAGAGTTAAAGGGCGTATACTTTGCCATGGATTTTTTAAAGCAGCAGAATAAAAGGGTTGCGGGTATTCCGTTTGCACAGGATGAGATACTGGCCACCGATAAAAATGTGGTAGTGATTGGAGGGGGCGATACCGGCAGCGACTGTGTTGGAACCAGCAACCGGCATAAGGCACGATCCATTACCCAGTTTGAATTGTTACCCAAGCCTCCAAACGAAAGAAACAATGTAATGCCCTGGCCTACCTATCCGATGTTGCTTAAAACCACGTCATCACATGAGGAAGGTTGTGAAAGGCAATGGGCGGTTTCCACCAAATCTTTTGTAGGTGATGAAAAAGGAAACTTAAAAGGTATTCAGTTGGTGGACCTGGAATGGAAAATTGAAAATGACCGGCCTGCCAGTTTTGTGGAAGTGCCGGGTAGTGAAAGAGAGATACCTTGTGAGCGGGCTTTCCTGGCCATGGGCTTTTTACATCCCCAGCACGAAGGTTTGATCAATGAATTGGAACTCGAGATGGATGAAAGAGGTAATGTGAGGGCAACTGAAAAGCAATATCAAACCAATATACCCAAGATATTTACTGCAGGGGATATGCGGCGGGGACAAAGCCTGGTAGTGTGGGCGATCAAGGAAGGAAGGGATTGCGCCCAGCGGGTAGATGAGTTCCTGGTTGGTAAGTCTATTTTGGAAACGGCTGACGGAAATGCGATAGCCAGATACCTTTAGTTTTAAATAACATCTTTTTCAATTTGAGCTGTGAATTTTATTCATGGCTCTTTTTTTTGCTCTTTATTCAACATAATCAACTGTTTATTAGACATAAAAATGAGGTAACCCAATTTTATTATTTATTTTATAAACATTATAATTAAAAATATATAAATAATAATCTCTAAAAGTGACATTTAATTGATAATTTAGCATTTAACAATAAGATTATTATTTTTTATAATACACCTCAAAATTGTAAATTAAAAAACCACTTATGAGTAACGAAACAAAAACAAAACTAAAATCGGTAGTCCCCTTCCTGGCGTTGATTGCTGTAGCTGTTGCTGCACTTTTTGCCGTTCCGGAAGCAGCTTTTGACCCAGCCTCGGTTGTTGACCCTGTTACAAAGGCACCAAAGTACACTTACAACAGCGGCGATATTTCGTGGATGCTGGTATCCTGTGCTTTTGTGTTTTTAATGACACCTGCACTTGCTTTCTTTTATGGTGGCATGGTGGGAAGGAAAAATGTTCTTTCTACCATGATCAAAAGTACGGTAGCTGCAGGCATTGTATCTGTATTATGGATACTGGTACAATTCAGCCTTTGCTTCGGACAGGATCTGGGTGGTCTGGGTTTTATCGGTGATCCCCGTACCTATTTTATGTTTAAAGGTGTTATGAGTGGAGAACCATGGTCTCTGGCTGCTACCATCCCATTACCATTGTTTTCTTTCTTTCAATTGATGTTTGCTATTATTACCCCCGGCCTGGTGGTAGGTGCAGTAGCTGAACGTATCCGTTTTAGTTCATACACTTTGTTTATTGTGTTGTTCGCCATCCTGGTATATGCACCTTTGGCACACATGGCATGGCATCCCGAAGGAATAATGTTTAAATGGGGTGTACTGGACTTTGCAGGTGGTACTGTGGTACATATTTCTGCTGGTTGTGCTGCATTGGCGGGTGCATTGGTTTTAAAACCACGTAAGGCCTCTTTGGCACTGCCAACAGGTCCTGCAAATATTCCATACGTTTTAATTGGTACCGGCCTGTTATGGTTTGGCTGGTTTGGCTTTAATGCGGGTAGTGCTGTTGGATCTGGTTCATTGGCTGTTTACGCTTTTGCCACCACCAATACCGCCGCCGCTGCTGCTGGTTTATCCTGGATGTTCTTTGATGTGATCAGGGGTAAAAAACCATCGGTATTAGGCTTCTCGATCGGTGCAGTTGTAGGCCTGGTGGCTATTACTCCTGCTGCTGGTTTTGTAGGCGTTCCACAAAGTATATTCATCGGAACCATTGCCGCAATGGTATCCAATATAGTGGCAGAGGTACTGAAACACAAAACCGGCCTTGACGATCCTTTGGATGTTTTTGCCTGTCATGGTGTTGGCGGTATGATGGGTATGCTGCTCACCGGTGTATTCGGCAGCAAAACAGTGAACTCACTCGTGCTTGACGGGCAGTTCATGATACAATTAAAAGGGATGGCCGTTGCTGTAGGTTACAGCTTTGTTGTATCCTTTCTCATTTTCAAGTTCATCAACTTTGTTTTACCTATGAGGGTAACTGCTGAAGAAGAAGAAGAAGGACTGGATGCTTCTCAGCATGATGAAAAATATGTACAGGGTACCTTGCTGGTTAAAAACGGAACACTCGTTGAAGAAAAACCGGCTTACTAAACAATACTTTTTTCAGTTCTACTTATTGGATATACCCGGTCAGTCACTTTGGTCGACGGATTGATTGGCCTGGTATATTTCCTGCAAACCTGTTTTTAAAAGCACCTCTGTTGCCGCTTTTTGTTTGCATGGTTCTCAAAAATTGACGTTGCTGCCACAAAAAAAGCGCAGGTGATAAAATACGCCTGTGCATTAAAACAATTAGTCAATTCAAAAACCAAAACCAATGATGAAAAAAATCACAGCAACTGCAATCGTATTAAGTACTTTATTTAATACAGCCATGTCACAGGATTCTACAAAAGGAACACTCAAAGTGTCCGGTTCTGTAGATGCTTATTACAGGTTCAATCCAGGTGCCGACGGGGCCAGTTTTAAAAATAACCTTACCAGTTTTACCAACTCTAACAACACCTTTCAATTGGGTATGGCTTCCGTGAAAGCAGAATACACCCATGGCAAAGTAGGTGTTGTGGCAGACCTCGGCTTTGGCACAAGGGCGGAAGAATTTTCTTATGCTGATGAAGGCACCCTGCAGGCTGTAAAACAGGCTTACTTTTACTATTCGCCTTCAGATAAAGTGAAATTTACTTTCGGTAAATTCGGTACACATGTGGGTTATGAATTACTGGATCCGCAGTTGAATAAAAACTACAGCATGTCCTATATGTTTACCAATGGTCCTTTCTCTCATACAGGTGTAAAAGCTGACTTTACTTTAGGTGGTGGAGCAGGCCTGATGTTTGGTATTGCCAACCCGATAGATGTGACCGCACCAGAAGATGGCAACACACCCAAAACGATCCTTTTCCAGTTGAGTAAAGTGGCCAGTAACTTTTCTGTGTTTTTAAATTATGCAGGATATTTTGGTGCAAAAAACCAGATGCCCACTGCATCCTCCTTTAACCAGGTGGGTTTAACAGCAGCTTATACAGTAAATGATAAGTTCAGCCTGGGATACGACGGAACAATTCAAATGGTGAAAGATGAGGTTGCCGATCAATCTAAATCCTGGTGGGCATCTGCATTATATGCCAACTTCACTACCAGCAGCAGCTTTGGTCTTACATTCCGTGGCGAATATTTTGCTGATAAAAAATATGGTATCAAAACAGGCGCTAACATACTTGCAGCCACCCTGTCTGGCAACTACAAAGTGGGTGGCTTTATACTGGTACCTGAAATAAGGCTTGACAATGCGAACGCTGAAATTTTCAGTAAGAATGGTGTGGGTGATCCAACCAAAACTTCTGTTTCCGCCTTGCTGGCAGCGATCTATTCGTTTTAATACAAGTTTGAATTATCAACATAGCGAAACCACGTTAAAAGATATTTCTACCTCTTTTTATGGCAAGCAATCGTTAGATGCCCTGTTTCTACAGGGCATCATTTTTTTATGCATTTACAATCCAATTTATTATGTTGCATCAATGAATACTTACAAAATAAATTTCCGGGTGATTAATAAAAAAAGCAGGATACATGGAATGGGTGCTTATGCAGGTGAGCCTGTGCCGGTAAGAAAAAAGATTGGTTCACTGGGTGGTGTGGTTATTTCAAAAAGAGAAGCCGACAGGAGAAGTAAGCTGAACGAAAGTATTGCCATTGTGGAGTTGTGGAATGGCAAGGCATTGGATGCCACCATCAACAGCAATGAGCTGCGTTATGTCAATCATAGTTGCGGCCCTAATACTTACATGCGGGTTTTTAACAACCATGTGGAGTTTTATGCATTAAAAAACATTCAGAAAAACGAAGAACTTACCTGCAATTATGGTCTTACGCATCATGAAGGCACCCTGCCTTGTAAATGCGGGGCCAGCAACTGCAAAGGCTTTATTTAAACCGTTGATCAAACCGTATAAGTTCCTTTCAATATCTTTAATGCCATGAATGCAGTATGGCTGGCAAGCTGGTATCCCAACAGGACAAGTGTTACCAATGGCGACTTTATCGAACGTCATGCTAAATCTGTGGCGCCATTTTTAACATCCCTCACCGTAATTGCAGTGGTAAAAGACGAGGCGCTCCCCTTGAATGCAACCGAATTGGTTGAAAAAAAAGAAGGCAACCTTACCACTTATATTATATACTATGGCCGCAGCAGGTGGGGCGGGCTGGTGGAAAAATTTCTTTCTCTAAAAAAATACGTAACCCTGCACCTTGAATTATTTAATAAGATCATCCATGAAAAAGGTAAGCCGGATATTGTTCATGTGCATGTTGCCATGAAAGCGGGCATACTGGCGAAAAAAATTAAACAGCAGTACAACATACCTTATATCGTTACGAAGCATTCCAGCGTGTATTTCAAGGAAGCGGTTCCCAATATTTTTAATGCCGGAACTTTTATCAATCATCAAACAAAAGCGATTCTTAAAAATGCCTCACTGTTAGTAACAGTAAGCAGTGAATTGGCCAAAGCCATCAATTCAGATTTTATCAAAGTTGATTGCAGGGTGATTCCCAATGTGGTTGATACCAGTTTGTTTTTCCCGGCAACTGCTGCACCGGTGGCACCCGTGCGTTTGATACATGTATCCGGTATGGGACATCCCAAAAATATGGACGCCATCATTGATGCACTTGCGATCTATAAAAGCAGGGGAGGGAGGCTGGTAATGCAGGTGTATGGCACAATCCCCGATGGCATGATTGAAAAAGTAAAAACTGTGGCATTGGAAGATGATATCTTTTTTCATGGCGAGGTACTACAGCCGGAAATTGCTGCTGCCATGCGTGAAGCAGATGTGCTCATCCTCTATTCAAAGTATGAAACCTTTGGCTGTGTGATTATTGAAGCGAATGCCTGTGGCAAGCCGGTTATTGTGAGCGATATACCCGTATTTCATGAACTGGTAGTTGAAAATAAAAATGGTTTGTTTGCTAAAGCGGATGATCCGGATGCACTGGCTGAAGTGTTAAAGCACTTTGAAGAAAAAAAGGTACACTTCGATAACAAAAAAATTGCTGCAGATACAGTTGTGAAATACAGTTACCCGGTTGTGGGCAGGCAGATAAAAGAACTATATGAGGAGGTTTTAAACAGCCGTAAGGCCCGGTAATTTTTCGAGCGTATGTTTCAGGAAATAACCTTGGCACAGCTTTTCTCTCAGGGGTAGTAAATTGTGTATCATTTGCCTGTAATGCTCCTCCGGCAGGTTATTGATAGCAGCCTCCATGTCATACAATGACCTGATAAGGATACCAATATTGTATTGCTGTACCAAACTGGCAACGGCACTTTTTTCCCAAACGATCAATGGTAACCCGGCAGCTATGTACAGCGACATTTTATAGGGATTGTTATACAGCAGGTAGTCGTCACAGTTATTCATATCGCTGCCATCCCATACCAGCCCAAAACTTCCCTCCAGTATACCGGGTAATTCATGAGAAGCGAAACTCCCTTTGTAAGAAAGATTGTTATGACTGACTTCCCTCCAGGAAGGGCCATATAAATTAAAACGGATGTTTTCTATCTGGTGTAATTTATTTGTAAATGCCGCCTTTTCAAAATTTCCGGCAAAACAAACAACCCTGGATAAGGATCGTTCCGGAATGTTTTTTGTTGCCGGGTAGTCAAATACCTCAATACTTGAAATCCTGTCCTCATGGATGTGCGTACTCAAAAAAGACCTCATTGCATCATTGTGTGCAATCATATGTGTGAACAGATCCAGCAATGCCAGTTCTTTTTTTAGCAGTTCCTGGTTGTGGTATCTTAATCCATCTATATCAATGATAAGGGCGATTGTCTGTACTCCTTTCCTCCTCAATAAACCAAACAGCACTTTATAGGCATTCGCCAGCAGTGGAAAGTGAAAAACCACGGTGTCTCCCTTTTTTACCCCCAGCGCCAGCCTGGCTATCTCTATCAGCCGCCGGATTTTTACAATAACAGATCCTTCTTTGATATGATTAAAACGTAGTGGAGAAAATCCCAGCTGTAGCAGGATTTTCTCATTGTCTTTTCGGATAATGCTGGCCGTTTGAAGGTTGTCTTCATAGGTCTCTGCCAAATAATAAGTGCTGTTTTTTGTCCGCAAGTTTTCTATCGCTTTAAAAGTTGTTGTACATATAGTTTGGCTTCCAGCAACACCGCATTCTTAAAAACATAGTACTGGATGAAAAAGTAAAGCAGGGTGGCGGAACCAATGCTGGCACACAAGATCACTATCGACGACGAGAAAACACTCCGGCAAGCCAATACCAGGGGTATAAACAGTATCGTTGTGGCCATTGTTTGTACCACCAGTTTTTTATTCATCTTCCAGGGAATGATCTTAAAAGCCATAACGCCCGTTAGAACAGTCACCACCAATTCTGTTGCTGTTGATGCATAGGCTGCACCCTGCGCTGCATATACAGGTATCAGGATGAAATTGAGCGACAGGCTTACGGCACATCCTGCAATAACGGCGGTTAAAAATTTTTTTTCCTGTTTAAAAGGCACCAGCACCTGGAAACAAAACATATTGCTGCATGCGATGATGAGTGGCAAAAATGACAAGGCCCTCATTAAAGGCACCGCTTCGGAGAACATACCACCTGCGATCACATCAATAATTTCCGGCGACAGTATGAACAGGCCAACGCAAACAGGCAGACCGGCTGTTAACACCAGGTCAAAATACTTAGTTAAGAAAGTACTGATCTGCTCTCTTTTATTTTCGTTGGCCAGGTAGCTCATTCGTGGCAGCAGTACTGTACTCAACGCAATGATAACCGTTAAAAATATTTTCACCATTTTGAGTGCGGTGGTATAAAGCCCCACCTGCAGTTCATCTTTTGTGATAAACTGCAGCAGTATCGTATCAAAATAAATATAAATGGTAATGGCCGATGAAGTAAGAAAAAAATGCCATAATGGGGTGAGGTGTTTTTTTAAATGAATATTACTGGCTTCAAAACTGTTTTCCTTTATCATTTTTACTGCATTGATAAATGCAATAACGATCATGCCAAAAGTGAAGATGGCATAATAAATATCATAGTCGCTGCTGGCCTTTACAAGAATAAAAAAACAGACCAGTATCAGCATTCTTGCAAAGATGGTTCTGATGGCCGCAAATTTAAAATGTTCCATTCCCTGCACATACCATTCGTAGGTGAATGAACCGATGAGGATATTACACAAACCAAAAAGGCAAAGCATCGGTTGTGCTGCCCAGCTTTTATACGTAACGATTGCAAACAGACCTGCAGCGATAAAAGCAAAAATTCCCTGCAGTACTATCAGTTCCTTTATAAGCAGTCCTCTTTTTCTTGTATCACCTCTTACAAATGAAATTTCCCTGGTGGCATAGAATGGTATGCCAAAAGAAGCAACGATCATAAACACCTGGCACAGGAAATCGATGTAGTTTACTTTGCCCAGATTTTCTGGTCCCAATACCCTGGTGATATAAGGCCAGGTAACCAATGGCAGCAGCACCTGCGATGCAGACAGCAGCAATTGCCATACAATGTTGTTTTTTAACTGAGCCACCATGTTGATAATGCCGTAAATTAAGTTTCTATTTTGATACAGCGGTTTTCCCTGTTAAATTTTAGACCAACCGATAAGAGGGTTGGTATGTTTTTGTATCTTGCAATTGATTTATCAATACGCTGAATTCCTCCTTTCAAAAACTCCCCTACAGTCTATTTTCCGGAATGAAACTCCCTTTTGCAGAAAGTGGTTGTTTTTTCAATAGCTAACTGCTTAAAATTCAGTTGCTTATTTTTTGGTATCCTACTGGTTATACTGGCTATGTGTATGTTGAATACACATCAAGCCATCGTGTTTAAATTATCAGGCTGTAAATTTTTTTATATGAAAGCGCCCTACCCGAAATACTTAGATTGCTCAAAGCATGACACTACTTCAAGGATACCGTATTGTGCTGCCACCAGGCGGAAAGAACAGTTCTTATATTTCCGTGTGGTGCTGCTTTCGATGTTGTTGCAATTGTACAGCTTTACTGCTAAGGCAGACTTAAGTAAAGATGCAGAGCCGGCTCCAGTTTCAACTTGTCAGCCAGTTTCTGCTACTTCCTTTACAACTGCTTTTACAGTTGGCAGAGGGCCTGGTTGCAGTAACTTAAGCAGTACCGGGAATGTTGTTTTTATTTGGGAGTATTTCAATGGATCTATCTGGACAGCACTATCAAGTAATACACCATCAGGCTTTAGTTACGCTGCTGTTTCTGTAAGAACAGGTTCTGGTTCTGGTGCACAAATCACCAATACGCTTACTATTACCTTCTCTTCAACGGCTTCCACAGGCAGCTTTAGTTTCAGGTGCCGTGCTAATCAGCCAACCGGATGCACTAATTTCGTTACCTCTAATACGGTTGCGGTTACGGTGCATGCCAAACCTGTACCCACATTTACGGCACAGCCAGGACCCAATGCCTGTGTAAATACGGCTGTAACTTATACAACACAGGCCAGTCAATCTGGGTATACCTGGGGTATACCGGGTATTGCCGGCATCGATTATTCCATCACCGGTGGTTCTATTACATCTAATTCGGTTACGCTGCAATGGCTCACCGCAGGCAGTAAAACGGTAACTGTTAACTACACTAACGCTGACGGTTGTACGGCAACATCACCGGTTTCATACACTGCCACCATGGTAAATACGGCGGCATCTCCGGGTTTTACGGCACAGCCATCCGGTACAGTTTGCACTGCTGCTGATGTTACTTACACTACCCAGGCAGGCCAGACAAATTATTTATGGGCTTTACCGGGCGCCGCTGGTATTGACTATGTTATTACATCCGGAGGCACGGGTACAGGCAGTAATACGGTAACCTTACAGTGGTTAACAACAGGCAGCAAGGCCATCACAATAAATTATACCAACATCGCAGGCTGTAGCGCCGCAGCCGCCACCTCATCCAGTACTGTTTTGGTAGCGGCAAGACCTGTCCCGGCATTTACATCGTCTCCGGCAGCCAATAGCTGCGCAGGTGTTGAAATAACTTATACAACATCACCAGGTGCATCCAATTACACATGGTCTGTACCTGGCACACCAGGAATTGATTATACAATTGTTGCAGGAGGAACCGGAACAGGTAACAATGCTGTGATACTGCAATGGCTGAGTTCCGGTAGTAAAGCAGTAACCGTTAATTATACCAATGCGGCAGGATGCAGCGGCACTGCTGCGGCTTCTTCCACCACCACAGTAAATATCCCTGCCACACCCACCATTACAGCTGGCAGCAACACTGCATTTTGTGCAGGCGGTTCAGTAGAGCTCACTGCTACTAATGGCTCCGGTCACCAATGGTTTAGTAATGGTAATCTGATAGTGGCTGCTACGGCAATCAGTTATACGGCTGTATCGCCGGCTTCTTACACCGTAAGGGTAACAGATGCTTTGGGCTGTGAAGCTTTGTCTGCGCCAGCAGAGGTGATTATACATCCATTACCTGCTGCTGATTTTGCGGCACAGTCAGCAGACGTGTGTTTTAGTACCAGCGCTCAAGCAACAACACTTGCCTATAGCAACGACATGAATAACCCGGTTACTTACAATATTACCTGGGATGCTGCGGCAGGTGCAGCAGGGTTTACACCTGTAGTTAATGCAACAATCACTGCAAGTCCGCTTAGCATTTCCATACCAGCCGGGGCCATTGCTGCAACCTATACAGGAAGCATTACTTTATCCAATCCTCACAACTGTGTGAGTGTACCACACAACTTCACCGTTACAATTACAGACTTACCTGATATTTCAAACTTTACGGTAAGCGCTGCTGACGGCTGTGAAACTGCCGGCGCAGTCATTACTGTCTCGTCTTCCGCATTAGCAAACGGTACGTATTCTATTACTTATGATCTGTCAGGTGCAAATACAGCAACAGGTAATATTGCTGCGATAGTATTTTCCGGTGGCACAGGAAGTTTTACGGCTCCTGCTTCCAGCCAGGGGATCACTAATATTACCGTTACTCAACTGGCCGGGGTTGCCTGCGCTGCAACAGTTACAACCGGCAATACCGCATCTTTCACCATTCATCCCTTGCCTTTGGTGTCGTTAACTTTGGGCCCCGATGAAGTTTGTAAAGGCAATAATATTGTATTGTTGAACACAACACCTGGCGGAGCATGGACAAGCAGTGATATCAATTTTGCAACAGTGAACAGCGCCGGTGTGGTAACAGGTATTACCGCCGGAGCCGTTGACATTATTTACACAACTGCACCGGTTAATGGCTGCATTAACAGCGTTGTAAAAAATATTACTGTCAATGCCGTGCCGGCTGTAACACCCATAACAGGCAGTGCAACATTGTGTGTCAATACCAGCACCAGTCTTGCACACAGCAGCATCGATGGTACATGGGCAAGCAGTAATACGGAAACGGCAACAATCAGTAATGCAGGCCTTGTAACAGGGCTTGGTGCCGGCACTTCTGTTATTACTTATATTTTACCTGCCAATGCAAATGGCTGTACAGACAGCACTACTATAACGGTAACGGTTGACCCGGTAGCAACTGCCACTGCGGGCACAGGTGTTGCAGTATGTGAATCTGCTTCACCTGTGGCGATCGTTTTGAGTGGTGCGTCGGTTGGAGGGGCTGCATCCACAGGCGCCTGGTCAATTCTATCGGGTGGAGGCAGCTTGAGTACTGTCACGCAAACCGCCAATCCTGCTGCCGTTACTTATACCCCTGCTGCCAATTATAGCGGCCTGGTTTCACTGGTGCTAACAACCAATGCACCTGGATCCTGTACAGCCGCTGTTGCTACAAGAATGATCACTGTTACTCAGCAAGCAGCAGTCAATGCCGGGTCAGATCTTACGGTCTGCCAGTCAGCTTCTCCATCTGCCATAACTTTATCTGGTGCATCCGTAGGTGGCGGGGCCGCAACTGCTGCCTGGTCAATTATTGCTGGTGGCGGATCTCTTGGAAGTATTATTCAAACAGCAACACCCTCGGCTGTATCCTACACACCTGCTGCAGGTTTTACAGGAACAGTTATTTTAAGATTAACTACTGATGTACCTGCCGGATGTGCAGCCGTTTCAGATGAGCGCCAGTTTGCAGTCACAGCCTCTCCCATAGCTGCTGCCGGCACAGCGGTGGTAACCTGTTCGGAGGTGGCACAAAGATTATCAGGCTTAGCTTCCATAAATATTACTGCAGGCGCCACTGCTGCTAACCAATCAGGTATTGTATGGTCCTCGGGAGGCACAGGCAGTTTTGTGAGTGCATCTTCTCTCACAACGGCCACCTATACCCCAAGTGTCGCCGATATTTCGGCCGGATCTGTTACGTTAACGCTTACTGTATTTGGCAATTCCCCCTGTGGAAATGCAGTGTCAACAAAAATATTAACCATCACACCGGCTATTAATATCAATGATGCCAACAGCTGGGGGCAGGCACCCAACTGTAATGGGCTTGGTGTACAGTTTACTTTACCGGCTCCTCCGGGTGGTGGTAATGGCAGTTTCAGCTACCAGTGGATGCAAAAAAATAATTGCGGAACTGCAGGCCTGTCCAGTGCAGTACCTGGTGCCACCGGCATGAGTTTTATACCAACTACAGATAACTGTTACTGGCTGCAAATAAGTTCAGGTGGTTGCACCGTGCCTCAAAGCCTGGTATCCACCACTACAAGGCAAAGACCAAGCCCGGACACGGGTGCATTGGCAAATATCAGTTTCGGAATCAGCGGAACCAATCCACAGATATGCATTGGCAGCAATACCACTTTAACAGCACAGAGCTCCGTTTCATATACTTATTCATGGAGTCCTTCAACCGGATTGTCTTCCACCACGGGGGCTTCGGTTGTGGCCAATCCAGCCAGCACCACCACCTATACAATTACTGCAGTGGCCACGGATGGTACCGGTTGCACCCGTGTAGCCAATAATACGGTAACAGTAAATCCTTTAACCGTTGCCGGTAGTTTGCCGGCTTCGGCAACGGCCTGTGCCAGTGGAAGCGCTGTTATCAACCTGAGTGGTAATACGGGCTCGGTTGTAAGATGGGAAAGTTCTCCGGATGGGGGTGTAACGTGGACCACTATCCCAAATAACACTGCTGCACTTAATTATACCATTGCAGCCACTGCCACTTTGTACAGGGCATTGGTACAAAGCGGCGCCTGTGCAGCTGTATTTACCAATGCAACTCAAACAGGACTGCACAATGTATGGCAGGGGGCAGTGAGCACAGACTGGCATACTGCGGCCAATTGGTCAGACCAGGCGCTGCCCTCCCTCTCATGCCCGGTGGTTACAATTCCTGCCGCCACACCTTATTCTCCCATTTTGAATACCGGCGTGACTACCATCAACAGTATTGTTATTAACCCGCTGGCATCACTGGTCATTTCTAATAATGCCAGGTTGCAGGTTGCGGGCGGCATCACTAACAATGGCATTTTTGATGTTTCAGATGGGGCCCTTGAATTCAATGGCACATCAGCTCAAAGTATCTCGGGCAATACATTTGTAGCAAATACACTGAGGAATCTTGTACTGAGTAATAGTAACGGCCTGGCAGTGGATAACCAAGCCGGTAATTTGCTCCATATCAAAGAAGCATTCGCATTTGGCAATGTAAATAATGCCACCTTGACCACCAATGACAACCTGGTGCTGCTATCAACAGCAGCAGGAACTGCACAGGTGGCAGATATTACGAATAACAATATTAACACCGGGAATTCGATTTCCGGCAGGGTTACAATCCAGCGCTATATACCTGGCAGGAGGGCCTGGCGCTTACTTACTGCACCGGTTACCCCATCAAGCCTGGTAAAGATCAGCGATTCGTGGCAGGAAGGGGCTCCCCGGGTTACCAGTCCCCACAGTATCAACTCCACCAATAATCCTAATCCTGGGTTCGGCACCCATGTTACATTTGGCAACCCTGCTGTTAACGGCTACGACCAGGGGGTTAACGGGAATGCTTCGGTATTTTATCTTACCTCAACCGGATGGAACGGTGTGCCAACGGCCACTAACAATGGTGGTACTGTTAATTCAGGATACATTACTGATCAACCAGGCTATATGTTATTTGTGAGGGGCGACAGGAGTACGCAGCTTTGGCAGGCTACTTATGCAGCTGTTGCGCCTACTGTATTAAGGATCAAAGGGCATATCAACAGTGGTCCCCAGAATATTTCATTGTCTCCGGGAATGGTATGGAACGGTTCACAGTTCAGGGTGGTAGGTAATCCCTATCCCTCTGCTGTTAACTTTCATAAAATTGTTTCTAATGCAGTCAACAGTTCTGCAGGTTTTGCAGATGCATTTTATTTATGGGAACCAGCTGTAACAGGTTCAAATGGAGTGGGCGGATGGGTGGCCATGAGCTATAACAGTATCAGCGGCTTGTACGACAGAACGGTACTGACCGGTGGCAGCAGTACACTTGACAACAATGGCGATATACAATCCGGTTCCGCGGTTGTGATCGACTATGCAGGTGCAGCCACAAGTTTAAGGGTGGAAGAGCCCAATAAGGCTTCGGGGAGTAATAACAGCCAGTTCCGGCCAATGTACCAGCCCAATCAGGTTAGGGTAACCCTGCTGGCAAAAAATCAGGATAGCAGCATTTCTGTTAATGATGGAGTACTGGTAACATTTCATGAATCGTTTAACAACGCTGTTGACAGATCGGATATGAAAAAACTGCTGAATTTTGCAGAAAATATAGCTGTTGTGAAAGACAGTATTGCCTTGGTGCTGGAAAGAAGAAAAACATTTGAAAGAACAGATAGCATACAGCTCCAGCTTTCGAAAATGCGCCAGAAAAATTACCAGTTGCAGGTAGAACTGGATAATTTGACTACACCCGAAGGAACAGTTACTGTATTAGAAGACAAAGTGCTTGGTAAACAGGAAATCATAACAGCAAAAGCCACCCACTTGTATGATTTTACTGTAAACGCTGAAAACATATTGGCAGCAAATGACCGGTTCAGGATCTTATTCAGGCAACTGGTGAATTTTACCAGCATAAATGGTCATCTGCAAAAAAGTGATGTGTTAATAAATTGGCAACTGGCATCAGAATTTAATGTTGACCATTTTGAATTGGAAAGATCCGAAGACGGTATTCATTTTTCTGTTATCACCTTTGTTCAATCGGCTGGAAATACAGAAAACACCGTAAGTTATACCGCCCTTGATGTTAATCCTGCCAATGGAAATTATTATTACCGGGTGAAAACGGTGGGGAAAACTGGTGCAGTTGTTTACAGCAACAGTATTAATATAAAAGTGATCAACAGGAAGAATGGTTTTTATGTTTTCCCCAATCCTGTAAAGGGCCCGTTGCTGCAACTTCAGATGAACAGCGTTGATATGGGTACTTACCAGGCCACCCTGCTGAATCTGGATGGAAAGCAAATGCTGACTGCGGTTATTCGTTACACCGGAGGGATGCAAACCAGTAAGATCAGCCTGCCGGCACATACAGCACCAGGTACTTACCTATTAGAAATCACCGGTGCTGATGGCAATACAACTTCCTTAAAAGTATTGGTGAGCAGGTAATCGACAGACAATAAAAAAATATTGATACAGCAGGAATAACCGGCTTTTTTACTTTAAACACTGAAGCGTATTTTTGCCGAATGTCAGCAGAAAAAATTATTGGCGACTGGAAGAAAAAGAATTACAAGCCACTGTACTGGCTGGAAGGGGAGGAGGACTATTATATAGACCTGGTGATGAATTATGCAGAGCACAAAATTTTACCTGAAAGCGAGGCTGGTTTTAATCTCTCTGTATTTTACGGTAAAGATGCCAACTGGAGCGAAGTGGTGAATGCCTGTATGCGCTACCCGATGTTTGCCGAAAAGCAGGTGGTGTTGCTGAAAGAAGCCCAGCAGATGAAAGACATCGACAAACTGGAAGCCTATATCGAAAATCCTTTGGCTTCCACCATTTTTGTGGTGAGCTACAAAGAAAAAACGCTGGATAAAAGAACCAAGCTGTACAAAACGATCAAGAAAGATGGAGAAGTATTCACCTCTGAAAAGATAAGGGATTATAAAATGGCCGACTGGGTAAAGGACTATGTGAGCCAGCAGGAATTTGAAATGACACCCAAGGCCATTGCCTTACTGGTAGAATTTGTCGGCAACGATCTCAGCCGTGTTACCAATGAACTGGAAAAGATAACTGTCAATCTGGGTAAAAGAAAAAGTATTACCGAAGACGATATTGAAAAATATGTTGGCATCAGTAAAGAGTACAATGCTTTTGAATTGCAGAATGCCCTGGCGGTGAAAGATATGGCCAAGGCAATAAAGATAATCCAGTATTACGAGAGCAATCCCAAAGTGGCACCCATACAACTGGTATTGCCATCGATATATAATTACTTCAGCAAACTGTACAGTATTTATGGTATGGCTGACAGAAGCGAGCAGGCTATAAAATCCTTGTTCTACAATAATCCTTTTGCTGCCAGGGATGCGGTGACTGCGTTAAAGTTATATGGCTACGAAGGGGTTGAAAAAGCTTTGTTGCTGCTGCATGATTACAATTTGAAGAGTATTGGCATTGGCAGCGTTAATACAAGCGATGGCTCTTTGCTGAAGGAATTGGTGGTAAAGATGATGAGGTGACAGTTTACGGTTTGAGGTTTACTGTTTGCTGATGCTTAAAGGGAACTGGTCTAATGTAAAATGGTTAGATTGATCCCTGTTGCCACCACGATATTCCCGCCTGGTTCCACAGATAATGCATAGCAGGTCGTATTAACCGTTACATTTACTGTATGACTTATTACTACAATATCATCCGGCCCGGGTATTATATTGTTTAGCCACGTGGAAGGGGCGTTCCAGTTGCCATTACTTAGTGAAATAGCAGTGGCTCTTGCAGCAGGTAATTCACCATTACTATCAACTTGTGTTAGAAACATATCATTCCTGTCATTCGCCACAGGATAATTTCTGGCATCACACCATCTCAATAAAGTTTTGTCATTATTACCTGGTATTAGTTGAATTCTATCTGCTTTTTGACGGATAACTGTTTTGCCAACGCTGTCCCAGAGAAGTGTTCCGTCCGAAAGTACTTTTTGATATTTGGGTATATTCAAAGTGCTGTCGCCAATAAAAAAAATACTTGCTGATCCATCAATATGAAATCTTGCATCAGAAATCACCCCGGTTGATTGAAAGGAATTGTATGTGATACATGCTTTTTTCGGGTAACTATACAAGGCAACCCCGTTTGAATTAAGATATTGTATCCATAATGAAATATTCATTCCTGAATCTGTTAAATTATCTCTATTAGAGAATAGAGCTGCAACACCTCCATCTTGTTTTTTATGTATTCTGTCTATAAATAAAAGTTGTCCATCTGCTAACTTGTTTGGCTGTATGCCATAGTCACCCCAAGGTTTAAAACCTTCGGATGTCAGCCTTTGTATATAAGATTGAGAGTTGTATGGGCCAGAAAGTTTTTGGTAGACAAAATAGCATCCACCTTCTCCGTCAGACAATATAAGTTTGCTTTGGGTTTCACTTGGGCCAATAATTATAGTGCTATCCCCAGTCATTGCAGCAGCAAGTATACCTTCACTTCCCCAGTTTTTAACCCCCGCACTATTAACGTGCTGAGCATAAAGTTCATATCTGCTATAAGTGTTGAAAGTGCTGTTGTAGGTTGCATTTCTTCCATCCATAAATATGCTTAAAAGCCCTCCTGTACCGTCTCTTGTAATGAAATAATTACTATACTGACCAGGGTAATTACATACATTTATTCCGCTTTCTCCCCATATTTTTGTCCCGTCACTTCTCACTTTCTGTACGTAAAGTTTTCTGTTTCTGGCATTTCCGCTACCCCACATCGCAAATACTCCATTAATACTGTCCGGTGTTAATTTTCCGTAGTAATCTTCATAGGCGCTTTCCTTCTGAACAAGCAATATTCCATTTCCCGGCCAATCAGGTATACCATTAGGGTTAATATGCTGTAGATACAAACAAAAGCTGTCTTCGTTTAATGAAGCCGGGGGATAGTTATAAAGGATATACGCTCCACCTGAATAATCAGGTTTTGCGTCGATAAGTAATGGCATGCCTCTGTCAGCATTGTTTCGAATGACTATATTTCCACTGTCAGCGCCTCCCCATAATAAAAAACCCGAACTATCCGTCCGCTGCAGGCTGATTGTATAATTAGATGGATAAGGAGCATTTTCATCAGACAAGTTATACGCTTCAATTATTCCACCAAAACCATCTTCAAAAGCAAATGATTTATGATATACATTCTGGCCCCTGATACTCATTTTCCCTCCATATAACGTATCACCGTTCCACTGACCAGAGGATGCAGTAGATATAAATGCAAAAAACAGAAAAAAGAAAAATGCTGGTTTTTTTGAAGAGAGTGATTTCAGCATGATAAGGATACTTTTAAGAGTTTAATAGTTCTGTCAGGTCAGTTCGTTTAATAAATTTATTGCCATCTCTTTATCCTTCCCCAATTGCTCTTTCAATTCCTCCAGTCCATTAAATTTTTGTTCACTGCGAAGGCGTTTGTAAATATGCACTGTTAAGAGATCACCGTAAATATCCCGGTCAAAATCAAAGATATTTACTTCGATCATCCTGTTCACTCCTTCTACGGTGGGGCGTATCCCAATATTCATCATGCCGGAGTACGAATGCGGACTGTTGAATGACGAATACCCTCCATTCACCACTACCTTCACCGCATACACGCCATTACCCGGAATTAATTTTTTGTCTTCAGTTACCTGCAGGTTGGCAGTCGGGTAGCCAATGGTGCGTCCCAGTTTATTTCCTTCTATCACCGTGCCGCTAAAAAAGTAGGGATAGCCCAAACATTCATTGGCAGCATCAATATTTCCTTTTTGCAAAGCCTGGCGGATGATGGTGCTGCTGATGGTATTTTCCTGCAGCATAAATTCCGGGATCTCTTTCACCTGGTAATCAAGTTCTTTTCCTTTTTCTTCCAGCAGGGCAAAATCACCACTGCGGCTTTTACCAAAACGATGATCGTGCCCGATAATAATGGAATGCGGGTGAAATGTTTTAACCAAAAAATTTTCGATGTATGCTTCAGCAGACTGTAAAGAAAATGCTTCTGTAAAAGGCGTGATCACCAGGTGATCAATACCATATTTTTCCAGCAGTGCTTTTTTTTCTTCCAGTGAATTCAAGAGGAACAGTTCCGTTTGGTTGGCTGCAATTACCTGCCGGGGATGCGGATGGAACGTAATGATAACGGTTTCGCCATCTACTTTCCTGGCTTCATCCATCATCAGTTTCAGTATTTGCTGGTGGCCTTTGTGAACGCCATCGAATGTGCCAATGGTAACCACGGCATTCCTGAACGCAGGCAGTTGCTGGATATCGGTATGTACTGTCATAAAAATTGGTGCAAAACTACTTGATAATTTCTTACCGCCCATTGATTATTTGCTTTGTAACTTGCCACTTTTCAGCGTTTCTTGTTTCTCGTTATGGAGAGCTTAAAGAATGTAAAAGCTTTTAAATACGCAGACTCCCAACGAGAAACAGCCCAACGAGCAACAGTAACGAGAAACGATTCAAAGAGAAACGACTCAATAAACAAGAAACAATGTCTTTATACAGTAAAAGAGGCGTATCTGCCCAAAAAGAAGAAGTACATGCGGCTACCAAAAACCTTGACCAGGGGCTTTTCCCAAATGCCTTTTGCAAAATATATCCTGATCATCTTGGCAATGACGACAACTGGGTAAATGTAATGCATGCAGACGGTGCCGGAACCAAAAGTATCCTGGCCTATTTGTACTGGAAAGAAACAGGTGACATTTCCGTGTGGAAAGGCATCGCCCAGGATGCCATCGTGATGAACCTGGACGACCTGCTTTGTGTGGGGATTTATGATAATATTGTTTTCAACAGTACCATCGACCGCAATAAACATCTGATACCGGGTGAAGTGTTGTCTCAAATTATCAATGGTTCACAGGAATTATTTGATACATTGAAAAGTTTTGGTGTACACATACATTATCTCGGAGGCGAAACGGCAGACGTAGGGGATGTGGTAAGGACCGTGGCAGTCAACGGCACCATGACCTGCCGCTGGCCAAAAAATAAGATCATCAGCAACGATCAAATTCAACCAGGTGATGTGATTGTTGGATTGGCCAGTTATGGTCAGGCAAACTACGAAACCACTTATAACAGTGGTATCGGCAGCAATGGATTGACGAGTGCCAGGCATGATGCACTGGGTAAATTTTATGCGGATAACTTTAAGGAAAGTTATGATAATAATCTGCCCGATGAAGTGGTGTATATCGGCAAAAACAAACTGACAGATATTGTAAGTGATCAGTACTCTATTGGCGAACTGCTGTTGTCGCCTACAAGAACGTACGCACCGGTTTTAAAACAATTGTTAGAAGATCATTTTGAAAAGATCCACGGCCTTATCCATTGCAGTGGCGGCGGGCAAACCAAGTGCATGAAATACCTGCCAGGTGATTTTAAAATTGTAAAAGATAATTTGTTTGCCGTGCCACCGGTGTTTCAAATCATTAAAGAAAACAGTGGCAGCAGCTGGAAAGAAATGTATGAAGTGTTTAACATGGGTTGCCGGTTAGAGATATATTGTGATGCAGCCAATGCAGCATTGATGATCAATACAGCAAATTCTTTTGGGATAGCAGCGCAGGTGATTGGAAGGGTGGAGGAGAACGGGAAAAAGGAGCTGGTGGTGAAGGCGAATGGAGAGGAGGTTGTATATTGATTCGACAAAGCTGTTTTGTATGAGACGGATTTTATTATTTTCTTTTCCTGCTTTTTTTGCCTTTAATTCATTTGGACAAACATTCTACGATAACAAAATAGCCGGAATTAGGATACAAGAACCTTTGGGCGGGATTGTTTTGGCAGATACCATGCAGGACAAAAATTTACAAGGTATTGATGCCACTCAGTTGGCAAGGTTTTTAGATTCAACAAAAAAGGGGATTTTATTACGTACTTACTATAAATATTCTCCTGATACTGCGAGCGGACTTATTCCTACTGTTAAGTTAGCGATACGATTGAATAATGCATCAGATTTTGAAGGATTCAAAAAAGTAATACGATTTGGTTTTGATAATTTAAAAAGGGCGCTGGGAGATGTACAAGCGATCGATACCATTCAGGTAGTTACTTTGTCAGGTAAAGAATGTCTGTATTACAGCTGTTCATATTCAATAAAACTAAAAGGCGATATTAGTGTTGAGGTGAGGTCTAAATATTACATGGTTCCAAAAGGAAAATATTTTATTTCAATTAATTTAATTGACGATGATTCTGGAAAGAATTGTTCAGAATTATATGATGGGCTATTAAAATCGCTGGAATTATAAGTGCCGGCAACAACTTATTCTTTACACTAATAACCCGAACTGCTTCAAATGATGTGTAAAATGTTTGCCATGAAATACCTGCCACTCATCGTAATTTAATTCTCCGAAGCCGGGATGAACAGCCGTAGCGCCTTCAATAGCAAAGTATTTTTCAAAGGTATCCAGCTCAATATTCAATGCTGCGATACCATCGGGAACATCAGCAAAGGTTGCAAAAGGGGGGTCATCCTCCTTCTTCGGTGTTTTAATCCCCATTGGTATTTCCGCATCCGTATAGATCATGTATTGTTTTCTCTTTTCGGCCACTCCTTTTGATGAAGTACAATCCGTCTGCTTTTTCCCATTGCTGTATTCAATTGTTTCCACCAGGTGTTCCAGCAGTTGTAAAGGCGTAAGACTTCCCCAAAGCGGAACGGTGCCGGGATGCAGTTTTGCTAAGTAATTGTTGAGAACAGCTCTATCAGCTATATCAATAAATTTTTTCATCCCGTATTCATCTTTTTAATTGCGCTTTACTTTCTGGCAGGGGAATATAGCCTGTTTCTCCTTCGATCATTGTAAACTGCTGGTCCTTCCATTGTTGTTTGGCTTCTTCAATTCTTTCAACCGATGTGGCAACAAAGTTCCAGTAGATAAACCGTTCCTCGGGAAAAGGGTCACCACCAAAAAGATATACCGTTGTATTGGCATGAATAACAAAACTGCAGAGCGTTGCTTCTTTTGCCACCAATAACTGCTTTGGTTCAAATATATTTCCATCAGTTTCGATGCGGCCCTCTAAAATATATAACCCGGCTTCACCAAATAAATCTTTTCCAATGCTGATGGTTTGTTGTACAGGGCTTTTTATTTCCAGCATGAATAATTTACTATATACCGGCACGGGCGACTTTCTCCCAAACGCTTCACCCGCAATCAATTTAAAACTGGCTTCCCCTTCTTTCCAGGCCGGCAATTCGGCTTTGCCAATATGAAAAAATTCCGGCTCCATCATTTCCAGTTCTTTTGGCAAAGCCACCCAAATCTGCAATCCATGCATCAGTTTTTCGGAGTGGCGCAGATAGTCCGGCGTACGTTCAGAGTGAACCAATCCTTTGCCCGCCGTCATCCAGTTGACTGCCCCGGGTTGTATTTCCACTTCTGTGCCCAGCGCATCCCGGTGCATCATGCTGCCTTCAAATAAATAGGTAAGCGTGGATAAACCAATATGCGGATGTGGGCCAATATCCATATTCTGCTGATCACTCATTTTAGCCGGACCCATATGATCAATAAAAATAAACGGTCCCACCATGCGTTTACCCCTGAACGGTAGTAGCCGGCCCACTAAGAAATTTCCGATATCTGCCGGCCGCTCTTCTATGATCATGCCTATATTACTCATGGCTGGTTGTTTTGTCTTTATTGTAATAAAATTCCAGGGCTCCACTGGGGCAGGCTTTTACCTGCTGATCTATCCTGTCTGCCGGCGCTCCGTCTGGATTGATCCATTTTTTTATCCTGGGATTAAACACCATGGGCATCTGCGTCCAGCACCTGGTGGAATGCTGACAAAGTTCTGGCTTCCACACAACCGTAGCTTCTGCATTGGCATATTTGATTTGTTTGGTATCGCCATCCCTGAAAACAAATGTCCGCACTTTAATATCACCTTCTAATATTTTTGATACCGGGCAGGCTTTGGCAATTTCCTGCAACCGTTGTTTTTGCTCATCTGGTACCGGCGTGGTAAATAAAATATCCCGGTCGATGATGGTGGTTAATTTTTCATCCTTTGTTTCCTGGTACAAATTAGCGCTCACGGTAATGGAAGGGATATCCCAGCCTTTCCGGTCGATATACATTCTTAAAGTGATCAAAGTACAGGAAGCCAGTGAGGATAACAACAGTGTGTAGGGGTCTGGCCCTGTATCCTGGCCGCCCGATGTAACCGGTTCATCAGAAAGGATCGTACCATTTCTCCATTCAATATGGCATTGGTATTTGGTAGTGCCAATGCTGCCGAGTACCGGCTTTTCCATTTTGTATTTCATAAAGAGTTATTTGCTTTGTAAAAGATCTTTATAACTGATCACTTCAATCTTTCTCGCCGCAATGGCAGCCTTCACTTTTTTACTGGTAAACAGGTCGGTAACGCCCTGGCGGTCTGTGGCCACGTTTTCATAACCAATATGGAACACCGCTTGCAATTCTGCATTATCAAATCCCGGGTGATCCAGGAACATATAGGTTTTGCCTGCTTCCAGTTTATCCAGCATTTTTATAAAACTGGTTTCTTTTTCGGTGGCTGTTTTTGATGCGCCGTTATACCCAATATGTGGTATGTTCAGTTCTTCCAGGTCAATATCAATGTTAAATTCCTTTGCCAGTTTTTTGGTCATCGCTTTCACTTCATCGCTTAAATACGTGCAACCCATATGTGCAGAGATATGGCTGATATGTGGGATTTTTTTAAACCCCATTACAATCTGCGCCCTGAACTCTTTTTCAATATCTTCTATCTTCCAGTTGTTTTCTTTGATTGATTGCCCGGGGTAATTTTTATTGGGCCAAACCATCGGGTAAAAATAACCATTGCTGTCACGGATGCTTTTACAATCAGTCAGCGGCCGCCATTTTACGTTGTCCCATTCACTGGTGATGGCTAAATGAATGCCCACATCAATACCTGGGTTTTCATTCAGCATCTTTACTGCTTCAGGAAACCAGGGAGATGGTACGATCACTTCGATGGATCTCTGGATACCTTCTTTGGAACATTTTATCAATGCTTCATTCCCGGAATGGGTGTAGCCCATATCATCTCCCCGAACAATGAGGCGGGCAGGCTGCTGTTGTGCATATACGGTAAAAAGCAGTGAGAAAAGCAAACTGGTACAGATGGTCTTTTTCATTGTGTGTTGATTAGAGGAAGGAGTTAGAAAATTATTTCGGGCAATCCAATTTTACTGCATATTTGCTCCAGTCATCATAGCAGTCGATACGCAGTGCCGTATTGCCGTTAACGGAGATCCAGCTGAATTTGATAAAGAAAATGTCTTTCTTTGGCATTTTTACTTCGTAATAATAATAACCGGCCAATGATTTGCCATCGCAGCTGTTGAGCAGCTTTGCTGTAAAGGATTTATTTCCCAACTAACTGTCAATTGTGTTTTTTATCGTAAAATCTTTTGAAGGCGAACTGATGATACTGAAAGAAGAATAGCCCATGCGTGGGCCTTTCAGCATGATATTCCATTTTACCGGCTGACCGGCAGCATCGGTATATGTTTTGCCTTTGATGGAGATATTGGCGGTACCCAAGCGGTAAAAATTAATGGCGGTATCATCACTCATAATGATCCTGTTTTCTTTCCATTTTACCGGATACTTTTTTGCATTGCCCACTGCCCAATCGCCCACATTACTGTAACCCGTACTGTCAAACATGCATTTTTTTATAAGGTCGTACAGTTCTGTTACAGGTTGTGCGTGCAACGAAGTACCTGAACTGATGAGCAGCAGTGTTAATAGTTGTTTCATGTTTTTAAAGGTAGCAGTATTTTTTAACTGGCGCAATGGCAGCAGGCAGAAAGTTGGTGTTTTTGGCAGCTATTTTTTTAGAACTTCCTATCTTAACAAAAATATTTTACAATGGGCATTGATACAGGCCAAACGAGAAAAACATTTATACTCAATACCAATTATCCTGCTCCGGGTTCTCCGGAAGAAAGTAAGGCGTTTACCCAAACGCAGCTGGGTTTCAGGGAGCAGTTTGAAAAAGTATTTCCTGATAAACTGGCACCCCGGACGGTGGTGATCATGCCATCGCTGTCGCTGGATACAGATATCCTGTCAAAAGTAAAAGGTGCCCAGTATTATGAAGAGCGGATGCTATGCCTGCTGATGCTGTTGCGGATGCCAACTACTAAACTGGTTTTTGTCACCAGTATGCCGGTGGCAGAAAGTATAGTGGATTATTATCTTCATTTATTACCCGGTATCACGGGAAGGCATGCACGGGAACGGCTGACCCTGCTGAGTTGCTACGACGCATCAGTAAAACCGCTTACTCAAAAGGTATTGGAAAGACCGAGGCTGATGCAGCGGATAAGAGACCTCATCACCGATACAGCATGTGCACACCTTACCTGTTTTAATATCACCCCATTGGAAAAAACGATGGCTGTGCAGCTGGGTATTCCTTTGTTTGGTACTGACCCCGATAAATTTTATGAAGGTTCAAAATCAGGCGGCAGAAAAAATTTCAGGGCGGCAGGGGTGTTGTGCCCGGATGGATTTGAAGACCTGCATACTAAAGAAGAAGTGATCAAAGCACTGGTGACGCTCAAACAAAAAGATCCGGCACTGCGAAAGGCCGTGGTAAAATTAAATGATGGCTTTAGCGGTGATGGCAATGCGGTGTACACTTATCCGCCGTTCACAGGCGGTAATGCAGAGGAGAACATTGCGGCTTCATTTTCACAACATTTTAAAACTGTGGCGCAGGATGTAAGTGAATCACTGTTCTTTGAAAAAATGAGCAGGATGGGGGGCATTGCTGAAGTGTTTTTAGAAGGGGAGATCAAAATGTCGCCTTCGGTGCAATGTGTGATAGCACCATCCGGCAGTGTGGATATTGTAAGCACACACGACCAGTTGCTGGGTGGTGATGATGGACAGGTGTTTATCGGCGCTGTTTTTCCGGCTGATAAAATGTATAGCATTTCACTGGCTGCTGAAGGACAGAAAGTGGCCCGGGTACTGGCATCCAAAGGCGCTATCGGAAGGTTTGCCATTGATTTTATTTCGGTACAGCAAGCGGATCATTCCTGGAAACATTTTGCCATCGAGATCAATCTCCGCAAGGGGGGCACCACGCATCCGTTTTTAATGCTGCAGTTTTTAACAGATGGTAAATACGATGCCGCCACAGGGGAGTATCTCACAGCCGGGGGCAACAGGCGGTATTATTTTGCATCCGACAATGTTTGCAGCGAGCGGTACAAAGGTCTTACGCCAGACGACCTGGTGAATATTGCCATGTACCACAACCTGATGTATGACAGCGCTGCACAGGAGGGCGTGATGTTTCACCTGGTGGGAGCTTTGTCTGAATTTGGCAAACTCGGATTAGTATGCATTGGTGCCTCGCCGGAAGCGGCCCGGGGGTTTTATGATAAGACGATAGAGATATTGGATTTTGAGTGTTGTTGAAACGGGCGAATAAGGAATAAGAAATTAGAAATGAGGAAAGAGAAAGGCGGTGGCAGGTTGACTGTATTTTTTTTTAATTTTTTAAAAGGAAGGAGCTGAAAATGGAATAATCAATCTGGAAGTTGGGGTAATTTGCCAGCATTAATTCTTAGACTTATTTGATTGAATTGTGAAAAATTTTAACCACGAATAAAAAATATGATTTAGAGGACAGGTTGATAAAATTTGCCTGTATGTGTCTATCTGTGTGTGATTTGCTACCCAACACTCGGGCGGGTCAGAATTTGGAGTACCAGCTTTCAAAAAGCGGTACTGCTCTTGCATTAATATATGGTGAAGCTCAGGCGGCAGAATCTCCTGCTGATTTCATACATAAAATGAAGTTGGTTTTAAAAGAGATCAGGGAGTCAAGAGTTAACCTAAGAATTATTAACGAAAAGCCAGTTGTCGTGAGTGAATTGGTAATATCCACCCTGGTTGAATGCAATGAGTTAATGGCCATATTTTTAAAAAGTATTGAAACAGCCAAAAAGAATAATCAAAAACCCGGTTAATTGATAATGCGATATGCAACATAAGTCTCTCAACACTTCCTTATTTCTCATTCCTTATTTAACCTTCCTTATTTTCCATTCCCGCTTACTTTTGCATATATGCAGGACATAGAACCATATTTTAACTGGCGGCATTTGTACGCAGCGGAAGAGGATGACCGGTCGCCTTTTTACGGCCGTACTTACAGCGAATTTGAATTTTCCCAAACCATTTACAATTTTTATATACATCCCCAATGGGATGATTTTGGCAGCCGTACCCTCTACATGAAGATCCTGTTTGTGGATTATGAACAGGGCTATGCTATTATTGAATTGATCGGTGAGTGGAATGATGCCATTGAAAATGATATCATGACCCTGCGGAGG
>Ga0164290_1000873_pt1 | contig 70399 bp, 69 predicted proteins | sample Micstemetagenome_FD_108782 | JGI IMG/M metagenome (GOLD analysis project Ga0164290, IMG submission 108782) | Contaminated culture microbial community from soil near Moab, Utah, USA - Microcoleus steenstrupii SON62 (Illumina Assembly) | ecosystem: Environmental > Terrestrial > Soil > Soil crust...
GAGAACGCTGTCGCTGGTGCCACCGTTGTCCAAGAACTGCGCATACGCCTCGACGAAGGAGATGGTGCTCGCGGGCCTCGCCAACTCGGTGCCTGATCGTCCATAGACGCCGCTCTTCTGGTCGTCCCCCTCCCCCCGCTGAGCGCCCGCGACCGTCCGAATGCGGTCGACGATCGCGTACGAGCGACGAGCCCCTCGCTCGAGGAAAGCCCCGTCCCATACGGGCTCCTTCGATCGCGTCACGGCGTCGTCCGGGCACGTGAAGATTGCCTCCGCACGCAGGTAAGGCGCAAGCTGCCGGTCCCACGGCATGCTGTCTTCGAAGCCGCCGTTGATGGGTCCCGGACTCACGCGAGTCGGAAAGTAGTCGTCGTTGTCGCCGGCATAGAGAGCCACTGCCGTCGCGATCTGCTTCAGGTTCGACGCGCATGCGGCGCTGCGAGCGGCCGCCTTGGCGCGAGCGAAGACCGGGAAGAGGATTGCGGCGAGTACGGAGATGATCGCGATGACCACGAGCAACTCGATCAGCGTGAAGCCGCGCCTCACTTTGCACCCTCCCGCTTGGCACGAAGAAGCTGCTGCAGCCGCGCCTTCCCCTCGCCCTCGGTCTTCACCTCGTCCCGGCGCTCAAACTCCTCGCCTTTTCGAGTGATCGTGACGCGCGTCTCTTGCACGCGGCCCTTCATCTGGGTTCGCGCCACGAACACGAGGTTCGGCGATCGCCCATACGCAAAGTCCGACAGACCGATCACCTCCGCCTCTTGCTTGTCACCGATGACCACCTTGCGGCGGTTGATGTCGTAGCTCAGACGCTCGAACTGCTGAGCCTTCCCGTTCTGTCCCCAAGTCAGGTTCGCGAACGAGTACAGGAGTCGACGTTTGGCATCCGGACGGATCACGATCCGCGCGTTCGCCTCCGAGTGGTCCATCCCCCACATGCCGTATCCATCGAACCGGCCAACGTAGGTCCCTTCCAGTCGCGCGAATGCTCGTGCCCAGGTGGTGTCGTCGAACGCTCCGGCACTCGCCCGAGCCGCCACGGGCACCTCGGCCGAGGTGCCGCGCTGCCAAAGGAAGCCGGTGCCGACGACGCACGCGATCAGCGCCGATGCGCCGGCCAGGATGAGCCCGACCTTGGGCGCGATCAAGGTGCTCGCGGTTGAGACCGAAGGCGCTGAGGCGAGGGCAGTCAACTCGGCCGTGGTCACCTTGGCCGCAGCCTCCTGGCTCAGCATCGCTGTCAGTGCGGCCACGGAGAGCGTCACACCGTGCCGACCGAAGAACTTGCGCAGTCGCTCCAAAGAGCGGTTGACGCGCATTCGGGCGGCGTCCTCGCCGATGCCGAGGGTCGACGCCACCTCGGGGAACGTCATGCCCTGCACGAATCGGAGCAGAACCACGGACTGCTCGTCGGCCCGAAGGGTGGCGATACCTTGATTGAGAAGCGGCTCGACGCTCTTCCAAGTCGCGGCGGTCGACGTCGTCTGGGCGAATTCGTTCATGGCGTTCTGTTCCGCCTGCTTTCGGCGGCTCTCTTTCCGGGCAAGGCTGCGGCTGGTGAGGATGGCGGCCCGGAAAAGCCAGGCGGCCAGGTTGCGGTGGCCGACGAGTCGAGGCGCCCGTTCAGCGAGAAGAATGAACACCGATTGGGCGGCGTCTTGGGCGAGGGCCTCGTCGCGGAGTTCGCGTCGGCACGTCGCGGTCACGAGTCCGCCGTAGCGACCCACGAGGGCGCGGAACGCCTCGTCGGAACGGCTCTTGGCAAACTCGCGCAGGTGATGATCGTCTAGCATGGTCCTCCATGGCGCCCGGGGAGCCTCCTCCCTGGGGTCAACGCATGAAGTGTCTCCAGCGCCCGGAAAGCGAACGGACATTCGCCGACCTTTTCGATTTTAGTCGGAACGCCGTTACCAAAGGAATGGAATCAGCTTCCTGGTCCGTTGCCGGTAAGACTCGTACTCCGGAAATCGCTCGATTAGCCAGCCTTCCTCGGCGCTCGCCTTCCGGTCGAAGAAGACGGCCGCAAGTGCGGCGAGGGGAATGCCGATCAGCGTCTCACCCCTCAAGCCGCTCGCGAGGGCGAGAATGACGATCCCACCATAGATCGGGTGGCGCACGAGACGATAGATGCCGTTCGTTATGAGTGTGCCGGCCGAGGTGGGCTTCGGGAACGGGGTGAGCGAGCGACCCAAGCTGCCGATGGCGATCGCCGTCATGGCGCTCCCGATCAGCAACAACACCAAGCCGAGTGGCTCCCTACCCGCGTTCAGCGTTGCCGGCCAAGGCAAGAATCCGCGACCGATGCTGGCTGGTAGGCCGAAGACCACTACCAACACGAAGAGTTGTGCGATGACCCAATCGCCGCCTCTCGATCGCCAGTCTTCAAGCATCTGGTCAGATCATCCCGCTCGCCGTGGACAAGTCCTATAGCAATGAGAAAATATCCCCAAAAAACATCACGGCACGTATTAATACTAGGTTAAGATGATTCGAGCCTTGCCCGCGATTGCGCGGACAGCTACTTGCTTCGATTCGGAGGAGAAAGGTGAATCATCTTAAGTCCCGCATCGCCGTTATCGGCGGTCTCATGCTCGCTGCTGTGTCGGCCCACGCCGACTTCCTTACCGCGACCGTCGTGACGACGACGGAGCTTCGCGACGTCGCCGTCGTTTACCGCAGCGCCGACGGATCCGACCGTGGAATCTTCCTGCTCGACAACGTGGCGGCTGGTACCTACAGCTACACCACCGAAGTCGATGGAACGACCGAGCAGTACCTCGACTACCGCATCTCTCTGTTCGCGACGTACGCCGATGCGATCAACTCGGGTGCCGTGGTCGGCATGAACCCGGTGGACGGTGCGACGGCCATCAACCAGCCGTTCGAGTCCGTCTTCTCGACCCTCAACGAGAACCAGTTCGTCGCCAGCGTGCAGGGGCTTCGTTCCGACCCGTTCACCGCGCTCGCATCGGCGAACAATCTGAACAACTTCACTAACGCGAACTTCTCCAAGTTCGCGACCATCGGCGAGGGCACTCTGCTCGGCTTTACGGATGGCCACGCCATCGGCACCGTGACCTTCAACGTGTCGCCCGTGCCGGAGCCCGCAACGCTCCTCTGCCTCGGTGGAGGAGCCCTCGCGCTCTTGCGGCGCCGACGTCGGGCGTAAGCCCTTCTTCCCGGGAGCGCCTCACACTCCCGGGATTTCTGCGCCTCGACGGCTCCTTTGCGGCGTGCCCGCGGTCCAACTCGGCATGGCAGCGCGCATCTTGAGAGGAGCCCTGGCCGGGCTGATTGCAACCGTCCCGATGACCGCCTTCATGGCGCTCGCGTGGCGGCGCCTCCCGCGGAAGGAGCAGTACCCCCTGCCTCCGCGACAAGTCACGATGGGCGTGGCGGAAGCGGTCGGCGTTGCCGAGGAAGTCCCGGCCCCGGAAGACCAGGCGGAGCTCACCCTCGCGGCGCACCTTGCATACGGTGCCGCCGCCGGCGCGGCTTTCGGAGCGATCGCCGGACGTTCGAATCTCGAGCCGGAGGTCGAGGGGATCGCCTACGGACTCGTCGTTTGGACCGCGAGCTACGTCGGGTGGCTCCCGGCCGTCGGACTGATGCCGCCGGTCCAGGAACAACCCGCGCGCCGATCCGCGCTGATGATCGCCGCGCACGTCGTCTGGGGTGCGGCCGTCGGCACCCTCGTTGGGCGCGTTCTGAAGCGATGAGCCTCGTCTAGAAGCGTACGATCGTGACCGTTCCGGTAATGAACCCGACTACGCCACGCGTGGCAAACCTGAGTCGGCGTGCGGTCTCATCGATGGTGTGCGCGCTCTCGCGTCCGAGTCGAAGCGACTCCATCCATCGGCGCTCGAGTGTCTCGAGGGGGTTGCCCACGCAGATTGGGGTGGCGACGATCCGGATGTCGAGCATGTCGTACACGTCGCGGCCGGAGCGCACGTCGGCAACCTCGAAGCCAAGATCCTCGAGCTCGTAGAAGTCCGCGATCATGTCGTCGAGATCTTCCGGAGCGTACGGCGTGGCGACGCGCAGGAAACGCTGCACGAGGCGCTCGAGATCGTATTCGTCCACCCTGCCAAAGATCGTGCCCTGAATCCGCTGCCACATGATAAATACCTCGCTCGTTCCTTATCTTCGGTCGAGTCGTGACCAGATCGAATGAACGCCGGGTGAAGGTGCGATGAACTACTTCACACGTTCCTGCCAAGATTCAAAAAAGATGAACATCGTGGTCTTTACCGGCGCCGGAGTGTCGCGAGAGAGCGGCCTGAAGACGTTCCGCGACGCGGGCGACGGTCTGTGGGAGGGGTACGACATCCGAGAGGTCGCTTCGGCGCTCGGATGGAAGAAGGACCCTGCCAAAGTGCTCGAGTTCTACAATATGCGTCGCAGGCAGGTGCTCGCCGCAGACCCGAATGCGGCGCACCATGCGATCGCCCAGCTTGAGCGGGACCACGAGGTCATCGTCATCACGCAGAACATCGACGACCTCCACGAACGTGCCGGAAGCAGCCACGTCATCCACTTGCACGGCGAGATACTCAAAGTCCGACCGGAAAACAACCCGAACCGTCACCTCGACTGGACGGCGGACCTCAACGTCGGCGACGTCGATCCCCTCACCGGCGTTCAGCTCCGTCCGCACGTCGTATGGTTCGGGGAAGGGTTGCCGCTACTCGACGATGCGCTCGACATCGCCCACTCTCCGGACGTGGACGCCTTGATCATCGTCGGCACGACCCTCAACGTCTTCCCCGCTGCCCTCGTGGCCACCGACACAAAGGCGGCGCAGGTCTTTCTCGTCGATCCTGCGCCGCCTCAGCTGTACGTTCCCAACCTGGAGGTCATCCCCGAGGCTGCGAGCACTGGAGTGTCGAAGCTGGTCGAGCGTCTGCGCCCGACCAGCTGATCCGCGTCAGCGCGGAATGCGCGTCTCGAGATATCGGTAGCAGGGACCGAGCACCTCGCGCAGAGTCATGAACTCCTCTTCGGCGATCTCTCGGTCGACCGCGAGGAGCGACATCCCCATCGTGTCCAGAGCGTTCACGACCGTCGGCTCAAGCCGAGTGTCGTGCGCCATATCGTACGCTCGGCATGCCTTGACGAACGGAGGCACCTGCTTCAGAAGCTCCTCGTCGACCGGTACCTTGCCTACCAGGCGGTTGAGCGCCCCGACGTAGCGACGATCCTCATCGAGTAGGGCGTCCATCGCCGTGCACTCGCTCAGGACCATCCGCCGATCCGCCCAGACGAGTCGATCGACCAGGGAGTGAACCGTCGCCGCGCAGTCTCGGTAGTGCCCATCGTCCCCGTTCGTCGAGCACGAGGCTTCGAGCGCGGCGGCGGCATGGCACAGGATCCCGTAGCTCTTGCGCACGATCTGTAGGTACTGGTTGTTTCGATTCGTCGTCTCCGCGCGGTTCAACATCCCGTTCATCTGATTCTCCTAGCAAGGCGGTCGGGGCGGGGCCGAGGCCCCGCAGGACGTCATTTGGATTTAAGCTTGATGGGGCCGAGGTCTCGGTCCTTCTTCTTCTCCTCAGCAGCGGCCTTCTTGCTGCCGAGCACGGGGCCCTTCGGGGCTCTCGCGGGGAAGCCGTTGAACTGTCGCCACAGCTCGAAGCCGAGCGGGACCGTGTCGAGCATCACCCAACCGGCCGCTTCCGCTCCGGGGCGCAGAAGCTTCGAGTCTGGCCACGCCGGATCCTTTCGGCCACTGGGCAGTATGTGTCGGTCGGGCCGCACGATGACTCGGTATCGCGCGGTGCCGTCGTCGACGGGATCGATCACCGCCACCCGGCCACCGAAGGTGCCGACGGCGACGCTCGGCATCCCGCTGAACTGCAGCGCGGGCCAGCCAGCGAACTGGAGTCGCACGGGACGGCCGATCTGCAGCAGGGGCACGTCGTTGTCCGTCACGTACAGCTCAACTGCTCGGTCGGCAGTGTCCGGCACGATCACCGCGAGCTCGTCACCCGCCTTGACCATCGTGCCCTCACCCACCTTCATCAGCCGCGCGATTCGTCCGGTCGCCGGGGCGCGAACGACCTGCTGCTCGGTCCGGACGGTGAGGTTCGCGAGGTCGTTCTCGACCTTCTGGATGTCGCCGCCGTTCTTGGCGAGCGACTCGCGAGCCGATTGGATGTCCGCGCCGACGCGGCTGATCGCCGCGGCGGTGTCGTTGATCACGCGCGTCAGGTTGAGGCGGGCGTTGATGACGTCTCGCTCCGCCACCTCAAGGTTTGCCCGCGCCTGCTCCAAGGCCGCTTGGGCGCGCTCGGTCTCAAGGCCGGCCTGCTCCTCGCCGAGGTTGCCGACGCTGACGTCGCGCCGGGCAATTTCGAGTGCCTTCTCGCCCCGGGTGACTTCGGTCTCTGCCTTCACCAAGTCGTTCTGCGCGAGTTCCAGATCCTGGCGGCTGCGCAGCCCCTGTCCTTCCAGATCGGCGATTCGCGCCTTTCGGAGCCGCATCGTCTCCGCCTGCTGCTTCGCGGCCTGAAGAATCTGCTCGGCCTGCACCACCCGGTCCTGGGCTTGGCTGGCTCGAACCTGCGCTGAGGCGATCGCCACCTGGCGCGCGATCTTCAAGCTCTGCTCCGTCTGGCGGACGACTTGTCGCTGAGCGATCTCTCGCTGCTCGGCCTGCAGAATCGCCTGCCGAGCCGCATCGATCGCATTCTGGCGCGAGACCGAGAGCTCCCCCTTCTGGGAGGCGAGCTCGGTCACCCGTTGCGCCGACTCCTCACGAGTCTGGCGGGCGAAGTCGCGCTGCTCGCGGAGCCGGCTCACCTGGTTCTTGTCAAGGAACTTGGAGTCGATGTCCTGAAGTCGGGCGATCACGTCGCCTTTCTGCACGAGATCGCCCTCCTGTACCTTCCAATCGGCGATTCGCCCGGGGATGGGCGCCTCCACCGATTGCGGCCGGTCCATCGCGGAGTAGACGATCACCTCTCCCGATCCCACGACCGTCTGTTGCCAAGGGACGAAGGTGAGAATCAGCACGATCGTGATGAACAGGAGCGTGACCACCACCGCCGCCCGGCGGGCCGACTTGCGCGGCCGCACCATTTTGAGCGATTCCGGCTCAGCTCGCTCCTTCTTCTCGGTCACCCTGACCGGTGCAGGCGTCGCGCTCTCGCGCTCAAGCATCTTCAATGTCCTTCCTCCTTGTTCCGATCGAGAGGCGACTCGCCGCGCAGGGTGCGGGAGAGGTAGGGGAAAAGTTGAGAGAACTCACCGAGCTCGTTTCGCGCAAGCGAGGCCGGAGAGCCGGTCTCGGCGATCCGCCCGTCGGCGAGGACGTGCACCGTCGCCGTGCGCATCACGACTTCCGGCTCGTGCGAGATGTCGATGATCGTCCAGCCGTTTCGGGGGTCGAAGATCGCGTCCAGGATCTTCATCGCAACGCGCTCGTCAATGCCGGTGAACGCCTCGTCGAGGATCAGCAGGCGAGGCCGGTCGGCGACCGCGCGGGCGATCAGCAGGCGCTGCACCTGACCGCGCGAAAGGTTCTGGCCGCCACTCACGAGCCGCGTTCGCAAACCGTCGGGCATGAGCGCCACGTCGTCGGCCAACTGGGCGGTTTCGAGAGCCCAGCGGACGTCCTCCGGCGAGATGTGCTCGCGGCCGACCCGAATGTTCTCCTCGATCGTGCCGTCGAACAGCTCCGGCTCGTAGCCGGCGAGCGAGACGTGCCGCCGCAGGCTCTCGAGATCGACCTCTCGAACGTCGACGCCATCGATCTCGATCGACCCGAAGTTCGGCTCGTCGAGGCCGGTCAGGAGCGCGGCTAAGGTCGACTTTCCGGCTCCGCTCGCACCCACCAGACTGACGCGCTCTCCCTCGCCAAGCGAGAGGGCTAGCCCGGTGAGAACCGTACGGTGCTCGCCGTAGCTGAAGTGCACGTTGCGGCACTCGACGCGGGCGCCGCGGTTCAGCGGTCGCTCCGGCAGCGGGCGGCCGCCGCTGCGCTCTGTCTCCAGGTCGACGACGTGCCCGACCTTGTCGAGGCCCGTCAGGAGGTCGAAGAACTTGTCCGTCTGGCGGATCAGCTTGTCCATCGACGTGAGGATCAGCGCAACGATGATCTGCGCAGCCACGAGCTGGCCGAGGGTGAGGTTGCCGTTAAGAACCTGCCATCCACCTGCCGCCAAGACGCCGGCGTTGGCGATCGCGGCGAAGACGAAGTAGCCGCCAATCTGCCGGTAGTTCACGCGGAAGTGAGCGCGTCGAGCCCGCAGGTAGCGGGTGACGGCGTTGTCCGCCCGCTCCTGCAGGTACGCCGGGCTGCCGTGGACCTTCAAGCTCACGTGGCATCGGGCGAGATCTTCGAGCCACTCGGCGACGCGATACTTCTCCTTCGATTCCTCGATGCTCGTCCGGAGACCGCCGGTGCCGAGCAAGAACGTACCGATCACGAATGTGACCACGAGGAGCAGGTCGATGAGGAGCAGCGTGGGGCTGTAGAAGCCGAGGACGATGAGTCCCACGGTCGCCTGCAGGAGGGCGGTGAGGCCATCGAGCAAGAGCTTGCTGAGCGCCTTCTGAATCGTGAGAACGTCGAAGAACCGGTTGACCAGCTCCGGCGCGTACTCGCCGCGCAACGAGGTCGTCCGAACGTTCACGAGCCGCTCCGCCACCTGGAGCGCGGTCTGAGCGAAGACGCGCTGCTGTAGCGTCTCGACGACGCCGAGCTGCATGAGCTGCAGCACGCCAGCGATGCCGAGCCCACTGAGCACGATGAGGGTCAGGACTACCAGCGGCTGCACGAACAGACCCGCGGCGACGGTGTTCACCAGCGCCTGCATCGCCAGCGGCACCGCGAGGGTGAGCAAGATGACTGCCAGCGTGTAGATCGTGAGGACGACGAGATCGGTCCGCTCGAGATTGAGCAACCGGAAAAACCGAGTGGTTGGGCTTGGGTGGTGGTGGCTCATATCAAAGGTCGGCCGAGGCGGCCCGGAAGGCGAGGATCGCTTGCTGGTACTCCGCGATCACGTCGACGAGGCGAGCCGCGGCTTCCGCCGTGGCGCGCTCACGCTGATTGAGAAGGAAGAGGGTGCCTTCACCCAGCTGAAATCGCCGGCGCTCGCCCTCCTCGAGGCTACGAGCGAGTTCGAGCTCCGCCTCCGCGGCCACGTACCGCTCGTGAGCTTGATTCACGGCGGAAGCGGCGTCGGCGACTTCGGTCGAGATCTGTTGCGTCGTCAGTTGCCGGTCGAGAGCCAGCTTCGCCAGCTTCTGCTGGGCGTCGTTGATGCGACCGTCGGCCGTGTTCTGGCGGAGGGGAATCGAGTAGAAGATTCCGGCCTTGACCGTCGGGCCGATCGAGGACGCGCCCATGTCCATGCCCGGGCTGATCACCAGGTCGAGGCTCGGGCGCCGGTCGTTCCGCGCTAGATCGAGCGTGAGCTGGGTCACGTCGCGCGCCAAGTCGAACGTTCGGAGCTCCGGCCGCACGGTCACGGCGCGATCGCTCGCTTCCCGGATCCGCTCGGGAGAGATCGGCTCCGGACGACCGAGGTCCGTCGGCGCGGGCGCGGTCAAGCCGACCGGCTGCCCGTCGCCGTCCCACAGATAGAGGGCGAGCTTCAGGCTCGCCTTCTGCACGTCGCGCTCAGCCTTGGCGAGGTTGCCTTCCCGCCGCTTGACCTCCGTGTCCGCCTCGATGCTGTCGATCCGAGGCAGGTCGCCCCGCTGAACGCGCGTCCGGATGTTGGCGGCGCGCTCGCGAGAGATCCTGAGTAGGTCCTCGGCGATCTGCAGCCGGCGCTGGGCCGCCGCCCACTCCCAGTAAGACTGACCGCCGCCGAGAAGGGTGTCCAGCCGCGTCGCCGCGACTCCCGCTTCCGCGATCCCAACGCCGATGCGCGCCTGCCGCTCGGCGATGCTCTTGTCGTTGATCCCGGCGCCGCGCAGCAGCGGCATCTTGACTCCGACGAAGTACTCGCCCAGATCGCCGGTTGCCGACGTGGGGGACTTGACGTTTCCGAGGTTCAGCCGAGAGCCCGCGAAGACCTTCATGCCGTTCGGCATCGTCATCTCGACCGCGCCTTCGGACATCTGCGTGGTGTACGTCTTGCCTCGATTCGAGGAGGCGTTGTACCGAAGGAACGAATTGTCGATGCTGAAGACCGGATCGAAGGCACCGCGCTTCTCTTGGAGCTTGGCGCGGGCAGACTCAATCTCAAGTCGGGCAGATCGTAGCTTGGGATAGTTCTGGTCGATTCGCTCCAGAACGTCTTGGGGAGACAGTGCCTTCGCTGAGGGGGTGAAGCCTCCGGCGATCGCCGCGGCGATCGCGAGTCCAAGCGATTTGATCAATTGAGGCTCCTCCGAGCCGCCGAATTCAGGTTGTGTCGACTGATGGTCATCTTTTCAATTAACGATAATCGTTTCGTGTATTATGTATCACGTTATGGCGATCAGTGAAGTTCCCACGAAACTTTTTTCCTCGAAAAGCAAAGTCGATCTCGTTGCGGTGGCGCACGGGGACGGCATCGGACCTGAGATCATGACAGCTACGCTCCGGGTACTTCAGGCCTCAGGAGCGAACGTTAACTTCTTACCGATCGAGCTGGGTGCCAAGGTGTATGAGCGAGGCCTCACCTCCGGCATCACGGACGAGGCGTGGGACACGATCCGGGCGGCGCGAGTGGTGCTGAAGGCGCCGATCACGACGCCTCAAGGCGGAGGCGTGAAGAGCCTCAACGTCACTCTACGAAAAACGCTCGGACTGTTCGCCAACGTCCGCCCCGTTCCGACCTATCACCCGTTCGTGGCCACCGCTCACCCCGGAATGGACGTGGTCATCGTTCGGGAGAACGAGGAAGACCTCTACGCGGGCATCGAGCACCGCCAAACGGAGGACGTCGTTCAGTGCCTCAAGCTGATGAGCCGCCCCGGATGTGAGCGGATTGCGCGCTACGCCTTCGCCTACGCCAAGCAACACGGACGGCGGAAGGTGACGTGCATGACTAAGGACAACATCATGAAGCTGACCGATGGGCTATTCCATCGGGTGTTCGATGAGGTCGGACGAGAGTTCCCCGAGATCGAGAAGGAGCACATGATCATCGACATCGGGGCGGCTAAGCTCGCCATCGATCCCACCCGGTTCGACGTCATTCTCGCCCCGAACCTCTATGGAGACATCCTGAGCGACATCGCGGCCGAGGTTGCCGGCTCCGTGGGTCTCGCCGCGTCCGCGAACGTTGGGCCGGAGGTCGCGATGTTCGAGGCGGTCCATGGCTCGGCACCCGACATCGCCGGCCTGGGAGTCGCCAATCCAAGCGGGCTTCTCCTCGCCAGCGTGCTCATGCTCGTCCACCTGGGTCAGGCCGACGCCGCGAACCGCATCCAGAACGCGTGGCTGAGCACCATCGAAGAGGGGATCCATCCCGCGGACATCTTCCAGCTTGGTAGCAGCCTCGTCCGAGCCGGAACCGAGGCGTTCGCCGATGCGGTGATCGCCCGCCTTGGTGAGACCCCGCGCTACTTGAAGCCCTCCTCTTTCGAAGCGACCGCGCCGATTCGCGTCGAGACGTCTCCCATCCGCGAGGCGGAGAAGGTGACCGTCGGAGTCGACGTCTTCGTGCGCTGGCGCGGCCCGGTCGAGGAACTCGCAGCACGGCTGCAGCGAGCCGACGCCGAAGGGATGACGCTCGGCATGATCACCAATCGCGGAGTGAAGGTGTGGCCCAACGGCCTACCTGAGACGACGACCACCGATCACTGGCGCTGCCGATTCACCTCACCGGTCCCCGTAACCGGCGGAGACGTCGTCGCCGTTCTCAGCCGCGTGGTCGGCGAGGGTCTGGACCTCGTCAAGACCGAGACCCTGTGCAACTTCGACGGGTTGCCAGGCTACTCGCTGGGCCAAGGCCAGTAAGTTGTCGCGGGAGGGGGAACTCGATCCCCCTCCCAGCCTCGCTCGCTCCGAGCCAGGCCCACTCTAGAGGCCGCGGCCTCGATCTTGAAGCGAGGCCTCTCATGCGTGCGGCTTCGCTGATCAGAACGAAGGGGATCCTAGGAGTGGATCGCGACTGCTCTCGCGGGGGCAGTCGGCGCCTGCTACCCGCAGCCTACGATCGCTTCTGGAAAACCTAGGACTGCTCGATCCGAGCAAGTAGCCGGATCAGGTCGCCCACCGATCGGTGCGACTCGATCGGGTGGCGCAGGGGTGGCGAGTCGTCGATCTCGTAGTGGTTTCTCCGACCCTCGCGGTTCTTGCGAATCGCTCCCGCCTCTTCGAGCTCACCAACGATCCGCTGCACCGCGCGCTCGGTGATGCCCACTCTCGCCGCAATATCGCGAAGCCTCGCGAAGGGGTCCTCCGCGAGGCAAATCAGCACATGCGCGTGATTTGTTAGGAATGTCCAGGTTGGCGCGTGCCGATCGGAACTCATTACGTTGTGTAATTTAACAGGTTAAGGGGCCTTAAAGGAACGGAGGCGTAGTGAATTAACGATGACGGAGACGCTGGAGAGCGCCATCGCTGCCGCCGCGAACATCGGACTTAGCTTTCCGGACATCGCTAACGGGATCATCACTACATTGTAGCCGAAGGCCCACACGAGATTTCCCCTAATCGTCGCGAGGGTCGCCCGAGCCAGTCGGATGGCCGTGCCGACCCCGCGCAGATCGCTGCGCAGCAACGTAAGTCCCGCGGTCTCCATGGCGATGTCGGTACCACTCCCCATCGCGATTCCGAGGTCCGCCTGGGCGAGTGCGGGAGCGTCGTTGATGCCGTCTCCAACCATCGCCACCGGCTCGCTACGCTGGTGCTTACGCACGATCGCCGCCTTCTCGCCGGGAAGAACCTCTGCCTCCACCTCTTGTATGCCGACTTGACCCGCGACCGTCAACGCGGTTGCGCGATTGTCTCCCGTCACCATCACGGGCCGTAGTCCGAGTTCCCGAATCTGACGAATCGCCTCCGAGCTGTGATCGGCAACCGTGTCGGCGACGCCGAGAACGCCCTCAACCGCACCGTCGACGGCCACGAGCATCGCCGTCTTCCCCTCCCCTTCCAGGCGGCCAAGCTCTCGCTCGGCTGCCGCAGGGACCTCGATCGACCACTCTGCCATCAGCTTTCGGCTCCCGACGAGGATGTGCCGCCCAGAGACGATTGCCTCGATCCCGCGCCCACCATGGGCGGCAAATCGTTCCGAGGCGGCGATGGGGAGGCCGCGCGTTTGGGCACTCCTGACCACGGCGCGGCCGACCGGGTGTTCGGAGCCACTTTCGGCTGCCGCGGCCATGGCGACCAACTCCGTCTCATCGCCCGCGAAGGCGATGACGTCGGTGAGGCTCGGGGTGCCGCGGGTAATCGTTCCGGTCTTGTCGAGCAGGACCGTCCGAATGCCGGCGGCTCTCTCGAGCGCCGTGCCGTCCTTAACTAGAATTCCGAGTTCAGCGCCGCGACCGGTGCCGACGATAATCGCCGTCGGCGTGGCCAGTCCCAAGGCGCAGGGGCAGGCGATCACGAGCACAGCGACCGCTGGGAGCAACGCCGCGTCGAGACTCGCCCCGAGCGCCATCTTGTAGTAAAGGAACGTGCCGAGGGCGATCAGGATGACGATCGGCACGAACACCGCCGAGACCCGATCTGCCAATTGCTGCACCGGTGCCTTGGAGCCTTGCGCGCGCTCGACCATTCGCACGATCTGGGCGAGCGCGGTGTCCGACCCTACCTTCGTCGCTTGGTAGACGAGCGTGCCGCTTTGGTTAAGCGTGCCGCCTGTCACTGCATCGCCCGCCGTCTTGCGAACCGGCAACGGCTCGCCCGTGAGCATCGACTCGTCGATGAACGACTCTCCCTCGATCACGGATCCATCGACGGCGATGCGCTCACCCGGCCTTACGCGGACGGCGTCGCCCACGCGAATCTGCTCGATCGCGGTCTCGCGCTCGCTGCCATCCCGGCCCACGACCGTGGCGAACTTGGGAGCGAGCCCCATCAACTTGCGAATCGCGCCGGACATGCTTCCCTTGGCTCTCGATTCGAGGAAGCGGCCAAGGAGAATCAGCGATACGATCACCGCGCCGGTTTCGAAGTACACGTGCTCGGACTGGTGGTGGGCATTGCCGCGGAAGGCGAGAAGCGCGTAGAGGCTGTAGAGCCACGCCGCGCCCGAACCCATCGCGATCAGGGTGTCCATCGTGGCCGAGCCGTGTCGCAACGCCTTCCATGTCACGGCGAAGAACTGCCGGCCGGCACCGAAGATGACGGGGGTCGTAAGCGCCAGCAGCAGCCAATTCGCCCACTCCGGGCGTGGGTGCCAAAGCATCGACAAAAGAACGGCGGGAACGGTGAGGACGGCCGCCACGATCAGGTTGGTCGGGGATGCTTCGCGCGGATCCACGTTCACGTGATCGGCGTGGCCGTCGTGGCCACCGTCTGTCCCGTGTGGATCTTGCGCCTCGGCGTGGCCGTGGCGGTGGGCCGCGTAACCCGCGTCCTCCACCGCCTTGATCAGACTCTCGGGCGCGACCGCGGCCCCATGGGCTACGGTCGCGCGCTCGTTGGCGAAGTTCACGCTCGCCTCGGTCACGCCTTCGACCTTGGCGAGCGCTCGCTCGACTCTCCGCACGCAGGAGGCGCACGTCATCCCTTCGATCTGGAGCTCCGTTTGGGCTCCGAGCGAGGACGGCTCCTCCTGGTGCGCATGTGACTGCGCATTCATCCCAGGATCTCCCTCGGGGTTAGGCCCCGGTTGCCCGGTAGCCCTCTTCCTCGACGGCTGCCCTCAACGCGTCAAGGGTCGCGGATCCGTCGTGAGTCACGATGGCGTTGCCCTCTTGCAAGCTGACTTCGGCGTGCTGGACGCCCGAGACTCCTTGCAGAGCCTGCGTGACGCCCCGCACGCAGTGGCCGCACGTCATGCCTTCGATCTTCAGTTCAGTGGTGGTGTTCATCGTTTACCCTCCGGGGTATAGGTCAGCGGACAAGGCGTGAGAGGGTCACCCGCAATTCGTCGATGAGCTCGTCTTGAGTCATCGACTTGGCGTGCGCGTGCTCGGTCTCACCCCCGTGACCGACGATGCAGGTCTTGACGTGGCTTGTCGCAATCTCCGCGCCGGTTTGCTCTAATGCGGAACGCACCGCGGCGAGTTGGGTCAGGATGTCGCAGCAGTAGTCGCTCTGCTCCACCATCCGTCGCAATCCCCGGATCTGGCCCTCAATTCGGGCTAGGCGTCGGTCGATCGATTTGCGGGAAGCCTCGTCCATGGAGACGTTATACCCCCAGGGGTACTTTGCGTCAAGGGCAAAGGTCCCGCACGAAAAATGGGTCGCCGCGCGAACACGGCGACCCAATGCTTACCCTTATCGGGGATCTAGCGTCCCCCTCCTCCGAAATCGTTTCTGTCAGGCAACCGAGATCTCTGACGAGACTCTTATCGACTGGATTGACCCCGTGAACTTGGCGACATCCTCGGAAAGTGGACGTACTTGGCTCCTTCGACGCGCGTCTGACGCTGAGTGGCCTGGACGACCAGCCTCGGGCTGTGACCGCAGCTTCGAGAACAACCGTCCCTTTGGGCGCCGCCGGGGGAGAATGCAAGGAGTCGATTTTCGTTTCGCCATGCCTGGGGAGGTCTCCGATCGGTGAATCTCGGACCAATAATCCCGCCTCGGGCCACGGAAATACGTCGATTTGGCGTAGGTAACCTGGCGCCTTCAACAAGGCTCTCCGCCATGCCCGTACTCACCCGGAAAGACGATCTGGACCTCCTGCTGGAGCGTTGCCGAAAGCACGACAGCGCGGCATGGGGCACCCTCGTCGAGCGATTTCAGGCCCTCGTCTTCTCCATTGCCCGGCGATACGGCCTCGGAGCGGACGACGCGGCGGACGTCCTTCAGATCACGTTCTCACGACTCATCAAGAACCTCGACCGAATCGAGGCCGGTGCGGTCCTGCCTCGCTGGCTCGGAGTCACCGCTGCCAATGAGAGTCTGCGGATGCTACGCACCCGCGGCCGATACACGGATCTTGAGCAAGCGGGGCAAACCCTGGACGAACTCGTCGCCCATGAGGAGGCCGACGCCCACGAGAAGGCTGCCGAGGCGGATCAAGCGCGCATCATCCGCGATACCGTCGATGGCATGCCCGCGAAGTGCCGTGATCTCCTCACCCTCCTTTACCTAGAGGAGATCCCTTACGAGGAGGTCGCCGACCGGCTCGGACTGGCCCTGGGATCGATCGGTCCGACGCGCGCCCGGTGCCTGCAGAAGCTGAAGCAGGGCCTAGACCGCGTAAGATTTTTTGAATAGTTGTATTTCCTCCGCTCCCTTCGGGGTTGAGTAGTGCGATGAGGACCGACTGTGCCCGCTTCGAGGAGCGATTGGCCGACCTGCTTGAGGGTCGCGCCGACGCGGAGACCGCCCAGCACGTGGCGGCCTGCCCGGCGTGCACCGACGAACTGGCCCGGCTCCGCGCCATGCGCTCAGCCTTCGCTCACCCCTGGGAGAGCGCTCCCGCCGACGTCATCGCTCGACTGAAGGGCCTGATGCCGAGCGCGCCGCGCCGGGTGGCTCGGTTGCTCAGCCCCTTGGGATTGGTGGGCGCCCGCACAGTCGCCGACGATATCCAGGTGGTCGTTGGAGACCGGGACGTCTCCCTTCGGCTGATGGTCCGCCGACAGGACGAGGGATACACGGTGATGGCTCGCCTGCCCGAGGGCGGATGGCGAGTTGAGCGTGGCGGCGAAGTCGAGCACATCGGCGACCGCTTCCGCTTCCTCGCCGAAGACCTCGACGCGACGGGTTTCGACCTCGTCTGTGACGACCTCAGGATTGAGATTCCGCCGTTGCCGCGGCTCATGCAGGATGAATCCGAGCACCCTGATTGAGCGCATGGAGGCGGGCGGGACGCTCACGCCCACCTCTTGCCGAGGCGTGGCCGGATTGTCCCGTGCCTACCTCGACCGCGCCGTTTCGCTCTTCGTGGCCGATCACGCCGCGTTGCAGCGCTTGGGCAAGCACGCTCGCACCGTGCTTCGGCACGGGGACGACCGAGCCTGCGCCCTTCGCGCCATCGGCATCGTGGAGCGAGTTCGCGGTCGTTGGAACGCATCCGCGGAGGCGTTTTGCCTCGCGGGCCAGGCAGCGAAGGATCCACTCGAGCGCCTGACCTTCCAGACCGGGGCTGTCGACAGCTTGGCGCGAGCCGGTCGGGTTGAGGAAGCCGTGGCTCTGGGGCAAGAGCTGCGCCGAGGGCTGGAGGCAATGGGCCAGCCGGGTCTCGCTGCCCGCATTCGACTCAACCTTGGCTACGCGTTGATGCACCAGGATCGCTACGAGGAGGCATGGAAGACGCTCGAGGGAGCGGCCGAGACTCTAACCGAGCACGGTTTCCTCTCCGAAGCCGCTTCCGCGCGACTCGCCCTCTCGGTGAGCCATCTGTACGGGGGTCAGCTGAACCGAGCCAGAGAGGAGGCCGAAGCCGCCGCCGCCTTGGCGGAGTCTCTCGAATTGGAGTATCTGGCCGACGTGGCGCGTGGAAACGCGGCCTACGCAAACCTCTTGACCGGTGACGTCGATTTGGCGCTGCGCGGTCTCGTCGAGATTCGCGAGCGCCAGCAAGGCGCGCCGATCGACCTGGCGCGCACCCTGGAGTACCTGGGAGATGTGCATGCCGCTCTCAACTTGTGGTCGGAAGCGGCGGATGCGTACCGCGAGGTGCTTGCCAGCGGGACCAACGTTACGCCGCTCCACCGCGCTCACGTCCAGCTCGGCCTAGGGCAAGTGCTGCTCGCCATGGGGCGGCCAGCCGAGGCGCTTCCGGAGCTCACCCGGGCGAGCCAGGGGTATCGCCGGATCGGCAACTTGGCCTGGCAAGCGACCGCGGAAGCCGCAAGAGCGGAGGCGATGGGCGCTCTTGCCCGGCGTGGAGCGTTGTCGCGAGCGCTCGACGCGCTCGAGGTCGCTCGGAATTCGGGATCGCCGCTGGCCCGGGCGAGTGCCGCGATCACCGTCGCCCGACTGGGCGGCCCGATCGAAGTCTTGGATGAGGCGGAGCAGATCGTGGATGCCTACGGATACGGTCGGCTTGCCTGGCGCATCCATGCCCTGCGCGCGGATGCCTCCAGCAGTCGAGGACGAGCTCCGCACTACCGGAGGATGCTCGAAGCGATGTTGACCGATCGGGCTCGCACCTCGTCGCTGGCCTCACGAACGAGCTTCCTGCGGGACAAGAACGATGCGCTGCGCGGCTACCTCGATCACCTTCTGACCAAGCCGACCGCGGCGAGCATCCGAGAGGCTGTCTCGGTCGTGGAGCGGTCTCGTTCCGTCGCACTTCTCGACGAGCTTCTCCTGGCGCGAACGGTAGACCTCTCCGACGAAGCGTCGGAGCGACTTCGCGAGCTGCGAGGGGAGCTGGGAAACGAGGACCCGGGCACGACCGGAACGGCGCAGCGACGTCGGTCCGGCGATCCGCAGAACTTGGCGAAGATCCAGCGGCGCTGGATCGAGGCGACTCACTCCCTGATTCACGACGCAGCCCCGTCCGGCGGCGCCGCACGCGAGGACACGGCGATCCTCGTGGAGACGGCGAACACCTTTCGCGTCGTCTTCGGAGATCAGGTCGTTACGCTGCCGATCGAGCCGAAGGCACTGGAAGCGGACATGGAATGGCTCGCTTACGACCTTCTCGGGCCGATGGCGTCGCGGGAGATGGATGCGGCTCCAGCCATGGAAGCACTGCGCGAAATGGGCGAGCGGGTCCTGCGCCCGTGGCTGACGTCGAGCGTTGGGGGCGTCTGCCCCGACGGACGCCTCTGGCGCGTGCCGTGGCTTGCCTGTGCGGACGCGATCGGCCTGACCGCCGACCTCGAGATCAGGCTACACCCAGGCCTCCGCGGCACGGAACCCGAACTCGAATCCGGTCGACCGATGCTGTGGCTGGCTGAGCACCCGGACCTGCCGAACGCACCGTGCGAGGCCCAGGCGTTCCTCCGCACGTTCCCGCATGCTCGCGTCTGCCGCAGCGCGTCCGAAGCGCGCGAAGCGATGCGGGGTGCCGAAGTCTCGGTCCTTCACGTCATTGCGCACGCCCGACACCGCTGGGCGAATCCGATGTTCTCCTCGCTCGAGTTTCCCGACGGTCCCGTCCTCGCGGCGGAGGTCGGTCGAAGCGGCATGAGGGCAAGCATCGTCACCCTCTCCGCCTGCGACACCGGCAAGCTCTCGGACGTGAACCAGCAGGAGCCGGAAGGACTCGTTCGCGCGTTCCTCGCTTGCGGTGCGCGGTACGTCGTGGGGAGCGCGTGGCCGCTGGACGACGAGGCCGCCGGGATCCTCTACGCAACGTTTTATCACAATCTCGTGAACCAATCTGGTACACATGCATCGCTACGAACCGCCCGTGAGGCGGCCCGGCGATGGAAGGCACACCCTTACTTCTGGGCCTCGCCCATCCTCTACGGGGGCTATCGACCATGACCTCTCTCCTTACCCGTCTCCTTGGATCCGTCGTCCTAACCGGTGCGATCGCCGCCTCCGCGTCGGCCGAGAGCTTCCTCATTCTCCGGCTCGCGCCGACCACGACGCCCGCGTCCGTCGCTCAGAAGTACAAGATCACCCTGCGCGACACGACGCCGAATGCTCCGTTCGCGCTCTACGCGGTAGCTAATGAAGCGGCCGGCGACCGCATTCAGCTACAGATGCTTCGCGACCGCGGCATCGTGTGGGCCGAGGACGATGCCTTCGTCGTTACGCCCGAGAGCCAAGCACGCGCGACGGTCTCCCCCTTCAAGGGTGGAGGCGTGCCGGCCGTGGGCGATCGACGGGGCCTTCTCACCTACAATGCGGGGGCACTGGGCCAGATCTCCTGGAGCGAGACAGCGGCCAACGCGCCAGGCCGCACGGTCAAGATGGCGATCCTCGATACGGGCCTTTCTGACCGAGTGCCCGCCCTGTGGAGCAAGGTCGACGCGAGCGTCAACCTCATCGAGCCGGCGCTCCCCGCGTACGACCTTCCCCGAGGCCACGACTCCAATCGCAACGGCCGCGTCGACGAGGCCGCCGGACACGGAACCATGGTCGCCAGCATCGCGGATCAGGTGGCGCCACAGGTCCGGTTCGTCATCGCCCGCGTCGCGGACAGCGATGGCAACGCCACCGCTTGGACGCTGGTGAAGGGACTCGCCTTCGCGGTCACCTCGGGAGCCGAAGTCGCGAACGTGTCGCTTGGGTCGCTCGCCGGCATCGCGGCCATCTCGGACGTGATGGACTGGTGCGAGGAGAAGAACCTTCTCGTCGTGGCCGCAATCGGCAACAACGGCGTCCAGAAGGCGTGCGTCCCGGCGAAGATCTCGAAGGTCGTCGGCGTCGCGGGTCTCGACCCGGACAATCGCAAGGCGAGCTTCAGTAACTGGGACTCCTCGTGCGACATCTCCGCCCCGGCGACTGGATTCGCCGCGGGTTACTGGGACGGCGACACGGCGACCTGGTCGGGAACGTCGTTCGCCACTCCATTGGTGAGCGGCGTCATCGCCGACACCCTTCGTCGAACGACACGGAAGACTCCCGACAACGTGCGACGAGTCCTCCGGTCCGCCGGCGACTCGCTCGACAAGTCCAACACCAAGTACAAGGGCAAGATGGGCCTCCGCCTCAGCGCCGCAAAGCTGAGCCGAGCGTTCAACCTTCCTTAGCAGTCAATGCCGTGCGAGGTCCATACCCGCACGGCGATCGACGAAACGTAGCACAGCGTGCTGCTGCTCCTGAGCCCTCCATCGAGATCCTGTAGTCGCGGGCTCCAGACCGCGACTACAGGAGCCTTTCCGTTTCGGAGCTTGTTACTTCCCGTCCCTCTGGTGAATTCTGCGCTTTCTGCGGTGAAACGCCCCGCGGTCGATCGTGGAAAGCGGTCGAGCTAGGAAGCCTCTCCGACGAGAGCTTCTTCCAAGTCCACCGCCAGTTCGGGGCTCCGGAAGACCGACGGCAGTACGTCCACCGTGACCGGCTCGAGCGGAGCGTCGCCGCTCGAAGCCCCCTTGGACTTCAACTGGCGCGCCTTGGGCAGCATGTTCCTTTCCAAAGAGCCCACCGACGCGTTGTACGCGTCCACCGTTTGGCGGAGATTCCGACCGAGCCGGCTCATGTGCTCCGCGTAGATGCGCATGGATTCGTACAGCTTTCGTCCTATGTCGCTGATCTCAAGAGCGCTTTGGTTGAGCCGCTCTTGGTCGAGCACGTAGGCGACCGCCCGAAGAACGCCGACGAGGGTCATCGGGTTGGCGAGGTGGACGCGGTTGTTGATCGCGTCCATCAGTAGCGATGGATCCTGCTCGAGCGCGGCTTGGTACATCGACTCGCTGGGCAAGAACATGAGAACGTAGTCGGCCCCCTCGTACTGCTGCCAGTACGCCTTGGAGCTGAGATCCTTCACGTGGTTGCGCACGCCTTGGGCGTGCCGGGCGAGCAGAAGCTGCCGGGTCGTCTCATCCGGAGCGTTCACCGCCTCGCGGTAAGTCTCCAAAGGCGTCTTGCAGTCGATGACGATTTGCCGGTTCTTCGGTAGCCGCACCACCGCGTCGGCCCGCAGCTTTCCGTCGGCGGCGTCGGTCGTGTGCTGCAGCTCGTAGTCTTGTCCCTCGACGAGGCCGGCGTTGTCCAGCACCGTTCGCAGGGTGATCTCGCCCCAGCTTCCCCGCGTGTTTGGCCGGCGCAAGGCGTTGCTGAGGGAGTCCGTGGCACCAAGGAGACCGCGGATCTGCTCGGCCAGGATCTGCTCGGCGACCGCGCGCTTCTCATCGCTCTCGATGCACCGCTTGTCCAGCGACTTCAGCGATTCGCGGACGGGGTCCAGAAGCTGGTCGATCGCCTGCTGCTTCAGCTTGAGGTCTCCCTTGGCTTCTTCCTGAACCCGCTCGAATGTCGCGTTCGCGGTCTTCAGAAACTGATCCGTGGCGGTCTTGAGCGCCTGCACGGACAACGAGTCGAACGTCTCCTTCAGCCGCTCCTCGGCACGGGCCAGCAACGCGCGCTGCTCCTCGATGGCTTCGTCCTTGGCGGCCAACAGCCGTTCGACCTCGCGGTCCTTGGCCGCCAGCGCGTCCGCTCGGGATTGCTCCGCGAGTGAAGCCGCCCCCTCCAAACGAGCCCGCGCTTCCAGTGCCTCACGAAGCGCCGCCTCCTTGTCGTCCAGGCGTCGCTGGTGCGACCTTGCGACGCCCAGTGCGGCTCCTAGCCCGGCGGCCGCGCCCACCGCCAGCCCAATCAGAATCCCGGTCGTTTGGTCATCCATGACTCACCCTCAGCATAGCGTGGCGTGCCAACGTCCGGCCGCGGGTACGATGAGCGTCCCCAAAATCCTCTCCGCCGGAGGGGCCCATGCGACATGACAAACTCACGTTTCCCCCGCTGCTGACCCGCGACGCGTTTCGCGAGGGCACCCTCGCGCGCGATGGTCACCGCTGCATCGTGTGCGGGGCGTCGGGCGTCAAGCTTGACGCGCACCACATCATGGAGCGACGCCTCTGGAACGCTCCTACCGAGCAAGGCGGTTACTTCCTCGACAACGGGGCTTCCGTATGCGAGCCGTGCCACATGCGCGCGGAACAGACACTCATCACGCCGGACGAGTTGCGCGAGCGCTGCGGCATTCACCGCCGCGTGCTGCCCGAACACCTGTACGACGATCCGGAGATCGAGTACACGAAGTGGGCCGATATCGTGATGCCCGACGGGACCCGGATTCGAGGTGAGCTGTTCTACGACGAGTCCGTCCAGAAGGTGTTGGCGAGCGGAGGAGTTCTCGGACTCTACCGCGACTACGTCCGGTACCCGCGAACCTATCACGCTCCCTGGAGCAATCCGACCAAGGACGACCGGACCCTCGGCGACCTCTCGAACTTCGAGGGGCAGGAGGTGGTGGTCACCGAGAAGCTCGACGGCGCGAACTGCACGATGTACCGCGATCGCGTTCACGGCCGATCGCTCGACCCGCTGAAGGGGCACGAGAACGCGAAGGTGAACGAGCTCCACGCCACCATCGCGTACGACATTCCGGAAGGCTGGCGGCTTTGCGGCGAAAACCTGTACAAGACCCACTCGATCCACTATCGCGCGCTGGATGGGTTCTTCTATCTCTTTTCCGTGTGGGACGAGCGGAACCGCTGCCTAGGCTGGGACGAGACCCTCGAGTGGGCCGCCCTCTTCGGCCTTCCGGTGGTGCCCGTCCTCTACCGAGGCCCGTTCGACGCCAAGACGATTCAAGAGCTTTACCAGCCCAAGCGCGGCGACAACGAGAGCGAGGGTTACGTCGTGCGTCTGGCGAGTTCGTTCACCTACGGCGAGTTTCGCCGAAGCGTTTTCAAGTACGTCCGCCCGGGCCACAACCGGCTCTCCCATCAAACGCGGCATGCCCCGTTCGTCCCGAACGAGCTCGCCTGATCCGGGCTTGATCGACTCTCGGCTCCCGAGCCGGTACCCTTATGCCTTGCTGAGAGAGACCCTACAACAGCTCGTCACGTCGGCCGTCGACCGCCTGGTGACCGAAGGCCGCCTACCGGAGGCGGTGCGTGAGGTGCCGGTCGAGATCTCGGACACGAAGAACCCGGAGCACGGCGACTACGCCTGCAACTTCGCCATGGTCGCCACCAAGCGCGCGGGAATGCCCCCGCGCCAAGTAGGTGAGGCGCTCCGCGATGGGCTGCTCGCCGGCGAAGGACACCCGTTCGAGGGGGTCGAGGTTGCGGGGCCGGGCTTTCTCAACATGCGGCTTCGCCCTGAGGTGATCTCGGCGTACGTGCCGCACATCCTTCATCGCGGCGTCGAACTGGCAAAGTCTTCGAGCCGGCACGGCAAGCGCGTCAACGTCGAGTTCGTCTCAGTCAACCCAAACGGACCGATCACCGTCGGATCCGGACGCGGCGCCGCGTTCGGCGACACCCTCTCGCGCGTGATGGACGCCTCGGGCTACGACGTCGACCGCGAGTACTACATCAACGATGGCGTGAACTCGGAGCAGATGCGGCAGTTCGCGGCGTCGGTCCGAGCGCTCGCACTCGGCGAGCCGTTGCCGGAGAAGGCGTACCGAGGCGAGTACGTGCAAGACGTCGCGAACGACGTCATGGCTCGGAAGGAAGAGCTTGGCTACGTCGACGAGATCGGCTGGTGGCAGCGCGTGTCGCAGGAGCTGATGATCGAGCGTCAGCGCGGCGACCTCAGCCTCTTCGGCGTCGACTTCCAGCGCTGGTTCTCTGAGCAGTCGCTTCACGACGGCGGCAAGGTCGCCTCGGCAATGGAGAAGCTAGAGTCGGCGGGCAACGCTTACCGAGCTTCAACGCCCCGAGACGCGGAAGAAGTCGCCGACCAGGAGAAGGACGAAGAGGAGGCCGACGCCCCGGCGGGCGAAGCGCTCTGGATCGCGTCCCACAGCGGCGGGTTCGGCGACGAGAAGGATCGCGTCCTCGTGCGCGCCGATGGCCGGCCGGCCTACATTGCGGCCGACGTCGCCTACCTGGACAACAAGCTAGGCGAGCGCGCCTACGACAAGTCTCTCCTCATCCTCGGACCCGACCATCACGGGTACATCGGCCGGATGTACGCGGCATACCAGGCGCTCGGCTACCCCGTCGACGCCAAGGCGAAGCCGGCGAAGTTCGAGATCGTGATCTTCCAAATCGTGCGGTTCGTGAAGGATGGCAAGCCCGCGCCGATGCGCAAGCGCGACGGCAACATCTACGAGCTTCGAGACCTGGTGGATGAGCTCGGTAAGGCGCAAGCCCCGAACGCCACTCCCGAGGAGCAGCGACGGGTCGGCGCGGACGTGGCGCGGTTCTTTTATTTGATGCGAAGCCACGACACGCACATGGACTTCGACATCGACCTCGCAACCAAGCAGAGCGACGAGAATCCCGTATTCTACGTGCAGTACGCACACGCCCGCATCAGCTCGGTCATCCGCAAGGCGGAGGAAGCCGGCTTCACGCTAGGCGGCTCGGAGAACCTGGACACCACGTTGCTCAGCCATCCGCGCGAGCTATCGCTCATCAAGAAGATCCTCGACCTCCCGAACGAGGTCGCCCGCTGCGCGAACGACTACGGCGTGCACCGCCTGACGACGTACGCCGTCGAGCTCGCCCGCACCTACCACCACTTCTACGATGTGTGCCGCGTGATCCAAGCCGATCAGCCTGAGCTCACGCGAGCCCGCCTCGCCCTCTGCGAAGCGGCGCGGACCGGCCTCCGAGGCGCCCTCCAACTCCTCGGCGTCAGCGCTCCGGACCGGATGGAGAAGGCGGCGGTCGTCACGAACGAGAGCTCGGCGACCGCTGGGGAATAGACGGGGCGCACTCCGCGGCCGGCCATCGTCGAAGGTGATCGCTTTGTGGTGCCTTGACCGTGGGTAGTCAGTGCCTACCGTCAGATCCCTCGGCTTCACTCGGGATGACAAGGGCATGGACGAGGGTGCTGTGCGAGAGCCTCCCTACCGGCCGCTCTACGGTAGCGCCCCTGTAGTCGCGGGCTTCAGACCGCGGAGGGCCTCGGGTGCGCCGCCCGCGAGGCGTGGCAGGAAGGCTGCGCGCGGTCTGAAGTCCGCGACTACAGGAGCACTACGGTCTGGGTGATGCTCCTATCGAGCTCCGCTCGATCCGCGGCAGGAATGCCGCAGCCACGAGTGCTTCCTTCTGAGTCTCCTTGCCCGATAGCAACACTGGTAGCCTACGCTCTCATCCGACGCTCGAGTCGGTACGTTCTCCGGTCGATCGAGCCGATCAACTCGAGCACATTGCCCTTCCCTACCCATCCCATCTCCATCGGCGGCGCGTTTCGCAGCGTCGCTCCGCGCCGGGTCAAGATAGCGAACTGAAAGCGAAGCCGACCTCCGTCCCGCTCGTAAGTCCCCGCTCCGTACCACGCGCGGTCGGGGCCGCAACCGAGGTCGAAGCGGCCGTTTCCGTGTAGGTTCAGAACGCACTCCTTCGCATCTTCGAGGGGGAACGGCCCGCGCCATCGACCTTCGAGGTTCTGACCGGTGCAACCTAACGATCCGAAGGTGATGACACACCCCACGGCGAGCGTAGGACACAATCGAACCATGGCGCTGACCATACCTGTCGCTCACGACTTCATCTGCCCTTGGTGCTGGATCGGGCTGTTCCAGGCCAAGCGCTTGCAGGATGAGTTCGGCGCGCGCATTGAGTGGCGCGGCTACGAGCTCTACCCGGAGGATCTCCACTGGCCGGACTACCCCGCGCCGAAGGAACAGCCGGCAAACAAGCCCGCCACGCCAAGCCGCCTCGACTTTTTGCTCGCCGCCGAGGGGATCGAGATCCCCAAAATCGAGCGGCCGAAGAAGATGCGGACGTACAACGCCCACCAGGCGGTGGAGTACGCCAAGACCGAAGGCGTCGCGGATCAGTTTATTGAGATCCTTTACCGCGCCCTCTGGGAGCGCGGCGAGGAGATCAACAACCCGGCGGTGCTGAAGAAGCTCGCCGCCGGCGTGATCCATGACATCGACGCGATGTACGACGCGATCAAGACGAAGCGCTTCAAGCACAAGATTGTCGGCTTCGACGACGACGCGTATGCGAACGGGGTCTACAACGTGCCGACCTTCTTCATCGGCGGCGACCGTTACGCGGAGCAGCCCTACGCCGTGCTCCGAGAGGCCACGCGCAAGGCGCGTGACGAATCGGGCGGTACCGACCTGTACAGCGCTCTCGAGTTCCCCCGCGCCCAGGGCGACCGGCCGTACGTGTTCGTCAACATGGTCGCGACCATCGACGGCAAGATCCTCAGCGGCAACCGGAACGAGAGCGTGGCCGACCTTGGCTCCAAGATCGACCACCTGCTGATGAAGCGAATCGAGGCGGCCGCCGACGCCGTGATGGTGGGCGCCGAAACCCTTCGGGCGACGCCGCCGGTCTGGAATCCGAAGTCGCCCAAGCGCATCGTCGTCACCCGTTCGGGCCGAGTGCCGCACGACCACTGCTTCTTGCAGGGCGGCGAGAGCTATCTTGCCACCAACGGTTCCGCGATGCTCACGCCCCCCTCGGGCACGAAGCTGCTGCGGGCGGGCAACCAGCAGGTCGACTTCCCGCTTCTCTTGAGCCATATCAAGCACCGGCTCCATGTGAATCGGCTGTTGGTGATGGGCGGCAGCGACCTGAACGCCGAGCTCCTGAAGCACGATCTGGTGGACGAGCTGTTCCTCACCATCGCGCCGAAGATCAAGCTGGGTAAGGACGTGCCGACGTACGCCGGCGGCGATCCGCTGCCCCGGCACGCCCTTCTGAAGTTCAACCTCGTCGAAAATCACGCGATCGGCGACGAAGTGTTCCTCCGTTACCGGCGGGACGCGTAGTAAGGAGGCGTGAGTAACCGAGGCGTGCGGCGAGAAGAAGGTGGGGTCAAGGTAAGTCCGGCCTCTTCACGCCGCACGCCGCACACCTCGCGCATCCTCCGTCCGCTCTCCGCACCGATCTACTTGCTCCGGAATGCCGGCAAGACGATCCCGCTGGTGAGCGTGATCATGCTGGCGGTGATGCTCGTCGCGGGCATCATCGCGATGATCAACTCGATCCCCTACTCGATTCGGGTCATCTACTCCTATTCGAAGCAGATGCTCGGCGTGACGCCGCGCGGAGACCCCACGCAAACCCCCAAGATCATCGCCGAGATCAAAGCGAACTCGCCGGTACCGATCGAGCGGGTGATCGTTTGCCGAGGCGCGAGCGCCCAGGTCAAGAGTATCGTCGGCAAGTGGCCATTCACGGTGGTCGGCATGACCCGGCCGGACATGGAGTACTACCTGCGGCGACAGGGCTCCCGCGGTGTTGACGGGCGCCTGCCGAGGTCCGGAGCGGCGGAGGCCGTCGTCTCCCGTCCGGTGGCGACCAACCTTGGGCTCAAGCTCGGCTCCACGGTTCAGGGTCCAACGCTGAACGAGTCGTACTCACCCCAAGACGTCAAGGTCGTCGGCATCGCCGACACCGACCAGTGGCTGATGCTAGGAGATCTCGAGTATCAGCGCGAGAACCACTTCCCCCCGATCGACCTCGCGGCCGTCTTCGCCCGAACCCCGGCCGAGCAGGCCGTGCTCGATCAGTGGGCGGACAAGAGGTTCAAGGGCAAGCGGGCGCAGATTTGGGCGTTCCACCAGATCGAGAAGCAGACCAAGGAGATGTTCGAGACGCTGTTCAAGATCCTGAACGTCGTCATCGGCACGCTCGTGGTGGTGATCACCTTCATGATGGGGATGCTCATGAACATCTACCAGTCGCAACGGCTGGTTGAGTTCGGCCTCTTGCAGGCGATCGGCTACACCAAGCGGCAGCTCATGAGCCGCGTGATTCTGGAGTCGGTGCTCGTCGTCTTCCTCGGTTGGCTCCTCGGGGTGGTGCTGACGTTCGGACTCCTGAACCTCGTGAAGGCGCAGCTCATGGACCCGAGCGGCTTTGCCCTCAACACGCAGGACCCGGTCGCGTTCGCCTACACGGTCCCGATTCCGTTCGCCATTCTCATCGTCGCCATCGGGACCGTCTTCCTACGGTTCCGGCGCTTCGATCCCGTCGGCGTGGTGGAGCGGCGCCTCGTCTGATGCTGACCGCAGAGCGCGCCTCGTTGCGATACTTCGATCACGGTCGGGAGGTCTTCGCCTGCCAGGACGTGGACCTCGAGGTTCGTCCGAACGAGTTCCTCGGAATTCTCGGTCCCTCCGGCTCGGGCAAGTCCTCCCTGCTCTATCTTCTCAGCGGCCTGAAGGTCCCCACGAGCGGCACGATCTCCTTCGAGGGTCGCGATCTTAGCCACATGGGAGACGAGGAGCGGAGCCGACTAAGGCTGAGTGAATTCGGTTTCGTCTTCCAGCAGCCGTATCTTCTCGGGTACCTCACCGCGCTCGAGAACGTGCTGGTCCCCGTGCCGAACGCGAACGCGGACCATGCCATGGAGCTCCTCGAGAATCTCGGAATCGGTCACAAGTCGCACCGCAAGCCGCATGAGCTCAGCGGAGGCGAGCGGCAACGGATTTGCGTCGCGCGCGCCCTGGTCGCTCGGCCGAAGGTGATTTTTGCCGACGAGCCGACGGCGGCGCTGGACCACGCGAACGGCAGTCAGGCCGTTGCCTTGCTCAACCGGCTCAGGGGCGACGGGTCGCTCGTCATGGTCACACACGACCAATCGATGCTCGAAGAAGCCGACCGAATCGTCCGGCTGGTCGACGGCAAAGTCATCCGTCACGTAGAAGCGTGACTAACCGAGTGTTGCGCCCCTGGCCGCAGAGAACGCCATACCGACACTCCCCTGAATCAGAAACATACAGAGAAACAGGTCCAAACTAACTAGAATCTGAAACAGGCCCCCTGAATTGGCGTCATGTTAGGGGTGCCCCAGTTGGAATGGACTCGATTGACAAGGGGTGGGGTGTCAGGTAACATCCCGCCTGCGTCACGGGTGACCGTGGGGCGGCTACGGTAGGGATTCTCTACAGTAGGAGAAAACCACTTAGTCGTGGCAACGACGCACACGACTATCCTTCGTCGGGTTTTCCGCGCAAGAGCTATCTTGTGTCTGCGCAACGGTTACTTCTTGAGGTCTATGTGATTGGCAAACACCTTCATCCTTGTTAGCGCCCTCGTGTTCGGCGCTCTCGCTTTCCCCTCGACCGGCTCCCGTTTCTCGTGGCTCAAGGGCCTTTTCGGCCGCCGCGCGACTCGTATGGACGCCGCGACGGCAACCCCGCCCCGTCTCGAGACGGAGTCTGGCTGGACCCTGATCCACGCCGACGATCCCGAGGCGTTTGGTGCGTGGCTCGGTAAGGACGAAGAGGGACTTCCTTCTCGTCCGGGTGAGGTGCCTTCGCTCGGCTCCCACCTTCTCATCGAGCTCTTCGGGTGCAATGGCGATGCGCTTAAGACCGAAGAGATCGTAGGCAAGGCAATGCGGGATGCCGCAATCGAAAGCAAGGCGACCGTCGTCGAGAACTCGTTCCACGAGTTCAAGCCGTACGGCGTCAGTGGTGCGGTCATCATCCAGGAGTCGCACTACACCATCCACACCTGGCCGGAGCATGGCTACGCGGCAGTCGACCTATTCTACTGCGGCGGAACCGTCCTGGTCCATCGCGCGGTGGACGTGCTCAAGGAGCGCTTCCAGCCGGAGCACATCAAGTTCCTCGTGGTCCGACGTGGCCTCGAGAACGAAGTGAACCGCTAAGAGCGCGGGCGCAAGATACTGACGGGGCTGGGGGAACACTCCCAGCCCCGTCTTGCGTTGTGAAGGTCCTCTTAGGGGTTGATCCCGCCGTCCACGCCAAGCGTTTGAGCGGTGATCCACGAAGCTTCGTCGGAGGCGAGGAACGCCACCGCACCCGCGACGTCGTTCGGCTGGCCGAGTCGCCCGAGGGGGAGTCGTGACAGCAAGTATTCCTCGAAGTCTGCCCCAGTCGAGTTGTACATGTCCGTTTGCACCGGCCCCGGAGCGACGCTGTTTACCCGAATGTTGCGGCCACCCAGTTCCTTCGCCAAGCCGATTCCTATGGCGTCCACGGCCGCCTTGGTGGCGCTGTAAGCCACGGCGTTTCCGATCGGGACACGTCCGACGGTCGAGCTGATGTTCACGACGCTTCCCCCAGCCGGATTGAACCGCGCTACGGCCTCGCGAGTGGTGTTCCAAAGCCCAAACACGTTGACGTCGAACTGCCGGTGCACGTGCTCCGCGCTTCCCTGCTCCAGAGTTGCGAACTCGGCGATGCCGGCGTTGTTCACGAGGACGTCGATCGGACCGAACTCCGCCACCGTACGATCGAGGAGCGCCTTGATTTGGGCCTCGTCGGTGACGTTCGCCTGAATCGCGATCGCCTTCCCGCCGCGCTCGCAGATCCCATCCACCACCTGCTCGGCCGCATCCGCGCTGCTGGAGTAGTTGACCACCACCGATGCGCCTTCCGCCGCGAGCCGTTGGGCGATCGCCGCTCCGATCCCGCGAGACCCACCCGTCACGACCGCTACCTTGCCACTGAGTTTGCTCATTGATTTCTCCTGGACATTATCGATGCCCGTCGATATCAATATACATGGATATCGATGGTTGTCGATGAGTCGTGGGCCGAAAAATGAAAAAGCCCCAGGAGCGATCCTGGGGCTTTCGCGTGAGATCTGCGGCAAGGCTCAGCTGACGTGAGCGTCTCGAAGCAGTCTTGAGCGCAGCTCGTTGAGGTACCCGTCCATCGCCGCGTGATTGGCGTAGAAGCGGGTGTAGGGCCCGTCGCGACGCGCCTCCACAAGACCCGCGAGTCCGAGTTCCTTGAGGTGGTGCGACACCGTAGGCTGGCTCAGCGGCACGCGCTCGACGATCTCACCGCATGGGATTCCGGGATTGGAGGCGACGAGCTCGAGGATCTCGAAGCGCCTCGGATCCGCGAGCGCCTTTCCCACGCGCTCCAGATTCCAGTTTTCCACCTCATTCGGTACGCCGCCGCAGTCCATTAACTTCATTATGTTCTGCCCGGCCAACGTTAACGGTCCATTAGGCGCACCGCTCGTTGGACGCCGAGCATCTATTCTGTGCCCATGCTCCCCGCATTCCTCGCTCTCGTCCTCGCGCAGGACCGCCCGATGTTCAGCGCGCCCGCCGGAATTGAGCCCGCGCGCGTCGTCCCCGGCGGCATCACCATCCTCCCGAACGGCCGCTACGTCACGCCTCAGGGCGAGCGCCTCTACACGGGCGAGGACCTGTGGCACATCGCCCTCAGCCCGAATGGCGAGACCGCGGCCGCCTTCCACGACGGTGGCCTCACCATCCATTCGGGGCTTCGCACCGGCGGCCGGGCGACCCGTAAAGTGGCGATCAAGGAACTTGCTCCCGCGGGTCGATTCACGCCGAACAACCTGAACCTCGTCATCAGTCTCGGAGACGAGGGCGCGATCGCGATCTACGACACCGGCACCTTTGAGCGGATCAAGACGATCTCGGTGAACACCGATGGCGTGAAGGATGCGTACATCAACGACCTCGTGCTAACCGACGACGCCAAGCGCGCGTTCGCCGTGGACATCGCGAATCAGCAGCTCCTCACCATCGACCTCGTCGCCGGCAAGGTGCTCAGCCGAGTGAAGGCGGGCCGCCAGCCGTACGCGCTTACCCTCAGCGAGGACGGCAAGCGACTGTACGTCGCAAACATCGGTCTCTTTGACTACAGCGTGGTGAAGGGGACGCCTGGCGGGAACCCACGGGGCCTGAGTAAGCCGCCGTTCGCCTATCCGAGCGAAGAAGCCACCAAGGGTACAACGGCCGAGGGAAAGAAGGTTCCTGGCCTCGGAGACCCGCGGGTACCGGACGCCCAGTCGGTTTGGATGTACCAAGTCGAAGGTGGGGTGCCCGCCCTCACTAAGCAGGTCAAGAGCGGCATCCTCATTCAAGCCCCTACGGAGAATGGCCGCGCCGTGGGCGGCAGCGCGCCGAACGCACTGCTCGTCCGGGGAGACCGACTGTTCGTGAGCAACGCGAACAACGACACGGTCCAGGTCTTCTCCGCGGTAGACCTCAAAGAGATCGACCTGTTCAAGCTCTCCCCAACTCCGGCCGTCCGCCGACTCAGGGGCGTGATCCCGAGCGCCATGGCGATGAGTGCCGACGGTAAGCGACTGTACGTGTGCGAGAGCGGTCTGAACGCCGTAGCGGTGCTCGATCCCAAGACCGGAGAGACCCTTGGGCACATTCCCACGGGGTGGTTCCCCACCTCCGTCGCTATCGGCTACGAGGGTAAGACCGTGCTCATCGGCACCCAGAAGGGACTCGGCCGAGGGCCGCGCGGCCCGAAGCATCCCCGCCCGGCGGGCGATGAGCGGTTTGGCCTCGGCGACATGCCAGGCATGCTGCACGTCGCCAAGACGCCGACCGACGCCCAACTCCCGGATCTGAGCCGGCTCGTGCTCCGCAACAACGGGCTCGTGCCCAGCGAGCGTGCCAAACCTCGATTCCCCCGCGAGATCAAGCACGTCGTCTACATCATCAAGGAGAACCACACCTTCGACGGCATCTTCGGAGAGCTGAAGGGCGCGAAGGGAGATCCGGACTACGCCGAGTTCGGCATGAACGGATGGATCGCGGAGAAGGGCAAGGGTGAGCGGCTGCCGATCATGCCGAACCACATTCGGCTGGCGGAGCAGTTCGCCATCAGCGACAACTTCTACATGGAGCCACAGGCGAGTGGCGATGGCCACCGGTGGCTCGTTGGCGTCTACCCGTCGCTCTGGACGACGCGCGTCTTCTACGCCGGCTGGGATTTCCGGCTGAACGATCAAGCCAAGGGACGCCTCGTGAGCTTCGGCTCGAACGGCTCGCAGATCCCGGAGGACTATCTCGAGAACGGCTCGCTATGGGAGCACCTCGACCGAAACAAGGTGACCTTCCGAAACTACGGTGAGGGGTTCGAGTTCCCCGGTGCCGATGAAGGGCCGGCGGAGAATCGCAGCGGTGCGTTCGAGGTGGTCAACTTCCCCATGCCGAAGTCACTCTTCGACAACACCTGTTTCGAGTTTCCCATCTACAACACGAACATCCCCGACATCGCCCGAGTGGACTGGTTCGTCGACGACATTCAGAAAACCTTCCGGGACAAGAAGAAGGCCTTACCGAAGGTTATGACCATCGCGCTCTCCAACGATCACGGAGATCGCCCGAAGCCTGAACAGGGGTATCCGTATGTAGCCAGCTACATGGCGGACAACGATCTCGCACTTGGGCGGCTAGTCGAATTCCTCTCCAAGCAACCCGAGTGGAAGAACATGGCCATCTTTGTGACGCAGGACGACAGTGGGGCCGACAATGACCACGTCGACCGGCATCGCAGCTTCGTGCTCGCGATCTCGCCGTACGCGAAGCGCGGGCACGTGAGCAAGGAGCACACGAGCATCATGTCGATCGTGCGGTCGATCTACGAGATCTTCGGCCTCGGCCCGAACAACATGTTCGACGCGGTGGCCACGCCGCTCGACGACATGTTCACCGCGACGCCGGACTTCACTCCGTACGTCCACGTCCCCGCCGACCCTCGAGTCTTCAAACCCGAGGCGACGCTCGACCCGAACGATCCCGGGTTCAAGAAGCGACGTGGCACGAAGCCGACGAAGATGGACGACCCCGCCTTCTTCGACTGGCTGCGCAATCGAAGTCGCAACGAGAAGTAAAGGTTGCATTAAGAGGTTAATGGGCCAGTAACACAATCTTCACTGGCCCTTAATCTCGTTGAACCTAACTCACTTTTTCGGACCGTCTTTAATCGACAGCTAACCCGATCTAGCGAAACGTTCCTGCATGATCTCTCCGTCGTACGGAGGCCCTTATGCAACGTTTCAAGAGCGGATTCACCCTCATCGAGCTGCTAGTCGTGATCGCGATCATCGCGATCCTCGCCGCAATCCTGTTCCCCGTCTTCGCCCAGGCGAAGATGGCTGCCAAGAAGACTCGTGCCCTTAGCGCGGTCAAGCAGATCGGTACTGCGCTCCACATCTACGTCACCGACCACGACGACACCACGCCCTCGGTTTACGACGGCGCACCGGGTGGCGGCGACCCGCCCGTCACGATGGCCCCCTACATCAAGAACGAGGACATCTGGTACTCGGACGAGCGAACGGACCGGGACGGCTCCGGCAACCGACGCCGCGCCTTCGGCTACAACTGGGGGTTCGAGATCCGCGGCGCGGGCGGCATGGTCGGGCAGGAGATCTGCTCACGAAACGGCGGCACGCCGGTCGGCTGCAGCGGCAACCGCGTGAACCCGGGCTACTCGATGACGTACTTCGAAGAGCCGGCGCGCCTCTTCGCCTTTGGCGACACCTATGACACCCCCCGAATGACGATGGGCGCGGTCGACGACTGGAACACCGAGCAGCTCAACAAGAGCCTCGGCGACAACAGCCGAATCCGTTACGGTGGCCGCTACAACGTCTCCTATGCGGACGGTCATGCCAAGGCGGTGGCTTGGAAGGTCGGCAAGGCGGACTCCCCCGCGGGCTGGACGAGCGTTCCAAAGAACTACGAGGAGCGGCTGAACGGCTACTGCGCCCAGAAGGACGCGATGATCATCCCGTTCATCCGAAGCGGCAACACGACGCCGATCGCCTGCCGCGACATCGTCGCCCTTCCGGAGGTCTACAACGTCCAGTGGTGGAGGAACTGATGCGCTGGCTTCGCGGCGGCGCGGCGCTCCTTCCCCTTCTGGTCCTCGCCGGGTGTGGCGAAGCGGAGAAGCCGGTGGTGGAGCCGGCCGAGAGCAAGGCGGCGGCCAAAGAGGCGGCCAGCCGCTGGACTCCTGAGATGAAGGCGAACTACGAGAAGTTCTACGCTCAGGAGCGAAAGGGACCGAACGGCGAGAAGTAGCCGCACCAGGCTGAAGACGGGCCCGATTGAGCGCAATCGGGCCCGTCTTCTGACCGTCTGCGGCAGACCGGCGGCCCGTGATCTGCCAAACTGGACGGAACACCCCAGCTCACGGAGAACCACACCCAACGATGTCCAGCGACGCCACCGGTATCTTTATCAACGAAACCCACACCTCGGCCGCCATCTGGCAGTACCGCGTCGAGAAGATGATTCTCGAGGGAAAGACTCAGTACCAGACGTACCAGATCGCGAACGTTCCGAGGTTCGGTAAGTCGCTGTTCCTCGACTACAACATCCAGACCTCGATCCTGGACGAGTACATCTTCCACGAGTGCATGAGCCAGCCCGCCATGACGCTCCACCCGAACCCCAAGAAGGTCCTAGTGTGTGGCGGAGGCGAGGGCGCGACCCTTCGCGAGGCGCTGAAGCACAACACCGTCGAGCGCGCGGTCATGGTGGACATCGACGAGGAACTCGTCGACATGGTGAAGGAGCACATGCCTGAGTGGCATCAAGGCGCCTTCGAAGATCCACGCACCACGCTAGTCCACACCGACGCCCGGCAGTGGATCGTCGACAACTCCGCGGAGAAGTTCGACGTCATCCTTAGCGACCTGCCGAACCCGCACGAGGACGGACCTGGCCAGATGCTCTTCACCAAGGAGTACTTCCAGATCTGCGCCGACGCGATGAGCGACGACGGCGTCTTTGCGATGCAGGCCGGCAGCGCGAACGAGAACTACCCGGCGTGCATGGCCAGCTGCATCAAGACGCTCGAGAGCATGGACGTCTTCCCGCACGTCGCCGGCTACTACGGCATCGTTTCGACGTTCTTCCAGCCTTGGGGCTTCGTGCTGGCGAGCAAGAGCCACGACGCCTTGGCTCTCACGGTGGAGGAGATCGCGCGCCGCTTCGAGCAGCGCGGCGTGACCAACCGGTACTACACGCCTCGCTTCCACCGTGCCTGCTTCACGCTGCCGGAGTACCTACTCCGAGCCGTAGAGCAAGAAGGACGCATCTTAACGGACGCTGAACCGTTCGTTTGGACCGCCTGAGTCGTCAAAAGAACTGAGGGCCGCCTTCATATCCTGTGGGCGACCCTCACGCGGTACCCTCGAGGTACCGACATTACAACAGAGGGCTGACCCCGGCAGCGTCGCCGGTGAAGGAGAACATTGATGTTTCGAAGGTTGTACTGGGTGACCGAGCAAGTGGATCCGATGGGGCGAAGCCGCGTCGGAGGCGTTTACACCTCGATCCCCGACCTTATCCACCATGGACTGGTAAATCAGGGTCAGAACGAGACCCTACGCATCACATTGACGAAGCTGGACTCCGACAAGGAGCCATTTGGCACTTGGTCCGAACCGTACTTCGAGGGCCTTGAAACCCGACTCGAGGAGTTCATCCGTACGGATGAGTTCAGCGCCGAGCACTGTAAAGCGCTCGTAGATGCTTTGAGAAAAAGAACGAAGGCCGCAGCTTAAGCCGCGGCCTTTCTTTTTGTCGGGGTCAGAGGACCGGCGTTAGCCGCCGGTCTTCGTCGTTCCTGGCGCGGTCGGCGGAACCGCCGTTCCAGCCCCACCACCGGGAGTGGTCGCCGTACCGGTTCCACCCGCGGTCGACGTAGCCGCCGCTTGATCTGCCGCCATCTTCGCTGCCTCGACCGCCTGGTCCCACGGTCGCTTGAGGTGCTGCGGACGGATGTCGATCTTCGCCTGGCGGACTCGGTCGTTCAGGCGCTTCTCAAGGTCGTTTGCGAGCCGGCCGCGGTCCAGGGCGAGCTGCCGTCGAAGGATCTCCTTCTTGTGCGCGTCCATGACGATCGGCTGCGAGGCCGACTTCTTCAGCACGTAGAACTTGAGGAAGTTGGAGCCGTCGGGCCGCCAGTCGGTGGCCTTGAGCTCTGGCGTCTTGTTCACGAGATCTCGCAGCCAGGTCGGCATCTGGTCAATCCGCGTGATCGGGAACGACGCTCCCGTCTCCCGGACTCGGCGATCCTCGCTGTAGCGCGTGGCGACGGTCTGGAAGTTCTGACCTTGGGCTAGGTCCTGATCCACCTGCCGGGTCTTGTTTCGATCCCGGACGATGATCCAAAGCAGCTGGGCCTGCGCAGGCACGACGAACTTGTCCGCGTTCTCCTTAAGGTAGGTCTCGACCTCTTGGGCGGAAACCGTGACTCCCTTCGTCAGGAGTCGCTCGCGGGCGAGCTCGAAGGCGATCTCGCTCTTGATGGACTCGAGGTTCATGCCCTTGTTGGCGATGAGCATGTTGACGAAGTCCTTGTTGTCGACCGAACGGAACTCGATCTCCTTTCGGATGTCCGCCTCGGCTGGGAGCACGCCCTCTTCCTTCGCGAGTTGCAGCAGCACCTTGCGGGTTACGAGGTCTCGGAGCGCCTGCAGTCCGAGCGATCCCACGACGGGCGCGTCTTGGGCGCCCTGCTGGCCCTGGACCTGCACGAGGGGCTTACGCTCCATGTAGTCGTAGAAGGCCGCGTAATCGATCGGCTCGCCGTTCACGACGGCGATGTTGTCCTTGCTCGGGGCTGCGCCCTTGTTGCCGCAGCCGGTGATTCCAAAGGCTGCTAATGCCACGAGGGCGACGGCGCTCGTCTTATTCAAATTCAGGTCTCCCACTGGTTGTTTAACGCGACTAGGCCCTATGGCCTTGCCGCCATAGGTTACCAACAACGTGGGACGTCGCAAAGTGCCGATCGTTCGCTCAACTTACGCGTGAACGCCACCCTCTTGCCGCATGTAGCTGCGGAGGCGAGTCATCGCCTGGGTGTGAAGCTGATAGACGCGGGATTCGCTCACGGTGAGGACTTGGCCGATCTCGCGGAACGTCAACCCCTCGTGGTAGTACAACGCGATCACGAGACGCTCGCGCTCGGGCAGGCGGTCGATGCCGTTGCAGAGCATGCGGCGAATCTCCCTTCCCTCCACCTCACCCGCGGGGTGGGCGTTCTCGTCGACGATCAGGTCGACGAAATGCACATGGTCGTCACCATCGCTCGTACCGAGAACGTCGTCGAGGCTGTAGACGTTGGTACGGCCCATCCGGACCATCAGCTCGCGCACCTCTTGGGCGCTGATGCCCATGGTCTCCGCGATCTCACCGTCGGTTGGAGGATGGCCCAGCCGCGACTCGAGGGTCATCATCGTGCGATCCAGCGCCTTGAGCTTCTCGCGGATGGAGCGGGGCACCCAGTCCTCGTCGCGCAGCATCTCGAGGATGGCGCCGCGGATCAGTGCAATGGCGTACGTCTCGAACTTGACGTCCCGGGTTGGGTCGAATTGGTCGACCGACTTCACGAGACCCACGACTCCGGCTCCGATGAGGTCTTCGCGGTCGAGTCCGCCGGGAAGACTGGTGACTAGGCGACCTGCTGTTATTTTTACGAGGTAAGCGTAGTGTTCGATCAGTTCTGCCCGCGCTCTGGGGCTTCTAAGGATCTCAAAGTCCTTCCAAGATCTTCCTAGCTGTTCCGGCGTCAGCGGCATCCGTTCTCCCGTTCCCAGTCAGTACTTCGAGGCTTACTCCGTTACGGAATAGGCACCGCCTCTCTAATAGGGTCCGGTAAATATTTTGGGTGAAGATCCTAAGATCGCATCGGAAGTCAACCGATATTGCGATGTTTGTGTGTTAAGACCTAAAGCTGTATCTGAAGCCCGTCGTACGCCAGCTCCACGCCTTCGGGCAGCTCGGCGTTGGTGACGTCGTGGTCGTAATCGTGCCCAAGGTGGGTCAGGATCGTCCGCTTTGCGCCGATCTCGGCGGCAACTTCCAGTGCTTTCTCGAGGTGGAAGTGATTGGGGTGCGGCGCACGACGGACGGCGTCGATCATCAGGATGTCCAGGCCGTTGAGCTCTGCTCTCGCCTCTTCGGGGATCCGGCTGACGTCCGTGATATAGGCCATGCCGTTCACGCGAACCCCGATCACCGGCGTCGAGCCGTGCTCGACCACGAACGTCCGGAAGGTCAGCCCTCCGACCTCGAGATCGAGCGGCACGTCCCGCAGGTCGAAGCGAGGAACGAAGACACCGGCCGGGAATGGCTGGAAGGCGTAGCTGTAGATCCGGCGGATGTCTTCCTGGTGACGAGGAAGCGTGTAGACCGGCACCGCCTCCCGCGTCTTCATGCACAGCGACCGGAGGTCGTCCATGCCCATCACGTGATCCGCGTGGGTGTGCGTGATCAGAACCGCCTCCAGTGCGTAGACGCGCTCTCTGGTCAGCTGGAGGCGCACCTCGGGGGTGCAGTCGACGAGGAGGTTCCCCGTTGGGCCCTGGAACAGGATCGAAGACCGAGTCCGGTGGTTCCTGGGGTTGGCGAGGAACTCCGGTGGGTACTCCACCCCCAGCATCGGCACGCCATTGCTCGTGCCCGATCCGAGGACGATCGCCTGCGCCAACGTTACAGCTCGCCGGCGCGCTGCATCACGTGCCGCGCCAAGATCGTGCTCGGCACCTCGGTGTACTGCGCGGCGCGCTCGAGGCAGCGGGCGTAGTTGCGCTCCTGCATGTCGTCGGAGCCGCTCATGCCCCGGCGGGCCTCGGCGATGAGCTCGATCGCCTCTTCGTAGAAGCGGGCTTTGTTCTGCGGCAGCGACTTGTTCGTCACCGCGGCGAAGCGACGGCTGAGCTGCTCGTAGACCGAGTCCCAGCTCGTGCGCGCCTGCAGCTCCTGGCGCATCTTCGACATCTCCGCCTCTTGGAGGCGGCGACGCTCGGCGGCGCGGCGCTTGTAGAGCTCGTAGTCTTCCGGCAGAATGCCGTCGATCACGGTGACTCGGGTCGCCGCGTTCAGCTGGCGGGAGATGATCGTCTCGATGAGTCGCTGCGTCTGCGGAAGGCGCAGGTGTCCACCGAGCTCGCTCTCCTCGCGCGGGACACCAAGGATGAAGATCCCGTCTTCCATCGCGACCGGCCGCGAAGCGTTGAGCGCGGCCCAAACGCCACGCCCGGTCACGCTTTGCTGGATCGTCGGGAGTGCCTGCTTCCAGATCTCGGCCAAATCTGCCATGGGTCCCCGATTATAGATGGTGCCCAGCGGCGGGTGCCAGGGGAAATACATAAGAGCGGGGCCTCGGCGACAATGCCGAGGCCCCGCGCCCCACCTTAGCTTAAGAGAAGGTTAGGCCTTCTTGCGGCGGCGAGAGATCAGACCGACGAGGCCGAGTCCGATGGCGGCCATCGACGTGGGCTCCGGAACAGCCTGGATGCTCTTCAGACCGAAGTCCGTCGCAGCATTCTGCGGCTGGAAGTGAACCACGATTCGGTCCACGTCAGAGAAGTCGACGCCGCTGCCGCCATTCTCCGCGGTGAACGAGGAGAAGTCGATCGTGTAGATCTGCGGAACGAACGTGTCTTCCATCACCGAGAATCGACCGGTGGACATGCCGCCGTCGTAGGTGTAGAAGTCGACCTTCACGTCGAGACCGAGGTCCGCGAACAGGAAGTCGAAGCGGAGCTGATTCTGGCCGCTGAGGTCCAGGTTGAGGCCGGAACCGGCGGTCTGGAAGCCGTCGTTGCCCTCAGAATCCTGGCCATCGTAGTCCAGATAGACCTGCGAGAGCAGGCCCGCGCCGTTCGAGAGGAACGAAGCGCCCTGCGAAGGAACGACTTCGAACTCCGCCGAGCGGTTGTACGGGTTGTTCAGAACTTCGAGAAGCAGGTCGCGCTGGCCGCCGACGATGCCGCTGGCGCCGTTCTGCTGGCTCTCAAGATAGCCCGTACCGCTAACAATGCTGATGTCGGTCGCGCCGGACGAGAAGTCATCGATAACGATGTTCTGTGCCGAGGCGGAACCCGCGAGGACGAAAGCACCGAAGACCGGCGCAACGAAGCGAAATGGGACGTGCATGGACTCTCCTCTCAGTGGCTACTGCCACAAGCTAAGTGGCCCGCAATTTTGCTGGCCCACACAATGCGACGAGGATGCTCCGGAAATGATCCCTGCTCGAGAAAATTTTCCCAAGCATTTTTGCTGGTGCCTCAGGCAGACCCGATATACGGGATGAACTTACCGAGCCACCGCCCTTGCAACTCCGCCTCTCCGACCATGCCTTCACCGGCTTGGTAGAACACGTCGATGACGGTCTCGTACTCCGCCACCGCCCCATCGGGGGTCATGCCCTTGACGTAGAACCGAGGACGCTCTGCCGCCTCGATCTCCCAGTCCGCCGTCTTCATGATCGGGCCGTCGTAGGCATAACGCGCGAGGATGCGAAAATGCGGGACGGTCTGCCGCGGCCCTTTGTTCTGGCTGGCGACGACCCAGAGCCCGTAACCGAGGCCTGTGAGGCACATGAGCACCCCCACCGTGAGGAAGAGAAGGACGAGCGGGACGAGGTTGAGCGTCCCCGCGTCCGTGATGCGGTTCGTCACCGGTTCGCGCGTGTAGGTGCCGCGAAGGAAGCCCCCGAGGGAGAGCATGTACAGCGCGATCGCCGAGACGATGGAGATCGCGAGACCACCGACCAGCAGGCAGCCGACCGCCTTCTCCTTGAACGCATCGCGATACCGCATCGTTGCTTCAAGACGAAAGAAGGATACGGAACCGTTCGCCAGGAATGGCGAAGGAGAAAGGAGTGGCGACCTTGACGAGGGTCCGAGTGAATCCCGCAGGCGTCGGGCGTCCTCCGCCGACGTTTGCCGCGGCGAGGAGATGAGCCCACCCGCGCAAATGGCGCGGGTGGGACAGCGAGCCTTACGAGAGGCTGCGGGCGGGCACGGGAGCACCCGGAAGGATGACGTCTGCCACGCCGTACGAACGGCGGATGTCCTGGAGCGAGATCTTCGCGCGGCCACCGACATGCTCCATGCCATCGAGCAGCTCGATGTAGAAGCCGGTGTCGGTCCAGCCGACGGCCTTGTTCGCGTTCTCGAAGGCCGAGCGACGAACGTTCGCCTCGAGCACCTGCGCGCGCCGGTAGCCCATCAGCTTCCGATCGAGTTCCTCGATCGTGCTTGAGCGGATCTCGTACTCCTCGTACTCCATGTCGAAGTTGGCGCGAATGTAGATTCCGCGGCGCATCTCGTGCTCCAGCTCCTCCACGTTCTCGCCGTCCAGCCCGATGAGCGCCTCGACGACGGCGGGATGGCATTCCACGATGAAGGCGTTGCCCGCCTCGTGGATCTTCCTCCACATGTCTCGCTCGATCCAGAGCGACACGGTCTCCTTGCTCGCGATGCGGCCGACGCCGGCGCACATGGGGCAGATCTCCGTAATCTCCTGGGTCACCGACTCGCCGGTTCGCTTACGCGTCAGCTCGATGAGACCGAGGGACGAGACGCGGCCGACGCGGGTGCGGGCCCGGTCTCGGGCGAGGCCGTTCGTAAAGTGGTCGAGCAGCTTCTTGCGGTCGCTCTCCGACTCCATGTCGATGAAGTCGCAGACGATGATGCCGCCCATGTCGCGCAGCCGCAGCTGCCGAAGGATCTCGTCCGCCGCCTCGAGGTTCTGGCGCAGGATCGTCTCGTTCAGCGACGTCGAGCCGACGTTCTTGCCTGTGTTGACGTCGATGGCGGTGAGCGCCTCCATCTCGTCGATCACGAGCGAGCCACCGGACTTAAGCGGCACCTTGTGCTGCATGATCCGGTCGAGCTCTCGCTCGATGCCGTAATTGTCGAAGATCGGGGCGTCCTTGTCGTACAGATTGATCTTCTCGCGCATGTGCGGCGCGACCTGGTTCGCGACCAGGTGGACCTTCTCGTACTCGTCCGGATCGTCGATCACCATGCGGCTGATGTTCTCGCCGAACATGTCGCGCACGGTGCGGAAAAGCAAAGTCTGGTCCTTGTGGACGCAGGCGGGAGCGCGCATCTGCTTGCTCGCCTTGGAGACGTCCGCCCACAGATTCTGCAGGAACTGGACGTCGGCCTTCAGCTCGGCCTCGGTGCGCCCCTCGCACTCCGTGCGCAGGATGAGGCCGAACCCTTCGGGCATGATGCGGTCGCCGATCTTGCGGAGCCGCTCGCGCTCGCTCCGCTCCTCGATCTTGCGGCTCACGCCGACGCTTCCGCCCTCGGGCATCAGAACCACGTACCGGCCAGGCAGAGCGACTCGGGTGGAGACGCGGGCGCCCTTGGTGCCACGCGGCCCCTTGGTCACCTGCACCATCACCTGCTGCCCCGGCTTGAGGAGATCCTTGATCTTCCGGCGGCGGAGCTCGCTCCGCTTGACGGACGCCGGCGAGTTGTCTCCCGTGTCCTCCGGAATGATGTCGGCCACGTAGAGGAACGCGTTCCGCTCAAGGCCGATGTCCACGAACGCCGCGTCCATGCCGGGCAGGACGTTCTGAACGATCCCCTTGAAGATGGATCCGACGACGCGCTCTTCGCGCTCCACTCGGTATTCCATCAGCAGCCCGTCCTCAAGGAGGGCGATACGCGTCTCGCGGTTGGAGACGTTGACGATGATTTCTTTTTGCCCGCCGTTGCCTCGGTGGTTTCCGTTCAGCTCAGGGGCAGAATTCTGGTTGGAGCGGCTAAACCTACGGCCACGCTCTCTCTTCTGGTTGCTCATTGCGATTCCAGCGGTTTCGAGGGCTAGTCTACCGAGTTTTGCCCGAAGGCGGCGGAGTCGTCGGTGGGAGCGCGGATGCGCCGTCGGCGACGCCATTTCGTAAGGACAAGACGAAGCTCACGAGTTTCCTGTCGGCCGTCGTCAGCCGAAGAATCTCATAGTCGCCCGGGATCTTCAGCGGATCTCCATTCCAAACCTGCTCGAAACCCTGACTCAACGCTTCACGAGAGAGCTTGAGCCGTGCGCCCAGGCCGCCGGCAACTTTGTGCGAGACGGACTCCTTGGAATTGCCGGTTGAGGTGCCGGTCTCGCTCTTAGCCTCAAGCTCGCCCGCGACTTCGACCGACGCGTTCGACCTCTCCTTCAGCGACACTCCCACCGAGTACTCACCCAATCGGTCGGCCGAACCCGGACCCGCCACCGTCATCGAATCGGATCCACGCGCGCGAAGGACGACCACCGAAGAAGCCGGAGCCTTGAATCCGAAAGCGCACTTCGTTTCCGTCGTCGATCTCGTCATCGAGACTTTCGTCAGCCTCGCCTCCAACGGAATCGAACGCCCGGAACTGCTTGCACCCGGCGCGGCCGGCTGGGAGCACGAAGCAGCCACGAGGACCATCGGAGCAAGAGCGAGACTGGCGCGCATCCCGTTCACCTTACTAGGATCCGGCCCGTCATCCTGTGCTTCTGAATAGGGAACGTTCGCGTTGCCGCGGCAGGAACGGGAAGGAGAGGGTGTTGCCCCGGAAGTAAGCTCTTCCCTATGCCCGTCTACGAGTACCGGTGCCAGGCGTGCCAGCGGAAGTTCTCCGCCCTGATCGGCATGACCGCCGAGCCCGACGACGAGAAGTGCCCGCACTGCGGCAGTACCGACACCGCGAAGCTCGTCAGCCGCTTCGCCCGCTTCCGCAGTGAGGACGACCGCATCGATGCCCTGGCCGACCGCCTCGAGACGATGGGCGAACCCGACTCCGCGACCGAGATGCGTGAGGTTATGAAAGAGATGGGCCGCGCGATGGACGAGGACGTCTCCGACGAGATGGAGGAGATGTTCGAAGCCGACATGTCGGGCGAAGCGGAGGATGAAGCCTGATGCTTGGTGCTTGAGGGTTGGATCAGATCGGATGATCATCCGATCCGATCTGAATCGGCGGGCCTGTCGCGGCGCGTTCGAGGAGTCGTTGATGTCCTGTAAAACGAGTTGGAGTTTTCTTGCGAGCAGATTGACTCGCTCGTCGACCGCTTTCGGCGCTGCGCAACCGCCTTCTCGACGCGATGTCTCGACGCGACCACGAAAGCGGCCGAGACCCATAACTGGCTAGACTATGCGTCCGCGTGCCGCGGTCCCCGGCTGGATCGTGCGAGGAGCTCTTCGCGTCCCACCATCCATGCCTCTGCTCAAGTGTCGGGATGATCGCTCACGGTTCGTCTTGGTGCCGCAAGTTGACGATGCTTCAGGCATCGAGCACCATCCATCAAGCATCACGAAATGAAAAGGCTCGGCAAGATCACCGTCGTCTGCGGCAGCATGTTTGCCGGCAAGAGCGAGGAGCTCATCCGGCTCGCGAGACGAGCCCTCTACGCCAAGCGGCGAGTCCAGGTCTTCAAGCCCTCCATCGACAAGCGTTACGACGCGACCATGGTGGTGAGCCACATGGGGGTGAAGCACGAGGCGGTCCCGGTGACCTGCGTGAGGGAGCTCCGAGAGAAGCTCGACCCGGACGCGGAGGTGGTGCTGATCGAAGAGGTGCAGTTCTTCGACGACAGCGTCGTCGACCTTGCCGTAGAGCTCGCCGACGGCGGGGTGGAGGTGATCTGCGCCGGGCTGGACCAAGACTTTCGGCGTGCCGCGTTCGGCCCGATGCCGAACCTACTGGCAGCGGCGGACGAGGTCATCAAGCTTCGAGCGATCTGCATGAAGTGCGGTAACCCGGCCAGCCACACCTACCGCGTCATCGACGGCAAGCCCGCCCATCGCGACGACCCGATCATCCTCATCGGCGCCACCGAGAGCTACGAGGCTCGATGCCGAAACTGCTTCGAGCTGCGCGGCGTGCGCCGCCCCAAGCGTCGCCTCTAAACGGGAAGGGCCCGGGAGCGACTGCTCCCGGGCCCTTCCCTTTTCGCTTGCGCGGGTCGCTTACTTCTCGCGAACGAGAGTGATCGTCGCGGTCACGGGCATGCCCGCGCCCGGGTACGGAGCGTTGACCCACTTGGAGTTCATCTTGATGAGCATGCCGTCGGCCTTGTTGAGCCACACGGTGCCGTCGGCCGAAGCCGGATCGCTGCCCTCGGTCTCCTTCACGTTGACCTTGATCTTGAGGGTGTCGACGTCTCCGACCTTCTCCTCACCGAGGAACTTGTAGTCGGCCTTGACGCCCAGGGCGCCGGTCTTCTTGTCGGCCTTGATCTCGTGCGACCAGGTGTCGCCGACGTTGATCGGCTTGCCCGGATCGGCGACGACGCCAAGGTTCGCCATGCGGTACGCCTCAGGAGTGACCTGGTCGCCCTTGATCTCGACCACGTCGCCGTTGCCCTTGTAGTTGATCGTGCTGGAACCGGTGCCGGGGACGTCCTGCTCCTGGCCGTTGATCGAGACCTTGCCCTCGATCTGCGCCGTCTCGAGCGAGTACGCGCCGTTCGGCTCGACCTTGAGGACCTTCTCCGAGAGAAGACCGTTGAAGGTGATCGGCATGCCGCCGAGCTCCAGCTCCGCCTTCATGCGGTACTTCGTCGTTTCGCCTTCCTTAGGCTTGCGGGTCAAGGTGATGGCGTCCGCGGCGAACGCGGCGGCCGAAAGGGCAGCGAGCGCGAGCACAGACAGCTTCGTGATCTTCGTCTTCATGGTTTCCTTCAGGATGTCTTGTCCAGTTTACGCCCTCGCGGGCACGTGCCGGATGCTCCCAACTACCATCTATACTTGCGGACCGGGCGGTGCGTTACGGTCCCGCTCAAGAACGCAGCAATGTCGGGCGCATTCCTTAACATCAATTCTGCTACCGGAGTCCGCCAGCCGTGATTCCCGAGCTCGTCACCTTCGACTGCGCCCAAACGATCATCCAGGTTCGGTGGACCGTGGAGGGTTTCGCGCGGGACTGCGCGCAGCACGTGGGCATCGATCTGCCGGACGAGGCGTACAGCGACTACCGCCGGGCCTACTTCGAACGGCTCCCAGAGTTTCTTGCCCTCAACCTGCGCCGAGATCCCGCCGAGGGCGCGGAATTCTGGCGTCGCCTTGCCGGAGATTGGCTCGAGCGACACGGGCTTTCACGGCACAAAGCCACCGCGTTGTGGGAGGCGTCCGAGCGGCTGGGCTTTGGGCCGGACTCGATTCTCTTCTCTCCCTACGCCGATGTCGTTCCCTGCCTGGACCAGCTCAAGACGATGGGCGTGCGCGTGGCCGTCGTCTCCAACTGGGACTACTCGCTCCACCGAGTCCTGGGGATGTTCGGGCTCCACGAGCGATTCGAGCTGGTGCTAGCCTCGCTCGAGGAGGGGGTCGAGAAGCCGGATCCTCGACTCTTCGAGATCTGCCTCGATCGCCTGGGGGTCTCACCCGACCGTGCGCTCCACGTCGGGGACGATCCCATCGACGACCTCGGCGGCGCGACCGCGGCCGGGATGCGGGCGCTTCTTATCGATCGCGAGCGCGATCAATCGGGAGACCGGGTGCTCGCTTCCCTAACCCACCTTCCGGAGGCCTTCGCATGGACTCGTTGACGGCGTACGACTACCCGCTTCCGGAACACCTTATCGCTCAGGAGCCTCTTGCCGACCGGGCCGCGTCGCGGCTGCTCCACGTTGACCGACGGTCGGGTGAGACGCATCACCGCACGTTCCGCGACGCCCTCGACTTGCTCCATCCTGGCGATCTGCTCGTGATGAACGACACCCGAGTCTCCGCGGTTCGCCTCGTCGGCCGGAAGCCTACCGGTGGCGGGGTGGAGGCGCTACTCATCAAAGAGACCGTGGAAGGGGAGTTCGAGGCGCTCCTCAAGCCAGGACGGCGGCTCCGTCCGGGGGCAAGAATCGAATTTGATGGCGACTTGGCCGCGGAAGTGGTGGAGGAGCTCGACGAGGGCAGGAAGCTCATCCGGTTCGACCCTCGGCCAGACCTCGCCGCGCGCCTGCAAGATAAGGGTCTCGCGCCGCTTCCTCCCTATATCCAGCGCCCCCTGAGGGACAAGGAACGGTACCAGACGGTCTACAACGCTCACGCGGGGAGCGCCGCGGCACCTACGGCGGGGCTTCACTTCACCGAGGAGGTCCTCACCGAGGTGCGGCGTCGCGGAGTCGACCTCGCGTGGGTGACGCTCCACGTCGGCCTGGACACTTTTCGGCCCGTCCAAAGCGAGTCGCTGGACGAGCACCGAATGCACGGCGAGCGGTGCGTTTTATCGCAAGAAACGGCAGCGAAGATTGCCAAATGCACAGGCAGAATCATTGCCGTGGGTACCACTACGGTTCGCACCCTCGAGACGTTCGCGACCGGACGACGAGAGGTGGCGACCGGGGAGCGGTCCTCGACCCTTTTCATTCGACCGGGGTTCGAGTTCCAGATCGTGGACGGAATGTTCACGAACTTCCACATGCCGCGGACGACGATGCTCGTCATGCTCTCGGCCTTGGCCGGGCGTGACCACGTCATGCGCGCATACGCGGAGGCGGTTAGTGAGGGCTACCGTTTCCTAAGTTTTGGGGATTCGATGCTCATCCTGTGATGACAGGGCAGCACGACCCGGCGGTGATCAGTACAATGCGACGAGGGGAGACTGAGGGGAACGGTTTGAGAACGAACAACTTTGATCCGCTGGCCTATATCGAAAGCGCCTTTCTCGATCGAGAGGAAGAGGACGGGCCGGCACCGGACGACAAGCTAGGCGACGGCCTGAGTGTGTCGATCCCCTCCATTGCGGAGTATCTGAGCGGCGCACCGGCCGCGAAGACGGCGCTCTTGGAGACGACGGTTACGGAAGTCGAGGTCGAGGCGGACGCCGCTCTCGACGCGAACGGCAAGAAGGCGCGGTTCCGCAAGACCGTCATGAGCGCGCCTCGGCCGCGACGAGCCAAGAAGGGCGCGCCGGGATCCGAGCCGGTGATCGACCCCGAGCTTCAGCAGATCTGGCAGGCACTTCCGAAGAACGTCGCCTTCCTCTGCAGCTTCTACGACGACTCCGTTACCAAGAACTACTACCGAGGCGAGTTTAAGGAGAGCCGGCAAGACCTGATCCGCCGTCTCCTCGACCCGGTCCTCTCGCTCGAGGAGACGAGCCGACTCCTGGGCGTGTGCCCCGCCACCGTCCGCCGGTACACGAACCGAGGCTGGCTGGAGCACCACCGAACCGACGGCGGCCAGCGCCGCTTCCGCCTGAGCGACATCGTCAAGTTCGTGGACGAGCACGGCCGTTTTCCTGAAGAGTGACCGCATCGGGACCGAACGCCGTGTCGGTCCCGAGAGTAGGCTATAGCGGGATGGACGCTCTCCGGATCGCGGTTTTCACCGATAGCGCGCTGCCTATCCTGAATGGCGTCAGCGTTTCCGTCGACGCCTTGGTCTCCGAACTCCGGAACCAAGGCCACTCCGTCCACGTGTTCGCCGCCCGGTTCCCGAACTACCGGGATCCTGACCCGAACACCTACCGCTTCCGCGCGCTGGAGACTCCGCTTTCGAAGGGATATCCGTTCGCCTACCCTCCCTTCTACCGCCAGCTTCGTAAGTTCCGGCGCCACACGTTCGACATCATCCACACCCACACGCCGTTTATGCTCGGTATGGTGGGGCTGCGCTGGGCTCAGTCGCACGAGATCCCGATCGTCTCGACGTACCACACGCTTTACGATCGTTACGCGCACTACTTGCCGCTCCTTCCCCGCCGCTACGTGCGGTTCCGGATCGCCAAGCACACCAACTTCTATTACAACCAGGTCGCCCACGTGATCACCCCAACGGACGCGTCGGCGAAGTGGCTCAAGCGGCACTCGATCGAGACCCCCACCAGCGTCATCCCGACCGGCATCCCTCGCGGCTCGATCATTGACCGGGCCGACGCTCGCACCGCGCTCGGGATCCCACCCGAGGCCCGCCTGATGCTGTACGTCGGCCGTCTCGCGCGCGAGAAGAATCTGGGGCTCCTGATGGAGATGGCGGCCTCGGCGTTTCAGGCGGACCGCTCCTTGCGGCTCTGGCTGGTCGGAGACGGACCGTTCCGGGCCGAGGTCGCCGGCATGGCGCGCGACCTGGGGATCGGCGACCGCGTCCGGTTCGTCGGAGCCGTACCGCGCCACGAGGTCGATCGCTACTATTCCGCGGCCGATCTCTTCGTATTCCCGTCGATCACCGAGACGCAGGGCCTGGTGATTCAGGAAGCAATGATGCGGGGACTTCCGGCGATCGTCGTGAACGGCGGAGGCGCCTCCGCGGCGGTGGTGCACGGCGCCAACGGCTTTCTCGTTCGAAACGACGCGGAGGACTTCGCGCGGCACGCCCTCCAGGTACTGAACGACGACGCTCTGCACGCCCGGATGGTCGACCATGCGGTCCGTTCCGTTCGAGACCTGAGCGTCTCCACGATGTGCGACCGGGTTGTGGCGGTATACCGTGAGGTCATCAGTGCGCAACACACCGTCGACTCACACAAGCGCTTCGTCTGGGTCTGAGCTGCCCCGCGGCTTAGTCACCGCGATCTTGCTCCTCCTCGCTCTGGCGCTGGTGCGCATCGCGATCGGATTCATCCCGGTGCCCACGTCGGCCATCGCGGCCTCAAGCGTCGCAGTGTCGGTCTTCTTCGTCGCGGTTCCGATCTTCGCGCTCTTCGCCGCTTCCAGCGCGACGTGGCGATGGCAGACCGCTCTCGCGCTCGTCGTGGGCGGAGCACTCGTGCAAGTCGGTGGAGCCCTCGCGGCTCGGCAGTTAGGAGACCCCCTCGCTCAAGGAGTCTTGATCTCCCTAAGCCAAACCGGGCTGGTCTTCTGGTGCTTCGGGATCGGTGCCTTGCTCGCGCTGATCCTAAAGGATCAGAACCTGCTCCTGCCGATCGCGATCTTTCTCGCGCTCTTCGACATGTGGCTCGTCTTCGCACCGGAAGGGTTTGTACAGCAGTCGATGAAGGCGGCGCCCCAGGTGCTCGGCAACATCGCGTATCAGGTGCCGAGCCCCCAGACGCAGCCCACCGGCGGCCTCGCCAGACCACTCCTCTACGTGGGTCCGGCCGACTACCTTTTCCTATCGATGTTCTTCGTGGCATTGCACCGCTTCCGGATGCGAACGCAAGCGACGTTCCGGTGGATGGTCCCCGTACTCGCGATCTACTTGCTGATCGTGCTCACGCTCGGAGACGTGCAGCTCGGCCCCATTCGGCTGGGCGCGTTACCGGCACTGGTGCCGATCGGCATCGTGGTGCTGCTGGTCAATCGCAAGGAGTTCCGACTAACCCGAGACGAGAAGATCTCGACGCTCTTGATCCTGGTGCTCGGAAGCGCGGTCGTTACGTGGCGCATCCTGCAGCCGCCGCCCGCGCCAGAGCCGCAACCTGAGCCCGCGAACGCGGCTCCCGCCCCAGAAGGCCAAGCACCTCCTCCGTCGCAGAGGAGAGACGATCCAGGTCGATTCCTGTAGGAATGCCGGCCCGTTCTAGCACATAGACCAGATCTTCCGTCGCGAGGTTGCCGCCCGCGCCCGGCGCGTATGGGCAGCCGCCGAGGCCACCCGCGCTGGCGTCGAACGCGGTGTACCCAAGCTCGACCGCCGTGAGCGCGTTCGCGATCGCGGTGCCGTTCGTGTCGTGAAAGTGCCAGACGATCCGATCTTCCTTGTACATTTCGAGCTCGACGGCCAACGCTCGCACTTCATTCGGAGCCGCGACTCCAATGGTGTCCCCGAGACTGACCTCGTCGACGCCCAGCTCGAAAAGACGAGCCGTGACTTCGGCTACCCGTCCCGGCTCGACCCGTCCCGAGTAAGGACACTCGAAAACCGTGCTCACGTATCCGCGGACGAAACCATCGATTTTGGCCCCGCGAAACGATTTAAGAATCTCGCTGAACACCGCCAGCGATTCCTCAACGGACATGTTGATGTTCTTCTGAGTGAAGGCATCGCTCGCCGCCGTGAAGACGGCGATTCGAGTCGTGCCGACGGAGACGGCTCGCTCAAGCCCCTTGACGTTGGGAACGAGCGCGGAGTAGATCCCTCCCTCCGGAAGCCGAGGCCAAAGTTCCGCCGCATCGCCTAGCTGAGGCACCCATTTCGGCGACACGAAGCTCGTCGCCTCAATCTCCTTCAGCCCGGCGTCCAGCAGCCGCTGGATGAGCCGAAGCTTCACGTCCGTCGGCACCGGAATCGCCTCGTTTTGAAGACCATCTCTCGGCGAAACCTCTACGATTCGAACGCTCACGCGACCTCCGTCGCCACCACGAGCGCGAGCAGCGCACCATCGGCGACCTGATCACCCTTGCCGACTTCGAGTCGCGACACCGTGCCGTCGAACGGCGCAGCGAAGGGTTGTTGGGTCTTCATCGCCTCGAGCACGAGCAGCACATCTCCTTTCTTGACGACGGCTCCGGCTTCGACGCGAACGTCGACGATTTGGCCAGGCATCGGCGCGCGAACTTCACCAGAAGAGATACCGGCCGCGCTCCGGGAGCGAGCCGCCTTGCGCTCCACGCGGTACTGGCGCCCTCGGTAGGAAACCAGGACGGCGTCGCCATCTTGAACAGCGACCGCGGAGAACGTTCCTTCGGCAGTACGGAGCATCAAACGATCTCCGCCTCGGATTACCTCGACGCCCTCGCTGTTCAGCTCGACTTCGTCGCCATTGACGAATCGCTTCATGTTAGACCGCCACCCTTTCGCGCGCCGCATACTTAGCCGCCGCCTTGACGAACTCCTCGAAGAGACGGCGGGTCGCTGCGTCCTCAAGCGTTCGCTCGGGGTGCCACTGCACTCCGATCATCCACGGACGATCAGTCGCCTCGAGCGCCTCAATCGTGCCGTCGGAGTGCTTTGAAACCACGCGCAGCCCGTCGCCGGTACGGCCAACGGCCTGGTGGTGGTAGCTCTTTCCGACGATCTCATCGACGCCGACGATACGGGAGAGCTGCGACTCTGGATCAACCGGATACGCCTGCAGCGTTCCGCCGCTGTGCTCCTCGTGTCCCACCACGTCCGGAACGTGCTGAATCAGGGTGCCGCCCCGCTTCACGTTCAGGAACTGACAGCCGTAGCAGATCCCCAAAATCGGCATCTCAGGGTCGGCGGCCTCGTACATCCGCCGCTCCCCGTCGAAGCGGGCCGGGTCTTGGAGCGAGGCCTTCGGGTGATTCTCTTCGCCCCATTGCGACGCGTCGATGTCGTCTCCTCCGGGGATGAGCCAGCCGTGAATGACGCCGGCGAGAGCCGCCATGTCGGCCATGGGCGGAATCAGCAGGGGAACGCCCCCCGCCTCGGCCACCGCCTGGGCGTAGTTCCAGTTCAGCTGCAGCTTCCCCCGACTCCGGACGTCCTCCGGATCGTGATGGCAGTCGACGCTAATTCCGATTAGGGGCTTCATTGGGTTGCTCGATATCTTGTTGCTTGGTTGAGTGAGGAGCGGGTGCTTCCTCACTCAACCAAGCCATCTCGATCAGTCGATGAGCTCGCCGATCGCCTCGACCTTGGCCTTCACGGCGTTGAGGAACTCGGCGGCTCCCACTCCGTTCATGACGCGGTGGTCGAAGGTGAGGGCGAGATTCACGGCGCGGCGAATCTGGGGCGTGCTGCTCTGCGGATCCAGGGCGTTGTAGCTCTCGCCGAGGAAAAGCGTCGCCACCGCGGGCGGAACCACGACCGGAACGGCGTCGCGTAAGCCGAACGACTGCATGTTCGTGAGCGAGACCGTGACCGACTCGTTCGCCTGGTCCTTGCCCGTGCGCGCGAGATCGATCTTCTCGCGGGCCTGCGTCGCGAACTCTCGCCAGCTGAGCGTGTCCGCCTTCTCGACGACGGCGATCACGAGCTCGTCTCCCGGTAGCCCGACGGCGATCCCGAGGTTGACGTTGTGGTACGTGCGGAGGGTCTCCTCGCCGATGAGGGTCGACCGGAACGCCGGGTAGTCCTTGAGGGTTTGGGCGACCGCGAAGGCGAACATCGTGAACGCGCTCGGCTGGAACGCGTCGCCGCTCGCCTTGATGCGGGCCCGGGCGCTCTCGATTGGCTCCCAGCCGGCGACCACCGTCATCGTGCCAGGCACGACGAGCTGCGAGCCGCGGACGAGGCGAGACGCCAAGAGCCGCTGCTTCGACGAGAGCTTCGCCTCGGCAAAGGCCTCGTTCGAGACTCCGGAACCAACGCCCGATCCCGCGAGGAAGGCGTCGAGGTCGCTCGGCATGAGCTTGGAGCCTGCCGGCGTGATTCCGGCGAGCTGCGCGTCCGTGATCCCCTTCTCCTTGGCGTAGGCACGGGTGCGGGGCGGAATGCCGCGCGCCGCTCCGGTGGACGTGCCCTCTCCGCTGAGCTCTTCCGGCGCAGCCGTCGCGTCGACGTTCGTAAGGTTGCCCGGCGCACCGTGTGGAGCCGCCTCCTGGACGTCGCCCACGACTTCCATCCGCGCGACCTCGGCTCCGATCGCGAGAACGTCGTCGGGGTTTCCGAGCCACTCCACGAGAACGCCTTCGTAGGGCGACTCGACGTCCATGACGGCCTTGTCCGTCTCCATCTGATAGATCGGTTCGTCTCGCTTCACGCGGTCGCCGGGCTGCTTAAGGACGGCCACGAGGCGAGCCTCTTGAAGGCCCTCGCCGATCTGGGGAATGCGTACGGAAATGACTGGCATGGTAGGTTCGGTCTTCGCTCCTTTGCGACGTTAACTTGGCTCAGTTTGACACAGGGTGGCGGGGGCTCCGCAGACAGGTCGGAGGGACGGTCCGGACGTCGTTGGGAAATGCCCGGATGTCTCCTCGCCCGGTGAGCCGCGCGATGGAGTCCGTTGCAGGGACGGGGTTCCGATCGAGAATCCAGCATCAACGGTAGGTCGTCGAGCGAGTCGCCGGGGTAAACTCTTCCCTCGTGCCCGCGAAGCTTCCCACTCCGGGCGTTACCCCTTAACCAAGGAAATCACCCATGGCGAAGAGAATCACGCACAACATCAAGCTCAACATCCCTGCGGGCAAGGGCACGCCCGCTCCCCCCGTTGGTCCCGCGCTAGGTCAGGCCGGCATCAACATGATGGAGTTCCTGAAGAAGTTCAACGAGCAGACGGCGCCCCAGATCGGGTTCGTCATGCCGGTTGAGATCACGGTCTTCGAGGATCGCTCCTACACCTTCAAGATCAAGCAGCCGCTCACCACGGATCTGATCAAGCGCGCGGCCGGAATCACCACCGGCGCGAACAACGCGAAGACGCAGACCGTCGGCACGCTCACTCCGGACCAGCTCCGCGAGGTCGCCAAGCTCAAGATGGCCGACCTCAACACGGACGACGAGGAAATGGCGATGCGCATCGTGGCGGGCGCGGCCCGTTCGATGGGCGTCAAAGTCTCCGAGTAAGACTCGGCGATCCTTCTCGAAACCCCGCCAGACCTAAGGGTCTGGCGGGGTTTCGTGCTTCTTGCGGAGAATGTCCCGGCCTACCGAGAATTGCCGAAACGTCCGACCTGGAACGGAGTCACAATAGATGGCCCCCCGGCCGAACATGAAACCCATGACGCGCGCACTGAGCACCCTTGCCTTGATCGTCGTTCTCGTCGCCCCTACCCTGGCAGACGAGCGCGCCGATGTCGGTGCCAACAACGCCGCGCAAGCCGCCGCCGATGCCATTCGATCGGCCGCTGGCACGGATGGCGCCTTCGTCGCCGCTGGGTTCCTCAAAGACAGCTTCAACAAGGAGAACCTGGCGACCATGCTCCAGTACCCCACGGACGACATCGTGGTGGTGAATCTGAGCGGCGACCAGATCCGACAGGCTTTCGAGCGGTCGCTCTCGCTCTATCCGCAGCCGAACCAGAGTTTCCTCCAGATCTCGGGCTTCGAGGTCACGTTCAAGAAGACGGGCGCGCCCAACAGCCGCATCGTCAGCATCACCGCCAATGGCAGCAAGCTCGAAGACGGCAAGACCTACTCGGTCGCCATGCCTTCGATGCTCGCCCGCGGCGGTCTCGGGTACTTCAAGGTATGGGACAAGGACAAGATCGTCCGGACGGTTTCGGGCACCACGGTCGAGGACGCGCTCAAAAACAAGCGGTCCTCCGAAAGTTCGCCGCGCTGGCAGCCGCAGGGCTGACGCTCGGCCTCGCGCCTCAGCAGGAACCCGCTCCGAAGGCTGACCCGGCTCCCAAGCCGTTCCAGGCTGATCGCGCCTGGAACGACCTCAAGACCCAGGTCGCGTTCGGTCCCCGCGTGCCCGGCACGGCGGGTCACGTCAAGTGCCGCGACTGGCTAGTCTCCGAGATGAAGAAGTCGTGCGACAACGTGCGACTTCAAGAATTCACCCACAAGTGGTCGCGCAATGGTCGCGTCCTGCCGATGTGGAACATCGTCGGTGAGCAGAATTGGAAGGACGCCAAGACCCGCGTCGTACTCCTCGCCCACTGGGATACCCGTCCCACGGCGGACATGGAGCTCGACTCGATTCGGCAGTCCACGCCGATCGCCGGGGCGAACGACGGCGCGAGCGGCGTCGCCGTGCTCCTCGAACTGATGCGGACCTTCAAGGAGAAGGCGCCTGAGGTCGGCATCATGTACGTGCTGACCGACGGTGAGGACGTGGGCCCCGAACTCGACGAGATGTTCCTCGGTGCCAAGGTGTTGGCCAAGAATCTCCCAACGCCTCGTCCCGACTACGGGATCCTGCTCGACATGATCGGCGACAAGGACCTCGAGGTCCCGATGGAGCCGAACTCGGTGTCCTACGCGCGAAACCTGATGTACGCGCTGTACACCCACGCCGCGCAGGTCGGCCTCGGCCGCACGTTCCCGATGGTGCCCGGCCCTGCGATCGAGGACGACCACATGCCGCTGAACCAGGCGGGCTTTCCAACGATCGACCTGATCGATTTCTCCTACCCGGCTTGGCACACGCTGAAGGACACTCCGGACAAGTGCTCGCCGGAGTCGCTCGGCAAGGTCGGAAAGCTGCTAGAGACCTGGTTCCGCAAGTCGCCGCCTTACCAATTCAAGAAGTAGTCGAAGCTCCGTCCTCTTGCGCGTGGTTCTCGATCGCGGGAAGAAGGCAGCTCCGAGAGTGGCAAGATTGGTCAGACCCTGAGGCAGCTCGCCATTCCATGCTCTCGATGAAGCAGATGGGATGGCGAGCAGAGACCTACGGTGAGTATCGCGACCGCGTGGCGCGGGTGATCGCGACCATCCTCGACTTCCGAGGAGGGCCGATGCGGCACGCAGAGTTGGCGTACGGCTCGGGATTCTCCGAGCACCACTTCGCGCGGATCTTTCGGGGCGTCGTGGGCGAGTCTCTGATGGACCTGGCTCGCCGGGTACGACTGGAGCGCGCGGCGTTTCGGCTTCGGGAGTCCGATCAGACGGTGAGCCAGATCGGCTTCGAGGCGGGCTACGAGACTCTCGAGGCTTTTGGGCGATCGTTCAAGTCGACCTACGGCGCGACCCCAACCTCGTTTCGCCGCCAACGAGGTCACATCCCTCTCCTTCCCTCTCCCTCGGGCGTTCACTGGCGGCCCCAGGGTGTGCAGGTCCCTCCACTGCCGGTCGACGGGAGACGAACGATGTTACAAGCAAAGACGATCAGATTCGGTGCGAAACGAATCGGCTACCTGCGCCACGTTGGCGAGACGCCCGGCATCGACCGAAGTTGGGCTCGGCTCCAGCCGATGCTCGCCGAGCGGGGGCTTAGCGGCCCCGAGACCCGCTACTTCACCCGATGCATCGACGATCCGGACGTGGTCGCTCCCGATCAGATGCGCTACGACCTGTGCTTCACGGTGCAAGCGGAGTTTCAGCCGTTCGGGGAGATCGAGGAGGACGAGCTCCCCGCCGGGGAATACGCCGTGTTCCTCCACCAGGGGGACGACGACCTGATCGTCGACACCTGGGCTCGGGCGTTTTCCGAGTGGTTGCCCCAGTGCGGCCGCGAGTACGACGGCCTCGCTTTCGAGGAGTACGTGAACGGCTTCTTCCTTAAGCCCGCTGAGCCGGACGAGCCGCTCATCGTCACGGCCGTCTACCTCAAGCTTAGGGCCTAGCCCGTCGAGGACCGATAGGTCGTTCGTGACCTGTCGGTCCTCTCCAGCCGACTAGAAGTCTTCGGGATAAAGGACACGGAACCGGTTCTCTCGCAAGTCGGTGCGTTCTAGCAGCACCGCCTCCGGCTTGAGCCCGGTGAGCAACTCGGTCTCGGGCTTGTGTCCTTCGGGGTCGATCGACTTCAGCCAGATCGGCCGAAGCGCCTCCGCGGCGGCCACCGGGTCTTGCACGTTGAAGCTGTCGAGCTGCTTCTCAATCTCAGCTCCGGCTTCGAGAGTCCCAGCGATCGCGGCTCGGCGACGGGAGAGCGCGTAGTCGCCATCGTAGTCGAGCGTGTAGTAGATGTCCTCTTCAGGCCGGGGACCGACCTCGGCAAAGAGGGAGCGGGCGATGATCGGGGCGGCGCCGAAGTCGGAGAAGGCGCGCTTGAGCGGGGCGCTCATCGCTGTCGCGACGCGCTGGATCGTGACGTCCTCCTCACTCCGGGTGTAGCCCTCGCGGCTCGCGAACTCGAGCGCGGCCATGCGCATCGCGTCGACGTCCGACTGCTGCCCGATTCCGGCGTAGATCAGCCGATCGTAGATTTCGTAGATCTTGCGCGATTGCCGGCGGAAGGTGAAAACGAGAATCCCTGCTTCCAGCGACACCGCGAGGACCGGCGCACCCTGCGCCAACTTCCCCTCGATGTACTGGGCACGGTTCCCAATCCCCTCCTGCCAGTCGTACGGGGTGAACATGGCTTCTTATACTCGGTGCGGCTTGTGGGCGTTCCGAGGGGGCGGTGGTCGGTGAGGGAGGGTGCTGTCATCCCGAGCGGAGCCGAGGGATCTGACGGTAGGTACTGACTAATTCTGGTCAAGCCGCCAGCCAGGCAGAGGTACGCGCGAGGGAGCGTGTAGCCGGCGCTCCTCGCGCCGTCCGGAGGGAGACTCACGCAAAGACGCAACGAGGCCGCGGCTTGACCGGGAGTAGTCAGTGTCTACGGTCAGGTCCCTCGGCTGCGCTCGGGATGACAGGGATCTCCTACGGCTTCCATGAGTTCACGACGCCGCGGCTCAGGCACGACTGCGCCCTTGTCCCTCAAGCTAGCGGTACCCTCTGAGCCATGCAGCTCCGCATGTGGATGTACGACATCGCGCGGGAGCAGGCGCCCACGCTGGATCACCTGCGGGCGTTCTGTGACCTAACTCTCGAATCCGGCTACAACGCCCTCGGCCTGTATCTGGAGCACCGCTTCGCCTATCCCAGCACACCATGGGCCCACGGCAAGGGATGCGTGACGCCCGAGATGGTGCAGACCCTGCAGGACCACTACAAGGAGCTGCAGCTCATTCCCTTCGTCAACCTACTGGGGCACTTCGAGGGAATGATGTACACCGAAGAGGGGCATCGGTACGCGGAGGAGTGCTTCAAGGGACTGCAGGCGTGCCCGAGCAAGCCCGAGTTCTTCGAGCTCGCGAACAAGATCGTCGACGACACTCTCGAGATCTTCAACTCGGAGATCGTTCACATCGGCGGCGACGAAACCTGGCAGCTCGGCATCTGCCCCGTCTGCTCGGCGCGCGTGAAGAAGTACGAGGAGACGCCCGGCGTCGACGGAAAGGCCCAGTTGTACGGAGAGCACTTCGGGGTCATCTCAAAGCGCGTCGCCGAAGCAGGACGCCGGCCGGCGGTGTGGGGCGACATGTTCTTCGATCATCCCACCGCGCTGGAGTTGATCCCCAAGAACACCTTGATCTTCGATTGGCAGTACTTCAAAGGCCCCGAGGAGACGAGCCGCGTCTTCCGCGAGAATGGCTTCGAAGTCGTCTACTCCCCGGCCATCCACACCTACAATGCCAACTGGATGCACGTCCCGCAGAGTGAGCGCAACGTGGTGGATCACGCCATTGCCGCCCGCCGGACCGACGCTTTCGGCGTCTGCGTCACCACCTGGGAACAGGGCCTTTTTGGCAACTACGAGCTGATGCTGCCCGCGATCCGAGCCTGCGGCCGAATCCTGAACGACGAGAGTCTCACCGCCCCGACGCCCACGGAGGCCGCTCCCGGCGGCGAGGGTGGCAACGACGTGGTGGCTGGGCCGCAGACGCGCGAAGACGACATCGCAAAGTACCGACCCTTGCGCGACGCGCCGTACTTCCTGCGCGCCTACTTGGAAGACGGCGAGACGACCGAGGAATGGGCTCGGCTCATGGGAATCGAGCTTCAGGAGTGCGGCGGGATGTTCACGTTCACGGGAATCCGCTCTTCGATGAAGTGCCGGATGCTCCTCTACTCGAATCCGTTCCTATTCTGGCTCCACCACCGCGAGGAGCTCTGCGGCGAGGTCGGCGACAAGGCGCTGGACGTGTTGGAGCGTGCGATCTCGGTCGCACCGGACTCCTCTTACCGTGGTACGTCCGAGTTCGTCCGCCTGAGCATCGAGTTCGTCCGGCATGCGGAGGAGGCTCACCAGCACTACGCCGCAGAGAAGCCCGGCCACGCCGCGACGGCGCTCATTCCGTGCCGTCAGGTGTTTGAGAATCTCGTTCGGATCGCGAAGGCGACCAACATGCGAATCGGCGGCTCGCTGGCCGACATCGAGCGATGTGGCGCTGGCAAGGAGCACGTCGAGCGCGTGATCCGACGCGTGAAGCAGTACGGCGACGGCTCGCTCGGCTACCTGCCCTCCTTCGAGACGCTCACCCATCCCAAGTTCATGCCGCACGACCAGGCGAACTGGTGGCTCATCAACCGCTGGGCGAACGAGTAGTCTCCCTCGGTGCGCCTGTGGTCGATGGCTAGCGTCACCGATCACAGGCAGGCAAAGAGAATCCTCTGCCGCGACGTCCCCCATGACCCAATACATCATCTATTCCGCGGTCGTCGGGTCGCGGGCCTACGGACTTGCGACCGACGCGAGCGACACTGATCGCCGCGGGTGCTTCCTGCCCCCTGCGCGGCTGCACTGGAGTCTGCGCGGTGTGCCGGAGCAGGTGGGAGACGACGAGGCACAAGAATGCTACTGGGAACTGGGGAAGATGGTCCGGCTGGCCCTCCGAGCCAACCCCAACGTGCTGGAGGTCCTCCACTCGCCACTCGTTGAGCGGTCGACGCAGGTAGGGGACGAGTTGCTTGCGATACGTGGCCGATTCCTGAGCCGCAAGGTGCGCGATACTTACCTCGGCTACGCCGACTCACAGTTCCGTAAGTTGGCCGCCAGCCGCGACGTTCGCGCTCAGGTGAATTGGAAGCACGCCATGCACCTGATCCGCCTGCTCATTCAGGTGGATCAGGTGCTACGCACGGGAGAGTTGAAGGTCGACGTGAGCGACCACCGCTCCTCTCTGCTTGCCATTCGGCAGGGCGAAGTCAGCTTTGAAGAGCTCGACGCGTTGCGTACTGAGCTGACCGTGCGGGTGCAGAGTGCCTACGTTCGCACCTCGTTGCCGGACGAACCCGATACGGAAGCGGTCGACGCTTTCCTCGTTCGCGCTCGGCGTGCCATGGTAGATGCGTGAGCCTGAACGACGCGATGCTCAAGGCCGAGGCGGCCAAGCACCCTTACCCGCTCCTCTTCGCGACGGTGAGCGGCGCCCACCTGTACGGCTTCGCTTCGCCCGATTCCGATGTCGATTTGCGCGGCGTGCACATCTTGCCGGCTCGCGAAGCGCTGAGTCTTGAGGTGCCGCCGGAAACGGTGACCCACGAGGATTTCGTCGAGGGCATCGAGATCGATCTCGTTACGCACGACGCAAAGAAGTTTTTCGGCCTCCTCCTCAAGCGAAACGGCTACGTGCTAGAGCAGGTGCTCTCGCCGTTGGTGGTGCTGTCGACGCCGGAGTTCGAGGAGCTGCGTGCCATCGCACCCTTCTGCGCCACCCGGCATCACGTACACCACTACCGAGGTTTCGCCCTCAACGAGTGGGAGATGTTCAAGCGCGCCGACGTGAAGCGGATCAAGCCGCTCTTGTACGTGTACCGCGTCCTCCTCACCGGCGTTCACTTAATGAGGACGGGCGAAGTGCAGGCGAACCTGCCCATCCTCGCCGACGAGTACAACATGCCGTTCTTGCACGATCTCGTGCGCGAGAAGACTCAAGGCACCGAGAAGGGCGAGCTCGCCCAAGCGGACGTCGAACTGCACACGCGCAACGTGGAAGCCCTCACCGATAGATTGCTCGACGAGGCGGAGCGCACTCCCCTCCCTGAGACGACCGAGTGCCGGCCCGCTCTCAACGACCTCCTCGTCCGCCTTCGCCTGAAGAGCGTCTGAGTTCCCTGCTCGTCAGCCCATCGTTGCACGAAGCTGATGACGATCGGTTTTGGGATGGAGCGAGGCCACGGATGATGAGAACGGGATAAGGGAAGGCACGCTACCGGGGAGAAGTGCCGGGAATTCTCCTACAATAGCGGCATGGAGACCGCGCCGCTCTACCACCCGATCTCGAACCCGTTCACACAAGACAACTACGTCCTCAAGCGTCAGCTTTTGAAGCTGGTCGGAGCCTCGTTCAACATCTACGGGCCGGATGGCACTCAGGTGCTCCAAGCCAATCAGAAAGGCTTCCGCCTGAAGGAGGACATCCGGCTCTTGGGCGGTCCGGGACTGAAGCAGGAGCTGATCGGAATCTTCGCTCGGCAGGTGCTCGACATTTCCGCCGCGTACGACGTGGTGGACCTCACCTCGCAGACGAAGATCGGTGCGCTGCGGCGCAAGGGGCTTCACTCGATCGCGCGGGACGAGTGGATCGTGCTCGACGCCTACGATCGCGAAGTCGGCACCCTGATCGAGGACAGCCTCGGCATGGCGCTCCTGCGCCGGCTGGTCGCGAACTTTGTCGGCAGCCTCATTCCGCAGAACTACGACCTCAACATTGGCGGGCAACGGGTCGTTGACCTGAAGCAGAATTTCAACCCGTTCAGCTACCACCTGAACATCCGCTTCGAGACGAGCCCGCAGCAGTTCGATCGGCGCGTCGGACTCGCCGCGGCCGTCCTGTTGGCCGCGATCGAAGGCAAGCAGCGCGGTTGAGAGAGGCCAGGATTGCGGTGAGGGTTCGCCGCAATCCTGGTACCGACGCCCGCAGGTACCCGTGGTAACGTGCTGCCATGAAGGCGGCCAACGTCATCTTTTTGGTCGCGTGTGCCGCCTGCCTGCTACCGCTGTTCAATCCGCCTCACGAAGCGCTCGCCTTCCTCCCTCCGGCGGCCCTGCTGGGTGGCCTCGTAATCGCACTCACCCTGGGCAACCCTTACCCGGCCCAGTCCAAGCAGATGAGCCGCACGCTGCTCCAGGCGTCGGTGGTCCTCCTTGGCTTTACCGTAGACCTCCGAACCATCCTGGCCGAGGGAATCCACGGATTGGGGTTCGCGCTTCTTTCGATCTTGGGCGTGTTCGCGCTCGGAGCCTTGCTTCAGCGATGGCTACGACTACCTCGGGACGCCAGCCTGCTGGTCTCCGCTGGAACGGCGATCTGCGGCGGCAGCGCCATTGCCGCCGTCGCGAGCGTGCTCAAGGCGGAGGACGAAGACGTCTCGGTTGCCCTCGGCACGGTGTTCGTGCTGAACGCCATCGCATTGCTCGCCTTTCCTCCGCTCGGGCACCTGCTGGGACTGACGCCCGCGCAGTTCGGTACCTGGAGCGGGATCGCGATCCACGACGTCGCGTCGGTCGTGGGGGCGGCGACCGCGTACGGGGGAACGGCCCTCGACACGGCCACGGTCGTGAAGCTGAGCCGCGTGCTCTACCTCTTCCCCGTCGTGCTGGTGCTGTGGGTGGCGATGCGACGCGGCACTTCTTCCAAGCCCGCGCCGCCCCCTGCCTTCATCGGACTCTTTATCTTGGCGAGCCTTCTCGGCACCTACGTGGAGCCGCTGGCCGCGCTGAAGCCGAGCTTACGTCTGGTCGCGGCTTCCGGCTTCGCTCTCTCACTGTTCCTGATCGGCACCGGTGTGTCTCTCAAGTCGCTTCGAGCCGTTGGCCCGCGCCCCTTACTGCAAGGCTTGCTGCTGTGGGTGTTCATCTCCGTCGCCGGGCTCTTTGCGGTGCGCTCGCTGTAGAGGCGATAGTCCCACTGCCATGAATCCACTGTAGAGAAACCGCTCTCGCGTGCCGAGTATCGACATCATCCGGTTCCCTGCCTATGCCTGCTTTCCTTAGTCTCGCGCTTCTCACCCTCACTACCGCCAGTGCTCCGACCGACGGATGGATCGGGGCTGGCGGAACGCCGAAGCGGATGAGTGGCAACCTGACCGTGAGGCTCGTTCGCGAGCGCGTTCGCATGCACGTGGCGCCGCAGAAGATCCTCGTCGAGGCCGACTACTGGTTTGAGAACGAGGGCCCGAAGACCGTCGTTTGGCTCGGGTACCCCGACCTCGACACGGCGCGCGAAAGCCGCCGCGAGGGTCCGGTCTTCCTGACCTTCGAGTCCTGGGCAAACAAGCATCGCAAGAAGCTTCAGTTCAAGCAGGCGCCTGACGGCTCGTACTGGCACGTGAAGCGGGTTGGATTCCTCGCTAACCGGCGAGTCCATGTGCGCGACCGGTATACGCTCCGCCCCGGAGTCGGCAACTTGGGACCGCCAGACTCGTTCGTGAGCTACGCTCGCTACCTCCTTGGGGGTGGCGGCAGTTGGAAGGGCAACATTGCGGAGAGCCTGCTCGAGGTCACCTTCGACGCGCCGCTCCCGATGCCGACGCAGGTCCTTCCGATGAGCCACTTCAAGCCCGGCCCCGTCACGCCGGACAGCTCGGGTGCCGTCTACGTCGAGGGTCCGGGCGAGCCGAGAGTGGTCCGCGAGGGTCGAACCTTGCGCATCACGCGCCGCGACTGGCGGCCGACCCCGAAGGACGACTTGAGGCTGGCGTACAACGTGCGCGTCGACAAGAAGCTCGCGGCCGAGATCTACGGCCGCTGACGGGGATCGGTCGAGCAATTGGGCCGCCGCGCAATCTAAAATCCCCCATGCCCCGCATCGTGGTTGAAGCCGCCGAAGCCCTGCTCGATCAGGAGATTCCCGTCCTCGACAAGGGATTCGTCCGCCTCGTCGACTACATGGGCTCCGACGAGCGAATCGTGCAGGCGGCCCGCGTTTCGTACGGTGCCGGCACCAAGACGTTCCGGCAGGACCGCGGCCTCATCCACTACTTGATCCGCAACTGGCACACGTCGCCCGTGGAGCAAGTCATCCTCACGTTCCACACCAAGATGCCGGTATTCGTCGCGCGGCAGTGGGTTCGCCACCGCACCGCGCGTCTAAACGAGATCTCGGGACGATACAGCGTGATGAAGGACGAGTTCTACGTCCCCGCTCCCGAGCACATCCGGCCTCAGAGCACCGACAACAAGCAGGGCCGCTCGGAAGACCGCTACTCGCCCGAGGAGGAGCAGGAGATCATCCGGATCTTCGAAGAGGAGCAGCGGCAGGTTTACGCCAACTACCAGCGGCTGCTGGACAAGAACGTCGCCCGAGAGCTCGCCCGGAACAACCTGCCGCTCTCGATGTACACCGAGTGGTACTGGCAGATCGATTTGCACAACCTGTTCCACTTCCTTCGGCTCCGGCTCGACAGCCACGCGCAGTACGAGATCCGCGCCTACGCGGAAGCCATGGCCCAGTGCGCCAAGGCGGTGGCGCCGATCGCCTACGAGGCGTTCGAGGAGCACATCCTCGGCTCGGTCACCTTCTCGCGCGCCGAATCGGAGGCGCTCGCCGATATGCTCGCCGGCCGTCCGGTCGGACTCGAGGGCCGAGCACTCACGATCTTCGAAGAGAAGCTCAAGAAAGTTCGCGGCAGCGAACCTTGCGACCCGCCGGAGGAGCCGCAACTAGGAGCACCGAACACGGAAGGCTGGGCTCTGGAGCCGCAGAAAACGTCGTAGCGCGAGCTGAGGAAATTTCGGCCGGTGCAACAAGTGTCTACTTCTTCTACTATCCGAACGGGCACATCATGTTGACACCTGTCGGGCAGGACGCTCGACGAAGGGGTCAAACGGAATGGTTATCCTGGGCATCGATCCTGGCTTGGAACGCATCGGCTACGGCTTCATCCGACGCGAGGGCTCGCGCCTCACGCCGATTCACTACGGCCTGATCGAGACGCCGCGGATCGCCCTTCCAGACCGCGTTCGGATCACCCACGACGAGATCATCAAGCTCATCGATGAGTACCAGCCGGACACGGTTGCCACCGAACGACTCCTCTTCACCGTCAACAAGACGAACGCCATGGACGTCGCCAAGTCGCTGGGCGTGATCCTCCTGGCCACCAGCGAACGGGGGCTGCCCTGGACGGAGTACTCGCCGCCCGAGGTGAAGCAAGCCGTGACCGGTTTCGGCAACGCCGACAAGAAGCAGGTCCAGTTCATGATCCAGCGCCTGCTGGGACTTGAGAAAGTGCCGAAGCCCGACGACGTGGCCGACGCGCTCGCTATCGCGGTGACGCACGCATTCCGGAGCCGTTTGCCCCAGGCGAAGCTGAATCCGCTGGCGGCGGCGTTAGGGCGCTAGGTGGTCGTTAGGTCGCCGGGTCGTTAGGATAAGTGCCTCGCACCCTCCCTTCCGAACAACCCAATGACCTAACGACCCGGCGACCTAACGACCCAGTGACCTACCGACCCGGTGACCTACCGACCTACCCCGTCCGCCTAAACTCCGCCATCTGACTCGGCGCTCCGAACTGCTCGCTCTCGGGCCCCACGGGGAACAGCTCGAACGCGTAGCCATGGCGATCGCCGACCGCGCGGCACCAAACCTCGAACTCCCCTCGTGTCCACTCGAACCGGTGGTCCAAGTGTCGCATCTTGCCGGCTGGCAGGGTCTCGAAGAGAGCGTTGTACTCGCGATTCGGGGTGGTGACGATCACCGTCTCCGGACGCGCGAACTCGAACACCGCTCGCTCGAAGGCGGCGAGGCGCGGCTCGTCGAGGTGCTCGATCACCTCGACGACCGCTGCGGCATCGTAACCTTCCAGCCGACGGTCGCGGTACACGAGCGATCCATGAAGAAGGGTGAGTCGAGCTGCCTGACGCTCTGGCATGCGGTCCAGCCGCAGTCGGCGAACGGCGCGCTCCAAAGACGTGTGCGACACGTCCATCCCGACGATTCGGTCGAACTGACGCTCCTCCAGCAAGAGCCGAAGCAGCTTTCCTTCGCCACATCCTAAGTCGAGGACCGACTTCGCTCCGCTGGCTATGAGGCGATCCAGCACCGTCTGCAGGCGAATGTCGTGCAGCGACAGGCGCCGCTCCACGGCCTCCTCCTGATCGTCGTGGGCCACCTGCTGCTCGTCTGGATCGACCACGCCGTCCAACTCGGTTAGGCGCTCCAACGCTTCTCGCGTGAGGGTTTTGTTGTGCCAGAGGTACCGGCGCGAGATCTCCTCCTTTAGCGGGTGCGCATCCAGCCACCCCTCGCCCCGCCGAAGGAGCTTGTCGATCTCGTCTCGACCCGCGAAGTAGTGCTTGCGGTCGTCGAGAACGGGAATGAGCACCGAGAGGTGCTTCAGCAGGTCGCTGATCCGCTTGTTTCCGGTGAGGGTCACCGCAAAATACGGGCTCTCGCCCCACTCGGGGAATCGCTCGTCCAAGGGCAATCGTTCGACCGTGAGCTCGTAGCCCAGCGGCTCGAAGAGCCCGCGCAGCAACCTTTCGCCACCCCGGCACGGCAATACGGGAAGTGAGACCTCCACCGGAATCTCGCTTTGGGCTAGTTCCGGCCGCTCCTTGCTGCGGCCGCCCATCGCGGTCGAGAAAAACTCCGAGATCACGCTTGACATGAAGGACGAAGCCACGTATGGCCGGTCGTTCACGTACTGGTCGAAGAACCCGCCCCCGTCGCTTCCCTCTCGCCCCCGCACCAGCCCGACCGGATCGACGTCAAGCAGAACGCCGACGGTACATCGCTCCTCCGTCGCCTCCGGATAGAAGACGTGCGCCTTGCCGAACGGAAGCTCCGCGACCTGGGGCCGGGCGGGGTTCTTGTGGAGCAAGTACCCAAGGTCCGTGGCCGGACGGTGCGTGGTAGAGATCGTGAGCAGCATCGCGTGCCCAAAAGGTTACTCCGCCGCGATCTGCTTCGCCGAGAGTTGTGCCATCGGTGAAGCCCCTGCGCACCGTCAGGTTGGACGCGAGCTCAGGTGGCCGCCGAGCGCCCTCGAAACACCTTCAAGCTACAGTGCCAGCACCTCCGTCGCCACTCGGGCCACGAACGCTTGGTCGTGAGAAGTGAACAGAACCGAGCCCGGGAAGTCGAGCAGGGCCGATTCGAGCGCTTCGAGCGATGCCAAGTCGAGATGGTTGGTCGGCTCGTCGAGAACGAGTACATTCGCGCCGGAGAGAAGCATCGCGACGATCTCCACCTTCGTTCTCTCGCCGACCGAAAGCACGCCGACGGGTTTCTCCGCGTCGTCGCCCCGCATGCCTAGGCGGCCCAACAGGGTTCGGGCGAACCTCATCTCGTCCGCATTCTCCACTCCGAGCGCCCGCAAGACCGATCGGTCGAGCATGAGGCCCGTGCGCGCTTGCGACAGCGTCGCGACCTTTGCGTCCGAGGACCAAGTCACCGTTCCGACGTCGGGCGCGAGCTCCCCGAGAAGGATCCGGAACAGCGTCGTCTTGCCCGCTCCGTTCTGACCCAAGATCGCTACTCGCGCTCCGCGTTCGAGGGTGAGGTCGAGGCGATCGAAGAGCACGCGTCCGCCGAACGCCTTCCGGAGGCCACGAGCCGAGAGTGGCTGAGGCGATCGCAATGGAATCGATGGGAACTCGAGAGCGAGAAGATGCGCCTCGTGTGGCTTCCCCGCTCCCGACTCGCGAACTCGCTCGACCCGAGTTCGTATTGCCTTGGCGCGCTTGTCCATACGGGCCTCCACCGCGCTGTAGAACGCCTTCTGGTTCGGGTCGTAGGTACGCCCGGTCGGCCGCTTCGTAATCTTGGCGGCTCGCTGCGCGGCTTCCTCGGCCGCCACTCGGAGACGACGGTCCTCCTGTTGGCTGCGCTCCCATTGCTCGCGCTGACGGGCGTGAAGGGCCGCCTTCTCCCGCATCACCGCATCGTAGTTTCCGGTGTAGCTCGTGAGGCCTCCGTTCTCCAGTTCGAGAACTCGAAGAGCGATGGCGTTGATGACCGTGCGGTCGTGCGAGACGAGGAGTACTGCCTCCGGGCATCGTTGCAGAAAGCCGATGAGCCACTCTCGCGCATCCGCGTCGAGGTGGTTCGTCGGCTCGTCCAGGAGCAGAGCATCCGGCTCTCGCGCGAGCAGACCGGCGATGGCCCCTCGCATCCGTTCTCCTAGGCTGAGCGTGGCGTACGGGCGCTCCAGCCGCTCGGACGGAAGCCCGACCCGAGCGCAGGCACGAAGGAGAGCGTGCTCCGGAACCTCGTCCGAGCCGAGCTCGCGTAGCGTGCCGGAGAAGCCGTGGTCGAAGTCTTGGGGCAAGTAACCGACGACGGAGCCGTCGCCGACGACTCGCCCGGCGGTCGGCGCCACGCGCCCCGCAAGGATCTGAAGCAGCTTGCTTTTGCCGGTGCCGTTACGGCCGATCAGCGCCACCTTCTCGCCCCCGTTGAGGCTGACATCGATGGACTCGAACAGATTGCCGACACGCGGGTCGGGCGAATAAGACAGGCGAAAGGCCTGTAACATAGAAGAAACCTCCGAACGCAAGGACGGGCCGCCGATGTTTATCGGAATGGCGGCAGTCAGGCGAGATGCGGGTTCAAAGGTTGTCTGTCATGGATATCGCCGAAGCGACCGCAAGAGATTACCTACCGGGTGCCGACCGTTTTGGGCACAAGGTACGTAATAATGTCAGAGGCCCTTATGTATAACCCTACCGACCTTCTAGCCTTCGGCGTCGGCTACCAAGAGATGATCATCGTCGCGGTGGTCGTGCTTCTTCTCTTCGGCGGCGCCAAGATCCCGGAGTTGATGCGCGGCATCGGCAAGGGCGTCAGCGAGTTCAAGAACGGACTCGAGGAAGCGAAGCGCCCGCTCGCTGAGGCGATGAGCGACGACGACAAGCGCTAAGGGTATCACCAGATTCGCAACGAGCCCCGGCCGCGGTAACCTCGCGGCCGGGGCTCGTTGCGTTTCGCCGGACTTCGAACACTCCGGATCCTGGTCGTCGAATTCTTAGGCGAGCACGACGCGTATCTGGGTCGTGCCTTCCGGCAATTCCAAATCCAGCCGGCTTTTCCGCCACTGGAATGTCAGGGGCTCACCCTCCTGGTTCTCCACCGCTTGGGGGCGGCGCTGGCAGTACGCGACGAAGCGGCCATGCGTCCGAACGGTCACGATGTCGGAGCCGTTCGGATCGAACTCCCAGCCGTCGA
>Ga0164290_1000874_pt1 | contig 70369 bp, 74 predicted proteins | sample Micstemetagenome_FD_108782 | JGI IMG/M metagenome (GOLD analysis project Ga0164290, IMG submission 108782) | Contaminated culture microbial community from soil near Moab, Utah, USA - Microcoleus steenstrupii SON62 (Illumina Assembly) | ecosystem: Environmental > Terrestrial > Soil > Soil crust...
CAGCGGCTGGGCGATCATCATGCGCAGGATTTCGCGGGCGAAATACTGCATCTGATCCTTGCCGTTGATGGTGATCTTGCCCGAGCCGGGCTTGATCCACACGCGGGCGATCGCGTTCTTGCGGCGGCCGGTGGCGTAGGCGCGACCCTGCGAGTCGACTTCCTTCTCGCGGATCGGTGCGGGCGCCTGGGCGGCCGGCGCGATCGGCGCCTTCTTCAGCTCGGCAAACGACGAAAGTTCGGTAGCCATATCAGCCGATCCTCGAATTCTTGCGGTTCAGTGCGGCGACGTCGAGCTTCTCAGGCTGCTGCGCCTCGTGCTCGTGCTGCGGGCCCTTGTAGACGCGCAGGTTCTTCATCTGCGCGCGGCCGAGCGGTCCGCGGGTGATCATGCGCTCGACGGCCTTGACGATGACGCGCTCGGGGAAGCGGCCTTCCAGGCGCTTGCCCAGGGTCTCGCCCTTGATGCCGCCGGGATGGCCGGTGTGCCAATAGAAGTACTCGCGCTCGGCCTTGCGGCCAGTGAGCCGCACCTTCTCGGCGTTGATGACGACGATGTTGTCGCCGCAATCGATGTGCGGGGTGAAGGAGGGCTTGTGCTTGCCGCGGAGCCGCATGGCGATGATCGAGGCGAGGCGGCCCAGGACCAGCCCGTCGGCGTCGATCAGCACCCACTTCTTCTGCACGTCGGCAGTCTTGAGATTGAAGGTTTTCATGGGTCTTTCTGCGTTGAGGCGGCGCTTATGGAGAGAAAGCCGCAGACTGTCAAATGGATCTTGAAAGTCGTTGTTTTTCAATATCTTAATATCGCGGTATTATTTTACCTCTAGAGAAAAGCCCTTGGCATCTGGTGTTTTGCGCGTCATAGAGGCCCGCGCATTCAGACCGAGGACACCCATGAGCTTCTCTTCGAAGGTTTTCCAGACCCGCACCGTGAAGATGGCCGACCGCGAAGAAACCATCGTCAAGGGCGGGCGCGACCTCTTCAAGCTGCTGCCCAAGGCGTTCGACGGCATCAAGCAGATCGGCGTCATCGGCTGGTCCTCGCAGGGTCCGGCCCAGGCGCAGAACCTCCGCGAGTCGCTCGAGGGCACCGGCATCAAGGTCAAGGTCGGCCTGCGCGAAGGCTCCTCCTCGATGAAGGAGGCCGAGGCCGTGGGCTTCACCAAGGCCAACGGCACCTTGGGCGAGATGTACGACGTGATCCGCGAGAGCGACATGTCGCTGCTGCTGATCTCCGACGCCGCCTTCGCCGAGAACTACAAGAAGATCTTCGCCGCCTTCCGGCCGGGCACGACGCTGGGCTTGAGCCACGGCTTCCTGCTGTCGCATCTGCAGGCGCAGGGCGAGGACTTCCCCAAGACCATCAACGTCATCGCCGTCTGCCCCAAGGGCATGGGCCCCTCGGTGCGCCGGCTCTACGAGCAGGGCCGCGAGGTGAACGGCGCCGGCATCAATGCGAGCTTCGCCGTGCATCAGGACGTGAACGGCAAGGCGACCGACTACGCCCTCGGCTGGTCGGTGGCGCTGGGTTCGCCCTACACTTTCGAGACGACGCTGGAGTCGGAGTATCGCTCCGACATCTTCGGCGAGCGAGGCATCCTGCTGGGCGCGGTGCACGGCATCGCCGAGAGCCTCTATGCCCGCTATGTCGGCAACGGCATGGGCAAGGACGACGCCTATCTCAACACCTCGGAGTCGATCACCGGGCCGATTAGCAAGACCATCTCGCGCTCGGGCCTGAAGGCGGTCTACGACGAGCTCGACGACAAGGAGAAGGCTGCCTTCCGCAAGGCCTACAACGCCTCCTACCATCCCTGTCGTGAGATCCTGGAAGAGATCTACGACGACGTCGCCTCGGGCAACGAGGTGCGCTCGGTGATCCAGGCGACTCGCCGCCACGGCCATTATCCGATGGGCAAGATCGACAGCACCGACATGTGGGTGGTGGGCGAGAAGGTGCGCGCCAATACCGAGCGCAACTACGCGCCGCTCAATCCGGAGACGGCCGGCGTCTACATGGCCTGCATGATGGCCCAGGTCGACCTGCTGAAGGACAAGGGCCATCCCTACTCAGAGATCGCCAACGAATCGATCATCGAGGCGGTCGATTCGCTCAATCCCTACATGGATTACAAGGGCGTGTCGTACATGGTCGACAACTGCTCGACCACGGCGCGGCTCGGCGCCCGCAAGTGGGCAGCGCGCTTCGACTATATCCTGAAGCAGCAGGCCTTCCCGGCGATCGACGACAAGGCCGGCAAGGGCCAGACGCCGTTCGACAAGTTCCTGTCGAGCAACATCCACGAGGTGCTGAAGGTCTGCGCCGAGCTCAGGCCGTCGGTCGACATCGCCGTGGTGCCGACGCGCCGCGGCTGATCATCGGAGCGCGGACCTCCAGGTCCGCTCATAATCTTGCGGACCGCAAGCCTCCGGGCTCGCTCATGATCATGAGCGGACCTGGAGGTCCGCGCTCCCAGAAGACGCGCCACCAGCGAAAACTACTTGCCGGCCCGCGGCAGCGCGTAGGTCAGCGTGGCATGGGCCACGGGCTCCTCGCTGCCGTCGCTGCGGATCGTGAAGTCACCCACCGCCAGCGAGCGGCCGAGCTTCATCAGCCGGCCCTCGCCGATGAGGTCGGCGGGCTCGGGCCGGCGCAGGAAGTTGATGTTGAGGTTGGTCGTCACCGCCTGCGCGACCGGGCCGAGCTGGCCCATGATCAGCAGGTAGAAGCCCAAGTCGGCCAGCCACACCAGCGTCGGCCCCGAGACCGTCCCGCCTGGCCGGAGGTTTCGTTCGTGGTTCGGCAGGCGGATGCGGATGGTGGTGTCGTCGAGATGCTCGACCTTGAGCTCGAAATGCGCGACCTGGGGAAACTGCTCGGCCAGGAACTTGTGCAGGTCGGCGGGCGTCAGCACCGGCATGACGCCCCTCCCCCGTTGCCGTAGACTACGACCATGAGCAAAGCCTCCAACGAGCCAGTCCTGCTGCGCCGCGACGAAGGCCCGGTCGCCGTCCTGACGCTGAACCGACCGCACGCCATGAACGCGCTGTCAGGCGAGCTTATAGACGCGCTGCAGGCCGAATTCGACCGCCTCGCCAAGGACAGGACGATCCGCTGCGTGATCCTCGAGGCGACCGGCCGCGCCTTCTCGACCGGCCATGACCTCAGGGAAGTCACCTCAACGAAGGACTACGCCTTCCATCACGACCTGCTGACGCGCTGCTCGGCCATGATGATGTCGATCAAGCGCCTGCCGCAGCCGGTCATCGCCAAGGTCCAGGCGATCGCCACGGCCGCCGGATGCCAGCTGGTGGCGGCCTGCGACCTCGCCGTCGCCTCGACCGAGGCCACCTTCGCGACCTCGGGCATCAACAATGGGCTGTTCTGCGGCACGCCCTCGGTGGCGGTCGGCCGCAACGTCGGCGCCAAGCGCGCGCTCGACATGCTGTTCACCGGCCAGCCGATCGACGCGGCAACCGCGCTGCGCGATGGCCTGGTGAGCCGCATCGCCCCGCCCGACAAGCTCGACGCCGAGACGCTGGCGTTTGCCAGGCACATCGCGGCGCAGCCGCCGCAGCAGATCGCCTCGGGCAAGGCGATGTTCCATACCCACATGGAGATGACGCTCGAGCACGCCTACGCCTACGCCACGGATTTCATGGCCGGCGCCATCCAGCGCGAGGACGCCCAGGCCGGCATCGACGCCTTCGCCAACAAGAAGCCCAAGCCCGACTGGACGGGGCGGTAGCGGGCCCTGTTCCCCGCATGACCGCCGCGCATGGCCCGCCTACAAATACATGACTTGTCATCTATTTGGATAGCAACTAACTGCACGGGATGGCCTCCCGCCGGTCCAACCGCGATTCCTTCGGATCCCTGCTGTCCCGCGCCGCCCGGCAATGGCGCCGCGCCGCCGATCTCGGCCTCAGGCCGTTCGACCTCACCGAGGCGACCTGGCTGCCGCTGGTCCATATCGCCCGCGCGCCGGCCCCGCCGCGGCAGAAGGATCTCGCGGCCTCGATGTCGCTCGACGGCTCGTCGGTGGTGCGCCTGCTGGACAATCTCGAGGCAGCCGGGCTGATCCAGCGCACGGAAGGCGAGGACCGGCGCGCCAAGATCATCACGCTGACGCCGCGCGGCAAGGCGATCGCCGACAAGGTCGAGACCGTGGCGCGGCGCATCCGCAGCGACGCGCTGGCCGGCCTGTCGGACCGCGACATCGAGACGACGGTCCGGGTTTTGCAACATGTCAGCCGCGTGCTCGACGACGAATCCCCGGCATGACCGCCGCTCCCCTCTGGTTGCTCACGCTCATTACGTTCAGTGGTACGCTCGCCATGCACATCTTCGTGCCGGCGCTGCCCGAGGCTGCCCATGCGCTCAACGCCGGCATGGGCAGCATGCAGCTCACCATGAGCGTCTATATTCTCGGCCTCGCCTTCGGACAGCTGGCCTACGGCCCGCTGTCCGACCGCTTCGGCCGCCGGCCTGTGCTGATGGCGGGCCTTGTGCTCTATGCCGGCGCCGGCCTCGCCGCCGCCCTGGTGCCTGACGTCCATAGCCTGATCATCGCCCGCCTGCTGCAGGCGCTGGGCGGCTGCGCCGGACTGGTCATCGGCCGCGCCATCGTGCGCGATACGGCCCTGCCGCAGGAAGCGGCGCGGCGCATGGCGGTGATGAACCTGATGGTCGCCGTCGGCCCGGGCGCCGCGCCGTTGATCGGCGGCGCGCTCGTCTCCAGCCTCGGCTGGCGGTCGATCTTCTTCGCTCTCGCCCTGCTCGGCGTCGTCAACCTGCTGTTCAGCTGGTGGCTGCTGCCCGAGAGCAAGGCGGCGACCCCACCCGCGAAGGGCAACAGCCTGGCGCGCAACTACGGCCGGCTGCTCCTGTCGCCGACCTTCCTGGGCTACGCGATCGGCGGCGGCTGCGCCACGACCTCGATGTACGCCTTCATCGGCGCCTCGCCGTTCATCTTCGCCCACCAGCTCGGCCGTCCCGACTACGAGGTCGGCATTTATCCCGCGATCGTGCTGGCGGGCGTGTGGATCGGCAGCGTGGCGGCGACGCGCCTGATCCCGATCCTGCCGATCGACCGATTGGCAGTGTGGGCCAGTTTGCTGAGCGTGTTCGCCTCGTTTGTCCTGCTGGGCGGCATCCTCGCCGGCCAGCTCAGCGTGCTGATGATCATGGCGCCGATGTTCGTGTTCGGCATGGGCGCCGGCGTCGCCTCGCCGTCGGCCATGACCCAGGCGATCAGTGTCAACCCGGCGGTGATCGGCTCGGCGTCGGGGCTCTACGGCTTCTCGCAGATGGGCGTGGGCGCGATCTGCACCGCGCTGGTCGGCATGGGGAGCAATCCCGCGCTGACGGCGGCCACCATCCTGGTGGCCGCCGGCGTGATCGGGCAGACCGCGTTCTGGGTCGCGCTGCACCGATCCCGCCGGCGGCCGGCCTAGGTCGGTCCCAGAACGATCAGTTCTGGTACGGCCGTGACGCGCGACGATAGGTGATCGACCGCGGCCGATGCGCGTGATGCGACTCGGGATGGACCTCGATCAGGATGCGTTCCATCCAGGCCCGGCGCACGAGGTTCTCGATCTGATGCTCGCCCGAGAGCCAGCGGCGTTCGTCACCCGCCTCGGTCTCGAGCCAGAAGCCCTCGAAGTCGCCGAAGTGGTCGTAGATCAGGCCGGTCACCTTGCCGATCGTGCCGAGCCGCGTCTCGCCGCCCCCCTCTTCCCCTTCGCCCTCGTGGCCCTTGGGATGGAAGCCGGTCAGCGACGGCCCGACGGCCGTGGCGTCACCGCCGAAGCCGTCGACGCGCTTGGACAGGTAGTCGATATAGCGCTCCAGTACCGGCCGCCAGCGCGAACCGGGCGTGAAGTGCTCTAGCCGCCACTTGAAGATGGCGAGCGTGTTCTCCTCGGCACGCAGCAGGTGCTTGTCGGTATCGACCGGAACCTTCACCTGGAAGGTGCCCGTCACGTACCGCCAATTGCGCATGAGCTTGCGGCCGCGCCCGACGCTGCCCTCGACGAAGTGGGTGGTCGTCGCCGCCGTCCCTGTTCCCGTCGTGGCTCGCAGGTTGATGGTCGCCTGCTGAGGCACGGCGGCCAGGCCCACGCCCTTCAGATCGCCGCGCCGCGAGGCGACGCGTCGGACGCGCACGTTGAACTCCTGACCGACATGGATGGTGTTGGGCAGCTCGACGGTGAACAGGCCGGCGTAGTTGCCGGTCCCCGGGGGGATCGGCACGTAGGTCACGCCCTTGGTGGTCTTGCAGGTGATCGTGTGCGCGTCGCTCGCCGACAGCGGATGAGCGCCATAGAGGTGCGTGGCGAGCGACAGCACGTCGGCCGCGTTGACCTGCGGCCAGAAGATGCTGGCCGTGCTGCCGGCCGGCACATTGCCCCAGTCGATCATCAGCTCGTCCGGGTAGTCCTGCAGCTGGCCGGTGACACCCAGCGGCCGGCTTGGCCTTGTGTCGAAGGCCTGCGGGATAACATGGGTGTCCGGATAGCTCGGATTGCCCGACGAGGTGATCTGAAGGTTGCGTTGGGCGAGCTTGTCGGTGTTCTCCGGGCTCAACGTCACGCCACCGGCGTTGATGATCGGCGCGTCGTCATAGGCGATCTCGGCCACGATGCAGTGGTGCGTGCCCGGGAAGATCGACTGGTTGGACGCGTTGTAGACGTCGAGATGGCAGCCGAAGTACGCCCACACGCTGTCCTTGCCGGCCGGGATGGTGATGGTCCGGATGTTGGCGTTGGCGTTGCTGCCGTCGTAGTCGTGCGTGCCGTTGGCGTCGGTGGCGAAGAACGGCACGGTCTGCAGGGTGTTGCCCCACGGGTCGGCGAGGCCGCTGCCCGAGGGCAGCGGGAACACCGGCCGGTTGGCCTCGGCGCCGGTCCCCTTCTGGCTCTTGTAGGTGGTGTCCGGCTGGAAGTCGGTGTCGCAGGACTGGGCGACGAACAACCGGAAGAACACGCGCACGTTGGTGGCCGACGAACTGGCCGGTCCCTGCAGGCGCACGCGCGCGATCGCGAAGTTGAAGTTCTTGTTGCCGCCGGCAAGCGGCGTCACCGAGGAATCGCCGGTCTCATAGCCGCTCTGGCCCGGCAGGCCGTTCAGCTGGTCGGGACCGGGCGTGGTGTAGGCGGCGTTGGAATTGAGGAAGCCGAGCAGGCCCTGCAGCGACTGATAGGGGTCGCTGGTCATGGCCGGCGCGCCCGGCAGCGGAACGGCGCCCGCCACCGCCGAGAACACGCGCAGATCCTGGCTGAGATAGAACTCCTGGTGATGGGCCGGGTCGACGTTGGTGAAATAGGGATCGGCCCCCGAGACGAGCTCGAACAGCGCCTCGGCCATCAACGCGGTGCCGGCGATGGTGATCTGGGCGCCCAGGATCGCCTCGATCGGATCGGCGCCGGCAGTCGGGAAATCGCCCGCGCCGCCGCCTGACGGGACCGAAGTCGGCCCGAACAGGATGTCGTAGGGGATGCGGATGCGCTGCGGCGTGTAGAGGTCGCCAGGGAACTCGTAGTCCGCGCCCGCCGCATCGACGAAGATCGACACGCCGGTCAGGTTCTTGAAGGGCCCCGACAGCGTCGGCGTCAGGGCGCCGAGCTGGCTGATGGAGAAGCCCTCCAGCACCAGCCAGAAGGCGTTGGTGAACAGGCCGCCATGGGTGGCAATGACGTCGTTCACCTCGTCGAGGCCGAAGGTGCTCTTGTCGACGATGAAGTAGAGGTTGCGGGTGTAGATCGCCCGCAGATTGTCGAGCAGGGCCTGGCCGTTGGGGCTGCCCCAGCCGGTGCAGGCATCCCAGCCCGCGCCGGCCGGATAGCCCGGCGAGCCGGCGTTGGCGTTGTCGGTGGGGCCCGGCCCGGGGACGATGTCACGGAAGCCCGCGCCTGCCAGGGCATAGATCGCCGGATTGACGAAGCCGACATTGACGCCGAGTGCGGCATTGATCACGGCAATCAGGCCCGCCCATTGCGGCGCCGACGCACTGGTGCCGTTGCCGGTGAAGGTCGAGTTGCCGAGCACGATGCCGGCATAGCCGCTGGCATCGTTGGCATTGCCGGCGACATCCGGCACGCCGCGCCCGTGATGCGTCGGATCATTGAGCGACGCCGGCACCACAACGGCGGATTGGTAGGTCGGGACCGGGAAGCGGGCGCTGACGCCGCCGCCCGTGGTACCCCAGTTGTCATCGGCATGGGGATCGTTCCAGACGTATTCGTCGCAGGTTGATCCGGAGACGTTGCCGATAGTCGTGCCGCCGACGCCCAGCACCCATGGATCGCTCGCCGGGTACTGCACGTGGACCTTGCCGTCGCCGACATTGGAATCGGTCCCGCGGTCGCCGGTCGCGATGCACACCGTGACGCCCTGGATGGCAGCGTCTTGGAAGGCGTTGCTGACGGCGGTGATGAAGGCGTCGGTGACGCCGAAATCCATGCCCGCGGGATCGTCGCCGTCGCAGATGAACCAGCTGCTGGACAGCACCGAGCACGGGCTGTCGCCCGGATCGGGATGAGCGACCCGGGTGATCATGTCGACCCACCCCTGCTGATCGCCATTGTTGATGTAGACGTTGATCGCGGCGCCCGGCGCGAAGCCTGCGGCGATGTCGATGTCCTGGGTCGTCTCGCCAAACGGGTCGCTGCCGGGATTCGTAGCCGTGCCGATCAGGATGTCGGTGATGGTCGGCGCCGGACGATCCGCCGGCATGGAATTGAAGAAGGTGGTGATGTCGGCGCTGGCATAACCCGATTCCGAGACGATACCGATGGTCTGGCCCGTCGCCTTGTTGGTCGGATAGTTGTAGAGCTTGGCGACCGTCGGAATGTCGAGCGTCGTGGTGTTGGGCGGCTCGGCGTCGTTGCGGCCGCCGATCCGCCGGTTGTCGAGACCGAACACGCCGAGCACGATGCCCTGCAAGGCGGCCGGAATGTGCACCACACCGTCACGGCCGCGATAGGTCTCGCGCACCGCGTCCGACCGGCTGCGCTGCTTGATCATGTGCTGATAGCGGCCGAGATCGACGGCGAAGGCCTCGTTCATCTGCGCCGTGGTGCCGCGCACGACCACGGTGCGGCGTGCCGCATTGCTGTCCAGGACGGCAAGGCCGTGTGACGTCGCGAAATCCCTGACCTTGTCGATGTCCTGCGGTGAGGCGCCGTAGAGCCGGGCGAACTCCTCGTTCGGCATACGCTGACGCTGCGCCGGCGGCGTCGCGAGAAAATCCTCATGGCTGGGAAGGGCCGCACCATCCGGTCGGCGCCGCAACGACATGGTGACCGAGAAGACTTCGGCGGGATCCGCCGGACCTAGACGCTCCGCACCAGGAGAAGGATGACGCTCGCTGCCACTCAATGAAACGTAGCTCTTGGGAACAGGCTTCGTTGCCATGGTTGCTCTCCTTATAGAGATCCAAACCGCCGGCTGTGCCCGACACCCCTCCTCATCTTGTTTTTAGTATGCGTGGCTGATCCGACTGTCGCCGGCATCCAGTCTTCCATCAGAGTTGCTATGCAACGCCGGATAGTAATTTACCACGCGCATGCTACCGCGGAATCGCGATCGCGCGCAGATGCATTCGCGCACATTACGCTACGGTTCCATGCAGCCGGTGGCAAATCTGTGACAAGGCAAGCGCCGCACCATCGCCATCAATGGCGACGCGGGCGGCGCGTGATTGCTTGGGAAAGGCCGGCGGCTTACTGCCGCCAGTCGGTGCCCTTGCCCTCGATCTGGCGCAACGCTGCGTTCCAGTAGGTCAGTCCGTAGCCCGGATTGGCGCGCTGCTGCTTGGCGCGTTCGCCGTACTGACGGATCACCTCGGGATCGATCGGCGCCGGCTCCTCGTCGAGGCCGCGGGCGATCACCTCGACCTCGCAGGCGCGCTCCAGCATGTACATCCGGCGCAACGCGCCCGGGATGTTGGCACCGACGGTGAGCAGGCCGTGATTGCGCAACACCACCGAGTTGCCGTGCTGGCAGGTGACGCCCAGCGCATCGCATTCCTCCTGCGAGGTCGGCATGCCGTACTCGTGGTAGACGAGGTCGTCGTAGACCGAGAGCACGTCCTGGCTGATCGGGCGCAGGCCCTTCTTCAGCACCGATATGCCGGTGCCGGCGCGCGTGTGGGTGTGCATGACGCAGTTGGCGTCGGGCCGGGCCTTGTAGACGCCGCTATGGATGGTGAAGCCCGCGGCATTGAACTTGCCGCCGTCGCTGTAGACCTTGCCGTCGATATCCATCTTCACCAGGCTCGACGCGGTGATCTCGTCGAACAGGTCGCCGTAGTTGTTGATCAGGAAGCAGTTGGACTCGCCTGGAATGCGCACCGACATGTGGGTATCGATGGTGTCGGTCCAGCCGTACAGCTCGGTGATGCGATAGAGCGCGGCGAGGTCGCAGCGCGCCTGCCATTCGGCGTCGGTCATGTTGGGACGGTCGACAGTCGGCGGCGCGTTCATCGCAAAACTCCATAAGCGGTTCGTGGCGTTGCCCCAATGGTAATGCAACTCGCGCGCCGTTGCGAGTGGAGGGCGAGTGCATGGAACGGCGAACAGTTATTCTGGCCAGCGGCACAGTAATTGCCTACGGTTTCACATTCGAATAGGCGAATGGGGAGGCCCCAACCGTGCCCGGCACACCGTTTCATCTCGCGTGGTTCTTGCAAGGCTCCAGTGCACAAGCGTGGGGCGAGGCCTGGACCGGCCACATCGGCGAGACGTGGATGGAGCCCGAGCTGTTCCTCAACATGGCGCGCACGCTCGAACGCGCCTGCTTCGACTACATCCTGCTCGAGGACTCCTCCTACGTCGGCGAGAGCTTCGGTGGCTCGACCGAGATCTACCTCAAGAACGCCATCGCCGTGCCGCGCCAGGATCCATCCGTGGTGGCTGCGCTGATGACCCAGGTGACCTCGCGCATCGGCATCGTTCCGACTTTCGGAACATATGCCTATCACCCTTACCTGCTGGCGCGGCTGGTGGCGACGCTCGACCAGGTGTCGGGCGGACGCATCGGCTGGAACGCCGTCACCGGCAGCTCCGACTTCGCGGCGATGAATTTCGGCATGCAGGGCATGCCCGACCACGACCTGCGCTACGACATGGCCGACGAATACATGGAAGTATGCCGCGGCCTGTGGGGCTCGTGGGAGCCGGGCGCCATCGTCGCCGACCGCAAGTCCGGCATCCTGGTCGACCACACCAAGGTCCGTGCGGTGAACTACCAGGGCAAGTTCTTCAGCACGCGCGGGCCGCTCAATTCCGGACCGGCGCCGCAGGGCCAGCCGGTGATCGCCCAGGCTGGTGGCTCGCCGCGCGGCCGCAAGTTCGCCGCCGCCCACGCCGACACCATCGTCGTGCACGCCAAGGGCATCGAGGCGATGAAGGCCTATCGCGATGACGTCCACAAGCACATGGTGGCGCAGGGCCGCAAGCCATCGGATTGCAAGGTCCTGTTCCTGATCAATCCGATCATCGGCGAGACCATGGAGGAGGCGCAGGACCGCAAGAAGAAGCGCCTGGCGATCGCGATGGAGAAGATCGACGAACGGCTGGCGCATTTCGGCAAGGTGACCAACATCGATTTCGGCAGGTTCGACCTCGACAAGCCCCTGCCCGATCACGTCACGACCAACGGCCACCAGGCCAACCTCGAGCAGTACCGCAAGATGGCCAACGGCCGCTCGATCCGCGAGACCATGGCGAGCTTCAACGCCGTCGATCTCTCCGTCGAGCTGGTCGGCACGCCCGACCATATCGCCGCGCGCATGGGCGAGGTCATGGAGGAAGTGGGCGGCGACGGCTTCCTGTTCTCCATGCCCAACGTCAACAGGCGCACGCTGGCCGAGATCGAGGACGGGCTGGTGCCCGCCCTGCAGGATCGCGGCCTGATGCGCAAGGCCTACGAGCACAAGCAGTTCCGCGACAATCTCCTGGCGTATTGAAACGATCAAGAAACAGGAAAGCAGGCACATGAGCAGACAACGTTCGACGACTTTCGGCCGGCGCACGACGCTCGGCCTCCTCGGCGCCGGTCTGGCCGCGCCGTTCATCCGTCCTGCCGCCGCGCAGGCAGCATGGCCCGAGCAGACGACCATCCCCGACATCCTGAAGGGCTCGGGCGAAGTGCGCATCGCGGGATTCGGCGGCACCATGAACGATGCGCAGGTCAAGGCCTACTACGAGCCGTTCGAGAAGATCTCGGGCATCAAGGTGCGTGCCTTCCCAGGCTCCGACCCGACCAAGATCAAGGCCATGGTCGAGACCGGCAATGTCGAGTGGGACCTGGCGCAGCTCAGCCGCGGCTCGATCATGAACCTGCAGAAGCGCGGCGACTATTTCGAGAAGATCGACTACGACATCATCGATTCCGGAGTCGAGCCGATCTACCGCTTCGAGTATGGGCTCGAGATGCTGGTGTGGGCGCAGGTGCTCGCCTATCGCAAGGACCTCGTCAAAGGCGAGCCCAAGGGCTGGGCGGACTTCTGGGACACCAAGAAATTCCCCGGCGAGCGGGCGATGTACGGCACGACCTCCGGCGGATTTCCCGAGATGGAGTTCGCGCTGCTGGCGGCCGGCGTGCCGCCGGACAAGGTTTATCCGATCGACATCGACAAGGCCCTGGCGAGCTACGACAAGATCAAGAAGGACGTCGTCAAGTGGTGGGACACCGGCGCGGTGCCCATCCAGCTCCTGACCGACCGCGAGGTCACCATGAGCACGGTGTGGAACGGTCGCATGGCGGCGCTGCAGGCGGCCGGCGTGCCGGCGGAGATCTCGTGGAGCCAGGGTCTCTCCAAGCGCGACGCCTGGGGCATTCCCAAGGGCGCCAAGAACAAGGTCAATGCCATGAAATTCGTGGCCTATTCGACCATGGCGATCCCGCAGGCGCGCATCGCCTTCGCCATTCCCTACGGCTCGGTCAACAGCGCGTCGAACGAGTACATCCCGCCCGATCGGCTGTCCGTGCTGCCGAGCGCGCCCGAGATCAAGAAGCAGCTGGTCAACTACAACTACGATTGGTGGATCGACAACCGCGACGCGGCGGTCAACCGCTTCAACAAATGGCTGCTGAGCTGAGGGCCGTGAACGGTACGGCCCCTGGCTCGATCCGGGGCGCCTCGGTATTGCTCGCCGACCTCGAGAAGAAGTACGACCGCACCAACGCGGTCGACGGGGTCTCGCTCGACATCCGCTCGGGCGAGTTCCTGACCCTTCTGGGGCCGAGCGGCTCGGGCAAGACCACGACCCTGATGATGATCGCGGGCTTCGAGACCCCGACGGCCGGCGACATCGCCATCGATGGCCAGTCGGTGGTGGCGATGCCGCCCTACCGCCGCAACATCGGCATGGTGTTCCAGAACTACGCGCTCTTTCCACATCTCACCGTCGAGGAAAACATTGGCTTTCCGCTGAAGCAGCGCGGGGTCCCCAAGGCCGAGCGTGCGAAGCTGGTCGGCGAGGCGCTCGAGCTGGTGCAGTTGCCGGGCTATGGCGGCCGTCATCCACGCCAGCTCTCGGGTGGCCAGCAGCAGCGCGTGGCGCTGGCGCGCGCCATCGTCTTCAAGCCGCGGCTGCTCCTGATGGACGAGCCGCTGGGCGCCCTCGACAAGCAGCTGCGCGAGAACCTGCAGCTGGAGATGCGCCGCCTGCACGCCGATCTCGGCATCACCTTCATCTACGTCACGCACGACCAGGAAGAGGCGCTGACCATGTCCGACCGCATTGCCGTCATGAACGACGGCAAGGTGGCACAGGTCGGCCGGCCCGAGGATCTCTACGACCGGCCGTGCAATCGTTTCGTGGCGGGCTTCATCGGCGAATCGAATTTCCTGCCGGCGATCGTACGCAGCCTGGAGGACGACATCGTCGTGGCCGAATGCGAGGGCGTGCTGGTGCGCGCCCTCTGCCCCGCCCGGCCGGCGACCGGCACCCAGGTGACGCTGACGACGCGTCCCGAGCGGCTGCGCTTTGCCGATACCCTGAACGGCCACGCGCCGCAGAATCGCATGAGCGTCACGGTGACCGAGGCAGTGTTCGCGGGCGAACGCTGCCGCTACATGCTGCGCGCGGCCGACGGCACCTCGATGGTGCTGAAGGAGCCGTCGAGTGCCGCGATCCGCAGGCGCAACGTCGGTGAGCAGGCGGAGATCGCCTGGTCGGTGGCGGACACGATCCTTGTCTGAGGCTGTTCTTCAAAGGGAGCGCGGGCCTCTGGCCCGCATCATGAGCAGGTCGGAGGCCCGTGCTCCCAGGAACACCATGCCATATCTACTGGCGGCACCGCTCATCGTCTTCATGCTCGCCTTCTACGCCCTGCCGGTGGTGGCGATGCTGATGCGCAGCGTCTCCGATCCGGTCTGGACCGTCGCGAACTACGCCGCGCTGCCGGACGACGCGGTGTTCCTGAAGACCTTCGCCAACACCTTCTACACCTCGTTGATCGTCACCGTAGCAAGCCTCCTGCTCGGCTACCCGGTGGCGCTGGCCCTGGTGCGGGCGCCGCGCTGGGCGCCGCTGATCCTGGTGCTGATCATGCTGCCCTTCTGGACCAGCGTGCTGGTGCGCAGCTATGCCTGGATGGTGCTGCTGGGCCGGCACGGCATCCTGAACGAGGCGCTGATGGCGGCCGGCCTGCTCGAACGGCCAATGCGCATCCTCAACACGCCGCTCGCGACCCAGATCGCGATGAGCCACATCCTGCTGCCTTACATGATCCTGCCGATCGCCAATGCGCTGCGCCAGATCGATCCCTCGCTGCTGCGCGCGGCGTCGGGCCTGGGCTCGCCGCCCTGGCGCACCTTCCTGCAGGTCACCCTGCCGCTCTCCATGCCCGGTGTCGCCGCCGGTGTGCTGCTGGTGTTCGTCCTGGCGCTGGGGTTCTACATCACGCCCGCCATGGTGGGCGGCCCGCGCGAGATCACGATCTCGATGCTGATCGCCCAGCGCGTCGACCAGCTCGACTGGGCCTACGCCGCGACCCTGTCGGCCGTGCTGCTGGCGACGGCGCTCGTCCTCATCGGCGCGTTCTATCGCCTGCCCGGCGTCGGCAACGCCTTCCGGATGAATGCGCGATGAGCGCCACACGCGTCCTGCCGGCGACCGTCGTCGGCCTGATCCTGCTGTTCCTCGCCTTTCCCATCGTGGTGGTGATCGTGGTGTCGTTCTCGTCGGCGACCTACCTCACCTTCCCGCCGCCGGCCTTCGGCCTGAAATGGTACGAAGCCTACTTCAGCAGCGCCGATTGGCTACGCCCGACCTGGCTTAGCCTCTGGGTCGCCGCCGCCGTCGTCGTGCTCTCCACACTGCTCGGCACCCTGGCGGCGCTGGGCATCGCCCGGCTGCCGCGGGCGGCGCGGATCGTGGTGGCGGGCCTCGTGCTGTCGCCGCTGATCGTGCCCGGCATCGTCGTGGCGATCGGCATCTACTACGCCTTCTCGCGCTACGGCCTGGTCGGCTCGCCGCCCGGCCTCATTGCAGCCCACACCTGCCTCGCCGTGCCCTTCGTCGTCACCAGCGTCAGCGCCAGCCTGGCCGGCATCGACCCGCGGCTCGAGCAGGCGGCGCTCAGCCTCGGCGCCACGCCGCGCGGCACCTTCTTCCAGGTGACGCTGCCGCTGATCCGGCCGGGCGTGCTGGTCGGCGCGCTGTTCGCCTTCATCACCTCGTTCGACGAGCTGATCGTGGCGCTTTTCATCTCCGGCTCCGGCGCCGTCACCCTGCCGCGCCGCATGTGGGATGACCTGCGCTTCCAGATCGATCCCACGATCGCGGCCGTGTCGACGCTGACGATCGTCCTTACGGTCGTGCTGATGGCGGCCGCCCATCTCCTGCGCAAGCGCGCCGAGGCGCAGGTCACTCGGATGGCGAAAACCTGATCATCGCTGGGAGCGCGCCAGCGATCAGCCGGCGTCGATGCCCTTCATGTAAGTCGACGGCACCACGCTCTTCACCGATTGCGCTCGCTTGGCGAGCCAGTAGGCCTGCGCCGGCGGTACCGAGCCGAATTGCCGATCGACGCCGAGCTTCTGTGCAGCATCCATCGGCCAGTTCGGATTGTAGAGAAGCTCGCGCGCGAGAGCGATCAGGTCGGCCCGCCCTTCCTGCAGGATTCGCTCGGCCTGGTCGGCATGCACGATCAAGCCGACCGCCATGGTCATGATGTCGGCGTCCTTCTTCAGTCGCTCGGCGTAGGGCACCTGATAGCCATAGGTCACCGGCCCCGCACTCACCACCGGCGAGCCACGCATGCCGCCCGAGCTGCAGTCGATCACGTCGACGCCCTTGGGTTTCAGGATCTTGGCCAGTGCCACGCTCTGGTCCGGTCCCCAGCCGGCGTCGTCCTCGACCGAGAAGCGCACGAAGAGAGGCTTGCCGGCCGGCCAGTAGGTGCGCACGCACTCCACGACCTCGATGCAGAAGCGCATGCGGTTGAGCTCGCTGCCGCCGTAGTCGTCGTTGCGCAGATTGGAGAACGGCGAGAGGAACTGGTGGATCAGGTAGCCGTGCGCGGCGTGGATATCGAGCACGTCGAAGCCCGCCTCGTGGGCGCGCCGCGCGGCCCGGCCCCAACGCTCGATCACCTGCGGGATCTCCTCGCGCGTCAGCGCCCGCGGCATTGGATCGGTCTCCGGTGAATTGCGCGCGCTCGCGGAGACCAGCTCCCACTGGTCCCAGTCGTCGATCCCGTCGGGCTTGAGCGGCGCCCCGCCCTCCCACGGCCGGAAGCGCCGCGCCTTGCGGCCGGAATGGCCGAGCTGGATGCCGGGCACCGCATTGTGCCGGCGGATGAACTCGACGCAGCGCCGGAGGCCGGGGATGAACTTGTCGTCCCAGATGCCGAGGTCGCCCACCGTGCCACAGCCGCGCCGCTCGACCTTGGTCGATTCCATGATCACCAGGCCGGCGCCGCCCGCGGCGTAGCGCCCGGCATTCATCAGGTGCCAGTCGGTGGCGAAGCCCTTGTCCGCCGAGTACTGGTGCATGGGCGCCACCACGACCCGGTTCTTCAGAGTGACGTCGCGGATGGAAATCGGTTCGAACAGCAGCGGCTCGGCCATGTATAGTTCCTTCATGCCCAGCGTGAATCACGACCGGTACGATGATGCCTACCTGCGCAGGATCCTGCGCGACTGCAAGACCATCGCAATGGTCGGCGCCTCGGCCAACTGGAATCGTCCCAGCTATTTTGCAATGAAGTATCTGCTGGACCGCGGCTACAGGATTATCCCGGTCAATCCGGCCGCCGCCGGCCAGGAGATCATGGGCCAGAAGGTCTATGCCTCGCTCGACGAGCTGCCGCAGAAGGCCGACATGGTCGACATCTTCCGCAACTCGGAGGCCGCCGGCCCGATCACCGACGAGGCGATCAAGCACGGCGCCAAGGTCGTCTGGATGCAGCTCGGCGTGCGCAACGATGCCGCCGCCGAGCGGGCCGAGAAGGCCGGCCTCAAGGTCGTGATGAACCGCTGTCCCAAGATCGAGCACTCGCGGCTCTCCGGCACGATCGAATGGCACGGCATCGCGAGCGGCGTGATCTCCAGCCGCAAACGGGCGCTCTGAGGTGCCCTCGCCCACCGACTACGCGGTCTTCACCGAACTCTCGCCCGATTCCAAGCCAGCAAAGCCCGGCTGGAACCGACGCATCTTCACCGACACCGACGCCCACAAGGGCGGCGCCATCCACTGCGATTTCGCGACGGGACTGCTGACCCTGGCGCCGGGTGCCTACCAGATTTCTGGTCTCTCCGCGGTCGCCTACTTCACCAAGGACGATCCGCGCGAGACGGTGGTGCCGCGCTCGCCGGCATCGGCGGGCTACTGCCGGCTGCGCTGCATCGAGCCCGATGTCCCCGTCGATTCCGCAAATATGCGGGAGCTGCCCAACAGCCATCCCACCATCCTCTGCATCGGCAGCCCGAGCACGGCCAACCTCGTGCCCAGCGTGTTCGAAACCTTCTACGAAACCGACAAGCCGGCGCAGCTCGTGCTCGAGCATCAATCGGGCTCGAATCCCGATCAGATCTACCTGCGGGTGTTCGTGGGAAATTCGAAATGGCATCTCTTCGCCAGGATCGCCATCCGACGCCTCTAGTCAGCCGCGACTTCGCCCCTGTAGCATCGGCCAAAAGAGAGGAAACGCATGAAGTTCGGCGTCTTCGACCACATGGATCGGGCCGGCCCCGATCTCGGCCGGCAATTCGAGCAACGGCTGCGCCTGATCGAGCTCTACGATCGGGCCGGCTTCCACGCCTACCACCTGGCCGAGCACCATGCGACGCCGCTCGGTATGGCGCCCTCGCCCAGCGTGTTCCTGGCCGCCGTGGCCCAGCGCACCAAGCGCCTGCGCTTCGGGCCGCTGGTCTACACGGTGAACCTCTACCATCCGCTTCGCCTGATCGACGAGATCTGCATGCTCGATCAGATGAGCGGCGGGCGCCTCGAGCTCGGCGTCGGCCGTGGCATCTCGCCCTACGAGGTCGGCTACTACGGCGTCGATCCCGCCACCGGACCCGAGCGCTTCGCCGAGGCCTGGCAGGTGATCATGAAGGGCCTCACCGAGACGCGGCTGAACCACGACGGCAAGTTCTTCAGCTTCAAGGACGTCCCGATGGAGATGCACCCGGTGCAGCGACCGCATCCGCCATTGTGGTACGGCGCCAACTCGCTGGAGAGCGCTGATCGGCTGGCCAAGCAGGCCTGCAACACGGTGGTCGGCATGCGGGCCGACGGGGTCGGCCAGTTCTCCGCCCGCTACCGGCAGGCCTGGAAGGCGCTGGGCCGCGACGAGAAGGATATGCCGCTGATCGGGCTCAGTCGCCACGTCGTGGTCGGCGACACCGACCGCGAGGCGCAGAGCGCCGCCAAGCGCGCCTTCGACTTGTGGTACGACGCGCTGATCCATCTGTGGCGCGCCCACGGTGTGGGTCTGCCGCGTCAGCTGATCCCGGCCGAGTTCGAGGTCGCGCTGGATCAGGGCTACATCGTCGCCGGATCGGCGGCGACGGTGCGCGATCGCCTCCGGAACGACAACGACATCGCCGGCATCAACTACTGCCTGTGCCGGCTCGCCTTCGGCGACCTGTCATTCGAGGAATCGGCCCGCTCGCTCGAGCTGCTCGCCAAGGAAGTGATACCGGCGCTTTAGATCATTGCCGGGAGCGCGCCACTCCAGTGGCGCTCAGGGACCGTGTGATCAACAAAAGATGCGCCACTGGAGTGGCGCGCTCCCGGCAAAGACCCAAAAAAGTCGAGGCCCGCGGTCCCACTTACGCGTGGACCGCAGGCCTCGTCCCCCTCCGTGAAACGCCCCGGTCGCTGTGGAACCGCGACCTTGGTGCGCCCCCCTCCTGAAGAAGAAAACTGCTGAGAAGAAACTGTATCTGGAGAGACAAAACCGGGCGGGGGTGGGGCCCCCGCCCGGCTCGTCGAGAGGATCAGCTACGCCGCCCGGGGAGAGATAGCGACGAACCTGGTCATCCCCTCCCGATACACTTTCATCAGGACCGGCTTGCCGGTCTTCTTGGCTTCCTTGAGCTTCTCGACAGCCGCCTGCGGGCTGTCGATCTGGTCACGCCCGACCTGCTGCAGGACGTCGCCCTGCTTGAGGCCGATGTCGTCGGCCGGGCTGCCCGGCTCGACCGCGGCGATCAGTGCGCCCTTGACCGAGTCGTCCAGCTTGAGGCCCTGGCGCGCCTCCTTGGAGATCGGCGCCAGCGACACGCCGTAGGACATCGGCTGGGCCTTCGCGTCGGCCTGCTTGCCGTCGGTCTTGTCGGCGCTGGCCTTGATGGCCTTCGCCTCGACCTGGTCGCCGCCGATCTTGGCGGTGACCGTCATGTCCTTGCCGTCGCGCCACAGGCCGATCTTGGCCGAGGTGCCGGGCTTCATGCCCGAGATCATCCGCGTCAGGTCCTTGACCGACTCGACGCTCTTGCCGTCGACGCTCTTGATCAGGTCACCCGACTGGATGCCGGCCGCCATCGCCGCGCTGTCGGGCGTCACCTGGGCCACCAGGGCGCCCTTCTCGCTGTCGAGCGACATGCTCTTGGCAAGCTCCTCGCTGACCGGCTGGATCTGCACGCCGAGCAGGCCGCGCTCCACCTTGCCGTTGGCCTTCAGCTGGTCGACGACCGGCTGGGCCAGGCTCGACGGGATCGCGAAGCCCAAGCCGACGCTGCCGCCGGACGGCGAGAAGATCGCCGTGTTGATGCCGATCACCCGGCCTTCCATGTCGAACAGCGGGCCACCCGAGTTGCCGCGGTTGATGGCGGCGTCGGTCTGGATGTAGTCGTCGAACGGACCGGAGTGGATGTCGCGGCCGCGCGCCGACACGATGCCGGTCGTCACGGTGCCGCCGAGGCCGAACGGGTTGCCGACCGCCATCACCGGCTGGCCGACGCGCACCTTGGTGGCATCGCCGAACGTGACGTACGGCAGCGGCTTGTCGCTCTCGACCTTGAGCAGCGCCAGGTCGGTCTTCTCGTCGCCGCCCATCAGCTTGGCCGGCAGCTTGCGGCCGTCCGCAAGCGTGACGGTGATCTCGTCGGCCTTGCCGGCGACGTGATAGTTGGTGACGATCCAGCCCTTCTCATCGATGATGAAGCCGGTGCCGACAGCCTGGCCCTTCTGGGCCGGACGCTGCGGCTTCATGCCGGGCTGACCCGGCTGGCCAGGCTGCATCGGCATCCCGAAGCGCTCGGCGAAGCGCTGCATGAACTCTTCCATCTGCTTCTGCTGGTCGCTGCCACGGTCCTTGTCGGCCATGCGCATCTCGTCGTCGTCGGCGGCGCCGGCCTTCATGGTCACGGCGACGTTGACGACCGCCGGGGTCACCTTGGCGGCGAGATCGGAGAAGTCCTGCACGCCCGACACGGCCGTCGGGGCAGCCGCAACGGCGGCAGGCGCGGTGAACATGGGGGCAATCAGCACCGGCGCCGTCAGCGCCGTGGTCAGCGCGAGCGCAGTGAGAATGCGGCTCTTCGTCTTGGTCATCTAGGCACTCCTTCAGGAAACAGGGGCTTCTTCAGCGCTGGGAATATGGGACTTCACCCGTGGCGCCCGGATGGCTGCTAAATTGAATGTTTGTATAGTTGTGGAACGTTGTTTTTGCGGGGAATTACAGGCAGATGCTGCCGCCAGATCACCTACCGACGAGCCAGCCGTGAAGATCCTCCTGGTCGAAGACGACAAGCAGACCGCCGACTACATCGCCAAGGGTCTGCGTGAGCACGGCCATGTCGTCGACCATGCCAACAACGGGCGCGACGGCCTCTATCTCGCGACCGGCGAGAAGTACGACGTCATGATCGTCGACCGCATGCTGCCCGGCATGGACGGCCTGTCGCTGGTCAAGGCGGCGCGCACCTCGAACGTGCGATCGCCCGTCCTGTTCCTGACCACCATGGGCGGCATCGACGATCGCGTCGCGGGCTTCGATGCCGGCGGCGACGACTATCTCGTGAAGCCCTTCGCCTTCGCCGAGCTTCTGGCGCGCGTCGGCGCGCTGGCACGCCGGCCGCCGATCGTGGCGGCGACGTCGCTCTCGGTCGGCGACCTCGAGATGGATCTGCTGGCCCGCACCGTCACCCGCGCCGGCAAGCGCATCGAGCTCCTGGCCCAGGAGTTCAAGATCCTGGAGTATCTGCTGCGCCATGCCGGCGAGGTGGTGACGCGCACCATGCTGCTCGAGAAGGTCTGGGACTTCCATTTCGATCCCAAGACCAACATCGTCGAAACCCACATCAGCCGCCTGCGCTCCAAGATCGACAAGGGCTTCGGCCGGCCGCTCCTCCATACCGTCAGGGGGGCTGGCTATGTCATCCGTGCTCCCGACTAGGCCCCTCATCAGCACACTCGCCCGCATCCTGCGCACCGCGAGCTTCCGGCTCGCCCTGTTCTACGCCGTGCTGTTCATGGCCTCGGCCGGTGCGCTGTTCGCGACGGTCTACGTCACGGCGACGGCGGCCATGCAGAGCGACATGGCGGCCGTGCTGCGCTCGGAAGCCTATCAGCTGGCGGAGATCCATCGCGTCGGCGGCCTGCCGGCGCTCGCCAACCAGATCGCGCGGCGCATCAACTTCCGCACGCGCGGGCCGATCTTCTACCTGCTGCAGGCGCCGGGCGGCCGCGTCGTCGTTGGCAACCTGCCCGGCATGCCGCCGGTCAACGGTGTGATCGACTTCGTGCCGCAACCCGATTCGCCGGTAGCCGACACCGAGGGCGAGCGCACCAAGCTGACGGGCTTCGGACTGACCTTGCCGGATGGGGCGTTCCTGCTCGTCGCCCAAGACGCCACGCGGCTCACCGACATGCAGCACGCAATCGTGCGGGCCTTCGCCTGGGCCGGCGGCCTCACGCTGCTGCTGGCCATCGTCGGCGGCGCCATCCTGGGAAGCTCCTTCCTGCGCCGCATCGACACCATCACGCGGACCAGCCGGGCCATCATGGAGGGCGACCTCGCGGCACGCATCCCGGTGCGCGGCACGCACGACGAGATCGACCAGCTGATCGACAACCTCAACGCCATGCTGGCCCGCATCCAGCAGCTGATGGACGGGTTGCGCCAGGTGTCGAGCGACATCGCCCACGACCTGCGCACGCCGCTCGGCCGCCTGCGCCAGAATCTCGAGGATGCGCGCACCCGGGCCAAGACGACCGCCGACTACGATGCTGCGACCGATGCGGCAATCGAGGAAGCCGACGAGCTGCTGGAAACCTTCTCCGCGCTGCTGCGCATTGCCCAGGTCGAGGCCGGCGCGCAAAAGAGCGCCTTCACGGACATCGATCTTTCGGCTCTGGCGCGCAGCGTCGGCGAGGCCTATCAGCCGGCGGCTGAAGATTCAGGCCACACGCTCGACATCCGAGTCGAGGACGGCGTGCGCCTGACCGGCGATCGGCAGCTCCTGGCGCAGATGCTCTCGAACCTGGTGGAGAACGCGCTGCGCCATACGCCGGCCGGTTCGACGGTAGCGCTCGCCGTCGCCAAGAAGGCGGCGGGCTTCACCATCGAGGTCGACGACAATGGCCCGGGCATTCCGGAGGCAGAACGCGGCAAGGTGTTCGATCGCTTCTACCGTCTCGATCGCAGCCGCTCGACGGCCGGCAGCGGGCTGGGCCTGGCGTTGGTGAAGGCCATCGCGGGTCTGCATGGGCTCACGATCGAGCTCACCGATCGCAAGCCGGGCCTGGGCGTGATCATCCGCTCATAAGGTTGCCGCAACCTTCTCGGTTGGGTCACACTCGACGGATGAAGAAACCCGCCCGCGCCTCGCGCCCCCTGTTCGCCTATGTCGGCTGCTACACCACGCCCGAACGCGGCGGCCACGGCAACGGCATCAACGTCTATCGCGTCGATCCGCGCAGTGGCGGCTTCACCCACGTCCAACGGCTGGGGGGATTGGAAAACCCGTCCTTCCTCGCCATCAATGCCGACGGCACACGCCTCTACTCGGTCCACGGCGATCGCAGCGAGGTCAACTCCTTCACCATCGATCCCGCCACGGGCCGCCTGGCGCATCTCAACCGGCAGCCGACCGGCGGCTACAATCCGGTTCACCTGTCTTTCGATGCGACCGGCCGCTTCCTTGCGGTCTGCAACTACGGCACCGATTCGCTGGCCGTCTTCCCGATCGCCGCTGATGGCAGCCTGCAGGCCTACCGCACGCTGACCACGGTGACCGGTACGCTCGGCCCCAATCGCTTCCAGCAGAAGACGATGTGCGTGCATCACATCCCGCTCGATCGCACGGGGCGCTTCTTCTACGTGCCCTGCAAGGGCTCTGACGTCGTCATCGCCTACCGACTCGATGACAAGCGCCGCGTCCTGGTCGAGGCGGCGCGCGTCAACGCGCGCCCCGGTGCCGCACCGCGCCACATCGACTTCCATCCGCGAAAGGCGCTGGCCTACGTCACCAACGAGCTCGACTCGACGCTCACCACCTATCGCCAGGATCAACGATCGGGCGCGCTGACACCCTTGCAGACCATCCCTTCCACGCCGCCGGAATTCACGGGCTACAGCACCGGGGCGGAGATCTGGGTCGATCGCGCCGGCCGCAACGTCTACGTCTCCAACCGTGGGCACGACAGCATCGGCGTGTTCGCCATCGACCCAGCCAAAGGCACGCTCAGCCCACGCCAGTGGGTGCCGACGCATGGGCGAACACCGCGCTTCTTCGCCTTCGATCCCGATCAGCGCTTCCTCTACGTCGCCAACCAGGACAGCCGCTCGATCGTGGGCTACCGCGTCGGCCGCGACGGCCGGCTGGCGCCAACCCGCATCCGCGTCAGGGTCGGCAGCCCGGCCTGCATCGTGTTTTCCCGTTCGTGAGCTTCCGAGCGCCGTTTACTCTTTAAACCTATGCGTGTATCGTGTATGAATATTCTCTGCCAGAGGGTATCGCATGGACAAGCTGGACAACCTAAGCACGGTGCTCGGCCTGATCGCTGTGGCAGGAGGCCTGGGCACCGCAGCGTTCGGCCTAGTGGATGCAAGCAAGGCTGTCTGGGGAGGCGTATCCCGCGCCGGCTTCAGCTTCATCCGCACGACGGTCGCGAGCGTGCTCGGCCCCCGGCCGGCAGCCACTCCGACGTTCGGCCACGACCAGGTCATCGGAACGTTGCGCGCAAACTGGATGAACGGGATGGCAAAGGCTGACCAGAAGGCCGCCGCCAAGGCCCTCATCCGGCTCATGCTGACGCCTGCCTCGGTGACGAATATGGCCAACGCCGTCGGCGTCGATGCCACCGCCCTCGCGACGGCAGTCACGCATGCCAACACCGGCACGGCACTCACCGCCGCCGACCTTGCCGCAATTGGCGCCTATGACGTCAAAGTCAGCGCCCTGCTCGACTTCGCTTATGAGCGTGGCGACCAGCTCTATCGCAACTTCGCCAAGCTCGTGGCAGCCATTCTCGCAATAGTCCTCGCGGTAGGAGCGAAGCGGATCGTCGACGGCGTTCTCTTCGACAGCCGCTTGGTGCCGGCCCTGCTGCTCGGCCTTGTCGCCACCCCGCTGGCTCCCATCGCCAAAGACGTCTCATCGTCGCTTCAGGCCGCGGCAAAAGCCGTCGGCGCCCTGAAGCGTTGAGGCAGCGTTGACGCTCTACCTCAACTTCCGCACCGCCGGCATCGGCGGCGGCATCACCGATGCCTACATGCTTGAAGGGGATGGCACCGCGAATCCACCGGCTCTGAGTGCGGTGCAATGGCCGGACGTCGCGCGCAAGGTGGCCGGCAAGGACGTGCTGATCGGTGTCCACGGCTTCAACGTCAACTACCAGCGCGGCGCCCAGGCCTTTGGCCTGCTCGACGCCTATCTCGATCTCGCGGCCTCGGAAGTCCTCGTCGGCGTGCTGTGGCCAGGCGACTTCTGGATACCGGTCGTCAACTACCCCTTCGAGGGCAGCGACGCGATGGATTGCGGCAAGCGGCTGGCCCTGTTCTGCGACAAGTACTTTGCTGGCGCCCAGAGCGTCTCGTTCGTCTCGCACAGCCTCGGCGCCCGCCTCGTGCTTGAGACAATGAGCCATCTCGGACGACGCGCCCGAATGATCTGCCTGATGGCAGGCGCGATAAACAACGATTGTCTAACGCAGGAATACCATGGCGCGGCCAGCAACGCCGACCGCATCTACGTTCTCGCCTCACACGGTGATTCGGTGGTTCACGTCGCCTTTCAGATCGGTGATCCCATCTCCAATGTCCTCGACCACGACCATGCGTTCTTCACCAAGGCGCTGGGTTACGAGGGTCCGCCATTCCCGGCGGCCCCGCCCGTACTCTTCCCTTGGCAAATCCAGGACAATTTCAGCTACGGCCATGGGGACTATCTGCCGCCGACCACGAACCCCCTCATGGCAAGCCGGGTCGGCGACTACATCCTGCGGGCCTTCCGCGGCCAGGCGCAGCCGCGACCCGGCGCCCTCTGAAGGCACAAACCGTGCTCAGGGATAACCGGCGCCGGCAATCTCCACTTCGACGGCGTCGATGCGGGCAGAAGACTTGCGTTGCCGCATCTCTTCGGGCGAGGTCACGGCGCTGAGGCAGAAGAGCGTCTTTCGATCCGATCCACCCAACGCACAGGCAATCGCTCGGCGTCCGGGCAGGTCTATCCGCTGCCGCTCGCGGCCATCGCGATCGATTCGCACGAATACGTTCTCGCTGAAGGAGGCTACCCAAACAGCCCCGTCACGATCCAGACAGATGCCATCCGGGTCCCTTGGGCACGCATGTCGGCCACGAAATCGCAAGCCGCCCTTCGCGTCGATGTCGTAGTGCGCGAGACACTCGCCGTCCATCTCGGCGACGACAAGCCGACTGTGGTCGGCCGAGACGGCGATCCCGTTGGGAAAGCGTAATTCCTCGGCGACAATGTCTGCGCTGCCGCCCGCCATCACCAGAATGATCCTGCCGACGGCGCCTCGCCCTGGCGGCGGCGGCAGGTCAAAACCGAGATCGCCGACATAGGCGCGTCCCAACCCATCGATAATCATATCGTCGATCGTGCCGGCAGCGACGCGCGACAGGTCGGCATAGAGCGACAGTTGCCCGTCCGCGAATGCGAGCAGCCGTTTGCGGAACATCGTCAGCACGACGATCCTGCCATCCGGCAAGACGCCCAGCCCGCATGGGGTATCATCTGCGATCACCGCATGCTCCTGGCGATCACCCGATGCGCCTACGCTCAGGAGCGTGCGCGCCATGGCATCGACGAACCACAGACGGCCGCGATGCCAGCGCGGACCTTCGAAATAGCGTCCCCCGTCGAGGACGGTCCTCAGTTTGGCTGGCGTCACGCCGGACCTGGCTAGTCGCGCCGCTCGAGTGCGGCCTCGATGACCCGATTGGCGCGATCAGTGCCGCGCTCGAGGTGAGACAGCAGCTCGACAATCGGGGTGCCATTGTGCAGTGCCAGGCGCGACCGTTCGTTGGCTTCGGCCAAGGCCTGTACTTCGATGTCGATCGTGCGCGGCCATTCCGCCAGCCCGTCGGCCGCCGCATCGGCGTAGGCGCGTTCGGCCCGCTCCAGATTGGCAGCCAGTCTATTCTTGAGGTCGTCGGATGCGCTTACGGCGCATTGGTCGACGCCTGCCAGGGCCAACAGGTAATTTTGCAGAACATGATCGAGACGCTCCTTGGACGCCGGCGCCACACCGAACTCCCTTAGTCTTTCCTCCCGCGGGTTCACATTTTGTCCGTTCGCCAAATTGCTTCTGTGAGATTTGTCACATTCAGCTTGCTTAAGCGGGAATAAGCGTTTGCCTGCAAAAAGTTAGGCCGATAGGCTTAGACCCTGCCGCAGGGCGGATGGAGACCCTCCTGGCGGTGCCTGCGCGGATGGCGGTCATCGCAATCCGCGTGTCATCCTCGACCGGACACATTATTTCAGCCCCGACATGAGTGACGATCTGCGCGCCATCTCCCTGTTCAAGGACCTGCCGGACGCGAAGCTCGCGGCCATTGCCGCCGCATGCTCGATCCGCACGTTCGAAAAGCAGGCGCAAATCCTGGGCGAGCAGGAGCAGACGACGGATGTGTTCTTCATCCTGTCCGGAACCGTTCGCTCCACCAGCTACACCGAAGCCGGTCGCGAGGTGATCTTCAACGACACGCCGGCCGGCGGCATCACGGGCGAGTTCTCGGCCATCGACGGCCTGCCCCGCTCCTCGACCGTGGTGGCGCTGAGCGATTGCCGCGTCGCCCGCATGACCAGGGAGAAGTTCCTCGAAATGCTGGCGAGCGAGGGCGCCGTTGCCGTGCGCCTGCTGCAGCTCCTGGTCGGCAAGATCCGGACAATGTCCGAGCGCGTCTTCGAAGTGAGCGCGCTGGCCGTGCGCGAGCGGGTGCGCCGCGAGCTGCTGCGGCTCGCCAAGGACGGCACCGAATTCCGTAACGGCATCGTCATCAGGCCGGCGCCGACGCACTACGAGATCGCAGCGCGCATCGGCTCGCACCGCGAGGCGGTCACGCGCGAATTCAATCGCCTCGAAAGCGAAGGCATCATCGAGGTCCGTCGCCGCCAGCTGCGCATCATCGACATCAAGAAACTCGGGCACGCTGAGGAATGATCTCAGGACGGTGATTGAGCATCGGGTTTGACGCCCTGCGCGCGCTGTGGTCGGAATGGCCGTCCTTCAGCGTGGAGCTTCAAGGTGAGCGACAAGACCTACGGTTTCGAGACCCTGTCGGTGCATGCCGGCGCCGCGCCCGATCCGGCCACTGGGGCCAGGGCACAGCCCATCTACCAGACCACGGCCTACGTCTTCGAAGATGCCGACCACGCCGCGGCGCTGTTCAACCTGCAGACCGTGGGCTTCATCTATTCGCGCCTCACCAATCCGACCAACGCCGCGCTCGAAACGCGGCTGGCAACGCTGGAAGGCGGGCGCGGCTGCACCGTCACCTCTTCCGGCCACGCCGCGCAGGTGCTGGCGCTCTTTCCGCTGATGTCGCCGGGCGCGGAGATCGTCGCCTCATCGCGCCTCTACGGCGGCTCGCTGCAACAGATGCGCAACACCTACCCGAAGTTCGGCTGGACGGCGAAGATCGTCGACGCCGACGAGCCGGACAATTTCAAACGCGCCGTGACCGCCAACACGAAAGCCTTCTTCATCGAAAGCCTGGCCAATCCTGGCGGCGTCATCAGCGACATCGAGGCGATCGCGCGCATCGCCGACGATGCCGGCGTGCCGCTGTTGGTCGACAACACGCTGGCCACGCCCTGGCTCTGCAAGCCGATCGACTATGGCGCGACGCTGATCGTGCACTCGACGACCAAGTTCTTGAGCGGCACCGGCACGTCGATGGGCGGCGCGGTCGTCGATTCGGGCAAGTTCGACTGGGCCAAGGGGGCTAAGTTCCCGAGCCTCGCCGGTCCGGAGCCGGCCTATCACGGTCTCAATTTCTTCGAGAGCTTCGGCGACATGGCCTACACCTTCCACAGCCATGCTGTCGGCCTGCGCGACCTCGGCCCCAGCCAGGCGCCGTTCAATGCCTGGCTCACCATGCTGGGCATCGAGACGCTCGGCCTGCGCATGGAACGCCACTGCGCCAACGCCCAGAAGGTCGCCGAGTATCTCGAGAAGCATCCGGCCGTGGCCTGGGTGAACTATGCCGGCCTGCCGGCTAACAAGTACCATCGCCTGGCGAAGAAGTACCTGCCCAAGGGGGCAGGCTCGATCTTCACCTTCGGCGTCAAGGGCGGCTACGAGGTCGGCGTCAAGGTCGTCGACAGCGTCGAGTTGTTCTCTCATCTCGCCAATATCGGCGATGCGAAAAGCCTGATCATCCATCCGGCATCGACGACGCACCGCCAGCTCAACGACGAGCAGCGCGTCGCCGCCGGCGCCGGCCCGGACGTGCTTCGCCTGTCGATAGGAATCGAAACGGTGGACGACATCATCGCGGATCTGGAGCAAGCACTCGAGAGGGCGACTTCCTGATGTTGAGCAAGCAAGACAACGAATTCCTGACCCGCAGCGGTCCCGGGACGCCGATGGGCGATCTGCTGCGCCGCTTCTGGATGCCGGCGCTGCTGAGCGAGGAGCTGCCAGAACGCGACGGTCCTCCCAAGAAGATCAAGATCCTCGGCGAGGACTTGCTGGCCTTCCGCGATTCCAACGGCCGAGTCGGGATCGTCGAGCCGCATTGCCCCCATCGCGGCGCCAACCTCTACTTCGGCCGCAACGAGGAATGTGGCCTGCGTTGCGCCTTTCATGGCTGGAAGTTCGACGTCGACGGCAACTGCGTCGACCTGCCGACCTCGCCCCCGGAGTCGACGTACAAGGATACGATCAAGCTGCTCGCCTATCCCACGCGCGAATGGGGCGACATGATCTGGGTCTATATGGGCCCACACGAAAAGATGCCCGAGCTGCCGCAGCTCGAGATGGGACTGGTGCCCTCCTCGCAGCGCTACGTCAGCAAGAAGTGGCAGGACTGCAACTGGGTCCAGAGCCTGGAAGGCGGCATCGACACTGCACACTTCTCCTTCCTGCACGCCGTGCTGACCAAGGACGAGAAGGAGGCGCTGGCGATCTACAGCCGCTCGGCGGCGCTGGGCGACCAGTCCAAGCCCGACGATCGGGTGCGCTGGATCCGCAACGATCCGCGGCCCAAGTTCAGCATCGTGGCCCACGATGCCGGCCTGGTGATCGGCGGCGCCCGCAAGACCGACGGGCCCGAGCTCTACTGGCGCATCGCCCAGTTCCTGATGCCCAACCACGCCTTCGCGCCGGCCGCCATGCCGGGCGAGGTCTATTACGGCCAGGCCTGGGTGCCGGTGAGCGATACCGACTGCTGGATCTATACCTACAGCTGGCGACCCGACCGTGCCTTCACCAACGCCGAGCGCGCGCAATTCGATGGCGGCTTCGGTGTGCACAGCCACGTCGACGACGACTACGTGCCGCTGCGCAACCTGAAGAACGAATACCTGATCGACCGCAAGGCGCAGAAGCATCAGAGCTTCACCGGCATCACCGGTGTCTCGGAGCAGGATTCGGCCATCCAGGACAGCCAGGGTCCGATCCAGGATCGCACCCGGGAGCATCTCGGGCCAACCGACCTTGGCATCGTCGAGTTCCGCAAGCTCGTGATCGGAGCGGCGCGCGCCCTCGCCCAAGGCAGCGAGCCGAGATCGGCGCAGGCCGCGAACAGATACGCCGTTCGATCCGGTGCCTGGGTCGCGGATCCGCACAAGGATCTCGCTGCAGTCATGACCGAGCGTTTCGGCCACCGGCACGGTTATGTCGGTGCCGAGTACGGTCTGGGAGAATAGTTAGACCAACCCGGCCCGCTGCTTTATCGTCCGCGCGCTGAGACTGAGACTGCGGGAGACTTCACAGTGACCGTCAAAATCTATGGCCCCACGGCTTCACGGGCGGCACGTGCGCTGTGGATCGTGCACGAGCTCGGCATTCCCTTCGAGCACGTCGCCATGGAGATGAAGGACCTCAAGAACGCCGACTACCTGAAGGTCAATCCCAACGGGAAGGTGCCCGCACTGGTCGACGGCGACTTCAAGCTCTTCGAATCGATGGCGATCAACCTCTATCTCGCCGCCAAGCACGGCAAGGCCGGCTTCTTCCCGGCGAGTCTGGAGGATCAGGCGATCTGCCATCAATGGAGCTTCTGGGGCATGACCGAGGTCGAGCGCCCGCTGCTCACCATCCTGATCGACATGTTCATGACGGCGCCGGACAAGCGCAAACCGGAGGTCGTCGCCGAGGCGCAGAAGACGTTGCCCAAGCCGTTCGGCGTGCTGAACGGCGCGCTGGAGGGACGCGAGTATCTGCTGGGCTCGACCTTCACCGTCGCCGACCTCAACCTCGCCTCGATCTGCAGCTGGTCGCGGCCGATCAAGTTCGACTTCGGCCCCTTCCCCAACGTCGGCGCCTGGCTCGACCGCTGCCTGTCACGGCCGGCCTACAAGGCGGCGCGCTCGACGAAGTAGCTATCGCTACTCGGCCGGAGCCGGCTGCGGCGGGGCGCCGGCGACAGTGAGCCGGCGCTCGCGTCCGGGCAGCAGCAAGGCCACCAGGGTGATGACGACGGCGACGCCGGACAGGCTCAGGAACAGGAGCTCGAGGCTGCCGGTCGCCTCGCGCACCCAGGCGATCAGCAGGATGGCGAGCGGGCTCGCCCCCAGCGCGACGACGAACTTCGCCCCGAAGCCCAGGCCGTGATAGCGACTGGGCGTGTAGCGCGCGATCAGGATGTTCTCAACCGGCCCCGAGGCCGAGCTCAGCACCGCCGAGGCGATGGCACCCAGGAGCGCCACGTAGCCGTTGCCCATGGCCAGCGCCAGCATCGCCAGGACCTGCAACGCGGAGGCCAGGACGTAAGTCGACTTCAGGGGATAGCGGTCGATGATCCTGCGGCCCATCGCATACTGCGCAAAGCCCGACACGACATAGATCATCGAGGTGGCGAGCCCGACCCACAGGACGGTCTTGGTGGCGATGCCCACTGAACCCAGCAGCGCGCGCAAGCTCTCGATCTCGCTCGCGAGCTTCGTTTCGAACACCAGCGCCGCGCCGAACATGACGGCAGACCAGAGCACGCCTTCCAGCGCCATGGTGACGGAGAGCACCGAGAAGACACGCCAGAAATCGCGCTTGCCCGGCTGTGCACCCGCGCTTGCGGGCATCGGCCGGTCACCGACCTTGCCGCGCCGGATCTGCCAGGCGAGCACGACGCCCGCGACGACACAAACGATGCCGGGCACGATGAAGGCGGCGCGCCAAGAGGCCAGGGTAATCAGGAGGCCGGGCACGATGCCGTAGAGCGCCAGGCCGGCGCTGCCCCACAGGCCGTTCACGCCCATGGCATGGCCCTGCTCCTTGGCCGTGCGGATGATCCAGCCGATGCCGACCGAATGGTAGATCGCGCCGAATATGCCGAGCCCGCAAAGCGTCAGCATCAGCGCGGAGGTGTCGCCGGTCGGCACCAGGCCGCAAGCGATCGACGACAGGCCGAGACCCACGAACATCACCACCATCATGGGCGGCGCGCCGAAGCGGTCGGACGCCCAGCCGGCCGGGAGCGACACGATACCGAGCAGGATCGCCGACGGTGCGTAGAGCTCGAGCAGGCGCTCGGCCGGCAGGTCCCAGGCGACCGCCAGGGTCAGCACGATCACCGCATAGAACGCGGTCATCATGTGCATCAGGGCGTGGCCGATCGAGGAAAAGACCAGGACCCGCTTGCCCATCTGCGCCATCTGGGCAGGTGGCGGCTCGGCGGCGACTATTGTCATGGCGCCTGTATCGGGCCCGGACGGAACCGGCGCAAGCCGGCTTGCGGCAACGCTGCCATTCGCGCTAAAGCCCCCTTTGCCGCGGAACTCCCGCGGCCCGGTCGGGGCGTAGCGCAGTCTGGTAGCGCATCAGTCTGGGGGACTGGGGGTCGTCGGTTCAAATCCGGCCGCCCCGACCATTCAAACCTCGAGAAACTCGGCTATCGCTCCATCTGTCGGCCACAGTTAGGACCGCACCGACGCTGCCGGCATGGCTGCATCAAGGGCGCCTAGGACAGCCCCATGTTTCTGTATTGGTCCAGCCGCCAAGCGTATTTCTTTTCCAAATCAGCGCCCGCCGAAGCCGGGTCGGTCACGTTATAGGCCGCATCGACTGCAATTTGCGGCAGCACGTAGTCAAGAAAAGTGCCGGTGAGCAATTCCGCCCGCGGATCGAACGATATCGCCGACCTGGTATATACATCGGCCATGCGCCCGAACACCCTTCTGGAAAGAGAACCTTGATCCCCTGGAAGCCTGAGGCGTCCATTCCCATCTCGACGATATCGTCATCGTTGCCCGGTGCTCCCAACGCCCAGCGGTAAAAGCCGGGATTGCAGAACCCGGAAGAGTGATTGGCGGTGTTTGCAGCGGAAAGCTTATCGATGTGCTCTCCGCGCAAGGGATGCGGCGCGGGTGGAGCGACAGCTGCCGCCTCGACCACGGCGTCGCCGATTACGATCGCGGCAAAGATTTGTAGTGGCCGGAGCGCGGTTTCCATCAACCGTTCGGCGTTCGTGTAGTTCGGCACTATCCTCATGATTTCGAGTGCAAGCCGGCGCACGATCTCGTCTTGGACCTTGAGCCGTCGCGTCAGCCGCGCCAATTGTCGGCGCTCCTGCTCGATGAACTGGTCCCGATACTGCCCCTCCACCTTGGAATAGTGGTCAATCGTCTCCTGATTCCAGCGCAGCAGAAGGCCATTGCTGTCGACGATAACTCGCCGGTCAATCTTCTGCAGACCGGCCAAGAGCGCTGCGGCTTGCTCTTCTCGAAATCGCCACGGAGCTTCTTCATCCAACGGAAGGAGATAGACGCTGCTCAGGCAGATTTCCTTGATCTTTGCGAGCGCGACGTCGGATAGCTCCATTCCGGAAAGATCGAAAAACCACCAGTCGCGGACTGGCTCGGGGAGCTGCTCCTTATCAAAGACGATCGGCAGGATGATGAGATCGTGCTTCTGATCCCTGCGGGCAACCGCGTAGGCGAATTCGCGCGCAACCCACTCGGAAGCGTTCGAATTGGCAGTCAAAAGCTGGATCAGCACCTCAGCGTCGCCGATTCGCTGCGGAATGGCAGCGGACAACTGTTGTCCCGCGAGAGAGAATTCATCTTCGCGATGGACCTGGAAACCTGATTCTGCGAGAGCGGCGGAAATGCGCTCCGCGAGGTCCTTGTCGCGAAAGCTGTACGAGACAAAGACACGCGGGCCGTAGTTCCGCAATGCAAAGCTGCTCATTCGTCAACCCCCTTGGTGGCCGTCTGAGTGCGCTGCACATCGCCCAACTCCGCTTCTCGACCGCAGTCCAGAAGCCGTGGGCCTTGCTCCAGTGACACTACTCTACTCCAAGCAATGTCGAGATCTAAGACGATTGGTATACCCCCGCTCGACAGCCCGTCGATTTCAGAATCAGGATGCTCGAAGTGCCGCAACGCCGCCTCGGGCTGTGCCCAGATGTGCACCCATCGCGCGGTGCCCTGCAGCTCGGCCGTGCTAGCATCACGTGCAATGCGTCGAGCCTTGGCCTTCATCTTCTTCACGGTCATGCTCGACTGCCTGGCGCTGGGGATCATGCTTCCGGTCCTGCCGACCATCGTGCTCGGCTTCCTGCACGGCGACACCGCGGGTGCGGCCGAAGTGTTCGGCGTGTTCGCCACTGTCTGGGGCCTGATGCAGTTCCTGAGCTCGCCGCTGCTCGGCGTGCTGTCTGACCGCTTCGGTCGCCGGCCGATCATCCTGATCTCGTGCACCGGGCTTGGCCTCGATTACATCTTCATGGCGATCGCGCCGTCGCTCACCCTGCTGCTGATCGGCCGCATCATCTCCGGCATCACCGCCGCCACGATCGCCACCGCGTTCGCCTACATCGCCGATGTGACGACGCCGGACGAGCGCGCCAAGTCGTTCGGCATCATCGGCATGGGCTTCGGCGTCGGCTTCGTGCTGGGCCCGGCGCTCGGCGGCCTGCTGGGCGGCCTCGAGCCGCGCCTGCCGTTCTGGGTCGCGGCCGCCGCCAGCCTGCTCAATGCCGCTTTCGGCTGGTTCGTGCTGCCGGAATCGCTGCCGCCGGAACGCCGCATGGCGTTCGCCTGGAAGCGGGCCAATCCGGTGGGCGCGCTCAGGCTGTTGCTGTCGCATCGCCAGCTCACGGGGCTTGCGGCCATCGACTTCATCGTCAACGTCGCCCATCAGGTGCTGCCGGCGGTCTTCGTGCTCTATGCCGGCTATCGCTACGGCTGGAACGAGACCACGGTCGGTCTCACCCTGGCCTTCGTCGGCGTCAGCACCGGCATCGTCTCCGGCTTCGTCGTCGGCCCCGCCGTAAAGTGGCTCGGCACGCGGCGCGCCCTGCTGGCGGGCCTCACCTTCGGCATTCTCGGCATGATGATCTACGGCCTGGCACCGACCGGCCCGTGGTTCTGGGTCGGCGTGCCTGTCATGTCGCTGTGGGGCCTGGTCGGTCCCTCGCTGCTCGACTTGATGAGCCGCCAGGTGAGCGAATCCGAGCAAGGCCAGCTCCAGGGCGCCAACGCTTCCTCACGCAGCGTCACCGGCCTGATCGGGCCCGCGATCTTCACCACTACCTTCGCCGGGCTGCTGACATGGTTGCCCGGCGCACCCTTCCTGCTGGCCGCCTTGCTGCTGGTCCTCGCAGCGGCCGTCACCTGGATGGTCACCGCTCCGTCGCCGCAATGACCGACCACCGCGCCCTCGCCTTCATCTTCTGCACGGCGACGCTCGACATCCTGGCGCTCGGCATCGTGGTCCAGGTCCTGCCGCTGCTGCTGCTGGACCTGGCCGCCGGCGACATGACCCATGCGACCGAGGTGCTGGTGCTGTTCGGTTCGGCCTGGGGCCTGATGCAACTCGTGTCCTCGCCGCTCCTCGGCGCGTTGTCGGACCGCTTCGGCCGGCGGCCGGTCATCCTGATCTCCTGCCTCGGCCTCTCGCTCGACCATATGTTCATGGCGCTGGCGCCGACCGTCGAGCTGCTGTTCGTCGGCCGCATCATCTCGGGCATCACCTCGGCGACCCTCGCCACCGCGCGCGCCTATATCGCCGACGTCTCCACGCCCGAGCGGCGCGCCCAGGCGTTCGGCGTCATCGGCATGAGCTTCGGCATCGGCTTCGTGCTGGGCCCGGCGATCGGCGGGTTCCTGGGCGAGATCGATCCGCGCCTGCCGTTCTGGGTTTCCGCCGCGGCCTCGCTGGCGAACGCGCTGTTCGGCTGGTTCGTGCTTCCCGAATCGCTGCCGCCTTCGAGGCGGATGGCGTTCTCCTGGAAGCGCGCCAATCCCGTGGGCTCCCTCAAGCTGCTGCTGTCGCATCGCGAGTTGCCGCATCTCGCGACCATCCATTTCCTCATCACCCTGGTCCAGCAGGTGTTGCCCGCCGCCTTCGTGCTCTACACCGCCCACCGCTATGGCTGGGACGAGCGGACGATCGGCCTCACGCTGGTGGCTCTCGGCCTCGGCAGCGCGACGGTGCAGGGCTTTCTGATCGGCCCCATCGTGCGTTCTCTCGGACCACGCTTGACGCTGATGCTCGGTCTGTCGTGCGGCAGCATCGGCATGGCGATCTATGCGCTCGCCCCGAGTGGCCCGTGGTTCTGGCTGGGTGTGCCGGCGCTGGCATTCTGGGGCATGTCGAGCCCGGCGCTGCAGCACATGATGACCGGCCGGGTCGGCGCTTCCGAGCAGGGCCAGCTGCAAGGCGCCAACAACTGCCTGCGCAGCGTCTCGGCCATGATCGGCCCCACCGTCTTCGGCGGCCTGTTCGCCTGGCTGATGCAGCCCCTGCCGGGCGCGCCCTTCTTCCTCTCGGCCTTGCTGCTGCTCGTCGCGGTAACCGTGACCTGGTCCGTCAGGACTCCGCCGCCAGACGACGCCCACTCTCGGTGAGCTTGCAGACCAGCCAGTCCGGCTTCAGCGGATTGCTGAACCACGGCTCGGCCCAGCCACGGTCGAGGCAGCGGCGCACGATGGCCCCATCGACCGCCTGACCGTCGAGGTCGAACAACGGCAGCTTGCCGCCCGCCTGGGTGAGCCCCCGGCGCAGGTAGAGCAACTGCGGAAGCGTCGGAAGGTCGGCTTCCAACACATTGTCATTCAACGCGAAGGCGTCGAAAGACTGCGCCTCGTGGCGCGCGATGATGCGATCAGCAAACACGGCGGCGTCCCCCTCTGACGATGCCGGCTAACGGGCCCTCTCTCCGAACAAGATACGCTCATTCGGCCGAAAACAAAATCAGATCAGGTGCTTGCGTTTTGTTTCTTACGTAGCCACCCGATTCAGCAGACGCCGGGATCGCGGCCCCTCAGCTGCAATCCTGACAGCGGCTAGTTGCTGGCCTTCAGAGTGCTGCGCAGCTGCGTGAGGGCCTGTTCGAGGTCCTCGAGCACCGATTCGATCTCACGGCGCTTGTGCAGGTCGAGCATGGCGGCGCGCGGCGTCGTGGTCGACGGCTGCGGGCCGGTGCGCGGCAGCGGCTGGCGATTGGAGCCGGCCGCCATTGCCTCGGCGCGGGCCGAAACGATGCGCAGGCTCTCCAGCGCGCTTTCCGCGGCGATGTCGAGCCGCTGCGCCGGCAGGCGGCCGCGGCCCTCCTTCAGGAGGCGCTGGACACCCTTGATGGTGTAGCCGTCCTCGTACAGCAGCGTCCGGATGCGGCGCAGAAGATCGACATCCTCCGGCCGGTAATAGCGCCGCCCGCCGCCGCGCTTGAGCGGCCGCACCTGGCTGAACTTGCTTTCCCAGAAGCGCAGGACGTGCTGCGGCACATCGAGCTCGGTGGCTACCTCGCTAATGGTCCGGAACGCCTGTGCTGACTTTTCAACCCTTCTGTCCGAAGTCTGAACCGATACGGCCATGACTAGACCCCCACATTGCCCCAACTACCCCTTTGCCGCGTCTGGTGCCCCATTGATGAGTGATTTCAGGACATTCGACGCTCGAAAGACGAGTACGCGGCGCGGCAGGATCGGAACTTCCTGCCCCGTCTTCGGATTGCGGCCCACGCGTTGGCCCTTGTCGCGGACCGTGAAGCTCCCGAAAGACGAGATCTTCACCGATTCGCCACGCGCCAATGCTTCAACAACCTCGGAGAGGATCGTCTCCACAAGGTCGCTCGATTCATTGCGAGAGAGTCCCACTTCCTGGAACACCGACTCGCTCAAATCGGCACGCGTGATAGTCCGGCCTTCCATCCGGTACCCTTCCTTCCCCCAGTTAATCCATACTCTAAGGTTGGAAAGCGGTCAATATCAGTAGGATAGAGGCTGGCCTTGAATCGGCGTCGAATCAGGGTCTGTTCCCGTTACGTTGCGGACCAGTGCGCGATGCGTTTATTTCACAGCTGCGTTACTACCAGCGGACGAGCGAGGCGCCCCACGCAAGCCCGCCGCCAATGCCTTCCAGCAGCAGCAAATCGCCCTCCTTGATGCGGCCGTCCTTCACGGCGGTGTCGAGCGCAAGCGGGATCGAGGCGGCCGAGGTGTTGGCATGTTTATCCACAGTCACCACCACGCGCTCGGGGGCAAGGCCGAGCTTGCGGCCGGTGCCGTCGATGATGCGCTTGTTGGCCTGATGCGGGACCAGCCAGTCGATGTCCTTGGGCGCCAGCCCCGCCTTGGCCAGCACCTCGCCCACCACGGCCGCCATGTTGACGACGGCATGCTTGAAGACCTCCTTGCCCTCCATGCGGAGATAACCGGTGGTCTTGGTCGAGCTCGGCCCGCCGTCGACATAGAGGATGTCGTGCTGGCGGCCGTCGGAATGGAGCGCATTGGCAAGCACGCCGCGGTCGGCGGCGGTCCCCTTACCCTGCTCGGCCTTCATAACGATGGCGCCGGCACCGTCGCCGAACAGCACGCAGGTGCCGCGGTCGTTCCAGTCCAGGATGCGCGAGAAGGTCTCGGCGCCGATCACCAGAGCCGTCGAGGCCATGCCGCCCTTGATCAGGTTGTCGGCCACCGAGACGGCATAGACGAAGCCAGCGCAGACCGCCTGGACGTCGAAGGCCGCTCCCTTGGTCATGCCCAGCGCTGCCTGCACGCGGGTCGCGGTCGCCGGAAACGTCTCGTCCGGCGTCGCCGTCGCCAGCACGATCAGGTCGAGGTCGGAGGCCTTGATGCCGGCATGCGCGAGCGCGCGCTCTGACGCTTTGACCGCGAGATGCGAGGTGAACTCGCCGTCGGCCGCGATGTGGCGTTGCTTGATGCCGGTGCGCTGCTGGATCCACTCGTCGGAGGTATCCACTTTCTTGGCCAGTTCGTCGTTGGTGACGACCCTCTCCGGCAGGTAGGCGCCGCACCCCTGAACGACCGAACGTATCACTCGCCCCCTCCGCTTGCCTGCAGCGCCGGCTGGTCCGACGCCTCGGCAGTCGAGATCACCTGATGCAGCTTGCCCAGGCCTTCGACCAGCTTGTTCTTGTACTCATAGCGCACGAGATCGACCGCCACGCCGATGGCGTAGGCGAAGCCCAGCGCATCGGTGCCGCCGTGGCTCTTCACGCACACGCCGTCGAGGCCGAGGAACACACCGCCATTGTAGCGGCGCGGGTCGACCCGCTTGCGCAGCTTGACCCAGGCGCCCGAGGCAAACAGGTAGCCGATCTTGGCAAAGGTCGACGTGCGGAAGGCATCGCGCACGAACTGGGTATAGAGCTTGGCCGTGCCCTCGATCGACTTGAGCGCGACGTTCCCGGTGAAGCCGTCGGTCACCACGACGTCGATCTGGCCGGTGCCAATATCGTTGCCCTCGACGAAGCCCTGGAAGGCGACGGGCGAGGCCTCCTGGCGCAGCCAGCCGGCCGCCTGGCGCAGCTCCTCGTGGCCCTTGAGCTCCTCCGAGCCTACGTTGAGCAGCCCGACGCGCGGCTTGTCGAGGCCGAGCAGGACCTGGGCGAAGACGCTGCCCATGACAGCGAACTCGGCGAGGTTCTCGGCGTCACATTCGAGGTTGGCGCCAAGATCAAGCATCACGGTCTCGCCCAGTGCCGTCGGCAGGAACGACGCGAGTGCGGGGCGATGCGCGCCCTCGACCATGCGCATGGCAAACATCGAGATGGCGAGCAGTGCGCCGGTGTTGCCGGCGGAGACGACGGTGTCGGCGCGGCCTTGCGCGGCCGCATCGACAGCCAGCCACATGCTCGACTTGCGCCGCCGGCGCAGCGCGAAGGACGGCTTGTCCTCGGCCAGCACGGCATCCTCGGCCGGCACGATCTCGAGCGAGCTCGCCAGCCCCTTGCGCTTGTCGACCAGGGGCTTCAGACGGGCCGGGTCACCGAACAGCAGGAACGACGTGCCGGGGTAGCGCTCACGCGCGATGTCGGCACCGTTGACGACGACCTCGGGCGCGCGATCGCCGCCCATGCCGTCGAGCGCCAGGACGATCTTGTCGGCGCTCACCGCTATGCTCCCCTGGTCGGTGGCGTGCTGCGGCCTACTTCTCGGCCGACGCGCTGTCGGCCAGGACCGGCATGTCCTCGCGGTAGTAACCGCAATGCGAGCACACCGAATGCGGCCGCTTCAGCTCGCCGCAATTCTTGCACTCGAGGTAAGCCATCGAGGGCAGCCCGTGATGGGCCCGGCGCATGTTGCGGCGGGACTTCGAAACCTTCTTCTTGGGAACGGCCATGACGATCTCCACGCTGGGGCGGCCCCGTGCGAACTGGTGCCGGCCCCAAAAAACTTCGGCCGCGCTTTTACCGGCGCGGCAGGGCGCTCTCTCTAGCCAAAACGTCTCACCACCGCAACAATTTAGCGCCCGCGGCGAGGCTTGTCTCTGAGGGCGGCCAGGCCGGCAAAAGGATGCCGGCGCTCCGGATGGCCTTTTCGGCCGCCCTGGCGGGGCTTTGGCAGGACATCTTCGAGCTTGACCCCGGGTCGCCGCGGATAAGGGTCGGCAGCCAGGGACAGCTGCTCGGCGACGATTTCGCCGACATCGAGCACATTTCCGACGAGGGGCTCAGGCGCATCGGCCTGGGAGTTCAGCACCGCCTCCCCGCTTTCGGGATCGAGATCGTCGGCCATATCCTGCTTGAAGACGATGCGGAAGGCGTCATCGAGGTCCTGGGCCACTGGATCCAGGCTGAGCACGCAAGCCTGCACGATACGGCCACGCAGGCGGCCTTCGACAACCACCTGTCCGCCGGGGCGCCGGTCGACAGTCACCCGGGCCGAAAAAGCCGGCAGCCCAAGGAAGCCGAAACGCTTGGCCAAAGCCGCACGCTCGGCGTCGCTGGGCGTGATCTCGAGGGCGGCGCCCCCGGGTCCCATGCGGTCGAGATCGACGACTCTTTCTATCTCTGATTTTGTTTGTTTTTCAAATCGTTGATGCATTTTCTTAATCTACTTTGTAAGCTCGGCCGACGTCGTAGCGGCCAGCTGCCGGGCGAGCTGCCGGACATAGGCCTCCAATCGTTCGACCTGGACGTCGTTGTCGGGCGACCTACCGCCATAGGCGTTACGGCGCAAGACGTCACCCAGCGCCTCACCGCCGCCGGCCAGGGCCTCGCGGTAGGCGAGCGCGCGGCCATGGAAGCCCTCGGCCATGATCTTGATGCGCCGCCCTACCCCCAGATCCTGGACGCCGATCTCGCGCAGGGTGAGATCGAGATGGCGGAACATGGCGTCGAAAAAAGCCTGTGCCATCGCCTCCCCATCAGGTTCGCGGCGCAGGCGATCGATCACCAGGGCGGCGTGCAGGGCCAACGCGTCGAAGCGGCCGTCGAGGGTGTCGGGTATGCCGCAGGCCTCGAACAACTCGGGCGCGCGCGCCTGCTCGGCCGTGCGCACATAGAGCGCTGCCGCTGCCGCTTCATGAGGATTCCTGCGACCGAACACCACTTTCTCCCCCGGCCCCGTGACAGCCGGTCCGTTGACCCGGCCCCGCTATCGCGACATCTTATGGCCCCTCTTTCCAACGATCCCAAGAACCCGTCCATGCGTCGCACCGTCCCGCTTGCCCTTGCCGCCGCCCTGTTCGGCGCAGCCTGCGAGCCCTATGGCGACATCCGCGGCTTCGCGCCCGCGCCGGGCACGGTGGACAAGCTCGAGGTCGGCACGCAGAGCCGCGAGGACGTGGTTCGCCTGGTCGGCTCGCCCTCGTCGGTGGCCACGTTCAATCCCAACGTCTGGTACTACATCACCGAGAAGCAGGAGAACTGGGGCCCGTTGAAAGCCTGGATCGCCGAGCAGAACGTCATCCAGATCACCTTCAACGACCAGGGCCGCGTCGCCAACATCAAGTACTACGACCTCAAGGACGCGCAGCACATCACCATGGTCTCGCGCATCACGCCGACGTCGGGCAAGGAGCTCACCGTGCTCGAGCAGATCCTGGGCAACGTCGGCAAGTTCAGCGGTCCGCGCCAGGGCAGCAATCCCGGGGCGCCCACGGGCGGCGGTCCATAAGAAAAAGCCCCGGTCCTTCGACCGGGGCTTTTGCGTTGCGGCCTGTGCTCGATCAGTGCGCGAGCACGGCGAGCAGCAGCAGGGCCACGATGTTGGTGATCTTGATCATCGGGTTCACGGCGGGGCCCGCCGTGTCCTTGTACGGATCGCCGACGGTGTCGCCGGTCACGGCGGCCTTGTGAGCCTCCGAGCCCTTGCCGCCGAAGTGACCCTCTTCGATGTACTTCTTGGCATTGTCCCAGGCGCCGCCGCCCGCCGTCATCGAGATGGCGACGAAGATGCCGGTGACGATGACGCCCAGCAGCATGGCGCCGACCGCGGCGAAGGCATCGGCCTTTCCGGCGATCGCCGAGACCACGAGATACAGCACGATCGGCGACAGCACAGGCAGCAGCGACGGGATCATCATCTCCTTGATCGCCGCCTTGGTGAGCATGTCGACTGCGCGGCCGTAGTCGGGCCGGTCCTTGCCCTGCATGATGCCGGGCTTCTCCTTGAACTGGCGACGGACCTCCTCGACGACCGACTGGGCCGCGCGACCCACCGCCAGCATCGACATGCCGCCGAACAGGTACGGCAGGCCGCCGCCGATCAACAGGCCGACAACGACGTAAGGATTCTGCAGCGAGAAGCTCACCGCCTTCACGCCCAACTTGCCCTGGGCGATGAAGTAGTCGAGGTCCGAGGTGTAGGCCGCGAACAGCACCAGCGCACCGAGGCCCGCCGAAGCGATGGCATAGCCCTTGGTGACCGCCTTGGTGGTGTTGCCGACGGCGTCGAGCGCGTCGGTGTTCTTGCGCACTTCCTTGGGCAGACCCGCCATCTCGGCGATGCCGCCGGCGTTGTCGGTGACCGGGCCGTAGGCGTCGAGCGCCACCACCATGCCGGCGAGCGCCAGCATGGCGGTCGTGGCGATGGCGATGCCGAACAGGCCGGCCAGCACGTAGCAGATCACGATGCCGGCGCAGATCAGCAGCGCCGGTAGGGCCGTGGCTTCCATCGACATCGCGAGGCCCGCGATGACGTTGGTGCCGTGGCCGGTGACCGAGGCCTGCGCCACGGCCTTGACCGGGCGATAGTCGGTACCGGTGTAGTACTCGGTGATCCACACGATCAGGCCGGTGATGGCGAGACCGACCAGCGAGCACCAGAACAGCGTCATGCCGGTGAACTGGCGATCGCCGACCTTGAGCACCGTGCCGTTGCCGATCACCCAGTCGGTCACAAAGTAGATCGCCGGGATCGACAGCACGGCGGCTGCGATCACGCCCTTGTACATCGCCCACATGATGCCGCCGTCGGAGCCGAGGCGGACGAAGAAGGTGCCGATGATCGAGGTGATGATGCAGGCGCCGCCGATGGCCAGCGGATAGACCATCAGCTTTGAGACCAGGGCCGGATCCGCCGCAAAGAAGATCGAGGCCAGAACCATGGTGGCAACCGTGGTCACCGCGTAGGTCTCGAACAGGTCGGCCGCCATGCCGGCGCAGTCGCCGACATTGTCGCCCACGTTGTCGGCGATGGTGGCCGGGTTGCGCGGGTCATCCTCCGGGATGCCGGCTTCGACTTTGCCCACCATGTCGCCGCCGACGTCGGCGCCCTTGGTGAAGATGCCGCCGCCGAGACGGGCGAAGATCGAGATCAGCGAGGCGCCGAAGCCCAGCGCCACCAGTGCGTCGATCATCTCGCGGCTGCCCGCCGCGACGCCCATCTTGAGGAGCACGGCGAAGTAGCCGACGACGCCGAGGAGGGCGAGGCCCGCCACCAGCATGCCGGTCACCGCTCCCGCCTTGAAGGCGAGGTCGAGGCCCTGCCCCAGGCTCTTCTGCGCCGCGACCGCGGTGCGCACGTTGGCGCGGACCGAGACGTTCATGCCGATGAAGCCGGTCGCACCCGACAGCACTGCGCCGATCAGGAAGCCGATGGCGGCGTACTTGCTGAGCAGAAGGGCGAGGATCACCAGCACGATCACGCCGACGATGGCGATGGTTGTGTACTGGCGGCGCAGGTAGGCAGCTGCGCCCTCCTGTACGGCCTGCGCGATCTCTTGCATACGCGCGGTGCCGGAATCGGCAGCCATGACCCGCGATGCGGTAACGACGCCGTAGAGCACGGCGATGATACCGCAGGCGATGACGGCCCATAGAACGGTAGACATTGTTGGCTAACCTATTGTTTTTGACGGCATTTCCTGCCAGGCGCCTGCCGAAGTATCTGGATTCCCCCGACGCGAGGCGGGCGGAAAATGGCAGAACGACCGGGAGTGCGCAACCCGCAACGGGGAAAAGCCACGCTGCGTCAAGGCATTAGGCGCGCGAGGGGTGGCGCAGGCGGAACACGCCGATCACGGTGAACGCGATCAGAACCAGCGCCAGGGCAAAGTAGTTGAGCATGGCCCAGCCCTGCACTTCGAGGACGACGGAGGCCATCAGGCTCGCCGTCGCCGTCGTGCCGAACACCATGAAGTCGTTGAAGGCTTGCGCCTTGCCGCGCTCCGCCGGCCGGTAGGTGGTGGTGAGCAAGGTCGTGGCGCCGACGAACAGAAAGTTCCAGCCCACACCGTTCAGGCCGAGCGCGGCACGGAAGTGCCACTCGGTAAGGCCGGTCAGGGCGACGATGACGCCCAGCACCAGCAAAGCGATGCCCACCATCATCATGTTGAACACACCAAAGCGGCCGATCAGGCTGCCGGTGAAGAACGCGGGCACGAACATACCCATGACGTGAACGAAGATCGTTACCGGCGCCTCGGTGGCCTTGAGGCCGCATTGCACGATGGCGAGCGGCGAGGCGGCCATCACGAAGGACATCACACCGAACGCGATCATCGCGCCGGAGCAGGCCACCATGTAGGCCGGCTGGGTCACGATCTGGAACAACGGCCGCTGGGGGCCCGTGGTGTCCTCCGCCTTCACCGGTGGGAACTCGATGAAGCCCAGCACGACGAAGACGATGGCATGGATCAGGATGACGGCTGAGAAGCTCGCCTGGAACATCGGCACCCAGAGGCTGGGCGTGAAACGCGCCAGCGCCGGGCCGACGATGCCGGCGATGATGCCGCCCGCCGTCACATAGGAGATCGCCTGCGCCCGCAGGTGGCCCGGCGCGAGCTCGACCGCGGCAAAGCGATAGAGCTGCATGTTGGCGACGGCATAGCCCAGGAACAGGCCACCCAGGCACATCACCAGGAAGCTGCCCATGCCGAGCCCGATGGCGGCGCACGAGGCGCCGATCATGCCCATCGCCGAGCCGGTGCGGAAACCGAACTTGCGGCCGCGGCGCATCATCAGCATCGAGGCGGGAAACACCGACAGCATGACGCCGAGATGCTGCAGGGTGACCGGCAGGTTTGCCCACATGCGCATGTCAGGCGACACGATGGTCAACACCGCGAGCGCCGAGGAGGCGAACATCAGCGTGTTGCAGCTCTGGGTCAGCGCCTGGCAGATCGCCAGCAGGGAGATGTTGCGCAACGAACGGCGCGGCATGCCGCCGACCGACGTCTTCTGCGCTTCCTCGACCTTGGTTATTCCGTCCATTGGCGGCGCACTCTAGTCGGCCGTCCCTGCCCACCCAAGCGGTTAGGCGCATCCGCAGAGCTGCTATGACTTAGTTTTGCTTGGCCGACACTAGAAGTGAACGTAGCCCTTGCGCGGCGCCCGCATAGTCTTGCCGCCGACCGTCAGCTCGACGCCGCGGCCGCGCGAGAAGCCGCCGATCAGCGTCACCTTCACCTTGGCCGCCTGCGCCGCGGCCAGCAGTGCCGGCTGCCACAGCGGCGGCACTGCGATCACCAGCTCGTAGTCGTCGCCGCCGCCCAGCACGTTCGCCCATAGCGTCGGTTTGTCGGCGAGCACGCGGCGCGCCGCCGCCGACAGCGGCACGCGTTCTCGTTCGATCAGCACGGCGAGCTTGGAAGCATCGGCGATGTGGCCGACATCGGCCAGCAGACCGTCGGAAACATCGGCGGTGGCGCTGGCGATGCCGATCAGCTTGTGGCCCAACGCGGTACGAGGCTGCGGCAGCCGGTAGCGTCGCTCGAGAGACGGCTCGCGCAAACGCTTGCGCGCCGCCAGCAGACCAAGCGCGCCGTCACCGATCGTGCCGGTCACCCACAGCCGGTCCCCTGCCCGCGCGCCGGCCCGCGTGAGTCCGCGTCCCGCCAAGACATGTCCGAAGGCAGTGATGGTGACCGTGAGCGGCCCAGGCGTCACCACGGTGTCGCCGCCGCTCAGCACGATGCCGTACTGCCGCTGGTCGGCGGCAAGGCCGCGCGCGAAGGCCGCGACCCAGCGCTCGCTCCAGCTCTTGGGCAGGGCGAGCGACAGCTGGTAGGCGAAGGGCTTGGCGCCGCCCGCGGCAAGATCGGACAGGCAGACGCGCAGGGCCTTTGCCGCCACCCAGTCCGGCCGCTCGTCAGCGAGGAAATGGACGCCGGCAACGACCGTGTCGGTCTTCACCGCAAGATCGCGCCGCTTGTCCGCGGGAAGGAAGGCATTGTCGCTCAAAAGCCCGCCAGCCCCGGGAAAGCCGCGTGCCAGCGGCGCGAAGTAGCGGGCGATCAACTCGAACTCGCCGATGCGCCGCGCGCGCGGCATCGGCTATCTCGCGAACTCGGCGGCCCGCGCCTGACGCGCGATGCGATCGAGCACGGAATTGACGAACTGCTGTTCGCCCTGGTCGTAGAACGCGTGGGCGATCTCGACGTATTCGTTGATGGCGACGCGAGTCGGCACGTCCTTGCGATGGATCAGCTCATAGGCGCCGGCCATCAGGATGGCGCGCACCAGGCGGTCGACACGTTCCCACGTCCAGTCCTCGGCCAGAGAAGCAGTCACCGTCTGCTCGAGTTTCTCCTTGTGCGCGACGGTGCCTTCGACCACGTTCTTGAACAGCGCTTGGTCGGCATCGCGGCGCATGCCGCCTTCGCCCGCCTCGGTCCGTCGCACGCGCAGGAACTGGTCGATGATCTCGGCCGGCGCGTGCTGGCCCTCCTGCCATTGGTAAAGCGCCTGGACAGCGGCCAGCCGCGCGGCCTGGCGCCGATTGGGCCTTGGCATGGACGTCGGCTGGGCGCTCACGCGTTCTTCCAGCGGCGGCCCAAGGCCACCATGGCAAGACAGGCATGAGCCGCGTCGCCGCCCTTATCGCCGCGATCGGTGAAGGCGCGCGCCTTGGCCTGCTCCATCGTGTCGACGGTGACGATGCCGTAGCCGATGGCAAGCCGTTCACGCACCGAGAGATCCATCAGGCCGCGCGCGCTCTCGCCGCAGACATAGTCGTAATGGGTGGTCTCGCCGCGGATGACGCAGCCCAGCGCCACGAAGCCCTCGTAGCGTCCGGCGGCCAGCGCGATGGCGCCCGGGATCTCGAACGCACCGGGCACGACGACACGCTCGGCGGTCGCGCCGTTCTTGCCGATCTCACGCTCGGCGCCCGTGATCAGGGCGTCGGCGATCTCGGCATAGTAGCGCGATTCCACGATCAGGATGCGCGCGCCTTTCACCCCGGCGACCGCCGGTCGGGCCGTCGGTGTTTCCGTGCGGGTCGACATGGCTAACGGGCCTGTGGCTTGCTGGACGCTCTGCCGGGAACCGGCTTTTGGCCGACGATCTTGAGCCCGAAGCCTTCGAGGCCGACGACGCTTCGCTTGCTGTTGCTGAGCAGCACCATCTCGCGCACGCCGAGATCGATCAGAATCTGGGCGCCGACGCCGTAGTCGCGGAGCTCGCCGCCCGCGGGCTCTATCGGCTCGCCGGCACGGCGGCGCTGCTCGGACAGCATCACCGTGAGCGGCTCGCGGATCAGCACGATGACGCCGCGGCCCTCCTTGGCGATCTCCTGCATCGAGGCCTCGATCTCGCCGCCGCGGCCGGTGTTCCTCTGGCCGAGTGCGTCGGTGAAGATGTTGACGGCGTGCATGCGAACCGTGACCGGTCCACCCGCCGCCGGGTCACCCTTCACCAGCGCGATGTGCTGAGCCATCGTCACCTTGTTGACGTAGATGACGCAGCGGAAGTCGCCGCCGTAGATGCTGGTGAAGCTGGTCTCGCTCAACCGCTTGACGATCGAATCGTAGCGCCGGCGATAGGCGATCAGGTCGGAGATGGTGCCGATCTTGAGCCCGTGGCGCTGGGCGAAGGTGATGAGGTCGTTGCGACGGGCCATCGTGCCGTCGTCGTTCATGATCTCGCAGACCACGCCGGCCGGCGTGAGACCGGCAAGCCGCGCCAGGTCGACAGCCGCCTCGGTGTGACCGGTGCGCTCAAGCGTGCCGCCATCGCGCGCCACCAGCGGGAAGACGTGCCCCGGCGTCACGATGTCCTGCGGACCGCAGGACGGGTCGATGGCGACCGCCACGGTGCGGGCGCGATCGGCGGCCGAGATGCCGGTGGTGACGCCCTCGCGCGCCTCGATCGAGACGGTGAAGGCGGTCTGGTGGCGGGTGCCGTTGTTCTGCGCCATCAGCGGCAGGCCGAGCTGCTCGACGCGCTCGCGGGTCAGCGCCAGGCAGATCAGGCCACGCGCATGCTTGGCCATGAAGTTGATGGCGTCGGCGGTCGCCCATTGCGCCGGGATGACGAGGTCGCCTTCGTTCTCGCGGTCCTCATCGTCGACCAGGATGAACATCCGGCCGCGACGGGCCTCCTCGATGATGTCCTCGGCCGCGGCCTTCACCTCGGAGAAGGTGATACGCCAAGCGTCCTTTTCGAGCGCACTCATGATCGTCCGTGCTCCAACAATCGCTGAACGTAACGCGCGAGCATGTCTACCTCAAGGTTGACAAGCTGGCCGGGCTTGGCATGGCCCAGGGTCGTAACTGCTTGAGTATGCGGGATAATGTTCACGCCGAATCGGTTGCCCTCGACCTCGTTCACGGTGAGGGAAATGCCGTCGATGGCGACCGAGCCCTTGGAGGCGACAAAACGCGCGAGCTCGGCCGGTGCCTCGAAGACAAAACGCACGCTGCCGCCCTCGGGCGTCATCGAGACGATGGTCCCCATGCCGTCGACATGACCGTAGACCAGATGGCCGCCCAGCTCGTCGCCGAGCTTCAGCGACAATTCGAGGTTGAGGCGGCTGCCCTGCTTCCAGTCGCCGAGATGGGTCTTGGCCAGGCTCTCGCCCGAGACCTCGACGGCGAACCAGTCCCCGCCCTTCTCGACCACCGTCAGGCAGCAGCCCGAGCAGGCGATCGAAGCACCGATCGCGATCGGCGCCATGTCGTGCTTGGTGCGGACAACGAAGCGACGGTCGCCGGCACTGCCGCCGGGCGTGACGGACACGATCTCGCCGATGTCGCTGACGATGCCGGTGAACATGCCCTTACCTATGCCCCTCTCGTCCAGCTTTCCACCGTGTCCCCCTGCAACGAGCGCGCCGAAACCAGGCTGAACCGGGGCGCGAAATCCAGTCGATCGAAGGCCAGCGGCCCGACCGCAGAGCGGGCGTCGCCGCCCAGCACGATCCCTGCCCGGTAACTGGTGATGCGGTCGATCAGGGCCGCCTTCAGGAAGGCTGCCGCGACCTGGCCGCCGCCTTCGATCAGGACGCGGGTGAGGCCGCGTCCTCCCAGCGCCTGCGCCATCGCAGCGACATCCACTCGGCCATCGCCCGTAGCGGCGACCTCGATAATCTCTACGCCCTTGCCGCGCAAGACCGCTCGCGCCTCGGCCGGCGCAGCGGGCGTGCAGACCAACCAGACCGGATTGACCTCGGCCGTGCGCACCAGCTTGCAATCCGGTGACAGGCGCGCTTGCGAATCGAGAACGATGCGAACCGGCGAATAGCGCCCAAGCCCGGGCAGGCGACAGGTGAGCTCCGGGTCGTCCGCGGCAACCGTGCCGATGCCGACCAGGATGGCGTCGTGGATGGCGCGCAGGCGCTGGCCGTCGGCGCGCGCCGCCTCGCCGGTGATCCATTTGCTTTCACCGGTCGCAGTCGCGATCCGGCCATCCAGGGAACTTGCGAGCTTGAGGTGAAAGAGCGGGCGGCCCTGCTTCACGCGCATCAGGAAGCCGGCATTGATCTCGGTCGCTTCGCGCGCGCCTTCGCCGACCTCGACGGCGATGCCCGCCTCCCTCAGACGGGCATGGCCCTGCCCGTTCACCGCTGGATTCGGATCCTCCATGGCCGAGACGACACGGGTGACGCCGGCGCGCACCAGCGCATCGGCGCAGGGCGGCGATTTGCCGAAATGCGAGCAGGGTTCGAGGGTGACATAGACCGTGGCGCCGCGCGCTGCCTCTCCGGCCTGCGCGAGCGCGTCGACTTCGGCGTGCGGCCGCCCGCCGTCCTGGGTGCGCCCGCGGGCAATCACATGGCCGTCCTTGGCGATGACGCAGCCCACGGCCGGGTTTGGCCAGGTGCGCCCGAGCGACCGGCGCGCCAGCGCGAGCGCGGCGCGCATCATGGCGTCAGTCCTTGAGGTTGGTCTCGGCGAGATCGGAGATGAACTCCTCGAAGTCGCGGGCCTCGCGGAAGTTGCGATAGACCGACGCGAAGCGGACATAGGCCACCGGGTCGAGCGCGCGCAGCGCGTCCATCACCAGCTCGCCGATCTGCGTCGAGGGGATCTCGCTCTCGCCTGAGCTTTCCAGGCGGCGCACGATGCCGTTGACCACGCGCTCGACGCGCTCGGGGTCGACCGGCCGCTTGCGGCAGGCGACCGAGATCGAGCGGGCGAGCTTGTCGCGGTCGAAGGCGACGCGCTGGCCGTTCTTCTTCACCACCGTCAGCTCGCGCAGCTGCACGCGCTCGAAGGTGGTGAAGCGCGACCCGCACGACGGGCAGTAGCGCCGCCGGCGGATCGCCGAATTGTCATCGGTCGGTCGCGAGTCCTTAACTTGTGTGTCCTCGTGACCGCAGAATGGACAGCGCATTTTCTCCCCCTGTTTTCTCGGCTTTGCGCTTTGTCAGTCGCGGTAGATCGGGAAGCGGGAGCACAGGTCGCGGACCTTGCCGCGCACCTGGGCTTCGACCTGGGCGTCGCCGTCCGGGCCGTTCTTGGCGATGCCGTCGAGCACGTCGGCGATCAGATGGCCGATCTGACGGAACTCGGCGACGCCGAAGCCACGCGTCGTGCCGGCGGGCGACCCCAAGCGCACGCCGGACGTGACGGTGTACTTCTCCGGATCACCCGGAATGCTGTTCTTGTTGACGGTGATGCCGGCACGGTCGAGCACCTTCTCAGCGGAGACGCCCGTCGCCTTCTTCGGGCGCAGGTCGACCAGCATGACATGGCTGTCCGTGCCGCCCGAGACGATCTTGAGGCCGCGCTCGGTGAGCGACGAGGCGAGCGCCCGCGCATTGTCGATGACGTTCTGCGCGTAGATCTTGAAGTCGGGCCTGAGCGCCTCGCCGAACGCGACCGCCTTGGCGGCGATGATATGCATCAGCGGCCCACCCTGCAGGCCGGGGAACACGGCAGAGTTGATCTTCTTGCCGATGTCGTTGTCGATCGACAGCACCATGCCGCCGCGCGGACCGCGCAGTGTCTTGTGCGTCGTTGTCGTCACGACGTGGGCGTACGGCAGCGGGCTGGGATAGACGCCGGCCGCGACCAGGCCGGCATAGTGCGCCATGTCGACCATGAAGTACGCGCCGATCTCGTCCGCCACCTTGCGAAAGCGCGCCCAGTCGATGTGTCGCGAATAGGCCGAGGCGCCGGCCACGATCAGCTTGGGCTTTTCGCGGCGCGCGGTCTCCTCCATCTGCTCGTAGTCGATCAGGTGCGTATCGGCCTTCACGCCGTACGACACGACCTTGAACCACTTGCCCGACTGGTTGGCGGGCGAGCCGTGCGTGAGATGGCCGCCCTGGTCGAGCGCCATGCCCATGAACTTGTCGCCGGGCTGCAGCAGCGCCATGAATACGGCCTGGTTGGCCTGCGCGCCGGAGTGCGGCTGCACATTGGCGAAGCTGCAGTTGAACAGCTTGCAGGCGCGGTCGATGGCCAGCTGCTCGGCCTTGTCGACCTCCTCGCAGCCGCCGTAGTAGCGCCGCCCGGGATAGCCCTCGGCATACTTGTTGGTCAGCACCGAGCCCGCCGCCTCGAGCACGGCGCGCGAGACGATGTTCTCGGACGCGATCAGCTCGATCTGTTCGCGCTGGCGATGCAGCTCGGCCTTGAGCGCCGCATCGATCGCGGGATCGGCCTCGGCGACGCTCTTGGCGAACATCGGCAGCGGAGAATCGGTGGCCTTGGCAGCCGCTTGACTCATATCGTGCAACCCTTCGAAAGCTTTTCAACGCGGGCGGCATGGCGGCCGCCCTCCCACTTGGTCTCCAGGAACGCCTTCAGCGCCTCGCGCGCAGTCTCGGTTCCCGTGATCCGCTGGCCGAACGCCACCACGTTGGCGTCGTTGTGCGCCCGGGCGAGCCGCGCCGAGGTGACATCATGAGCGACGGCGGCACGCACCTTGGGGTTGCGATTGGCGGCCATCGAAATGCCGATTCCCGTCCCGCAAACCAGCACGCCGCGCGCGGCCTTTCCCGACGCCACGGCGTCGGCGACGGCCTTGCCGAAATCGGGATAATCGACCGACTGACTGGCCGAATTGGTACCGAGATCGAGCACCTCGAGACCCGCCGCCTGCAGGTCGCGCTTGAGAATCTCCTTCAGGTCGAAGCCGGCATGATCCGACGCGACCGCGATGGCGCCCCCCGGCATGTCGACGATCGATCCCCTCTAGCAGTTGAGCCCCCGGATACCATATCCGGGGCCGCGATGTCACCGTCCCCCAAAATCGTGGAAAGCGACCTACAAGACGTTGAATCGCCTCAGGAAACAAGAAAAAGGCCCGGCGTGCGCCGGGCCTTCTCGGCGATCGTGACGATGTCGCCTACTTCTTGCCGGACGGCGTCGACTTGCCATCCTTCCAAATGTAGATGTCGTAGACCGGATCCTTGATGTCGCCCTTGGCGTCATAGGTCAGCGGACCGACGGCCGACTGATAGGTGCCGGTACGCAAGGCCTTGGCGACAGCGGCAGCGTCGGTCGACTTCGCCTTGTTGACGGCGTCGGCCCACACCTTGACGGCGGCGTAGGTGAACAGCGTGTAGCCGGTCGGATCGTAGCCCGAATCCTTGAACTTCTTCACCAGCGCCGCGTTGAACGGAAAGTCCTCGGCCTTGGGCGGGAATGACATTAGCACGCCGTTGGTGGCGGCACCGCCGAGCTTGGCGAACTCCGGATCCTCGAGCGCGTCGAAGCCGACCAGCTGGGCGCCGAAGCCCTGCTCGCGCGACTGCTTGACCAGCATGGCGGCCGCGGTGTGGTAGCCACCGAGCACGATCATGTCGATCTTGGCCTGCTTCATCTTGTTGATCAGCGCGGTGAAGTCCTTGTCGGTGTCGTTGTAGGCCTCGTACATGGCGGGCTTCACGCCGCCCTTGGCCAGCGCCTTGACGGTTTCGTCGGCGACGCCCTTGCCATACGGCGACTTGTCGTGGAGCACCGCGATTTTGGCGTTCTTGTTGTTCTTGATGATGTAGGCGCCGACCGTGGCGCCCTGCACGTCATCACGGCCGCAGGTCCGGAACACCGTGGTGTTGCCCTTGGCGGCCGCGTCGTCTGTCAGCTTGATGTTGGTCGAGGCCGGGGTGATCTGCAGGATCTTGGCTTCCTTGTAGATGTCCGACGCCGGGATCGAGCTGCCCGAGCAGTAGTGGCCGGCCACGAAGATGACCTTGTCCGAAACGAGCTTGTTGGCGACGGCGGTCGCCTGCTTGGGATCGCAGGCATCGTCGCCGATCTGCAGCACCAGCTGCTGGCCGAGCACACCGCCGGCGGCATTGATGTCCTTCACCGCCATCTCGGCGCCGCGCTTCATCTGCTCGCCGAAGGCGGCATATTGGCCGGTCATCGGGCCGACCGTCGCGATCTTGATCTGCGCAGAAGCCGGCGTGGCGGCGGCGATGGCCGCCACGGCAAGCATGCCCAAAAGCCTATTCATATCGGTCTCCCATGATTGCCTCCACGACCGTGGAGATGTGAATCGAGCTTAATGCCGCTCCTCCCAGCCCAGCAAGCCTTTGCGCTGGTAGAGCCATGGATATTGCCGGACCATCTGGCGTGCGTGGGTCAGCCGGTAGGCAAAGGACGCGATGCCGAATTGCACCAGCCATCCGAGGAAAAAGCCGCCGATCGACCACAGCTCGCCGCCGGCCAAGGCGTAGTCGAAGAACCGCAGTCCGAGCGAGATCAACGCCGTATAGAGCACGAGTTGCCGCAGCGGCCGCCAGGTGATCGCCACACCGTGTCCGGCGGCAAACGATGCCGGCCCGGCCAGCACCAGATTGAACAGCAGCACGACGCCCAGCGTGTTGCCCAGCCACTCCGACACCAGCAGGTCGAAGTCGCTCATTCGTGGCCGCCTTCGAGGTAGGCGGACCGGATCTCCGGGTTGGCCAGCAGTTCCCGCCCGGTACCGCTCAGCCGCACGCGACCGTTGACGAGCACGTAGCCGCGGTCGGCCAGGCGCAGGGCATGGTAGGCGTTCTGCTCGACCAGGAAGATCGTCACTTTCTCCTCGCGCGCGATCCGGCCGATGGCCTCGAAGATCTGCCGCACGATCAGCGGCGCCAAGCCGAGCGACGGCTCGTCGAGAAGCAGGAGTCGCGGCCGGCTCATCAGGGCGCGACCGATCGCCAGCATCTGCTGCTCGCCGCCCGACAGGGTTCCGCCGCGCTGCTCGCGCCGCTCGGCGAGCCGCGGGAACATCTCGAACACCCGCTCGATATCCTTCTGGAAATGCGCCGGATCGGCGACAATGGCGCCCATCTGCAGGTTCTCGTAGACGCTCATGCGCGGGAAGATCCGCCTTCCCTCGGGAACCTGGGCAACGCCGCGCAGCACGATCTCGTGAGTCGGCAGATGCGTGATGTCCTGGCCTTCCAGCCTGATCGAGCCCGTTCGTGCCCGCGGGCTGCCGCAGATCGTCATCAGCAGCGTCGATTTGCCGGCGCCATTCGCCCCAATGAGGGTCACGATCTCGCCGGCGGCGACATCGAGGTCGACCCCATGCAAGGCCTGAATGGCGCCGTAAAACGTCGCCACCTCCCTCACCTCCAGCATGGGCGCCTCAGGCATCGGGATCGCCTTCGTCGGTGCCGAGATAGGCGCGGATGACGGCCGGGTCGCGTTGCACGTCGGCCGGCGGTCCCTCGGCGATCTTGCGGCCGTAGTCGAGCACGACGACATGGTCGGAGATCTGCATCACCACGCTCATGTCGTGCTCGATCAGCAGGACGCCGATGCCGTCGCCGTCGCGAATCGAGATCAGGAGCTCGTTGAGCTCGGCCGACTCGCGAGGGTTGAGCCCCGCCGCCGGCTCGTCGAGGCAAAGCAGGCGCGGCTCGGTGCACATGGCGCGCGCGATCTCGAGCCGTCGCTGCGCGCCGTAGGGCAGCTCGCCGGCCGGCCGGTCGGCGTCGGCCACGAGGTTGATGCGCTCGAGCCAGCGGCGCGCAACCTCGATAGCCGCCGTCTCGGCGTCGCGGTAGCTCTTCAGCCCGAACAGGCCGAACACGGTCATGCCCGACGCCAGCATCAGCTTGTTGTGCTGGGCGACCATCAGGTTCTCCAGCACCGTCATGCCGGGAAACAGGCGGATGTTCTGGAATGTCCGCGCCACCTTGGCCTTCTGGCCGATCTCGTGGCCCAGCATGCGCTCCAGGAGGTATTCGCGGTCGGCGCGCAGCGTCAGCCGTCCCGCCGTCGGCTTGTAGAACCCGGTGATGCAGTTGAAGACCGTCGTCTTGCCCGCGCCGTTGGGGCCGATGATCGCCGTGATCTCGCGCGGCCGGGCGCTGAAGGTGACGTCGTCGACCGCGATCAGGCCGCCGAACCTCATCGTGAGGTGTTCGACCTCGATCAGGGGCGCGCTCATGCCAGTCCTTTTCGATGGACGGGCGCGCGACGCGCGGGATGCAGCCGCACCGACGGCTCGCGATGGGCGATCAGCCCGCGCGGGCGGAACACCATGATCAGCACCATGGCGAGGCCGAAGGCGACCATGCGGTAGGCGCCGAGATCGCGGAACCATTCCGGCAGGCCGATCAGCAGCACCGCAGCCAGCACGACGCCGATCTGGCTGCCCATGCCGCCCAGCACGACGATGGCGAGAATGATCGCCGATTCGATGAAGGTGAAGCTCTCCGGACTGATGAAGCGCTGCTTGGCGGCGAAGAACGATCCGGCGAAGCCCGCGAACATCGCGCCGACCGCGAAGGCGGTGAGCTTGGTGTTGGTGGGGTTGATGCCGAGCGCCTTGCAGGCCGTCTCGTCCTCGCGCAGCGCCTCCCAGGCGCGGCCGACCGGCAGGCGGCGGATGCGCTGGGTGAAGAAGTTGGTCACCAGGGCAAGTGCGAGGATGATGTAGTAGAGGAAGATGAGACGCTGGTTGCCGGAGAACGGAATGCCCATCATCTCGGCGAAGGTCTGACTGCCCTCCGGCGCCGTCTCGGCGAACACCGCGCCGAACAGCGTCGGGCCTGGAATGCTGCCGATTCCGGCCGGCCCGTTGCTGAGGTCGACCCAGTTCAGCAGGACCAGCCGGATGATCTCGCCGAAGCCCAGGGTGACGATGGCGAGATAGTCGCCGCGCAGGCGCAGGACGGGAAAGCCCAACAGCAGGCCGAAGCTGGCCGCCATCATGCCGGCGAGCGGCAGGACCGACCAGAAGCTCATGCCGAACTGGGTGCTGAGCAGCGCGTAGGAATAGGCGCCGACGGCATAGAAGGCGACGTAGCCCAGGTCGAGCAGTCCGGCGAGGCCGACCACGATGTTCAGCCCCCAGCCGAGCATGACGTAGGTCAGGATCAGCACGGCGAGATCCATCGTCTTCTGGTCGGCGAGCGGCGTCATCGGCATGACGACGGCAACAGCCAGCAAGCCCGCCCCCAGCCATTTGGCGATCGCCTGCCCGACCGGAACGCCGCGCGGCGAATGGCGCGCGGCGGCCAGCCCGCGGTTGGCCCACGGCCAGATCGTGCGCAGCACGACCAGCAGGCCCGCCAGCCCGACGAACCAGTGCAGGAAAGTCGACGGCAGCTTGATGGGCGATGCGCCGACCGCGCCCAGCGCGGCGCCGAGAACGAGGGCCGGCCAATCGTGGCCGTCGGCCGCCAGCGACAGGCCGAGACGGCCGAAGAAGATGGCGACGACGGCGATGCCGAGATCGACGAACTGGTAGTCGAAGGTGAGGCCCTTGCCGATATCGTAGGTGCGGAAGCCGACGATGAAGAAAGCGAGGCCGGCGGCGACCAGCGCGGTCAGGCCCGCGTCCTTGAGATAGTGTTGCAGACGCGGGCCCATAGCCTCAGACCTTCTCGATCTCCGGTTTGCCGAGCAGTCCGGTCGGCCGGAAGATCAGCACCAGGACGAGGATGGCGAACACCGCAACGTCCTTGTACTCGCTCGAGAAATAACCGGCCCAGAAGACCTCGATCAGGCCGATCAGCAGCCCGCCCAGCATGGCGCCGGGCAGCGAACCGATGCCGCCCAGCACCGCCGCAGTGAAGGCCTTGATGCCGGCCAGGAAGCCGATGAAGAAATCGATGATGCCGTAGTACATCAGGAACATCGCGCCGGCGACGGCGGCCAGGGCGGCGCCCATGACGAAGGTCAGCGAGATCGTGCGGTCGACATTGACGCCGAGCAATGAGGCCATCTTCATGTCCTGCTCGCAGGCGCGCTGCTGGCGGCCGAGCGGTGTGGCGGCAATCAACCAGGAGAAGCCCGCCATCAGCACCACCGTCACGACGACGATGACGATCTGCAGCCAGGTCACGCGCACGTCGAAGCCGTCGGCGCTGAAAAGATTGAAACCGCCTTCGACGACATGGCCGCCCGGCTTGGGCCGCGCGCCCTGGGCCAGCTGGACGTAGTTCTGCAGCAGGATGGAGACGCCGATCGCCGAGATCAGCGGCGCCAGCTTGAACGACCCGCGCAGCGGCCGGTAGGCGGTTCGCTCGATCGCCCAGCCATAGATCGCGGTGAAGGTCATGGCGACCAGCAGCACCAGGATGATCGCGACCGCGCCGGAGCCGATGCCCAGCATCGCACAGATCATGAAGCCGATGAGAGAGATGAACGCACCGATCATGAAAACTTCGCCGTGCGCGAAGTTGATCATGCCGATGATGCCGTAGACCATCGTGTAGCCGATGGCGATCAGGCCGTAGATGGCACCCAGCGTGATGGCGTTGATCAGTTGCTGCGTGAAGTACGCCATGTCTTTTGTTTTTCCCTGCTCATTCGACCTACGACGCTTCCCTCACCTCATGCAAGCGAACTATCCACCAACGCGACGTGAATTGGCCCGGCGGACCTGCGACGATCACCGTGCAAGTCGCGGACCATCTCGCCGCGGGCTTGGCGGCGGGTGGCAACTGATTTGCAGCGGCTCCGCCGCTTCGATTGCAACTTGCGGTTGGGTTTCCAGGGTTTCCGGGGTTTCCACCAGCCCCTTTTGGGTGGAGTGCACCCCGAAAGTGAGACAGACAATTGCGCGGTGGCAGAAGACCGCCAGCCAGTGTGTTCTAGCCAGCCGATGCGCAGAACATGCGTAATAACCGAAGTAACAACATAAAGTCAAGACAATAACTTAGGTGCCGGCGCCGGAACGGCAGTGCCGATTTCAGGACTTTTTGCGCTCCATGCAGCACCGCGTTTAGCGAACGATTTGGCGCTACCCACAAAGCCTGGCTCATCGTTCGCGACATGCAAGCATTGCCGTCAGTAGCTCAAGGAGTGAGATGCTAACGGTAAGCAACGGCACGCGCTGCCGTCACACGGGCGAAGTCCATTCGCTTCAAGAAGCGGAACGCGACATCAAGCAGACGTTGGCCACCCTCGACCGCTGAGAACGCGACTCAGGCGGGAACTCGCGGCGCGCTGATCGTGATCCGCCGGCGACCGCGCTGGAACATTGCGATCAGGCGCAGTACCGCGATGGCCAGGACCAGGGCAGCCATCGGCCAGTAGAACCGATCGACCGGCACGCGCTTGCCGACGGCGATGGCGAAGCTGATCCAGATGTACCAGCCGCCGATGAGATGGAGCAGCCGCCACGTGCGCGGCCCGAGCCAGGCCGCCGGGCGGTCGAACGAGGTCGCTGTCATGGCGGCGATGAAGAGGTAGGCGGTGCCGGCCAGCAGGATGTTCATCACGGTGGTGAGTTTCCAGAAGACCGCCGGGTCCATCATCGCGAGCGTGACGATCACACCGAGATGGATGAAGTGCGATGCCGCGAAGGAGACGCCGAGATAGCGCCGGTTGCGACGCTGCCAGCGCGTTGCGTCGGACGGCATCAGTTCGACCATGGCGCCGGCGGTGAACGCGAGCGCGAACAGGACCAGCGACGTGCGCGCCGTGGCGCGGATCGCAAGCCGCACGCCGTCGACGTCCCAGCCATGGCGTGCCATGAAATAGAGCGTCATCGCGCCCACCAGCAGCGACAACAGCCCGGTCAAACGCCATCCGTTCATGGTCCTACCTCCTGAGGCTGGCGGTACGCCTGAGGCGGCGGCCCAATCCGACGACATGGAACGCCAGCAGCCCCAGCAGTGCGACCTCCGCCGCCGCTGCGACCAGCACGTGCACGGGTGCACCCTGCGCGAACAGATCGGCGCGCACGATGCCAGCGCCAACCGATGCAACGAGACCACCGAGGCAGATCGCCTGGGTCATGAAGGAGCGACGGAAGGCAAACCAGCCGACCACGCCGACGGCGAGTGCGGCGATGAATGCGTATCGATCGATCAACGGCGCCAGGGCCGCCATCGCATTATCGTCGAGCCACATCACGCGCAGGCGCATGGCGACGAACGTGACGATGACGGTAACGCCCAAGGTCACCCAGGCGCGTCGCGCCTGGCGATCGACGGCATCGGCGGCAAATTGCGCAGCGATCTCGCGGGCGAGGCCAAAGCGTCCGACGGCGCGGCGCTCGGCGTCGGCCGACGGCCATGCGGGATCCGCTTCGGCGGCATCGCGCAGATGGTCCTCGACCTCGCTCGCGAGGCGCTGCGCCAGCGGCGGATCGAAGTCGAGCTCGCGTCGCAGCGCCGCGACGTAATCGTCGATCACGCCGGCCATGCGCGCCCTCCTCCCAAAGAGGTCTGGACCGCTTGCGAGAACCGCCCCCACGCCTTGCGCTTTTCCGCCAACGCCGCCGTTCCCGCCTTGGTCAGCGAATAGACCCGGCGGCGGCGGCCGCCGGGCGGCGGCGTCCAGGCGCTGGAAAGCAGGCCCGCCTGCTCGAGGCGATGCAGCGCCGGATAGACGGTGCCTTCCGGCAGGTCAAAGGCGCCGGCGCTGCGGCTCTTGATCGTCTCGATGATGGCGTAGCCGTGCGCCGGCCCGGCTTCGAGGGCGGCGAGGACGATGGCATCGAGGTGCCCTTTGAGCATTTCGGCATCCATACCTAGCATAACTAGGTATAGAGCCTGCCAGCGTCAACCCGCTTGCACTTTCTCGGCGAACACAGATTAGTGAGCGCCATGAGTACTTCTTACGACGTCATCGTGGTCGGCGCCGGTCCGGCCGGTCTCACTGCCGCGACTGGCGCCGCGCGCGCCGGCCTCAAGGCGCTCTGCCTCGACAAGCTGGCCCCGGGCGGCGCCCTCATCAATCTCGCGGAGCTGCACAACGTCGAAGGCCATGCCGACGGCCCGCAGATCGCGTCGCAGCTAACCGACGAGGCGACCGTCGCCGGCGTCGAGCTGGGCTTCGGTGAGGTCGTCAAGCTCTCGGGCAATGGTCCGTGGACTGTGGAAACCGCCGACGGCGAACAACACACCGGCCGTGCCGTCGTCATGGCGACGGGCCTCAACAAGGGAACGCTCGGCCTGGCCAACGAGGCCGACTACGAAGGCCGCGGCCTGTCGCACTGCGCCTCGTGCGACGGTCCGCTCTATGCCGGGCGGCCGGTCGTCGTTGCCGGCTCCGGGGGATGGGCGCCACGCGAGGCTGCCGAGCTGCAGGTCGTCGCGGGCGACGTCACCGTCGTTTCCATGGCCGCCAGCGACCTGCCGGCAGGCGTTCACTATGAGGTCGGCCGCATCGTCGCCCTCCAAGGAAGCGACGGCCTCGAGGCTGTCGTCGTCGAAAGCGGTGACATGCGGAAGACGATTCCGGCCAGCGCGGTGTTCGTCTATGTCGGCCAGTCTCCCGCTGCGGAATTCCTACCGGATTCGCTTGCACGCGACGCCGCCGGGCATATCGTGGTCGACGAAGCGGGCCGCACGTCGGCAGCGACGGTCTTTGCGGTGGGTGATGTGCGGGCGGGCGCTCGTCACACGCTCGCCGACGCCATAGCCGACGGACAACGCGCCGGCCAGGCCGTCGTGGCCGCCCTGAAGAAGAACTGAGGAGAACCCTCCATGCGTATCGTCAATCCCTCTTTCGGCGTGTCCGCGACCAGCGGTGAGAAGGTGGCGCTGAAGCCCATCAACTGGGCGACCGACGCCATCGCCCTGGTGTCGAACTCCAAGCCCAACGCCCGTGAGTTGCTCGCCGGCATCCGCGAGAAGCTCGGCGCCACGCGCAAGATCGACAACATCGAGTTCCTGTCGAAGAACAGCGCCAGCCAGCCCGCGCCCAAGGACGTGATCGAGGAGGTCGCGGCCAAATACCGAGGCGCGCTGCTCGCCATAGCGGATTGAGGAAGCTGTTCATCGTGGAGTTTCCACGACAGCATCGAACTCGAGAAGCGCGGCATCACGGCCTACGTGATCGCCACTGAGACCTTCAAGCCGCTCGTTCTTGCCCAGGCCAAGGCCCGCAAGGTCGAGCCCAAACTGATCGTCGTGAAGCATCCGATCGGCGGCCTCAACGCCGAGGAGCTGCGCGAACGCATCGAGGCGGCAACCAAGGGACTGACCGAGGCTACGGGTAAATAGATGAAGGACATCGCCGAGCAGGAAGTGATCGACCTCCCCGACATGGACGTCGAGGCCTTCAACGAGTTCGCCACGGAGCAAGGCTGGAGCGACGGCATGCCGCTCTACGTCCCGACCGAGGCGAAGGTGGCGAAGTTCGTGGAAACCGTCCGCGGCGACAACCGGCCCATCCCGCCGGTGCCGCCGCGCCAGGTCGTGCCGACCTTGCAGAGCATGGCGGCCAACGCCGTGATGGCCGGCTGCAAGCCGGAGTACTTCCCGGTGGTGACGGCGGCGATGCGGGCCGTGCTCGACCCCGAGTACAACCTGCACGGCTCGCTGGCGACGACGCATTCCTGCGCGCCGGTGATCATGGTGAGCGGCCCGATCCGCAAACAGCTCAACATCAACTGCGGCTCGAACTGCTTCGGCCAGGGCTGGCAGGCCAACGCCACGATCGGCCGCGCACTCGGCCTGATGCTGCTCAACATCGCCGGCGCCAAGCCCGGCGAGATGGACCGCTCGACCCAGGGCAATCCCGCCAAGTTCACCTTCTGCTTCGGCGAGAACGAGGAGGAGAACCCCTGGACGCCCTACCACGTGCAGCGCGGCTTCGCCCCGACGGACAGCGTGGTGACCGTGATGTCGGCCGAAGGTCCGCACAATCTCAACGACCACGGCAGCACGACCGGCGACGGCTTGCTCACGACCTTCGCCGGCTCGATGTCGACGCCCGGCGCCAACACTGTCTACGGCAAGGGCCCGATGCTGGTGATCATCGGCCCCGAGCATGCCCAGACCCTGAAGCGCGACGGCTACACCATCGACAGCATCCGCGACGAGCTGTTCAAGCGCTCGCGCATCCACGTCTCGCGCATCTCCAAGGAGAACCAGGACACCTACACCAGCACCGGCCACATGCCGGACGGCGACTGGTTCACCATCGGCCGCTCCCCGCAGGACATCCACATCACGGTGGCCGGCGGGCCGGGCAAGCACTCGGCCTTCATCCCGTCGTTCGGCGGCACGACGGTGTCCTGCGTCCGCATCGCCGGATGAGCGGCCGCGAATGACGGAATGGTGCGGTTGGCCGGTCGTCGATGAATCGACCGGCTGGGAGAGCGCACAACAGATCCTGGCCGACGCGGAATTGTCGGACGGCTTGCCGCTGGTGCCGCCGACCAAGCGGCGCCTCGAGGCCATGGTGGGCGGCCTCTCCGCGCGCGGCGAGTCGCAAGGCATGATGCCGCCTATGTTCGGCGACATCTCGCCCGATGCCGTCGCCTATCAGTGCGTCATCGCTGGTTGCGTGCCGGCCGAGCTGCCGGTGGTGCTGGCCGCCGCCGCGGCGACGCTCGAGCCCGACTTCAACCTTTTGGGCATTGCCACGACCACCGGCACGGCCTGCGTCGCGCTCTGCGTACACGGTCCGATCGCGCGCAAGCTCGGCATAAATGCCGGCACCAACTGCCTAGGACCGGGCAACCGCGCCAACGCCAGCATCGGCCGCGCGCTGCAGCTTTGCATCCGCAATATCGGCGGCGCACGCGCCGAGGTCGGCGACATGGCAACCATGGGCCAGCCCGGCAAGTACACGTTCTGCTTCGCCGAGCGCAACGACGGGCCCTTCCCCACCCTGACGGCGCGCCGCGGGCTCGGCGCCGATGCCAGCGCCATCACCGTGATGGGGGTCTCCGGCACCGCCGAGGTGCTGCCCGGCGACGGCGAAGGCGCCACGCCCGAGGCCATCCTGTCGCCGATCGTCGAGGGCATGCGCGCCGGCATCGTGATGTCGAGCGCGCATCGCAAGAACGAACGCGGTGAACAGGTCTTCCTGCTCCCGCTGGAGATGGCCGAGAAGATCGCCCGCCACGACGGGTGGGACCTTTTGCGCGTGCAGCGTTACGTCTTCGAGCACGGCCAGAACGCAGGTGGGGGTGTCGCGCGCTCGGCCGACGCCATCCATCCCATCCTTACCGGCGGCGCCGGCTACAAGATGACCTACCTGCCGATCTGGGGTGGCGGCTCGGAGACGGTGACGCGCGCAATCTGAAGAGAAGCCACAGATCTCAGTCATCCTTCGCTGCGCTCAGGATGACAAAGCCGCTTCTTCGGCGTGTCGACGTAGCAAATTCGTCATCCCGCGGCGCTACCGTCGCGCGATGTTTACGGTTCCGGAGCTCGCCGCCGAGGCGCTGGGCGATTTCCTGGGTAGCTACATGCGCCGCCGATTCGGCTCGGCACAAGAGCGCCTGGTCGAGATGGTGCCGTCGATCGCGCGCATCGCGCTGGAATGCATCGGCAACAGCGATGCGCTCTACCACAATGTCGAGCACACCATGCTGGTGACGCTAGCCGGCCACGACATCATGCGCGGCCGAGCGCTGCACACCCACATGCCAGCCGAGGATTACGCCACCGTCATCATCGCCTGCCTGACGCACGACATCGGCTATGTGCGCGGCCTGTTCCGTGGCGACGACGAAGGCGGTTACGTCGTGACGACGACCGGCCAGAAGGTGGTCTTGCCGCGTGGCTCGTCCGACGCGGCGATGCTTCCTTACCATGTCGATCGGTCGAAGATGTATGTGCTGGAGCGCATCGTCGGCATGGCGCGACTGGACAGCGAGCGGATCGCGAAGGCGGTCGAGGGCACCCGCTTTCCCGCCACCATCCCAGCCCCCGGTGAGAATTTGGACGAGGAACCCGCCCTGGTGCGCGCGGCCGACCTGATCGGCCAGCTCGGCGATCCCCACTACATCCGCAAGGCGAACGCGCTCTATCTGGAATTCGAGGAGATCGGCCTCAACCGGCAGCTCGGCTACAACACGCCCGCCGACCTCGTGAACCTCTATCCGAAGTTCTATTGGAACTGCGTGGCGCCACACGTGCAGACGGCCATCCGCTACCTCAACGTCACGTCGAGCGGCCGGCATTGGATCGCCAATCTCTACAGCAACGTCTTCCGCGCCGAGCGCGACATCTCGCTGTCCGGACCGCAGAAGTAGAGATCACCCGTACACAGGCCGGAAACCAAACGCTCATCTGTCGGTCACTTTCCTGACATCGGCGCGGCTCACATCGACTGCGGTCCGTACCTCGTTGCCTGGAGATCGCGATGTCCCGCGCCATCAGCCGCCGTCCGTTGATCCTGGGGGCTGCGGCGCTCGCCGCCCCGGCCGTCCTGCCGCGCCAATCGCTCGGCAACGACGTCAAGGTCGACCTGGTCCACCTGTGGTCAGGCGCCGACCATCCGATCCAGAAGCTGATCAAGGCCTTCAACGACAAGGGCACGGGAGTCACGGTGGTGAGCCGCCAGGACGGCACGACCTACGAGACCATCACCCAGAAGGCGATGGCCTCGATCGCGGCCGGTCGCGGCCCGGCGATGATGACCACGGGCTGGAAGCTCGGTGACTTCGCACGCAAGACGCTGGGCGCCCAGGACTTTCGCCAGATCTTCGGGCCCGAGCGCGCCGAGGCTCTGCTCGCCAAGTTCCGCCCGCAGGTCCGGCCGCTCGCCGCGGTCAGCGGCGTGCCGATCGGCCTGCCCTGGTCGATGAGCACCCCGGTCGTCTACATCAACCAGTCGCTGTGGGCGGCCGCCGGCCTCGATCCCGCCGCCGCGCCCAAGACCGTCGAAGAGCTCTATCCGATGGTGCGCCAGCTCCAGGAGAAGACCGGCAAGCAGGGTCTCTGCTACGAGGTCAACGAATGGCTGCCGCAGGCCTTCATCCAGAATGCCGGCGGTGACGTCATCGACGCCGACAGCAAGCCGGCGATGGACAGCGCCGCCGCCGTGAAAGGCATCGAGGCCTTCGTCCAGCCCAGGCGCGACAACCTGTGGCGCGTCATGACCATCCCGGAGATGGTGGCGGCCTTCCAGGCCGGCGCGATCGGCGTCATGGCCTCGTCCTCGGCGCGCCAGTCGGTGGTGCGTTCGGCCGCCAAGTTCGACCTGCGCCTCATCCAGATGCCCGGTCTCGCCGGCCACCCGCGGCGCATGAACTCGGGCGGCAACCTGCTGGCCGTCTACTCAAAGGTGAAGGAGCAGCAGGACGGCGCCTACAAGTTCATGGAGTTCGTCTCGAGCAAGGAGGGCTTCGAGATCTGGCTGGAGACCGGCTATCTCAACGTCACCACCAACGACATCCCGGTGCGGCCCGGCAACGAGGCCGCGCAGGCACAGATGGAAGGTGGCTTGACCAGCGAGACCATCTGGCCCGGCGCCCGTGGGCTGGAGGCGCTCACGGTGCACATCGACTGGATCACCAAGATCGTCAACGGCGCGGTGTCCGTTCCCGAAGGCTTGCGTTCCGACCGCGAGGCCGTCGAGAAGCTGGTCATGGCATGATGGCTGCGTGGCGGCGCCTCGGCGCATCGCCCTGGATGTTCGCCGGACCCGCGGTCGCCGCTTCCATTGTCTTCGTCTGGCTGCCCATGGCGTCGACGCTGGGCCTGTCGTTCTTCGACTGGAGCCTGCTGCGCCAGGAGGCCACTTGGCGCGGCCTCGACCACTATCGCGGCACACTCGCCAATCCCGACTTCCATCTCGCGCTGGGGAATACCGGCCTCTACCTCGCCGCGCTGATCCCCCTGCAGGTCGGCATCCCGCTGGTGCTCGCCTTCGCGCTCGTCCGCGTGAAGGCGAAGACGATCGGTCGCCTCTATCGCACCGCGCTGTTCGCGCCATCGGTGCTCTCCTTCCCGGTCGCCGCCGTCGTCTGGCTGTGGCTGTTCAATCCCACGGTCGGCTTCCTCAACACCCTGGGCGGCTCGATCGGCCTCGCGCCACAGCGCTGGCTGAGCGATCCTTCCTTGGCGATCTGGAGCGTCATCATCGTCGCCTTCTGGAAGAGCTTCGGGCTGAACCTGCTGATCTTCCTCGCCGCGCTGGCCAATGTACCGACCGACGTGACGGAGGCCGCGCGCATCGACGGCACGAGCGCGATCCGCCAGGCCATCGACATCGAGCTGCCGCTGATCTCGCCGGCGTTGTTCTTCGCCCTGGTCACCACGATCATTGTCGTGCTCGACGAGATCGTCGGCGCGGTCGACGTGCTGACCGAGGGTGGGCCCTACCGCACCTCGAGCAACCTTCTCTACTTCCTCTACGAGCGCGGCTTTCGCCACTTCCAGTTCGGCGAGGCCGCAGCCGTCGCCGTGCTGATCGCCGCCATCGTCGCCAGCGTCACCTGGGCGCAGTTCCAGTTCGGGGAGCGGCATGTCCACTACGACTGATGCTGTTGCCCTGCCGCGGCGCATCGCCGTCGACGCGGCGCCCACTTCCGCCATCGTCCGCCGGCGGACCAGCCAGGTTGCCCTGCATGCCGCCTTCATCGCTGCCTGCGCGGCCACCCTCTTCCCGCTGCTGTGGATGGTGCGCACGGCCTTTGCGCCATCGCACGACGTGTTCCGCGCGACGCTCTCGCTGTGGCCCGACAATGCGACGCTCGGCAACTTCGCTGCAGCTTTCCGGCTGCATCCGGTCGGCACCTGGTTCGTGAACTCCGTGGTGGTCGCGGGCGCCATCACCCTCGGCAAGCTCGCGCTCGCCGTGCCGGCAGGCTTCGCCTTCAGTGTCCTGAGCTTTCGTGGCCGCGACGCCGCCTTCGCCCTGGTGGTAGGGACCATGACGGTGCCCTACGTCATCACCCTGCTGCCGACCTACGTCGCGGTGGCGAGCATCGGCCTGTACGACACGCTGACCGGCGTCATCGTGCCGGCGGTCGGCCATTGTGGCTTCGTGGTGTTCTTCCTTCGCCAGGCCTTCAAGGCGCTACCACGGGAGCTCTTCGAGGCCGCCCGCATCGACGGCGCCGGGCCGTGGCGCCAGATGCTCACAATCGCCCTCCCAAATATCTGGGGCGCGGTGGCGGCCATGGCCGTGCTGTCGTTCCTCGGCGCCTGGAACCTCTATCTCTGGCCGCACCTCATCCTGGATGCGACCGAGCATAAGACGCTCTCGATCGGCCTGAAGCTGTTTGCGACGACCGGTGAACAAGGCGGCGAATGGGGTCCGCTGATGGCCACGGCTCTTTTGGCTGCCTTGCCGGTCGTGCTTCTCTACCTGGTGGCGCAACGCCAGTTGGTGTCGGCGTTCGCGACCTCGGGCATTCGCTGATGCTCAGCCTTCGGTGAATCGACCCTTCTTTTTCGATTCGACCTGCAAGCGGCCACGCGCGCGAGCCACGACGAGCGAGGGCGCCATCAATCCACCCTTGCCGCTGAGTTGCCTCAGCGGCGACAAGGCCCGCTCAAGGGCCAGCAGCGGGCGCTTGGAGCGCCAGAATGGAATTGTCCGCTTGGTTCCAAGCACTACAGCCTCCATCCATGTTCCAAAGGGCGACAGAAACATGGTGATGCAGCGGTGCCGGTTTCAAGTCGTCCCTATTCGATCGTGATCTTCGCAACCTTCACGACTTCGGCCCATTTGGTCATCTCGCCGCGCTGGAAAGTTGCGAGCTCGGCTGGCGTCGATGCGACGGGTTGGGCGCCGAGATCGGTGAATTTGGCTCTGATGTCCTCCATGGCCATGATCTTGATGACTTCGGCGTGAAGGCGCTCGACCACGGCCGATGGCGTGGCAGCCGGAGCCAGCAAGGCGTTCCATTCGGAGATCTCGCAGCCGCTGACCCCCGCCTCCGCCATGGTCGGAACCTCCGGCGCGGCTGGAGAGCGCTGCGGACTGGTGACGGCGAGTGCCCTCACCCGCCCGGCGCGCGCCTGTGGCAACGCCGCGGTCATGTTGCCGAAATAGAACGGCACGTGGCCGGCGGCCACATCGGCCACCGCGAGGCTGCCACCCTTGTAGGGTACGTGCTGGATGTCGGTGCCCGTGCGCAGCTTGAAGAGCTCGGCGGCGAGATGCTGGGCACTGCCATTGCCCGATGAGGCATAGGACAGCTTGCCCGGCTCCGCCTTGGCCATCGCTACCAGCTCCTGCACCGTCTTGGCTGGAAACGACGGCGTCACCACCAGCAGCTCGGGCACGATGACCAGCAGCGAGATCGGCGCGAAATCCTCGGGCGTGCGAAACGGCATCTTGGCCATCAGCGACGGATTGACGGCGTGCGCGAAGGCGCCGATCAGCAGCGTGTGGCCGTCGGGTGCGGCCTTGGCGACGATGTCGTCGCCGATCGTGCCGCCGGCGCCCGGCTTGTTGTCGACCACCACCGTCTGGCCGAGCGCTTCCTGAAGCTTGGGCGCGATCAGGCGCGCCGTCGTATCGGCGCCGCCGCCCGGCGTGTAGGGCACGACCACGCGGATAGGCTTGGAGGGAAACTGCTGAGCCCCTTGTTGTGCCACGGCCGGTGCCGCGAGGCTCGCGGCCGCCGCGCCCATCAGAACACTGCGCCGACGCATCAAATCCTCCATCCGATCCATTCGCACAGGCCGCGGCCCATCACCCATTCCAGGTCCTCGCCCTTCAACCAGGGCAGCTCCTCTGTGAACATCGTCACGCCCTGGCGATAGGTACACGGGAGCCGCGACCAGTCCGTTCCCCAGAAGGTCCGCTTCGGCCCGTAGGCGTCGAAGACCCGACGGATGTAGGGATGCACCGAGCGGTAAGGGTAGGTCTTGTCGGCCGCGTAGCACGGCATCGCCGAGACCTTCGCCGCCACGTTGGGCCGTTTGGCGAGCGCCAGCACCTTGTCGAGGGTGGCGAAGTTCTTCTCCTCGCTCACGTCCTTGGCGCTCTTCAGGCCGAGATGGTCGAGCACCAGCCTGAGGCCGGGATAGCGCTCGGCGACCTTGTCGGCGAGATGCATGTACTCGTGATGGAACAGCACCATGGCGGGAATGCCCGCCTTCTCCATCTCGCCCCACACCCAGTCGAAGCGACCGTCGAGCAGCGGCTGACGCAGGACCTCGGTGTGGAAAGTGAAGCGCACGCCGAGCATGCCCTTCTGTTTCTTCCAGCCGGCGATCTGCTCCCTCGCACCCGGCGCGTCGGGATCGAAGCGGCCCATGATGCAGAAGCTGTCGGGATGGCGCGCCGCGGCATCGAGC